>ENA-OSEO01000788-OSEO01000788.1-sediment-metagenome-genome-assembly--contig:-NODE-788-length-71744-cov-5.163255_pt1 | contig 71744 bp, 55 predicted proteins | sample MGYA00237883_ERZ534232 | MGnify/ENA metagenome assembly ERZ534232
AGGAACACGAGGAGCGACAAGGCGGTCACCACTGTGATAGAAAGCGCTTTCTTCATCGTCTTCCTCCTTCGTGTTTTCGGACATGCGCTTGAGATTAGCCTTTCGGCGATCCTCGGCAGAGGACCGGTGCGGTACCTCGGCCGTCAGTTTGTCGGGCCTCGGGCGGACAGGTGTCCCATCGGCGACCGATTGCGTGGGGTGGGGATACGGGGAAGCCGGCGGATCCGCGACGCGAATGCTGGGGAGTGTCGAATGGATCGCTCGTGCTGGATTGCGTTTTGGAGTCTACGGATCCTTGCGGGCGGACGGAGGCTGGGGTACAATCCGGGCCGAGTCCGCGTGGGTGCGGCCAAGTAGCGAATACTAGGGTGTTCTTCGCTGTCCGCGCGGATCCGCAGGGGACGTTCGGCAACTACCTAACAGAGAAGGGGTGCGTGGATCGACATGACTGCACTGATTGGTATTCCGGCGGCCATCTCGGTATTGGCCTTGGTCAGCGCCTTCCTGTTCAACCGGTCGGTGGTGCGCGCGGCGCAGGGGACCGATCGGATGAAGGAACTGCAGGGCTACATCCGGTCGGGGGCATTTACTTTCATGGTCGCCGAGGCGAAGGTGATGCTGATGACGATGGCCGTCATCGGCGCGATTCTGTGGGTGCTCTTCTACTGGGAAATCGCCGTCGCGTTTTGGATCGGTTCGCTCCTGTCGCTCGCCGCGGGGTTCATCGGGATGAACGCTGCGACGCACGCGAACGCTCGAACGACTCACGCCGCGCGGAAGTCGTTCAAGGACGCGTTGAACGTCGCGATGTCGGGTGGCGCCGTCATGGGACTCTCGGTGGCTGGGCTCGCGTTGATCGGGCTTGTGGCGGTCACCGTTTTGTTCCAGAAGTGGTTCGACCCGACGACGCTGCACATTGAGACGCGGTACCTGTTCGGCATTCAGACGCTCGGGGTGAATTTCATCCGCGGTGGGTTGATCGTCAGCGCGTACTCGATGGGCGCGTCGCTTGTCGCCCTGTTCGACCGCGTCGGAGGCGGCATCTACACGAAGGCGGCCGACATGGCGGCCGACATGGTCGGCAAGGTCGAGATGCACATTCCCGAGGATGATCCGCGTAACCCGGCGACGATCGCGGACAACGTCGGCGACAACGTCGGCGACGTCGGCGGATTGGGGGCCGACCTCCTGGAGTCGTTCGTTGGCGCGATCATCTCGGTCATCGTGATGTTCCTTTATGTCTGGGTCGGGCGCGACAACGTAGTCCTCGCGCCGCTCTTGCAGAAACTGGCGCCGGCCGGGTTGGAGGGCCACTACCATTGGTTCCTGGCCGCCCCGCTCGTGATCGCGGCTGGCGGCCTCTTCTCGAGCCTCCTCGCGATCGTCTACGTCCGCCTGTCGCGCCGGCAGGAGGGAATGCAGGCGGTGCTGATGAACGGGACGCGGTTGGCTGCGATCCTCACCGCGATCACGACATTCGTCTTCTGTTGGTTTACGCCGATCGGGATGAACGTCTTCTACTCGGTTGTTCTTGGACTCGTCGCCGGAATCGGGATCGGCTTCTTCTCCGAGTACTACACCAGTTCGCGGTTCAAGCCGACCCGGGAACTCGCGAAGATGAACCAGTCGGGGCCTGCGGTCGGGGTCACCGAGGGGATGGCGCTCGGGATGCTGAGCACGTTCTTCCCCGTTCTCGTGATTGCCGGTGCGACCATGGGGGCTTATCAACTCGGGAACCTCCCGGGCGTCGCGTTCGCCGCGATGGGGATGCTGTCGTTCGTGGCGATGACGGTCGCGGTGGATACGTACGGTCCGATCGCCGACAACGCGGGCGGGATCGCGACGATGTCGTCGCTTCCTCCCGACGTCCGCGAACGGACCGACAAGCTTGACGCGATTGGAAACACGACCGCCGCGATCGGAAAGGGGTTCGCGATCGGATCGGCGGCGTTCGCCGCGCTCGGGCTGATCGCCGCCTTCATGTGGTCGGCGATCGGGCGGGCGGATCAGGTTGTCCCACCGCAGCTTCCAATCGTCGGGCAGATCGCGGCCGAGTTCTCGCCGTCAGGGAGCCCGATCATGATGGGGGCGTTCGTGATCGCGGGGCTGATGCTCGGCGCGATGGTCCCCTACGTCTTCTCGGCGCTCCTGATCCGGGGCGTCAGCCGAACGTCCGACTTGCTCGTGCAGGAGATCCGCCGCCAGTTCCGCGAGAACCCGAAAATCATGTTGGGCGAAGAGATGGCCGACTACAACCGTTGTATCACGATCACGGCACACGGCGGGCTGAACAAGATGTTCATGCCGGCGATGATCGCGGTGCTGACGCCGATCGTCTTCGGGATCATCTTCGGGCGCTACGCGCTCGGCGGGTTCCTGATCGGTGCCCTCCTGTCGGCGATCCAGCTCGCCATCTACTGCGCGAACTCCGGTGGCGCGATGGACAACGCGAAGAAGTTCATCGAAGAGGGGCACTACGGCGGCAAGGACTCCGAGGCGCACGCGGCGGCCGTGACCGGCGATACGGTCGGCGACCCGCTGAAGGACACCGTCGGTCCGTCGCTCGATATCCTCATCAAGTTGATGAGTGTCGTCTCGCTCGTTTTCGCGTCGCTCTTCCCGCTCTACCCGGTCTTCATGTAGCAGCGCACGGGGGACGTGGCACGCGGGCCGTTGACGACGGGCCCCGCCGCAAGCACGCCGGCGGGGCCCGTCGGGCGTCGAAGGAGGAGTTGCGATGAACGAGCCGTTTCTCATCGGCGAGCGGATCTACCTCCGTCCGCTCGAGGAAGGGGATCTGGATCGCTGTCACCGCTGGATCAACGATTCGGGGATCCTCGCGAGGCTGGGCCGTCGAACACCGATGAGCCGCGCAATGGAGCGGGAGTGGCTGGCCGCTCAGTACAAGTCGGACCGGGACCTCAGCATGGCGATCGTCGTCTCCGACGGGGACCGACACATCGGGAACTGCGGATTCAACGAGATCGACTACCACAACCGATCCGGAGTGTTCGGCATTCTGATCGGCGAGCGGGACGCGTGGGGAAAGGGGTACGGCCCGGAAGCGACGCGGCTCGTGCTCGACTACGGGTTCAGTGAGCTGAATCTGCATCGCATCTCGCTCCGCGTCCATACCGACAACGAGCGGGCGATCCGGGCGTACGAGAAGGCCGGATTCCGGCGGGAGGGCGTCCTGCGCGAATCCTACTATCGACACGGCGTGTACCACGACACGCTGATCATGGCGATCCTCGCATCGGAGTGGCCGCCGTCGTGACGGCCGCGGCGCGGAGCGCCGAGCCGATTGGAGAGGAGGGATGAAGATGATCACAGCCCATGGCCTAACGCGGCGATTCGGCGACCGGATGGCGGTCGACGCGCTCGATCTGGAGATCCCGCGAGGGGAAGTGTTTGGGTTCCTCGGTCCGAACGGCGCGGGGAAGACGACGACCGTTCGATTGCTGGCGGCGCTAATCGCGCCGTCGTCCGGTCGGGCGACCGTCGCCGGGCGTCAACTGGGCGCTGAGAACCAGGCGATTCGGGCGAGCGTCGGCGTTCTGACCGAGACGCCAGGGCTCTATAAGCGGCTCTCGGCGCTCGACAACCTCGTGTTCTTCGGGCGACTCCAAGCGGTCCCGGAGCCGCGAGCGGCCGCGGAGCGGTATCTGCGGCTCTTCGGGTTGTGGGACCGGCGAAGCGAGCCGGCGGGCAGCTTCTCGAAGGGGATGCGACAGAAGCTCGCGATCGCGCGCGCGCTGCTTCACGAGCCGGAAGTCGTCTTCCTCGACGAGCCGACAGCCGGACTCGACCCAGAGGCGGCGAAATCCGTGCGGGAGCTGATCGAGACGCTTCGATCGAAGGAACGGACGATCTTCCTGTGCACTCACAACCTCGCTGAGGCCGATCGACTCTGCGATCGGATCGCGCTCTTCAAGACCCGGCTCGTCACGATCGGATCTCCCGAAGGACTCCGCGAAGAACGGTACGGCCGGCAGACAGTCGTCCGCCTGGCGAGCGAGAGTCCGGGGATCGAGCGTGCCCTCGACCTTCCGTTCATTCGCGAAGTCGAGGCGAGAGACGGCGAGCTCGTCATCTCGCTGGGCGATCCAGCGAGCGAGAATCCGATCCTTGTGCGGCGGCTCGTCGAGCTGGGCGCCGAGATCCAGTCCGTCGGTGAGCTGCGGGTCTCGCTCGAGGAGATGTACCTGGACCTGATGGAGGGGGAGAATGGAACGGATTAGCGCGTTACTGAGAAAGGAGTGGCGCGAGTCGCTCCGGAACAAGATGGTCCTGCTCGGCGTGGCCGTTCTTCCTCTGATCCTGGTCGGCACGTCGATCTGGATGATGAAGGTCGGCGCCGGCGTCGACGATCCGATCGGGGAGATCGTCCTCTTCAACACGAGTCTCATGTACTTCCTGCTGCTGCCCGCGATCATCCCGTTGGCGATCGCCGTCTACTCGATCGTCGGGGAGAAGGAGCAGTCGACCCTCGAGCCGCTGTTGGCGACGCCGCTGACCGATCTGGAGATCTTCCTGGGGAAGGCGCTCGCGAGCGTGATCCCGGCCCTGCTCGTCAACTGGGCGTCGTTCGGGATCTTCCTGCTTGCGACCAGGTTTCTGATCGGCGGAGTGCCGATCCAGACGCTGACTGCCCCGTGGCTCGCGGCGATCTTCGGGCTCTCCCCTCTCCTTGCGCTGTTCTCCGTCGGGGTGACGATGCTTGTCTCCTCGCGCGCGAGCGACGCGCGGGCCGCGTATCAGTTCTCGAGCTTTGCGATCTTGCCCGCGCTGATTCCCCTGATCATCTACAGCACGCGCCAGACGCTCGTGGATCTGCGGCTCATCGTCCTGCAGGGGGCGCTCCTCGCGGCGGCGTGCGCGATCATCCTCTTTTTCGCGATCAAGGTCTTCCGGAGAGAGCAGATCCTGACCCGATGGAAGTGACGATCTGCGAGCGGTGACGATATACTCCGTTGAGCGTCGTCGTCAAGCGCCGCCTCGGCTGCGGGGGATTCGACGATCGGATGGGGGGACATGATGGACAGCAAGTTGTGGATCGGAGTGGCGGTTGTCCTTGGGCTGCTTCTGTTGGCCTTCGGCGGCCTGCGGACCGACCGCGATCGGGACGTTGACGTCATCTCGGAGGCGCGCGGAGAGCTGGTCGACGCGGGCCGATTCGTTGTTGAGATCGGCGGTCGCCGCGTGCTCGAGGAGACGTATACCCTCTTCTTTCAGGCGGCGGACGGGTACATGCTCCTCTCGCAGGGCGTGCTGACGACGAGTGCCGGAACGGTCTCGCTCGCACAGCAGACCCAGTACGATCGGGACTTCCGCCCGTTCTTCTATCACCTGGGGGCGGATACTCCGTCGGGATCGCAGATCATCTCGATGCAGGCCGGAATCTCCGGCCTGACCATGGAAGTTCGAGTCGGTTCGGCACGACAGAGCGCGGAGATCCCCGACGGACGAAACGTGGCGCTGCTCGACAACAGCGTCATCGGTCACTATGCGGTGCTCCTCGCGGCCGCCCGGGCAGAGGCGATCGATCGATCGTTCACCGCGGCGATCCCGCAGGCATTGCTGTCGATCCCGGCAAGGCTCGACGGACCGAACTCGGTGGAGTTGGTCTCGGGCGGGCGTTCGATCGAGGGGAAGGCGTTCGACCTGCGGATCGGCGATACGCGGGTTACGCTGATTGAGGTCGACCGTCACCTCGTCGGGATGGTGAACCGGGCTCAGGGGAGCGTCGGGTGGGATGCAGAGCGGTTTCCCGACGGCCTCTCCGTGGTCGCTGAGGCACCGTCTTCTGGCCCGAGTGGCGCGGAAACCTACCTGGAGCGCGAGATCGCGTTTGCCAGCGGCGATCTGACCCTCGTGGGGACGCTCACGCTCCCGCTCGCCGGCGAGCGGCCGTTCCCCGCGGCGCTCTTCCTCCACGGATCCGGACCGATCGATCGCGATGGAAACGCGCAGGGAATGGAAATGGACGCGTACCGCCAGCTCGCACACGTCCTCGCCGAGGCCGGCGTTGCGTCGCTTCGGTTCGACAAGCGGGGCGTCGGCGAGAGCGACGGGATCTCGAAGACCGCGTCCCGCGACGATCTTCTGGCGGATGCGCGCGCGGCCCTCGAAGCGCTGCGCGAGCAACCCGAGGTCGATCCGACACGATGCATCCTGGTCGGTCACAGCGAGGGAGCCTACCTCGCGCCGGCGCTCGCCGTCGAAGACCCGTCGGTTGCCGGTCTCGTGCTGTTGGCCGGCGCGGCGCGCCCGCTCGGCGAGATCACCCGTTGGCAGGTCGAGACCCTCCTGCGGCTCCAGGGAGCGACCGACGCGCAGGTCGAGGTGGCCTTGGCGCAGCAAGACCAGTACACCGAGTTCGTCACGTCATCCGCCGGAGAGTGGGACGATTACTCGCTCGACGAACTCCGCACGGCAATGCCGTGGCTGACCGAGGAGTCGGCGGCCCAGCTCGCGGCGAGCCCGCTCGCGCTTTCTTGGCTGCGCGAGCACTACCGCGATGATCCGGAGGCGACCTTGAGCCGGATCGGCAGTCCGGTCCTCGCGATCAACGGGGAAAAGGATCTCCAGGTCCCGGCCGCGGAGGGCGAGCGGATTCGATCGGCCGTGTTGAACGGTGGCAGAACGACTGACGTGACGGCCCGCGTCCTGCCGGACCTCAACCACCTGCTCCGCCATCACCCCGAAGAGCCGAACCTCGTCTACCGGCATCTCGACGAGCCAGTCGACGCGCGGGTGCTCGAAGCCGTCACTGACTGGGCGGTCGAGCGGCTTGCCCGATAGAGGGCCGGTCGATCGGTATTCGGTCCGCGCGGAACTGGCGAACGTCGGTGTCCGGCCGAGCAAGCGGTTCGGGCAGCACTTCCTCGTGGACGAGGAAGTGCTGGCGGCAATCGATCGCCATGTTTCGGCCCGGTCGGTCGGCACGATCGTCGAGATCGGGCCGGGGCTCGGCGCGGTGACCGACGTCCTTCGTCGACGGGCGCAGCGAGTGGTCGCTGTGGAAGTGGACGGGCGGTTCGTCGCAGGCCTTCGCGGACGGTTCGCGGACGTGCCTTCGGTCGAAATCGTGCATGGCGACGTGCTGGCGTTCGACTTCTCGGAGGACCGATTGGCCCCCCCGGTCGACGTGGTCGGGAGCATCCCCTATCGGATCACCACACCGATCTTGGGCCGGCTCGTCGAACAACGAGGCGCAGTGCGCGAAGCCCTGCTGATCACGCAGCGCGAGGTGGCCGAGAAGATCGCGAACAGCCCGGGACCGGGCGGGACCGCATTCGGGATTCTGGTCCGGGCGTACGCCGACGTTCGGATCCTCCGCCGGATCGACCGGCGAAGCTTCGAGCCCACGCCGGACGTCGATTCAACGCTTTGGACGATGACGTTCCTTTCGCAACCGCAATTCAGCGCTTCGCCCGACGCGTTCTTCGCGCTCGTCCGCGCCCTCTACGGGAGTCGCCGGAAGATGCTTCGGGGGGTGATTCGCCGGATTGCGCCGGAGGATTCTGTCGATTCGATTCTGGAGCGGGCGGAGCTCGATGGACAGCGTCGGGGAGAGACGCTCGGGTTCGATGAGCTCGATCGGCTGTCTGCCGCGCTCGGAGATCGGGGGGCTGCTGACTCGCGGGAGAGGGGAGCGTCCGCTCGTGCCGGCCGTCGTAATCTGCCTTGACAGTCGGCGCTGGGTCGGATAGAGTCTCCATCATCGTGGCCCCTCAAGTCCTTGACAGGTTCGAGGGGCTGTGTTACGATCCATGTCTGCGCAGCCAGCGCTGCGTTGATCCTTGACAAGTGAATAGAGTGTGTGCCGCATAAGCGCAGTAAGGGCAGACGGTGGACACCTTGGCAGTTGGAAGCGATGAAGGACGTGGCTAGCTGCGATAAGCCTCGGGGAGCCGCTAAGCAGGCTTTGATCCGGGGATGTCCGAATGGGAGTGCCCACCATGGTGAAGCCATGGCAGGACGTGTCGAAACCTACAGTAGGTACGTCCGGCGAACCCGGTGAAGTGAAACATCTCAGTAACCGGAGGAACAGAAATCAACCGAGATTCCCTGAGTAGTGGCGAGCGAAACGGGAACAGCCCAAACTCGACGTGTGTAAGACTGCATTCGTTGCTCGTCGAGGGTTGTAAGCGCATTCCGCCTCACTGATGCAGAAGTGGGCAGGGTTAAAGGCGACGCCTAGTCGAACAGACATCTCTGGAAAGAGCGACCGCAGAGGGTGATAGTCCCGTAGACGAAAGGCTGAACCACCCTGAGAGTGGGCTTGAGTAGCGTCGGACACGTGAAATCCGGCGTGAATCCGGGAGGACCACCTTCCAAGGCTAAATATTCCCAACTGACCGATAGTGAACTAGTACCGCGAGGGAAAGGTGAAAAGCACCCCGGGAGGGGAGTGAAATAGAACTTGAAACCGTTTGCCTACAGACAGTGGGAGCACCCGCATACCCGCCCTCTTCGGAGGGCGTTTCGTGGTGTGACCGCATGCCTTTTGCAGTATGAGCCGGCGAGTTACGTTGTGTGGCAAGGTTAAGCCGATGAAGGTGTAGCCGTAGCGAAAGCGAGTCTGAATAGGGCGACAAGTCACATGACGTAGACCCGAAGCCAGGTGAACTAGCCATGGGCAGGTTGAAGTATACTTGACCGTATATGGAGGACCGAACCCACTAGCGTTGAAAAGCTAGGGGATGACCTGTGGTTAGGGGCGAAAAACCAATCGAACCTGGTGATATCTGGCTCTCCCCGAAATAGCTTTAGGGCTAGCCTCGCGTAAAGACGATCGGGGGTAGAGCACTGGTCGGGGAAGGGGGGCAACTCCCGACCCTAGTCAAACTCCGAATACCGATCGTTCGTTTCGCGGGAGTCAGAGTGCGGGTTATAACATCCGTGCTCGAGAGGGAAACAACCCTTTACCGCCAGTTAAGGTCCCTAAATCCAGGCTAAGTGGGAAAGGATGTGTTGTTGTCGAGACAGCTGGAAGGTTGGCTTAGAAGCAGCCACCCTTTAAAGAGTGCGTAATAGCTCACCAGTCTAACGGCGACGCGCCGAAAATTTAACGGGGCTAAGCTTGGTACCGAAGCTGCGGGATGGCCGCCTTGCGCGGTCATCGGTAGGGGAGCATTCCGTTCACGGTTGAAGCTGAGCTGTAAGGCTCGGTGGACGAGACGGAAGAGAGAATGCCGGCATGAGTAGCGCGAGCAAAGTGAGAATCTTTGCCACCGAATGCCTAAGGTTTCCTGGGGAAGGCTTGTCCTCCCAGGGTTAGGCGGACCCTAAGCCGAACCCGAAAGGGGTAGGCGATGGACAGCAGGTTAATATTCCTGCGCCTCTATCCTCGCGTCTGAGCGAAGGGGGGACCCTGAAGGTTCCCCTCCGCACACTGACGGAATAGTGTGTCCAAGCACCGAGGCAGGGGGAATAGGCAAATCCGTTCCCCCGTTACGTCGAGGTGTGATGGCGAGCCCGATTTCGGGCGAAGGGAGACGGAATCATCGGGCGAGAAAAGCCTCTAGCGAGCGAGGGAGAGTCCGTACCACAAACCGACACAGGTAGGCGAGGAGAGAATCCTAAGGTGGACGAGTGAAATTCGGTCAAGGAACTCGGCAAAATGACCCCGTAACTTCGGGATAAGGGGTGCCACCTTCGGGTGGCCGCAGAAAATCGGCCTGAGCGACTGTTTAGCAAAAACACAGGACTCTGCGAACTCGAAAGAGGATGTATAGAGTCTGAAACCTGCCCACTGCTGGAACGTTAAGGGGAGGCGTTCACGCGCCGAACTGAAGCGCCAGTGAAGGGCGGCGGTAACTATAACCGTCCTAAGGTAGCGAAGTTCCTTGTCAGGTAAGTTCTGACCCGCATGAAAGGTCCAACGACTTGGGCGCTGTCTTGACCGAGTGCTCGGTGAAATTGAAGCACAGGTGTAAACGCCTGTGACCCGCGGCAGGACAAAAAGACCCCGTGGAGCTTTACTATAGCATGGTACTGGGTTTTAGCATGTGTTGTGTAGGATAGGTGGGAGGCGATGAAACTGGGGCGCCAGCCTCGGTGGAGCCGTCCTTGGAATACCACCCTGCGCATGTTGAAGCTCTAACCGTCGGCCGTTAGCAGCGGTTGTGGGACAGTGCTATGTGGGTAGTTTGACTGGGGCGGTCGCCTCCCAAAGAGTAACGGAGGCGCACAAAGGTCTCCTCAGGCTGGTTAGTGATCAGCCATCGAGCGTAAGGGCATAAGGAGGCTTGACTGCGAGACCTACAAGTCGAGCAGGTGCGAAAGCAGGTCCTAGTGACCCAGTGGCGCTTTGTGGAAGGGCCACTGCTCATCGGACAAAAGTTACCCCGGGGATAACAGGCTGGTTCCGTCCAAGAGTTCACATCGACGACGGAGCTCGGCACCTCGATGTCGGCTCATCCTATCCTGGGGCTGAATCAGGTCCCAAGGGTCTGGCTGTTCGCCAGTTAAAAGGGTACGCGAGCTGGGTTCAGACCGTCGTGAGACAGGTCGGTCTCTATCCGCCGTGGGCGTGGGAGACTTGAGAGGTTCTGTCCCTAGTACGAGAGGACCGGGACAGCGGAACCGATGGTGTACCAGTTGTTCCGCCAGGAGCACCGCTGGGTAGCTAAGTTCCGTTCGGATAAGCGCTGAAGGCATCTAAGCACGAAGCCATCCTCAAGACGAGGTCTCCATATCAGGCCCCTCCGAGACTAGGAGGTTGATAGGCCGCAGGTGTACGCACAGCAATGTGTTTAGCCGAGCGGTACTAATCGGCCGAAAGCTTATGTGGCACACACCCTGTTCACTTGTTGAGTGACATGAAGATTCCAGGTGGCAAATGGCGGAGGGGAAACACCCGTTCCCATCCCGAACACGGCAGTTAAGCCCTCCAGCGCCGATGGTACTAGTCTGGCGACGGACTGGGAGAGTAGGTCGCTGCCTGGTTTTTCTTTTTGCGCTCGCTGGTTGGCCGTAGACTGCGGGTCATCATGAAGAAGAGTCCAGATGCTCGGCGACCGGAGGACTCCGGGTCCCGGATCACGTTCGTCGGCATCCTCATCAACATCGCCCTGCTGGTTGTGAAGCTCTCCGTCGGCCTCCTCACCGGGTCTGTCGGGCTGATCGCCGACGGGATTCACTCCGGATCCGACATGGCAACCGATCTCGCCGTCCTGGGGGGGCTCCACCTCGGAGCGCGGAAAGCCGACCGGAACCATCCGTACGGGCACGGGCGCTACGAGACGCTCGCCGGCGGGATCGTCGCGGGCGCCCTTGTATTCGTCGGCGTGTTCATCGCGTGGGAGGCGGGCCTCGGGCTCTATCGCGGCCTCCACGTCTTCCCTGGCCCGGTGGTAATGGGGATCGCGGCGCTGTCGATTTTCACCAAGGAGTGGCTCTTCCGGCGCACCGCGAACGTCGCGCGCGAGGTCGGAAGCCCGGCGCTGCACGCGAACGCGTGGCACCATCGCTCGGACGCCCTTTCCTCGGTCGCGGTCCTCGCCGGCGGGATCGGCGCGGCCGTCGGATGGGGGCACGCCGACCAGCTCGCCGGCCTGCTGGTCGGACTCATGGTCGTCACTGCGGGCGGGCGAACGATGGTCAGTGTCCTTCACGAGCTCTCCGAGGGCGGGCTCTCTCGCGCCGAGGTCGAAGCGATCGAGCGGGCCCTCCGGGCCGTACCCGGCGTCCGTGAATGGCATCAGCTTCGCACGCGGCACGTCGGCCGCGAAATGTTCATCGACGTCCATGTTCTGATCGCCCCCGATCTAACGGCGATGCAAGCCCATCGGATCTCGATGAAGGTCGAAGAGGCGATCCGCACCGCGTGTGCACGCCCGGCGAACGTCATTGCGCACGTCGAGCCCGACAGCGATGAGCTCGCCGATCACCATGAGTGAGGCACCGGATCCATGGGCGCCATGCTGGCATCTACTCGAGCCGAGGGGAGGACGGACGATGGAATACCGCGAGGCGACGCCGGACGAACGTGATCGGCTGTTCCGCATGATCCTTGACCAACTCGCCGGGCAATCCGAAGAGGCAATGGCGTTCTTGGGGATGTCCATCGAGCAGTTTGCCGAGGTCTATCGGACCACAGGCGAGATCCGCGTTGTCCTGGTGGACGGAGACGATGTCGGCTGTCTCTGGCTCGAGAAGCGTGAACGCCAGTTGCACGTTCACGCCATCATCCTGCGGCCGGGCGCTCGGGACCGCGGGATCGGAACGCGTGTCGTGCATGCGCTGCGTCGGGAGTTCTCCTCCCGCGTCGACGAGATCGAGCTGGGTGTCCAGGACGAAAACGTCAATGCCGTAAGATTCTACGAGCGGTCGGGGTTCCGACGAGTCCCCGTCGACACAGCGCAGGGGTTCTCGATCATGCGCCTGTCGCTCCGTGATGACTCCGGCTCACCGGCGGGCACTACAGGTTGAGACTCCCGTTCTCGAGTGCGAGGAGTCGCTCCTTCAGCGGGAGTCCACCGCCGAACCCGGTTAGGTCGCCGGACGATCCGACGACGCGGTGACACGGGATGACGATCGGGAGGGGGTTGGCTCCGAGCGCTTGGCCGATCGCGCGGGCCGCCCGAGGACGCCCGATCCGGCGAGCGATCTCTCCGTAGGTGGTCGTCTCCCCGTACGGGACGGCCGACGTTGCGTCCCACGTATCCCGCTGAAACGGCGTACCGTGCAGGTCGACGACGAGATCGAACCGGCGGCGCACGCCTTGGAAGTACTCGTGGATCTGCTCGATTGCCGATGTGTTCGGGGAGTCGTCGGGTATGACGCGGACGCTGCAACGCTGCGCCAGCTCCTCGAACGACGCGGGCGAGAGCTCGATGCGACACAACCCGCGACGAGAGGAGAGAATGCGGAACGTCCATCCCTCCCAACTCACGGTGCTTCCGTACAGCTTCTCAGGCAACGGCTTCAGGCTCTTCGGCACGGCGGATCGTTCCCCCGCGGGATGTCTCTGGAATCGAGGGTAGTCGGAGCGGAACGGGAAGTCAATCCGGCCGCTGATCGCCCTCGCCGAAATGCTGGACCGTGTACGTCTCGATCCGAATCTGTCGCGTGTCCTGCCAGCAGTCCGCCGGCGCCCCCTGCTTCCGACAAAGCTCGGCGAGGAAGTCCGCCCGACCGGGGACCTGATCCCAGACCTGAGGCAGGAACGTCGATGTCCCATACGGTGTCGTGAGGATCACGCCGTGGACGCCCGGGCGCAGCTTTGCCAGCAGATCGTCCGGCCCGTCGAACGCGAGTCGGGCGGGCGCATCGAGCACGCTGATCTCGATCGAAATCCGGTCGAGCTCATCGGAGGCGACTGGCGGGAATCGGGCGTCGGCAGTCGCCGCCAGGAGCACGTTGCGCTCCACGTTGCGATAAAGCGGCTCGTGCGGCTCGAACTGGTCGAGAATGCAGCCGCGAAGGCGCCCTTCGATCGTCAGCGTCACGAACGCGCTCGCTGGGCGCTGTAGTTCCGGTGTCAGTTTTTCCGTTGGCGGATCCGGAGCCGACTCCCCCGAGAGTTCTGCTGCAAGGGACGTCCGCGCGATGCGAAGGAGCGTCGCCTGCTCCGCCTCCGACAGCCCGCCGGACGACGGGCGCCCGATCGAGCGAACTGCAAGGAGTCCGACGACGACGCAGATCGCGGCGATCCCGATCAACAGCACGGCGAGTTCCATTGGCTTCATCCCCCTTCGACGATACGCTGTCGCGTCGTCTTGATCAATCCCGCTCAGCTTGGGCAGCGATTCGCCCGCGCGTATACTCCCCGCAGAAACGGCAAAGGGGGACGGATGGAAGAGCGAATCGTGGAGTTGTTTTGTGAGCTGGTGCGGATCGAGAGCGAGTCGGGCAACGAGGGGCGCTTCATCGAGCACATGAAGGGGCTGCTCGAGCGGGATCTGAACGCGCGGACCGAGGTCGACGCATTCGGGAACCTGATCGGGTGCGTCCCCGCGAAGGGCGGCGACCGCGCGGCGCCGATCCTGCTCGCCGCCCACGCCGACACCGTCAAGCCGGGCGTCGGAATCGAGCCGATCGTGGAGGACGGCGTCATCCGATCCGCCGGTGAGACAATCCTCGGCGCCGACGACAAGGCGGGAGTCGCCCAGATCGTCGAGGCCGTTCGCAGCGCGACGGCGCATCCGCCGCTCGAGATCGTGATCACGCTCGGCGAGGAGGTTGGCCTGCAGGGATCGCGACACCTCGACGTCGATCGACTCCAGTCGAAGCGCGCCTACATCATCGACTCCGAGCGGTTCGACGAAATCATCGTCGGGGGACCGACGCACATCTCGTTCGACATCGAAATCCACGGGAAGGCCGCGCACGCTGGGATGGAGCCCGAGAAGGGGATCTCGGCGATCCGCATCGCGGCGAGCGCGATCGCCCGCATGCCCGAAGGCCGGATCGATCACGAGACGACAGCGAATGTGGGGACGATCCAAGGTGGCCTGATCCGGAACGGCGTCCCCGAGAGGGTCGTGATCCGGGCCGAGTGTCGAAGCCTCGCACACGAGAAAGCACTCCGCCAGGCCGCCGTCATGAACAAGGCGTTCGAGGACGCCGCCCGCGAGATGAAGGCGACGGTTCGGATCGAAGAGCGGATCGAGTACGAAGCCGCGCGGCTCCCGGACAACGCCGACGTCGTTCGTCTCGCTGCCCGCGCAATCAAAGCTGCGGGACTCACCCCATCCACCAAGGTGATCACCGGCGGAACCGACGCGCTCGTCCTGATGAATCGGGGCATCGAAGCCGTCGCCCTTGGATTCGGTGGCGAGGACGCTCACTCCACGGACGAGCGGATTTCAGTCGCCGCCCTGAAGAAGGGCGCCGAGATCCTGCGGGCGCTTCTCGAACTCGCCGCGGAGGCCGGCGGCGCCAGCGGTTGACGACCGGTCCGACGACTCGTAGAATCGATGCACGTTCCTCGGTAGCTCAATTGGCAGAGCACTCGGCTGTTAACCGAATGGTTGGAGGTTCGAGTCCTCCCCGGGGAGCCAGTCTCCAGTTTCCTTCCCAATCGCGACTGCTGCGAAGGGCTCTCTGTAGGCAGGGTCTACGTTTTCGGCAAACACAAGGCAGTTCGAAGCCAGCCAGCGGATGTGTCTAGCCTGATCCTCGGGTGATTCGAGGAAATACAGTTCAGGACCGCGCTCTAGGAGTTCTAAGGTTCGCCTGCTGTTGTCCACATCGGGCTCACGCGTAGCGGACAGGCGCTCGATCTCGCCCTGGATAGTGGTCAAGCTTCCATTCAGTCCCTCGTCGAGGCCCCTCCAGAACGATTCGTCGATTCGACCCTCCATTTGGTCTATGTAGACGTTCTGCCTCTGGTTGATGAGACGCTGCTCTTCGCTCTTCAGTTGCAGGATCTTCGCACGCCGCATGCGTTTCCTCTCTACTCCCTCATTCCGAAGCTCCTCAAGAAGGTCGTTGACGACTTCTCGCGAGATGTGGACGCCATCGACAACAGAGAGGAGGCCTTCAGCGAGTACCTCCTGCCTGTGCCAAGGTTGCTCACACTTGCCGCGGCTCTGAGTGCAGTGGTAGTACGTGTACTTCCCCCTCTGGCCACGTTGGTGAAGCACTTGGAGGACAGGCGAGACGCGAAGAATCTGGTCGATCTGCGCGAGAAACTGGCGGACTGGCTTGTCGATTTCGAATCGCCGAAGGAAGCCGATGGAAGCGAACTGACGTCTGCGGACACCGAGATTGGTGCTGCAGACAAGGTCACTGTAGGATCGAGAGGATGAGCATGCGAGGCTGTTGCGAGGTCAGTTTCAACAACGCACGGGACATCCCCGACGTCGAGGCTGATAGCAGGTTTCTAGGACGATCCCGCTGAATGAATTAGCGTCGGCTCAGGCAAGCCGGGCAGAAGCAAGATCCGTGCTGCTGGGTGTAGTGGAATAGACCGAGGATCTCGCCGGTGGTGGCATCGCGGTCGAAGCTCGGGAGGAGCGTGTCAAACTGCCGTGCAAAGCCCCCTTCGTACCTTCCCAGCACCGCATTGGCACAGAAGTCAGCTGCCTGGAGAAGTCGTGAGTTCCGGGCGCGAGTGAACAGAGGAATCTCAACTTGATTGAAGAGCTCTCCCCACCGTGTCCCGGACCGTAGGAGCTCGTTTGCCAGCGTCTCGATTCGCTGACGGTAGCTTGAATCTGCAACTATGACAAGGCCTTTCTGCCGTTCACCCGTCTTCTTGTAGGTGCGTGCGAGGAAACCGTCAAAACGCCTCACGATGCTCTCGAATGCAAAGGAGTACTCGTCTCCATCTTCGGGTCTAAGCGAGGCACGCTCAATCGCGATTCCGAAGAGGACTGATTTGTTCCTGACTATGACTCTGTATCCCGAGTCTAGAAGCTCGTGGGATTGGATTGCTGTGAGCCGATCCCAAGGGGGATCATTGCGCGCACGAATCTTCGTGGCGTGGAACTCAATAGGGTCGTCAATGTCAGGGAAGAATTTGCTTTGCAGGAGATCGAGGTCCCTACTAGTAAAGTAGGAGTCATGCTCAAAGACGGAGAGACCGGCAAGCACGAAATGATTGTTTGCGTCAGTCCCCGATTCATCCAAGTAGAGAAGATGCATAGCAGAGCATTATAGGACAGATGCCCACGGTCAATGCAAGCTCCAGAAAGAAACGTGACCGAGGGAGAAGACTCCACGGGTAGTCAACCGTTACCCTCTCGGTCATGGATCTTATACAGGTTTTCGTACAGATTTTCAAGGGGAGTAGTCCCTCGTCCTCTGGCTTGACCTTGTGGGGTGTCTGATACGATGGGTCAGCAGCATTGTCGTATAGGATTACAGCTTCCTGTCTTCGCATGATTCTCACTTCTCAGGACGCGGCCATCGCGCAGCGAAAGGATTTCAGAGCGCCCTCAAGCTCTTCGTCTACGATGTGGGTGTAGATCTGCGTCGTGGCTAGGTTCCCCTACCTCTCTCCCGGAAGCTCAACGTTCTGCTGGACTTGAGAAACGCCGTCAGCTCTTCGATCGTCATCACACGCGAGTGGCTCATCGTGCACAGTCATCGCCTCCCAGACTGCGACTCACGCCCGCTCTCGATCGATGCCCGCGCTCACCTTGTGTGAGAACCTCGGCCCCTCTTCATGCTCATCTTGCATGAGACAAGTCTGAGTTCGGTATCTGGAGCTTCGCTTGGATCCCGGATCTTCGTCCAAGGGGCGATAGGGCGATTTCTTAAGCTACGCGAGCACAAACAACAAGAAAAGGCAATGCGGCAACCGAGGTTGACTAGCAAAGCCTCCAATCAGTAGGATACACAAATGTGGCACATAATCAAGACTGACCTGCCTCCTCCGGAATCGGGCCAGATGCTGTGCAAGTCTTGGCTTGAGCCGCTTTTGTCCTGGGCGGAGGGTCGGTTTCCGGTATCGTGACCATCTTGAGAGCACTACCAGGATAAGATCGCGATCGTTTCAGCGTCCAGCTCGGTAAGAGATCGAAGCTTGCCCTCCCCGGGGAGCCAGGTCTGGAATGCCCTTTTCGTTCCTACCACCTTGCGGGGTTCGAATCCGGTAGCTAAGGTCACGTCCCGTCGAGTCGCGCAAAAGCGGAGCCATCCACTCGCAACGCTCGCTCTTTACCGCCTGCGCGGCGTGGCGCCGGGGAGGGGATGCGCGGTGTTCCCAAGGGTCAGCTTGACGAGTGCCACCGGGGCGACAACAATGCTCGGAGCATGGAAGAGCGTGAGGCAGTCCTAGCGAAGCTGGCGGAGCACCGGAGCGATCTCTCTCGGCTTGGCGTCAAGTCCTTGGCTCTCTTTCGGGTCAACGGCGCGGGGCGAAGCCCAAGCCGATAGCGACGTCGATCTCCTCGTGGATTTTGCTTACCCTGTGGGTCTGTTCGCTTTCCTCGAGCTGAAGGGCTGCCTTGAGCGGCTTGTCGCTCGTCGGGTCGACCTCGTGACGGCCAACGCCCTCCGCCCCGACGTCCGCGAAGCCATCCTGCGTGAGGCAATCCATGCCCACCAGGGATTGGAGGGCGTGGCCTCAGGATATCATCGACGCAGTTACCAAGATCGACCGTTAGGCTCGGGGGATGACTTCGAATGCGTTCCAAGCGGACGACAGGACTGTCGACGCGGTGGTTCGGAACGTGATTGTGCTTGGCGAAGCGAGCCGCCAGATACCGGAGGATGTCGAGCGACGCCACCCGGAAGCACCTTGGGACAGGATGCGGGCATTCGCAACGTGGTCGTTCACGAGTACTTCGGCGTGGATGCCGAGATCCTGTGGGAGACGGTGCGGCATGACCTACCTCCGCTGATCCCGCTCTTGGAGAGAGAACGTACTGCGTGTGGCGTCGTAGCCAACTCGATTCTGTGGGAGCTGAGATGGACAACAGGGCGTCTTTGAGAAGCCCGTAGAATTGTCCACTCCCAGCCAGGGGAGACAGAGCTTCTACAATTTCGGGGTCGAGTTCAGTGAGAGTTCGAAGGATCTCCAATACGAGGAAGCCCGGTCTGGAGCGGTCTTTTTATCGGCGCTCTCGCGATCACCCATCTTGCAGGTTCGACCGGGGCTCCTCTGATCAACGCCAGACTGCGAGGACCGCGCCGTATCGGCTGTTGGCTTGGCAATTCCGAGCTTCAAAGCTGGTGCAACATTCCAACCGCATGGCTGGTGGCAGCCTACGAATTCCAGCCATGGGGCCGGACGTTGGAGCTTGTTCGCGAAGAACGGGAGCCAGCCCCTATTCTCGAATCGATTCCGTCTCAGCACCGCGCTTCACAATGATGCTGATGCTTGAGAAGCGCACGAAGACGAAGGTCTGCCTCTTGTGCAGCCAGCCCCTTTGCGGGGACTGGGATCCTCCGCTCCGTTCAAGTGGTGTCTTTGAGGGCAGTCTGGAGTTCGCCGACGAGCTCGGCGATCAGCTCTTTGACGGTGACGATCTTGTGGATCCGGTGCGCGTTCTGGCCGCAGAAGACGAGACCGTGATCGACGTCCCCCCGGTAGGCGTTCACCAGCGCCTGAGCGATGCAGAACCTGGCTTCCGCAACCTTGCAGACGGTCAGGCAATGGTAAAGGCAGTTGATCTTGAGTTTGTCGACCGTCTCCAGGTCCTTGAGAAACCTGTTTCGGACGGCCCGCCCGGGCAGGCCGACGGGGCTCTTGATGATGACGATGTCCTCTTCCTTGGAGTCCAAGTAGGTCTGCTTGAACTCCTGCGAGGCGTCGCACTCTTTGGTGCAAACGAAACGCGTCGCCATCTGAACTCCGGACGCGCCCAGCGAGAGCATGCGGGCGATGTCCCGACCGTCGAAGATCCCGCCGGCTGCGATGACCGGGATCGCATGCCCGAAGAGATCCTCATATGGCTTGACTGCTTCGACGAGCTCGGGTACGAGCGTCTCGAGAGAGAAGTCCTCCGGATGCTCAAGCTGTTCCACGGTGAAGCCGAGATGCCCTCCTGCAAGGGGGCCCTCGAGGACGATCGCGCTGGCCGTTCTCTCGAAGCGCTTGGCCCAGCCGCGGAGGATCAACTCTGCGCCTCGTGCAGAACTGACGATGGGCACCAGGTTCACCGATCGATCCTCGACGATCTTGGGGAGCTTCATCGGCAAACCGGCTCCAAAGACAATCATCTGGATGCCTTCTCGAACTGCGGTCCGGAGAAGGTCGTCGACATTGCTGAGCACGCCCATGAAGTTGACCGCAAGGACCCCCTGAGTCATGGCGCGGGCCTTGCGGATCTCTTCTTGCAGGGCTTCCCGGGAGATCTGTTCATACTCATACCGGGCCGCTTCGAAGTCCCCCAGGCCGATGCTCGAGATGGTGCCGATTCCCCCCTCTTCAGCCACTGCCGCAGCCAGGGATGCCAGCGATATCCTCACGCCCATCCCTCCCTGAACAATGGGGAGCTCCGCAGTGAGGTTCCCTATTCGAAGCTTGGGGATATTCATCTCTGACGCCTCCTATCGTGGCTCTTGTCGTAGCTCTTGACGACAAGGCATGCATTCCCACCGCCGAAGCCGAACGACTGGCTCATGGCCACGCCGAGTTCGATCGACTCGGCCCCCTGGGTCACGTAGTCCAGGGGGCAATCTGGATCGGGTTGCTCATAGTTGATCGTCGGAGGAATGCGACCGGTCGAGACACTAAGCACAGTGGCAGCGAACTCCACGGCCCCAGCCGCAGCCAGCAAGTGCCCGATCATGGACTTGATGGAACTGATCTTGAGCCGTCGCGCGTGATCACCGAAAACCCTCATCAAAGCAGCACTTTCGGTCTTGTCATTGAGGGGCGTCGAGGTTCCGTGGGCGTTGATATAGCCGATATCCGACACGGCGACATCGGCATCATGCAGGGCCTCCTCCATGACGCGGATCATTCCGTCGCCCTCGGGATGGGGCGCTGTCAGGTGAAACGCGTCGGCCGTGTTCCCGTATCCAACCACTTCGGCGTAGATGGGGGCTTCTCGCCTGAGCGCATGATCCAGCCTTTCCAGCACGACGACACCGGCCCCCTCGCCCATGACGAAACCGTCGCGGTTCTTGTCAAAGGGGCGGCTGGCTCGTTCCGGATCGTCATTGCGGCCGGACATCGCCCGTGTCGCGCAGAAGCTGGCGAACGGCAACGGGCTCACACTGGCCTCGGTCCCTCCCGCCAACATGATGTCGGCATCTCCTCTCTCCAGGATGCGATAGGCGTCGCCGATGGCGTTGGCTCCAGTCGAACAGGCGACGGAAGGGGCAGATAGAGGTCCCTTGAGCCCATGAGTGATCGACACCATGCAGGCGGCCGTGTTGATGAGCACTCTCGACACGACGAGCGGCCCCATCGATCTTGGACCCCTTGCCAGGAGTTCGGCATGGGCGCTCTCGATGGTCTGCGTTCCCCCGATGCCGGACCCGATGATGACACCCGCCCGGCGCCCATCGAAAGGAGACGCATCCAGGCCTGCATCCTTCATCGCCAGATCCGCAGAGACCAAGGCAAAATGGGTGAACCGGTCCACCCGTCTCGCGACCTTGCGGTCGATCCATTCCTCGGCACGGAAGCCTTTGACCTCCCCAGCCATCTGAGAGCGGAATTCCGACGGGTCGAACAGGGTAATGCGGGAAATGCCGTTTCGCCCAGCGAGCAATCCGTCCCAGAAGTCATCCCGCCCGATGCCGATTGGACTAACCACCCCGATGCCGCTCACGACGACTCGATGTCGTTCCATCACAACAGGTCCCGTAGTGCTGATTGCAGCGAGAGGACAGCCGAGCGCCCCGCACCAAGCCGCGGCAACGCGAAGCCTGTGATCTCTGAGGATTGCGCTCCGGGACGCATCGTCGACAAGAGATGCGATGCTCTTCGTGTCATGACTCGAGCCTCCTTGCTCCGGGGGAAGTAGGTCAACCGGTCCCGGAAGAATGTACCTTGGATGGATCCCGGACTTCCACTGTGGCCAAGCTGTGCTACACCCCGTCGAGGCCAGCCCACATCAAGACGGGTTCTCTCGTTTCACCCGCGAGACGATGGCAGCCCTCGACGACTCGCTTGGATTCCGCGCGAACGCATAGGGCGAGCTACTGCCCGGGTGGCCATGGGGTGCACCATGAGGAGCGAGCACTGAGGACGCCGGTCCACGCGCCGACGGTGGACGTCAGGGTGTAGGTCGCATTGGGAGAGAGGCGATCCGGCGTGGCCGCCGCCGAGAAAGCCACGCCAAGGTTGGATGGCCAGATCTGTCCATCGACTAGCAGTTCCACCGAGAACACCCGCAGCGGCTGTTGGCTCTGGTTGCGCACGAGGACTGTGATATCGACCTGACCATCCGGACGGGAAACTGAGGTTAGGTTGACAATCTCCAGCCACGGGGCTGCGATGGTGATAGTCTGCTGCACCGTATCCGTGGCGCCACTGGCTGAACGCAAGGTAAGGCTCGCGGTGTAGGTCCCTTGCTCGCGGTATGCATGCTTCACGGACTTGCTTGGCGTGAATCCAAGCACCGTGCCGTCTCCGAAGTCCCATGCTAACTCGTGGAATCCCGCCGTGGGGTCAAGGATCGAGACCCCATCCTCATTGAGTGAATCAGCGCCGCTGAACTGGTACCACAAAGGGGGCCGCAGCTCCGGGTTTAGCCCCGAATTCACGAGATCGTCATCGATCTCTGCGGTCATCACGGCTTGTGGCGCATTTCCTGCGCCACCTCCGGGGATTGCGCCCCCGAAGAGCTGCTCAATGAAGGCGCAGCCGGTGAAGAGCGGGAGGAGAAGCAGAGTGGTGGAGAGGAGTAGGGCAACCCGACGTGGCGCACGGAACAACACCGACCCATTCTCTCGAGGCGGCCTTGCGGCGCACTGTGAACATGAACGAAGCACGAGGTGCCTCCTTTCGGACTGCACCCTTTATACACTACTCGCTCTTCGTTGGGGGGAGAGAGATCAATCCTGCGAAGCGCATGACCGGCCGATCTAACGTACAGGAAGGCATTGGCGCGCATCGGGGTGGTCGCGATTGTCGCATCCTGTCACCGCATCTCATCCATGACCCCTGGCAGAAGACAGGTAGTTCGGGCACAGACGTGGCTGGTTTTCGGACTGACTGGACACAATTATAGACTCACAGGCGTGATTCTCGCTTGACTGCTGTGGGGCACATCATTCTCGGAACGGAGCGCAAATACAGGCATGAAATGTATCGTCACGCCACGGGCACTGGCGATGACCCCGTTGCCTTGGGCAATCATGCGGTGGCAGGATGCCCCCGGGGCGAGCGCGGTAACCTCCGCTGACCAGGTTACACCTGAGCCCGGGATAGACTGGCTGCGCTGCGGGACCTCGTGGAGCGTCTGTACCAGGAGATGTTGAAGATGGAATTCGGCGCCCGCGGAGTGGGTGCTAATCGCTCGGGGCGAACGCCGGATCGTCAGGGCGCCGGAATGGGTGCTGAGAGCGGCAGCTCGACGCGCGCGTGGGGACCGTGACTTTTCGTGTGCCTCCAGCTCTCCACACAGCGACGGAGACATGACCCTTGACATCTGATACGCCTCCTGGTATACAAGGAATCATACCACGCGCCTTGCCAGGAGCGCCCATGCTGCCAGCAGGAGGAAGAAGAGTTCGAATCGAAAACCCCGCCAGCAGTGTCTCTCTCGTCGATTGGCTGTTTGAGGAGATTCGCGATCGCATTCTGACCTGGGAGTACGCGCCGAACGATCTGCTCGGCGAAAAGCGGATCGCGACCGAGTTTGAAGTAAGCCGAACGCCGGTTCGTGAAGCGCTGGCGCTGCTCAGTCAAGAGGGCTTGATCGAGGTTATCCCACGCGTCGGCTACCGCGTGTCTTCATTCAGCCTCCAAGACATACACGAGATATTCGACATGAGGCTCCTTCTTGAAGGCGAGGCGGCTTCTCGAGCGGCCATGAATGCTACGGACGATGAGTTGGAAGCACTCTCGATAACGCATCGTGAGTGGGCACACGCCCTCAAGCAGCATCCCGTCTCGGCAATCGACTACCTCAGATTCCACGATGCGTTCCATATCGGAATCGCGGAACTGGCCGCGTCACAACGATTAGCGCGTGCAATAGGTCAGTTGTTACGCGAAGGGACCCGCCTACGCATGAGCGATCCCCTCATGTCTAACCTGGGATTGGAGAGTGAAGAAGCGGACAGCATAAAGCTGATCGAGGCACTCAGGGCGGGAGACGCCGAGCGTGCTCGAAGGCTTCAACAAGAACACATCGGAGAATCGAAGCGGCGGGCGCTTCGGTGGCTCGTCGAGCGGGGCGGAGGATCGGGTGTTTCGCTGTAACTGCCGGGCGGTTCTTGTGAAGGGAGACTGAGTGCGTACCCACCGAACGGACGTGCTTGTGTTAGGTAGCGGTGGCGCCGGGATGCGTGCTGCGATCGAAGCTGCACAGCTTGCTGAGGTCACACTCGTGAGCAAGGGGCCTCTTGGCCGTAGTGGGGCAACAGTGCTTGCGGGAGCGGATGTGATGGCGGACGGCGCAAGCCTTCGACGACTGGGCTTTCCCGACGATCCGCTGGATACACCTGACAAGTGGGCCCGCGAGATTGTGATCGAAGGGTTCGCACTGAATGAGGAGAGGCTCGTGGACGCCTATGTAGAAGGGGCCGGGAGCGAGATCGAGCGCCTCATAGACTTGGGCTTGACGGTACGCAAGACACTGCCTCGTGCGATCATAACCACCGGTACCTCGATTTGCTCTGCCCTTAGGCGCGGCATCGATCGGCACTCCGATCGAATCACTGCGATCGACAACGCGATGGCCATTGACCTGCTGCTATCGGACGGTCGTGTGGTCGGGGCACTGCTTCTCGATATCGACTCCGGTGAGTTTGTCTCGGTTGAAGCGAGAAGCACCGTGCTCGCAACGGGAGGATGGCACACGGCCTACGCGTTTAGCGCCGGACCGGATGAGGCGACCGGGGACGGGCAGGCAATGGCATATCGCGCGGGGGCAGAGCTCATCGACATGGAGATGGTCACGTTCGCCCCCAACATCCTCCTCGCTCCTCCTCGCTATCGCGGCAGCCTCTGGTTCTACATCCTGCCCGGCACGTTGCTGAACCGCAACGGCGATGCATTCATGGCGTGGGAGGATCCCCGGGTCGCCAAGCTCGCGTTGACAAGCGAATGGAACAAGCTCCTGTGTTCGAAGGCGTCGATGCGCGAGGTGCTGGCGGGGCGTGGCAGCCCGTCGGGCGGAGTGTTCTTTTCCATGAGACATCTACCGTCCAACGTGTGGGATGCCCTGGAAGCAGAACACAGCGGCTGGCGGTTCCAGGGCGACGATTTCTCTGATCTAATGGCCCGGATGCGGGATGGGGTTGCCGCGGAAGTCGGGCCGGCGGCGGAGTACTTCGAAGGAGGGATCCGCATCAACGAGCGATGTGAGACGTCGATTCCGGGACTGTACGCCGCGGGCGAGTGCACCGGAGGGTTGTTTGGTGCAAACCGGGTTTCGGCAGCAACCACCGAGATGTTGGTCGAGGGGAAGATCGCCGGACACACCGCCGGGCTCGCTGCCGCGTCCAAGGGTGCTGTTCCTTGCGCCGGCGGTACTCACGTGGAGGAGGAGATCGCGGCGTGGTCCGGGATGTTGGGTAGCGACAGCGGCCCGTCGGTGCAGGAGCTGCGAAGCCGTCTCCAAAAGGCCGCGTACCAGAATGTTGGAGTCATCCGGACTGGCAGGCAGCTCAATGAAGCTGCGAAGGCCCTTGAAGAGATCGAGACATGCGCCCGATCGGTCAGCGTTCAGACGGCTCGCAGACATCGGAACCGAGAATGGTGTGAAGCGATAGAGCTCAGGAACATGGCGCAGTCGGTTCGGCTGTCGGCCCTCGCGGCCCTGAAGAGGACCGAGAGCCGTGGCGTGCACATGCGGGAGGATTACCCGATCACTGACAACGTCACGTGGAGGAGGCACATCGTGTGTCGACGTGCTGGTGCCGCGCCGCGCCTAACCTTCGCAGACGTTGACTCCGCCACTCCCGTGGAGCCGGAGATCACTCCGTACGACGCGGCGATCGTTCGGGCCGCCGAGGCGCTCGACACGTCTTGAGAGGACGCAGCATGAGTGAACAATCGACGATTGCAGTCTCGATCCGGAAATGGTCTCCACAAGGCGACGGACCGTTCGTTCGGTACTCGATCCCAGTGGATGGAGAGATGGATGTCCTGAACGTGCTAGAGTACGTGCGTGCGCACCTTGACCCAAGCGTGTCGTACCGAAGCTCTTGCCGTCGCGGCGTCTGCGGCGGGTGTCGTGTGACCATCGACGGAAATCTCCGCTTGGCCTGTGAGACGGAGGTGCGCGATGGAATGAAGATCGACCCTTACCGTACCGGGAGGAATCCAGATGCCTAGCAAGCAACGGATGACGATAGAACAGGCTGCGCATGAAGTCAACCTGGCGAGCCGCAGGATCGCATTGCTTCATCTGGCATTCTCTCGCGCCGCGGTCGCCCGTCTCGGTGACGAGGCAGGTAGGAAGCTGATCATCAACGCGATCAAGAGGTACGGGATGCTGGTGGGCGAGGAGGTTCGCGCCGGCGTGTTACGGCAAGGACTCGATCTCGTCCCAGAAAACTACGGCGCAGGGGATGCCCGGAGCCTCCCGAACATCGGGATGCATGCCGGGACCGAGACAGTTGAGGAACAGGGACGGACGCGCCGCCGAGCGTACGGCTGTGCGATGGCCGCTGTCTGGAGAGAGTATGGGGATGAACAGCTTGGCCGGCTGTACTGTCTTGTCGACTCAGCCAAATTCATGGCGTTCAACCCGGAGTTCACGATGTCGCATACCAAGGCCGTACCGGACGGCGACCCTTTCTGCGAGTTCTGCATCCGCCGTACCACCGCACAAGAGCGGAGCGATTTCGCCTCCGACGACGCTGACTGGACGTACATCGATAACTGCTCGAACGAGGAGAGTACAGAATGAGTTCCACCCGAGCTGCGCACCACAACGGGCTTTCGCACCTCTCCACTGCGGATCCTGGAGGCCTCTGGAAACGGCTGATGGGGTCCCCAGTGACCTCTCCGCGTTGCCGTTCGGCTTACAGACGGGAGAATCCCTGATGAGCGACGTTCGCCACACGATCTGCCAGAGCTGCTACTTCTACTGTGGGATACGCGTTCACTGCGATGGGGATCGGATTGTCAGAATCGAGGGGGTGCCTGAGCACCCGGTGAATCGCGGCACGATCTGCGCCAAGGGCCTGGCCGCGGGGCAACTAGTGACGGACCCGCGTCGTCTCTTGCATCCGCTGAGGAGGGTGGGGCGCCGCGGGAGTGGAGGCTGGGAACCGATCGGCTGGGACGAAGCGATTGCTTGGATTGCTCGCGAGTTTCGATCCGCCTCGGAGGAAATCGGGCCTGAATCTGTCGTGTACCATCGCGGCCACGCGCCCGGGTGGGTCACGACGATGAACTACGTGACACGGTTCATGAATGCCTTCGGCTCCCCGAACCTCCTCACCCATGCACACCTGTGCTTCGCTCCGCGGGCGATCGCTCACATCTCCACATACGGAGCTGTCCCGGAACCGGATTTTGACCAAGCGGAGTGTATCCTGCTGTGGGGATTCAATCCGGTCTACACCTCGGTCACCAACTACGCGCGCCGCATTATCGACGCAAAGGTCCGCGGCGCGTCTCTGGTCGTGGTGGACCCGCGCTACTCCCCGACAGCGGCGAAGGCGGACCTGTGGTTGCAGCCGAAACCATCGACCGACGATGTCCTGGCAATGGCGATCGTCAAAGTGCTGATCGACGAGCACCTGTACGATGCTGACTTCGTGCGCGAAGCCACCATCGGCTTCGACGAGTTGGCGAATCGTGTCGAAACGATCGACCTGGAGCAAGCAGCCCAAGCCTGCGGGGTTCCGGCGGACCGGATCCAGCTTGCAGCGCGCTGGATTGCCGAACGGCGGCCGACGGTCGTTAAGGAGGGCAACGGACTTGACCAGCACGTCAACGTTGTGCAGGCGGTTCGTGGCGTTGCACTGATCTCCGCGCTGCTGGGGAGCCTCAACATCCCTGGTGGCAACATCCTCGTCCCGCCTCTCCCATTCGTCGATGTTCAACTGCGCAGCGAGCGGGGCGACGATTGGGAGGAGCGATCGCTGTCGACACACCCGCTATACTACCGCAACGCTTACTCGCTCCATGACGAGGAGCTGTTCGCGGCGCTGGAGAGTGGAGTTCCGTATCCGATCGGAGCGCTGTTCGTTCAGGGGGGCGCGTTGGTCGCCGCGAACGCCAACACTGTGCGAACGCGCCGCCTACTCGAGCGGATCCCGTTCATCGCGGTGCACGACCTGTATATGACCGCGACCGCCGAAATCGCCGACCTCGTCCTTCCCGCCACCAGCTTTCTCGAGCGCGACCTTCTCCTGTACTACCGGTATCGACCCAGCGCGCAGAAGAACATGATCGCCCTCCAGCAGCAGGTCGTCTCGCCCGTCGGGGAAAGCCGGAGCGACCTCGACGTGATCTTCGCGATCGCGCACCAATTGGGGATGGATGAGCAGTTCCCTTGGCGCTCGGCCGAAACGGCGTTTGAGTGGGAGCTGGGCCCGGTCGGGATTTCGCTAGAGGATCTCAGGCAGCGACCGGAGGGATACCAACGAGACTACGCACCTGAGGAGCTATACCGCTCCCACGGCCGTTGCGGATTTCCGACGGCATCCGGGAAGGTCGAGCTGATCGCCTCTAGACTGGCGGCGTTCGGCCATGCGTCGCTGCCAGAACTCGGTCCGCTTCCGGCAGTGCTGCAGCCGACTGATGAATACCCACTGCTGTTGGGGACCGGTCTGAAGTTGGGGATCCACACGCATACCGAATTCCGCACCCTGCCATGGATCCACGACATCGAGCCGGCTCCGTTTATCGAGATCCACCCTACGACTGCGAAGTCGCTTCGTATTCGCGACGGTGATCTTGTTCTCGTCGAATCGCCGTGGGGATCCCTCACAGCGGTAGCCCGGCCGACCGAAGGCATGTCGGAGGAGATAGTCATGCTGAGCTACGGCTATGGGCAGCCGTACGTCGGAGAACCGTGGGCGCTGGCTAACGACCTCACCCCCGACGGATCCATCGCCAGCGACGCCGTTTCGGGAGCGACGAGCAACCGGCGTGTCCCGGTGAGGCTCAGTCGTGCAGGCGCTGACGGGGCTGAGGCAGCCGATGTCACTCCAAGGTTCTTGCTAGAAAGCCTCGATCGGTGCGTCGGATGTCACACCTGCGAGGTCGCGTGCCTTCAGGAGCACGGAGAAGCAAGGGTCCGACTCGTGACGATCGGCCCGACGCGAGATCTGGAAGGCGAGATGCGGATGGAGCACGTCGTGCGCGCCACTGACGCCTGCGACCTGTGTTCTGAGCGCGACGCGGTGGGCATCGGACCCGCGTGCGTGCGGGCTTGTCCGACGCGCGCCCTGGCGGCAGTCCGTGCACCCGTGGCCGCTCGTCTGCTGCATGGGAACCGCTATCAGCTCTGTTCATTCAGCGTCGCACCTCGACAGCTCGATCACCAGAAGAGAACGTAGGAGGAACGCATGTCTATCTCCGCCGCAGCCAAGCATCGCCATGCCTGGGAGGCACTCGTCGACCAAGCGCGCACGAATTCGTCCGCCCGTTTCGCATTATACGCGAGTCGTACGCTCGCTGTTCACCATCCCGAGGTCTACCTTCGGGGAGACCGGTGGTTCTACGAAGGGGCGACCCAGCTTGGCGGGTTCGCTCGTTGCTACGAGGAACCAACAGCGCTGGCGTGGTGTCACATGGAGTACGGTCGTTCGTTCTTCGAGGGGGACGCAACGTACGTTGGAATCCCCGGCGAGCGCCCGCTCGATTTCGGGAAGATTGATCCCGGGTTGTACCGCCCGACCGAGCCGCGCCGCATCGTGCCGGGTCCGTTTGAGCCGACACTCGACCATCGGTTCGGCCCGCTCGCGGTGGCACTGAAGGCCGAGGGGTTCGTCGTTACGCCGCTCGAGCTGGCGGAAATCGCTTACTTCCAAAGGATTGCCCGGGGAGCGGACCCCAGCGCGCTGTTCCTTGGGCTCGCCTCGGATGGATCCGCGTACCTGTTTGAGGGCGACCATCCACTAGCGCTGCCAGGTCTCACCGCGGTGGATGAACCATCAGCGCCGCTCGTGCTGGTGTTCAACGAGTGTGCCGTGTCGTATCCGCTGATGGGGCGAGAGGATAAAGATGCGAATCTCCGGCGCGTGGTCGGCCGTTTCGGTCCTCTCGCAATGCCGACCAGCGACGACTGGGAGTGCCATGTGCTCGACCGACTACGTGGTGCAAGTGTACTGGACGATGAGCAACAGCAACGGGCGGCGTCGCTCGCCGCGGTGCGAGCGATTGGATGGAAATGCCACCCGTACTTCCAGGCGTGGCGCGGCATCGTGCCGGACGATGACTTCAACATCACGATCTCGAGGCGACTCTGTCTCGTGCGAGACTTCGACCGGCGTGCCAACGCGGTCAGCCCGGCGACAGCCCACGTGTACGGGAGCGCCGTCGCCACTGACGATCTCCAGAGTCAGATGCGGCGGCTGTCGCGCGAATACCTGATCCGCACCGCTGTAGTGAGAGAAGCGGAGGCACGTGGGTGGAAACCGGCATGGCGGCTCGAATCGTGGGGACATGTTTGGCCCTGCGGTCTGATGGAGCACACGATCGACGACGCGTTTCGATCGCGGACAGGGCATTGCGTCAGCCAATGTCACATGGTCGGAGCGGTCCTGAGCCTGCTGGACGTTCCGCACGTCATCGTCAACTTCGACCGCGGCGGAGTGAAGGAGGGGATCAGTCACCACTTTGTCCTCTCGCAGGATGGTGCGTTTCTGTTCGACGACGGGATTGTGAATTTCCGTGGTGTCGACCACGACACCGAGGACTACGGTCCCCTGCTCTCCTTCGCTGTCGACGGTGAGTGGGGGCGAACGGTCGGCTCCGGGATTTACGGCAACGTTTCGGCGGACAGGATGGCCGACCTGCTGCAGATCGTCGGCCGCGCCCTCGGTGACCGCTTCCCACTGGAGTTCTTGTCGGATCGCACGACGAGAGTCACTGTGCCCATGGACGTGTTTCTCGCCGAGCTCTCCAGGAGGGAGGTCGAGGAGGTGGCGCTGCCATGACCGCTGTCCGGGCGAGCGACGAAGTCCATCGCCAGGCGTGGGAGCGGATCGCAGCAGCTGCCCCCACCGATCGCCAGGCGGCGTACGGCATCTACGCCGTCCGCACCGTAGCCGTACGGCACCCCGAGATCTACCTCATGGCCGACGGATGGTTTGCCGACGGTGCCCGCTCCATATCAGGGTTCATGGAATGCTATGAAGAGCCGACGGCGCTCGGTTGGTGTCACATGGAGTACGGTGGGGCGTTCTTCCGTCAAGAAGAGACATACCGAGGTATTCCCACCGGCCGGCCGCTCCGGCTACAGGACATCGCGATCCAGGAGTATCGCCCGGCGGCGGATGAGTGCATCCTACCTGGTGCGCGGCTTTCGTTCGTCGACAGGCGGCTTGCTCCGCTGGCGGTGGCGCTGAAGACAGAAGGCAAGGTCGTTACGCCGCTGGAACTGGCGGCAATCAGCTATTTCGCAAGGCGGGAGAGGCGAGGCGAGGCCACGCGGCTGTTCATCGTGCTGTGCGACACTGGTTCCGCGTACCTCATCGAGGATGCAGCGCTCTTCGATGCGGCGTCCGGCGTCCCCGCAATCACGGTTCACGGGACGCCGATCCTTGTCTGGAACGAGCACTCCGTGCTGTATCCATTGATGGAGCGCGACGACCGCGGCGCGGACAAGCAGTTGGCGCGAGCCGTGTCCCGGCTCAAGCTCGATGTAGGAGCGCCGTCTCTGAACCCATTCGAGGAGACTCTCGTCCGGCGTCTTCGAGATGCGACGGCACTGGACAGCGAGCCGCAACATTTGATGGCCGGGCTCGCCTCCGTGCGAGCCGGCGGATGGCGATTCCATCCGTACGGCGATATCTGGCGACGGTTCATCCCGGCGGCTGACCTCGACGTCGACATCTCACGACGTCTCGGGATCGTCCGCGAGTTCAACCTGTGGGCTGACCGCGTGTCGCCAGCAGTGGCGCATCTGTGGAACGTATCAGCGTGCAGCGCGACGCCCATCGAACGCCTGCGGGTCCTGTCGCGGGAGTACTTGGTGCACACCGGCGTCGTCCGTGACGCCGAGGCCCGCGGCTGGAAGCCTGCGTGGCGAACCGAGTCTTGGGGACACTTGTGGCCGTGTGGTTTGATGGAACACACGATCGACGACGCCTTTAGGTCGCGGACGGGACACTGCGTCAGCCAAGCCCACATGATCTCCGCCGTGCTCGAGCTGATGGGGATCCCCCACATTGTTGTGAACTTCAATCGCGGCGGCGTTCGAGACGACGTCAACCACCACTTCGTCCTCTCTCAGGACGGGACGTTCCTGTTCGACGATGGAATCCTCAACGTTCGGGGCGCTGATGCGGACACGGAGGATTACGGCCCGCTGCTGTCGTTCTCCGGCGATGGAGAGTGGGCAGCGACGTCGGGCGATCACCTTTACGGGAACATCAGCAGCAGTCGTCTGACCGAGTACATAGAACTCATCGATCGATCGCTCGACAAACGGTTCGAGCTGACATTCTTCCGGAGTCTGGAGGCACAGGACATCGTAAGCAAGGAGGAGTTCGTCTCTCTACTTCGATCGCGGGACGTCGAACGGATCGCCCTGCCCTAGGCAGGGCGCCGGAAAGGAGGAACAGGAGAAGCAGCCGATCAGCACACAGATGCGGGTAACTCGGGTTGGTACGATTCGCATAGCCCTCAAGGGAGGTTCCAGATGGGAAGGACAAGATGGGTTGTACTGGGGATACTCGTGGCGCTGCTTGGCGGGGGTGCGATGGCCCAATCCGTCAACAGCCCGGGGACGTTCATCAAAGCGACGATCAACTCAGTCGAAACCCTCGACCCGCAGTTCATGCTCAGCTCGGCGACAACGGAGCTCTCCTTCAACGTCTACGATTCCTTGCTCGATCATCCGCAGGGAGATCTCGAGACGTTGATTCCCGGACTCGCAAGCGTCGTGCCAACGGCGGACAACGGGCTGATCGTGGTCGCAGAGAACGGGACGACGTATATCACGTTCCCGATCCGCACCGGCGTCAAGTTCCATAACGGCGCGGTTCTAACACCTGAAGACGTTGCGTACACGTTCAAACGCGCCCTGCTCGTCGGAGGGCAGGCAAGCAGCATCAACATGCTGTGCCAGAATCTACTGGGCAAGGCATCGTTCTCTGACTTGGTGGACGAAGTCGGCTACGACGCAGCATACGCGCAGCTCGATGCCATGGTCACCGTGGCGGACAACAGCGTCACGTTCAAGCTTCCAAAGCCATTTGTGCCGTTCTTGGGCATCCTGGCCGACGGAGGAAGCGGGACGGGCATCCTCAACAAGGCCTGGTGTATCGAACAGGGATGCTGGCCGGGGACGAAGGAGACCGGTCAGGCACACATGAACAAGACGATGGAGGACGATCCGCTGTTTGGCGCCATGAACGGGACTGGCCCGTTCATGCTCGCCTCGTGGGAACCGATGGAGCGCGTTGTGCTCGAGCGCTTCGACGGCTACTGGCAGGGTGCACCGGCGCTGGAGCGCGTGATCCGGAGAATCGTTGAAGACACTCAGACAGCGATTCTCATGCTCAAGAACGGTGACGTGGACTTCACCACCGTGGATGTAGCCGACCTTCCTCAAGTCCAAGGCGCTGAAGGTGTAACGGTGCTCGACAACCTTCCGTCAACCTGGCTAATGAAGATCAACTTTGTCATGGACATCGCGGCCAATAGCTCGTTCATTGGAAACGGGACGCTTGGCGACGGAGGGATCCCGACGGATTTCTTCTCCGATCTTGACCTTCGCAAGGCGTTTCAGTACTCGTTCGATTGGGACACGTACATCAATGAGGTGTTCCTCGGTGCTGCGCTCAAGCCGTACGGTCCGGTACTGATCGGTTTCCCGACCGCCAACCCCGACAACCCGCAGTACTACTTCGACCTCACGAAGGCCGAGGAGTACTTCAGGAAAGCGTGGGGGGGGGAAGTCTGGGAGAAGGGATTCCACTTCACCGCTGTCTACTCGACTGGATCGACGCACCGACAGCGCGCACTCGAGATCCTGAAGCACGGTGTGGAATCTCTGAACCCGAAGTTCCGGATCGACCTCGCATCGTTGCCGTGGGCGGCTCACGTCGCTGCAATCCAAAACAAGCAGCTGCCCTTCTCGCTGTTCGGGATGCTGCCCGACGTCTTCGATCCGTATCTTCCTCTGTTCGAGCACATGCACTCGGCCGGCGGGTACGCCAACTGGTCTGGGTATGTAGAGCTCGCCAAGCGGGAGTTCGATCCATTGATCGACGAACTGGGCAGCAACTACGACCCCGATCGCCGACGAGAGCTCTCCTACGAGCTTCAGCGGTTGGACTACGAGTACTCGCTGTCGATCTTCCACTTCCAGGCAGTCGAGCACGTCGCAATGCGGGATTGGGTTGACGGTTACTATGTGGGGCCGTTCCCGTTCAATCTGGATTTCTATGCGCTGTCCAAGCGCTAACCGAGGTATGTAGGATCCATACGGGCACAACGGAGGGGACTGCGTCCGGGTGGGGCCGGTGGCCCCGCCCGGACCGGTGAGAGGCGAAGGATGCTATTCTACATTGTCAAGCGCCTGCTAGTGCTACCGCTGGTCCTGTTCCTGTTGAGTGCACTGGTCTTCTCATTGGTGCTGTTTCTCAGCCCGTACGAGCGGCTCGCCGTGTTTATCCCAAACGCCGACTCAGTCGGGTCCAATATCCCGTTTGACGAGCTCGTCGAGAGGTACGGCCTCAATCGCCCGTTCCATCAGCAGTATGCGTTGTGGCTCTCGCAGGTGCTCCGCGGGAACCTTGGCTGGTCGCCCTCGGCGCGCATGCCGGTGGCCGCTGCGATTGCGAAGTACTTCCCGGCGACGGTCGAGCTAATGCTGCTAGGGGCGGTCATCATCTTTGCCGGCGGGATTGCGCTCGGGACGTACGCGGCGACACACCACAACAGGCTGCCTGATCAGGTGGCGCGCGTGGCGACTAGTTTCGGCGTCGCCCTCCCCGAGTTTGTCTTCGGTCTGCTGCTGCTCGTCGTGTTCTACGGCTGGCTGAAGCTCTTCCCGCCGGGTCGGCTCAGCACGTGGGCGGAGGATGTCGTCTATCTTTCCGACTTCCATCGCTACACGGGAATGCACTTGATCGACTCGCTGCTGAATGGCCGATTCGACGTGTTCGCGGACGCGCTGCGGCACTTGGTCCTTCCTTCGATTGCCTACTCGATCGGGATGCTCTCCACCATGCTCCGCATGATGCGCTCGTCGCTTCTCGAGACGCTTCAGATGGACTATGTCACCACTGCGAGGGCGAAGGGGGTGACCGAGCGGGTCGTGACAATCAAACACGCGCGGCGGAATGCGCTCCTGCCTGTCGTGACCCTCGCCGGTTCGATCGTAGCGAAAATGCTCGGTGGGGCAGTCATCGTGGAGACGGTCTTCAACTACCGCGGAATGGGGAAGTTCATCGTCTCTGCCGCCCAAGGCCTCGATTTCCCGGCGATCCTCGGTGCATCCCTGCTGATAGGGCTGATCATCATCCTCACGAACCTGGTCATCGACCTGCTGTACACGGTCCTCGATCCGACTGTAAGACTGGAGTAGCATGGACACTCTTCGCCGGCTGGCAAAGAGACCCCTGGGCATGGCGGGACTGATCCTCGTCCTGTTCTGGACCGTCATCGCGCTCACGGCGCCGTTGATCGCTCCCCCGGGTGAGAGACAACGCGATCCGTACACCATTCGGCGCATCGGCTTCTCGTCCATACCGCAGCCCCCGTCGGACAAGGCGCGGCTCGGGACCACCGGCGGAGGATACGACATCCTGTACGGGATCGTGTGGGGAAGCCGTACTGCACTCCGGGTCGGCTTGATCGTCGTCGGTGCTACGACTCTGATCGGGACTATGCTTGGCGGCGTCGGCGCCTACGTCGGCGGCTGGATCGACAGCCTCGTCATGCGCATCACCGACCTCTTCATGAGCTTTCCGTTTCTGATCGCGGTGATCGTCATGTCGATCGTCCTAGGAAAGGGATTGGACAAAGTAATCGTTGCACTGGTCGTCTTCGGCTGGCGGCGATACGCACGAGTCATGCGAAGTGAGGTGCTGTCCGTCAAGGAAAGGGACTACGTTAGCGCGGCAGAGAGCATAGGGGCAGGGAGACTGCGGATCTTCATGTGTCACATCCTCCCCAATTCGATCTACCCTGTGTTCGTCCTTTCCGCGCTCGACATCGGTTCGATGGTCCTGATCGCGGCGTCACTGAGTTTCATCGGGGTCGGTGCCGAGCCCGGGTACGCCGATTGGGGACAGATGATCAACTTCTCACGCAACTGGCTGCTCGGGGCCGTGGGCGACCCGTTCCGGTACTGGTACACCTACGTCTGGCCGTCCGTCGCCATCCTCACATTCGTGCTCGGTTGGACGCTGCTGGGGGACACGCTTCGCGATGTTCTCGACCCACGCATGCGCCGTATGAAGTAACCCCCCAAGGGGACCCGCCGCGGTTGGCGTGGCAAGGTTCGCTTGGGAAACGTGCGTCGAGACGTGAGACGTCTCTGGGCGTATTCAGGTTTGTGAACGAGACAAGCTCTGGGTCGATTGCCCTCAGTTCGGCTTCTCTGACGATGTGCGTTTGGACACGATCGTAGAGCTCCGTAATCTTGAGTCGCCGCTCACGAATCGCCTCTTCGATGGCCTTGAGCGCGGTACGGCGGTACGCGGCACAGAGCGGCTCGTAGTGGCCACCCGCCATCGGAACGGCAATGTCGACAGCATCCGCTTGCTGTAGGACGGTTTGGACAAGTCGCGGGCGAACGTACGGCATGTCGCAACCCACCACGAAACACAGATCCGCCTGCGATGCCCGAAGTCCGCTGTGAATGCCTGCAAGTGGGCTACGGATCTGGTGAACGTCTCTCAAGAACTGCGCCCCTATGATCTTCCGGGGAATCGCCTTCCCGACGACCAACGTCTCGATGAAGAGCGGTCCAAGAGCGGAGACGAGATACTCAACGGTCGTCCTGCCTTCAATCTCGAGTATGTGCTTGGGGAACCCCATGCGCCTGGATACTCCCCCCGTGAGAATGAGCAGAGTCGCGTCGAATGCCATGGTGCATAGAGACTACTCGATCTCGCAGGTGCTCGCACGGTAGTCGGGTTGGCCCGGATGGGCTCGTTTTCTCATCGTTCCAGTGAGCCAGACCGGGGGATAGAATCATCGAACCAGAGAGCGGTTCCGCGCGCAGTTACCTCGGCAGTGCCTTGATGGCTGGCGAGGCAGTAGTCCACCGCGGGGAGTCACCAAGAAAACGCCTTCCCGGCATGTGTTCCAGTGCGGCCTGCACGGCTCGGGGGTCCTGCGACGTACGGCCCGGGCCTCGGGTCTTGAAATGCAGTCGCAGGATATGGCTACGGTCCAGGCTGTTCTCTCTTGATGTCACGAATCAAGATCTGACCGCGAACACAAGGTTTGAACCCCGAACATGGACTCCGCCAGGACGGCGCAGCGGCGCCTCGTGCCTTCTCAGGATCATTGGTCGCCGGGGAGAGTGCCGGTCTCCTCGGGCAGTCCGCCGAAGTTCGCGTCGATCCAGGCATCCATTCGGTCGCGCGTTCGTCTGAACGTGGCAAGTCGTTTCTTCGGGTCCTCCTCCGAGGATGGGTCAGCGAATCCGACATGAACGTACTTGAAGCCACCTGGGAAGAACGGGCAACTCGCTTTGGCCTGGTCGCAAACGGTTACGACGCAGTCGAACGATTGCCCGAGGTAGGTATCCAGATGCTTCGACTGCTGGCGTGAGATGTCGATCCCGATCTCTGCCATCACCTGAATGGCCATCGGATGAACCGAAGTGGGCTCGGTCCCCGCGCTTGCGACGTCATGACGGTCCCCATGCCGGGCTCGCAGCAGTCCCTCGGCGATCTGGGACCGCGCTGAATTGTGCGTGCAGACGAAGAGGACCCGCTTCTTCATGCGGCCTTCCCTTCGAATCTCACGAACAGCCTGCGCGTACGATTCGCAATCGACACGAGCGTCAGCATGATCGGTACCTCGACGAGAACGCCGACGACCGTGGCCAACGTGGCGCCCGAACCCAGCCCGAACAATGCGATTGCCGCGGCGACTGCCAGCTCGAAGAAGTTGCTGGCTCCGATCATCGCCGCGGGGGCCGCGAATCGGTGTGGCAGGCGCAACATCCACGCCGCTCCGTAGCCCAGAGCGAAGATGAAGAAGGCCTGGATGGTGTATGGGATCGCGATGTACAGGATGTGCAGCGGCTTGCGGACGATGTCCCCGCCCTGGTAGCTGAACAGGATGACGAGGGTCAGCAAGAGCGCGGCGATGGTCACGGGCCTGAGTTTCGGGAGGAAGCGCTCCTGGAACCATTGCTCCCCTCTCTGCGCGATCAGGTGGCGCCTGGACAGGTACCCCAAAGCAAGCGGAATCACGACATACAGCACGACCGAGAGAAGGATGGTCTCGTACGGCACGTAGATGCGCGACAGACCGAGGAGAAGCATGACAATCGGAGCGTAGAGCACCGCCAGAACGAGGTCGTTGACCGCCACCTGGATGAGTGTGTACGCGGCATCCCCCCGCGTCAGGTAACTCCAGACGAACACCATCGCCGTGCAGGGGCCGGCACCGAACAGGATCGCGCCCGCGTAGTATTCCCTCGCCAGGTCCGGTGGGATCAACGACCGGAAGACGACGAAGAAGAAGAGCGCGCACAGGGCGGCCATCGTGAACGGTTCGATCGCCCAGTTGATTGTCAGTGTGAGCGCCAGGGGCTTGATCTGGCGACCGGCGCGGCGGATCCGCGCGAAATCGATCTGAACCATCATCGGGTAGATCATGAACCAGATCAGAATCGCGACCGGAATCGAGACGTGGGCCACCTGAGCGCGGTCCAGAACCGCGGCGACCCCCGGATTCAGGCAGCCGATTCCGATCCCCGCCAGAATGCACAGCCCGACCCAGACGGAGAGGTATCGCTCAAACTTCGACAACCCCGCGGAGGACTTCATGAGGCCTCCGTCTTCCCCGGACCCACGACGCAGACTCCTCCGTCTCTTTGCTGCAGCCGCTTCCGCATCCTCTGAAGGTCAGGCGCCGCCGGGGCGAGAAGAGACGGGAGGTCAATGATCATGGGCGTGTCGGCGAGCGCGTAGTAGATCCAGAGCCCTTCGCGCGTGCTGGAGACCCACCCCGCCTCGCTTAACACCTTCAGGTGGCGGGATGTCTGGTAGTTGGGAATCCGCAGGCCATCCGACAGTTCGCAGACACAGAGGGGCTCGTTGACTGCCATGAGAAGCGACAGCAAGCGAAGCCGAATCGGATGGCCGAGAGCCCCAAGTTGTCTGCTGAGCATTGCGTGATCGCGATCCACGGTCCCCTGCACTATTTGCATTATGGCGCAAATAGTACCCCCCAGTGTTGCGCCGTGTCAACCCGTCAACCGCTCTTCCTGGTGAGTCGGTCGTTCCCGGTCTTGCAGTGCAATCGCAGGATATGGCCATACGGCTCGGCTCTTGTCTCTTGGTGTTATGAATCAAGATCTGACCCCGAACATGTTGGTAGATCCGGCCTCGGACGGATAGAATCTCTGTTTGAGCCGATGACGCCATCTACCCGTTTGACGCCGGAGCTGCGCTTCACCATACGAGAGCTGGCGCAAGTAGACTCCACCAACGCGTACGCACTGCGGCGTGCGCACACGCTCCCCCACGGCGCCGTGATCGTGGCCGATCGTCAGTTGGCCGGACGCGGACGATCGGGGCGCTCTTGGTATTCTCCCCCGGGAAACCTCTATATGACCATCCTGCTCAAGGATCCGCCGCATGTGATCGCCCGTTCGGGACCCGGATGGCTGACGCTGGGCATGGCCGTCGCCGTCTGCCGGGCCCTGGAGGGACGGGGGCTGTCTCCGCAGATCAAGTGGCCCAACGACGTTCTGCTGAACGGGGGCAAGGTGGCCGGGATCCTCGCGGAGGGGACGTGGCAGGATGGGCGGCTCGTGCTGATGGCCGTGGGGCTGGGTGTGAACCTGAACATGTCCCGTGAGGAAGCCGACCGAATCGACAGACCGGTGTGTGTCGTCTCTCACGTTCTGGGAGCTCCGGTGGACCGGGCCGCGTTTGCAGGGGATGTGCTCGACGCGTTCGCCGGGCTGCTGGGTCGGCTCGACGCTGCGGGGCCGGATCAGATCAAGAGCCTTGTTTTGGAGCGCGCTTGCTTCCTGGGGACGCGCGTGTGCGTGGATGGCCCGCGTGGGCGTCTGTCCGGACAAGCGATCGGGCTCGACGAGCGGGGCGGTCTCTTGGTGGTGGACGACGAGCAAGTGCAACACACCGTGGTTTCAGGAGATGTGACGTGTTGGTAGAGGGCATGCACGTGATGCTGTTGGGCGTCGGTGTTGTGTTCGCCTTTCTGGGATTGCTGGTGGCCACATTGCGGGCGCTGACCGCTGCGGTATCCAGATGGGAACGCGCGCACCCCCCAACCTCGATGACGCAGGAGGACGGAGAGGGGCTGGGTGCGGTGGCGGCGGCTGTCGCAGCGGCCGTTGCGGCGCGGAGAAGGAGGGAGTGAGGGTGAGCAGGAAGCGTGTGGACGTGATGATCACGGCATTCCGAGACGGGTTTCAGTCTGTGTACGGAGCCCGCGTTCGATCCGTGGACTTCCTCCCCGCGGTGGAAGCAGCGCGAGAGGCGGGGATCACCCACTTCGAGGCCGGAGGGGGGGCGACGTTCCAGTCGGCGTTCTTCTACGCGGGGGAGAACGCCTTCGACGTGATGGACTGTTTCCGGAAGGCGTCCGGACCGGAGGCGAACCTGCAGACGCTCGCTCGGGGGATCAACGTGGTCGGTCTGGACTCCCAACCCAGCGACATCATCCGCCTGCACGCGCAGCTATTCGCCAAGCACGGAATCACCACGATCCGCAACTTCGACGCGCTGAACGACGTGGACAACCTGGTCTACAGCGGTCAGTGCATTGCGGAGGCAGGCCTCCGGCACGAAGTGTGCGTAACCATGATGGGGGTCCCGCCGGATTGGACTGGGGCGCACGATCCGGAGTTCTACGAGTCAGTCCTTCGGCGGATCCTGGATGCCGACATTCCGTACGACTCCGTCTGCTTCAAGGACGCCTCGGGCACCGCGACGCCCCAAGTGGTCCACGACACGATCGCCCGAGCCCGCGGGCTCCTGGCGGAGCGGACGCCGATCGTGTTCCACACGCACGAGACCGCCGGGTCGAGCATCCTCTGCTACAAGGCGGCCCTGGATGCGGGCGCGGACCAGGTCGACCTCTCCATGGCCCCAGTCTCGGGCGGGACCTGTCAGCCGGACGTGGTCACCCTGTGGCACGCTCTGCGGGGGACCGACTACGATCTGGGTCTCGACATCCCCAAGCTCCTCGAGGCGGAGGAAGTCTTCAAGACGTGCATGCGCGAGTACTTCCTCCCCCCGGAGGCGAAGGCCGTGGAGCCCCGCATCCCGTTCTCGCCGATGCCCGGCGGGGCGCTCACGGCGAATACACAGATGATGCGCGACAACGGAACGCTGGACCGCTTCCCCGAGGTCATCGGCGCGATGGAGGAAGTCGTTCGTCGGGGAGGGTTCGGGACGTCGGTCACTCCGGTGTCGCAGTTCTACTTCCAGCAGGCCTACAACAACGTGTTGCTGGGGCCGTGGAAGAAGATCGCTCAGGGGTACGGACTGATGGTGCTCGGTTACTACGGCCGCCCTCCGATGGACCCCGATCCCGAGGTCATCGAGCTCGCTTCCGAGCAGTTGGAGCGCGCTCCGAATCGCGTCCCGCCGCTGGAACTCAATGATGCCGACCCGGAAAAGGGGGCGGCGGCCGCTCGTGCGGTGCTCGAGCGGGAAGGGCTTCCCGTTTCGGACGAGAATGCCTTCATCGTGGCCACGTGCAAGGAAAAGGGCGTCGCCTTTCTGAAGGGCGATGCCGAGGTGCGTGTGAGGAAAGTGGAGGCGGAGAAGCCGTCCTCAACGGCGAGTGGTGATCCGGACGCCTACACGGTTCGGTTGGACGGCCGCCCGTTCACGGTGGTGCTCAAGGGCGACCGCGCGGTCGTCGACGGTCGGGAGTACGCGATGGAGGTGCTCGCGGCCGACGAGGATCCGGTGGAGTCGATCGTCGAGGCGAATGGGACTCCGGTGAAATCCCCGCTTCCCGGCATCGTGCTGCGCCTGATCGTCGAAAACGGCCAGCGGGTCCAACAGGGCGACCCGCTCTTGGTGGTGGAGGCGATGAAGATGGAGACTGAGATCCGGGCGCCCGCGCCGGGTGTCGTGACCGGCCTAGGCGTGAACGTGGGAGACCCAGTGACACCGGACCAGACGGTCGCCTGGATCCGCTGAGGGGGCGATCGTGAATCCCGCACAGGCATTGCAGGAGCTTCTCGCGTCCACGGGGCTGGCTTCCATCACCCTTGGGCAAGCGGCGATGATCGCGGTGGGGGCGCTTCTGATCTGGCTTGCGATCCACAAGAAGTACGAGCCGGCGTTGCTCCTGCCGATCGGGTTCGGGGCGATTCTCGCGAACGTGCCGCTGGCAGGGATCTCCGGTCCGGACGGTCTGCTGGGGCTCGTGTACAGCTTCGGAGTGCAGACGGGTGTCTTCCCGCTGCTCATCTTCCTCGGCGTCGGCGCGATGACCGACTTCGGTCCTCTGATCGCCCATCCGATCACTGCGTTGCTCGGCGCAGCGGCGCAGTTCGGCATCTTCACCACGGTCGTGGGCGCACTGCTTCTCTCGCGGTACCTCGGGTTTGCGTTCACCCTTCGAGACGCGGCGGCGATCGGGATCATCGGAGGCGCCGACGGGCCGACGGCCATCTTCCTGGCGTCCCGGCTGTCTCCACAACTCCTGGGGAACATCGCCATCGCGGCCTACTCGTACATGGCGTTGGTTCCGATCGTGCAACCGCCCATCATGCGCCTGCTGACCAGTAAGACCGAGCGCGCCGTGCCGATGCGCCAGCTGCGGCCGGTCTCCAGACTGGAACGAGTGCTCTTTCCGATGGTCGTTCTGGGTCTGTGCGTGCTGCTCCTTCCACAGGCGACGCCGCTGGTGGGTATGCTCATGCTGGGGAACCTTCTGCGGGAATCGGGCGTCGTGGAGCGGCTGTCGAAGACTGCGCAGCATGAGCTGATCAACATTGTGACGATCCTCTTGGGGCTCGCGGTGGGAGCCCGTCTGCAGGCCGAAACGTTCCTTCAGAAGGAGACCCTGGGGATTCTGGTCTTGGGAATGTTTGCCTTCGCGGTCGGGACGGCGGCCGGGGTGTTGATGGGGAAGCTGATGTGCGTGCTGAGCCGGGGCAAGGTGAACCCCCTCATCGGTGCGGCGGGCGTATCGGCTGTCCCGATGGCAGCTCGAGTGGTGAACAAGGTTGGGCTCGAGGCCGACCCCCACAACGCCTTGCTGATGCACGCAATGGGGCCCAATGTGGCCGGAGTGCTCGGATCGGCCGTTGCGGCCGGTGTGCTTCTCGCCTTGCTGGGCTGAGAGCCGGCTGCAGTGCTTCAGCACAGGCAGCCCGGCGCCCGAGGCTCGCGACCGGGTATGAACGGCCGGACACGGTGCCTTCCTGGTTTTCGCTGCGCGGTCACTGATGGTATCCTCTGGCCAGCGATCTCCGTTTCGTAGAAAACGACCAGGCGGTTCCCCGGGAATCGGGCCCGAGTTGCATGGAGGAGGGAGTATGCCGCGCAAGAGCGAGAAGACGCAGAAGCTTCCGGATGTCCCCTGGATCACAGAGGACGGGTACATTGATCTGAGCCAATTCCCGATGGATTCCCTCCTCGCGCAGGCGATCAACGGTGACGGGGAACGCCTCGACGCGGCCTGCCGAGTCCTCTCGTCTATGGCCTACGGGGGACGAGCGGAGGCGGGAGTCTTCCTTTACGGGCTCCTGACGCACTTCAACGACGACCGGGCCAAGAAGGAGATGGTCGTTGAGGGGCTCGGGTTCGTGAAGACGCGTCAGTCTGCCGACCTGCTGTTCGAAGAGCTGAACAGAACGGAGAGTTCGAACGCGACCAGGGGGTACATCAAGAGGATTCTGAAGGCGCTGGAGGGCTTCCCCTTGGAGCTGATTGCGGAGGGATTCGATCGCGTTCTGAGCGATCCGAAGTGGTCGTACAAGATGAAGGGGAAGTTCGAGAGCATTCTCACCCAGAAGATGTACGGGGGGTGTGAAGAGATCTTCAGCCGGGAGGACGGTTGAGATCAGCGAGCGCAGCGCGAGGTGCCAAGGGATACGGGGATCATGCGCGAGAGCGACGCCCAAGCGCTCGGATGGGAAGAGCCTGCCAGGGTGACAGTCCAGGCGACAGATGACACAGCGTGATGATCTGTTGCGTGAGATAGCGGATGAGGAGTCCCGGCTGGCTGCGCTCGAGGCGCAGGTCACGGCAAGCAGCGCCAGATTGGCCACACTTCGGGACCGCCTTAGCGATGCATCTGGCCGGCAGGTCCTCATCTCCCCGACGTCGACCTCCGCAGCCGTGCAGGTACCGACGAGCAACGCGGATAAGGTTGCGCTGTTTCGATCGCTCTTCCGCGGCCGCGACGATCTCTACGCGCGACGCTGGGAGAGCGCAAAGAAGGGCAGATCCGGGTACTCGCCGGCTTGTGCCAACGAGTGGGTCTACGGCCTCTGCAAGAAGAAAGGGATCCGGGAAGCTGGTCGCTACGCCACATGCGGGGACTGCCCGAGCCAGGCGTTCTCCCCCGTCACTGACGAGGAGATCGTCAAGCATCTCCGTGGCGACCAAGTGATGGGCGTCTACCCGCTCCTGGCTGATGAGACGTGTTGGTTGCTCGCGGCAGACTTCGACGGGAAGTCGTGGCAGGACGATGCTGCGGCATTCGCCGAGACCTGCGACACGCACGGTATCGCGGTGGCGATCGAACGGTCCCGCTCCGGAGACGGCGCGCATGCTTGGCTTTTCTTCTCCTCGCCGGTGCCGGCAGTGGAGGCGCGGAAGCTGGGGTGCTTGCTCATTACCGAGACCATGGCCCGGCGTCACCAGCTCTCGATGAAATCGTACGATCGGCTGTTCCCTAACCAGGACACAGTCCCCAAGGGCGGGTTCGGGAACTTGATCGCCCTTCCCCTACAGCGGGACGCGCGCGACGCAGGCAATTCCGTGTTTGTCGACGCCACGTTTGCCCCCTTCCCGAATCAGTGGGCTTTCCTGGCGAGCATCGAACGGCTCGACGGGGCCTTCGTCCACGCTGTCGCCGAAGAGGCGACCGGCAGGGCACAGGGGATCGGCGTTCGCATGTGCGACGGGCTTGACGAAGGCGATTCCGCGCCGTGGGACTGCCTGCCATCCGGCCACTCGAGGGAGATCGTGTTCACCGAGCCTCTGCCGGCGGCGGTACGGGCCGTGCTCAGCCAGCGCCTGTTCATCGAAACACTGGGCCTTCCGTCTACCTTACTCAATCAGCTCAAGCGCCTCGCCGCCTTCCAGAATCCTGAGTTCTACAAGAGACAGCGCATGCGCCTCGCAACAGCGCTTACACCTCGGGTGATCGCGTGCGCCGAAGAGGTCCCCGATTTCGTTGCCCTTCCGCGGGGTTGCCTGCCGGAGGCTGAGGCTCTCCTTCGCGGGCACGGCGTCTCGCTCGAGGTCGACGACGAGCGGGAGGATGGAACGCCGGTTGAACTCGCTTTCCACGGGACTCTCACGCCGATTCAGGAACGGGCGGCGGCCCGCTTGCTCGAACACGACATTGGTGTGTTCGTAGCACCACCAGGCGTCGGCAAGACCGTGGTCGGAGCGTACCTCGTCGCTGCACGCAGACGAAGCACGCTCATCCTCGTCCACCGCAAGCCGCTGCTCGATCAGTGGATCGGTCAGCTGGCGGTGTTTCTCGGCATCCATCCCAAGGAGATCGGACGGATCGGTGCGGGGAGATCGAAGCCGACCGGTCGACTCGACGTGGCTATGGTCCAGAGTCTTGTTCGCAAGGGTTCGGTTGCGGATGTCGTTGCTGGCTACGGACAAGTCATCCTGGACGAGGCGCATCACTGCCCGGCGGTGAGCTTCGAGCGCGTTCTCTCCGAAGCGAAAGCCCGGTATGTGGTCGGACTCACAGCGACGCCACAGCGCCGCGACGGGCTCCATCCGATCCTTCACATGCAGCTCGGCCCGATCCGGTTCGCAATCGATCCGAAGAGCCAGGCTGCCCGGCGCCCATTCCATCACAGACTCATCGTCCGGGAGACGGGCTTCGTGCCCGCGGTTCTCCGTGACGGCGCAGGGATCCAGGAGATCTACACCGCACTGACTGCGGATCGGGGCCGCAACGATCTCATCTGCGATGATGTGGCTCGTGCTCTGGAGCAGGGACGCTCGCCGATCCTGCTGACCGAGCGCCGGGATCACCTGGAGCGCCTCGCTAATCGACTGCGATCCGCCACGCGTCATCTCATCGTGCTCCATGGTGGTGTGAAGACCGGCGAGCGCCAAGATGCGCTTGCGGAGCTCGCTTCGATCCCGAGCGGCGAGGATCGGCTGATCATCGCTACGGGACGGTACATCGGCGAGGGATACGACGATGCTCGGCTCGACACGCTCTTCCTCGCGCTGCCGGTCTCATGGAGAGGGACGATCATCCAGTACACCGGGCGGCTGCACCGCCTGCAGCCGGGAAAGACCGACGTGCAGATCTACGATTACGTGGATCGCGCGGTCCCGATGTTGGTGAGGATGTTCGAACGACGGCTTCGCGGGTACCGAGCGATCGGCTACACTTGCGACGAGCTGGCCAGACCAGGGGAAGAGAGATTCCCGGGCGTCGAGGAGCTGGGATGAGCGAGCATCAGTACCACGAGTCTCGAGCGGTCGACTGACGGCTCCCGCTCGTGCGGGATACCTCGACCGCCTTGTCGGCAAGGAGCTGGACTTGTGGGCGCGGGTCGATCTGCGTGCCGTCAGCAAGCGACCGCGGGGCTGCGACCAGGCAGTGAGAATCCTCGTCGACCTGCGCGATCTCGACGCATGCGGCGGCCGGGGTGAATTTCCGAACCGCATCGAGATGCTTCGGCAGGCGCCCGCGTGGGAGCCGACGTTTGTCCGGCGGCTCGAGCAGAAGGGGCTCTGATGGTTGTGGACAAGAATAGCGGGAAGCCGGGTGCTCGTCGCGCGAAAGCCGCGCCGGCGTCGAGCAAGGACCGGCCAAGAAACGTCTTGTGCAAGATGTCTCCAGGTGAGCTCGCGGGGATCCTGAGAGCGCTGTTGGAGGAGCACCCGGATCTCAAGTCCGAGGCGAACGAACTTGCCATGGTGATGCTGTCTTCGCCGACGGTTGAGGGAATCGCCGAGGAGGTGTTCTTTGACGTCACGTCGCTCGACCTGGAAGACCTCGACAGTCGCGTCGGCCAGCAGCCGTGGGGGTATGTCGAGCCGTGTGACGCGGCCGCGGAGTTGCTTGAGGAAGCCATAGACGGGGCCGTTAGCGACATGAAACGGCGCCTGGAGCTCGGGCTGACGGCGGCGGCTGTGACGGTCTGTTGCGGTATCGCGTTGGGGCTCTACAATGCGCGGGATGCAGGGTCGAACTGCGATCCCCTCGCCACGGACCCCGACTTCCCGACTGAGGGCGCGTCCAACGTTGTTGTCGAGCTGATCCGGACATGTCCCGCGAAGGAACGCAAGGCGGTCCGCGACCAGCTCGACGAGACCCTCGGCGAGGTCGTCCCTGAGTGGCATGGGATGCTGTTGCGGGCGGCCGATGGGGTGTTGGACCGCAAGCACAGGGCGTGCGGGCCACCGAGAGCCGGCGGCGAGTGACGTGAGAATGTGCAATGGGGTGCAGTGGCGCACGGCAGAGCGGCGATTTGGATCGGGGATCCGGATGTCGACGATGAAGCAGAGACCGAAGGTCGTCTTGGTGACCGGCGCGTCGTCGGGGATCGGGAAGGCGTGTGCCGAGTTGATGGCTGACCGCGGGGACTCGGTCTTCGGGACGAGCCGGTCGGCGCCGGATGAAGGGGAGTCGATCGGCGCCGCGAACGGCCGGTGGACGCTCCTGCGGATGGATGTGGATGACGACGCGTCGGTCCGTCGGGCGGTCGACGCAGTGCTAGGTCGGGCCGGGCGGATCGATGCCGTTGTCAACTGCGCGGGGTTCGGAATCGGCGGGCCGATCGAGGAGACGCCGATCGATGCGGTGAGGGCGCTCTTCGAGACGAACGTCTTCGGTGTGCTCCGGGTCTGTCGAGCGGTTCTCCCGGCGATGCGCGCGCAAGGGGGCGGAACGATCGTCAACGTCTCATCGCTCGCGGGCCGGATCGGTCTGCCGTTCCAGGGAATCTACTCGGCATCCAAGTTCGCGGTGGAGGGCCTGGGCGAGGCGCTGCGCATGGAGGTGCGGCCGTTCAAGGTCCGCGTCGTGTCGATTGAGCCCGGGGACTTCCGGACGGGCTTTACCGCTTATCGTCGGCGTACGACGGTCGGAGATGCATATCGAGAACGGTGTTCGCGGGCGCTGGCACGCGCCGAGGCAGATGAACAGGGCGGATCGTCGCCCAACGCGGTCGCGCGGGTGGTCCTGTCGGTGATCGACGCGCGCTCGCCGCGGCTGAGGTACTCGGTCGGCGCGCTCACGCAGCGCCTGGCAGTGCTCCTCCGCCCGTTCCTTCCCGGCCGGCTGTTCGAATCGGGTATCATGTCGTACTATAGGGTTCGCTGACCGGGCCGAGTCTTCGCGCGGCGCGGGCGGGCGGATCGGGCTCAAGGAGCCGATGTATGGACCTATTCGAGAAGTGCCAGCGGTTTCTGAACGATCCTGAGTTCGCTGCGAGTATCGGATATCCGACGAACCCGCGCGCCGCGATGGAGCAGGGGCTCTATCCGTACTTCATCCCGCTGGACGAAACGGACGGGACGACGCTTTCGATCGCCGGCCGGCGGCTCGTAATGATCGGATCGAACAACTACCTCGGTCTGACGACGGACCCTCGCGTGCGGCGCGCGGCGATCGAAGCGGTGGAAAGGTACGGCACGAGCTGCACGGGATCGAGGTTCCTGAACGGAACGCTCGCACTGCACCGGGAGCTCGAGGAGCGGCTCGCTGGATACGTCGGCATGGAACGAGCGATCGTCTTCTCCACCGGGTACCAGGCGAACGTCGGCGCGATCTCGGCGCTGATCGGTCGGAACGACGTAGTCGTCTGCGACAAGGAGGATCACGCGAGCATTGTCGACGGGTGCCGACTGTCGTTGGGACGGATGGTCCGATACCGCCACAACGAGATCGACGATCTCGACCGTGCGCTCGCCAGATGCCCCGGGGATGCTGGGAGACTGGTCGTGGTCGATGGTGTGTTCAGCATGGGGGGCGACATCTCCCCGCTCGATGAGGTCACGGAATGCTGCCGTCGGCACGGGGCGCGGCTTCTTGTGGACGATGCCCACGGGATCGGCGTGATGGGGGGCGGGCGGGGCACGGCGGCGGAATTCGGGGTGACGGAAAGCGTCGATCTGATCATGGGGACGTTCAGCAAGGCCCTCGCCTCCGTGGGCGGGTTCGTGGCCGGTGATGAGGCGGCGATCCATTGGATCCAGCATCGGGCGCGGTCGCTGATCTTCAGCACGAGCCTTCCGCCGGCGAGCACGGCGGCGGCACTGGCGGCGTTGGACGTGGTGGAGAGCGAACCGGAGCGAGTCGAACGAGTCAACGCGATCGCCGGGCGGATGCGCCGGCAGTATCGCAACCTCGGCTTCGATGTCGGGGAGAGCGCCACGCCGATCGTTCCGATCCTGGTCGGGGACGGCCTTGAGACGCTCAAGCTGTGGCGTGCGCTGTTCGACGCCGGCGTCTACACGAACGCTGTTCTTCCCCCGGCAGTTCCGGACGGGAAGGCATTGCTGCGGACGAGCTACATGGCGACACATACATCGGGGCAGCTTGACGAGGTCCTGCAGGCGTTCTCCGAGGTCGGCGCGCCAGGAGCGGGCGGTCGCTGACGGGCGCCGCAGATCGTTCGCTGCAGCGGCTCAAGCGATCGCCGTCTCCTGCTCTTCTTCTGTGAGCTCGAGCTCAAATCCTGCCTCGAAGAGGGCGATACACGCATCGACTGCGCCTGGGTCGAACGCCGTCCCGCGCTGGGAGCGGATCTCTTCGAGCGCCGCTGTCCGCCCGAGCGCCTCGCGATACGGGCGGTGCGAGGCCATCGCTTCCACGACGTCGGCGACTCCAATGATTCTGGCTTCGAGCAGGATCTCGCCGCCTCGGAGGCCGCGGGGGTAGCCCGACCCGTCGAGCCTTTCGTGGTGCTGCAGAACGATGTCGGCGATCGGCCACGGGAACTCAACCTCGGCCAGGATGCCATGTGCCACCTGCGGATGGGTCTCGAGCAACGCCCGCTCTGCGCCGGTCAACCGGCCTGGCTTGCTCAAGAGCTCGGCGGGTATCGCGATCTTCCCGATGTCGTGAATCGTCGCCGCGGTCCGCACGGCGTCGATCCGATCGGGAGGAAGCCCCATCTGTTTCGCGATTGCGCATGCGAGCCGGGTAACGCGCAGCTGGTGCCCGGCGGTATAGGGATCTCGCATTTCCGTGGTCGCGCCGAGCGTCCGAATGACCCCCTCGAGCGACGCGCGGAGGGCCCGCGTGAGTTGCGCATTCTGCAGTGCGACCGCCGCCACGTTCGCCAGCGCCGAAAGAAGATCGACGTCGTCGTTCGAGTAGTCGCCGAGGCGCTTGCTCTGCACCTGAATGACGCCGACGACGTCCCCTCGGATCTTCATCGGAACGAGGATCGCCGACTGCGTCGTGTACTCCCGCTGGATCTCTTCGCGTTCGCCGCTCCCCGGCTCGCCGTCCTCCCGGATCGCATGAAGCGTTCGCGTCCGCTCGACGCCGACAGAGAAGTCCGGCAGATGGAGCGCCTCGCCGGTCCGGATGACGTGGCTCTGCACGCCGTGCCCTTCGGGCTCGAGCGGGATGGGTGGAAGGCGGCTTGCGTCCCGAACCACGCCGTCGGTCACGAGGTATCCGGCGCGGATCGACTGCGCAGTCGAGTCGTAGTGGGAGACGATGAACGCGTCGACTGTGAACAACTTGCGCACGTGCTCGTAGATCGACCGGTAGATCTCGTCGATCTCGAATACTTGGCCGAGCAAGACGGAGAGCTGGTTGACGAGGGTCTGCCGGTGCACGAGTTGCCGCTCGTGCTCCTCGGCGTTTCTTCGAGGCGTGACGTCAAGGATGACTCCGTCGACGTGGACCGGACGGCCGCCGGCCGCATGAACCGGGCGCCCGCGGGACAGGAAGTGCCGAATCTCGCCGGACTTGCAGGCGACCCGGTACTCGAGCTCGAACGAGTGCCGCGCCTCGATTGCCGACCGGATGGCGTTTGCCACGCCCGGCCGATCCTCGTCCAGAATCAGGGCCTCCAGAGGGGACAGCTCGCCGGACGGGAGTTCCTCGACGGTGTATCCGGTCATGACGGGAAGCATCTGGTTGAAGAACCGGACCTCCTTGACCGGGCCGAGCTCCATGCGATAGACGAGGCCCGGCAGATTCTCGGCGAGGGTTCTGTGCGCGGCCTCGCTCCGCGCGATCTCCTCCGTCTGCCGGCGGACGCGCTCCTCCAGTTCCTCGCGATACCGCCGGCTCTGCTCCTCGAGCCGGGCGGTCTCGCCCTGGATCCACGCTGATTCTGCGGCAGCGGCGACGATGCGACGGACGGCGTCGCGCGTGACCGGCTTTGCGAGGTAGTCGAACGCTGCACCGCGGACGGCCTCTGCAGCCGTCTCGATCGTCGGCTCACCGGTGATCAGCACGACTTGAGCGTGGGGGTGAAAGCGGCGCGCCTCGTGAAGGATGTCGAGTCCGGATGCGTCCGGAAGGACGACGTCGCAGACGACGACATCGATCCGAAGCGTTTCGAGCTGCACGCGCGCCTCGCGACCGTCCGCGGCGGTCCAGACGTGGTGGCCGTCGGCCTTCAGAAACTCGGAGAGGGTCGCCCGGATGCTCTTCTCGTCGTCGACGATCAGCACACGTGCCATGCAACCGCCTTCCCGCACCGGAGACCGGCGTCGATCTCACTATACGACATCTCGGCGGGTAGACCGAGCCTGAAAACGCTCCCGGACCTTCCGCCGGGCTGCACCGTGCTATACTGACAGGGTGGGATCATCGGGGCGGTCTTCGACTCGCTCTCAGTCGGGTTCGGATCGAGAGCGGACGGATACGAGGACGGGAGGGAGGCGCATGAACCCTCGGAGGCTCTGGTTCTTCTCTCCTCCCACGAGCACGACCGGAGTGCGTTCGGAGGGCGCGCGTTCCGGAACGCGCCTCGGTCTATTGACGGGTACTGCGAGCGCCGGTCGGGTCGTCCCCGAACTCGTCGTCCCGAGAACGTCGTTCACTTTCTCCGCCGTCCGGGATTGTGGCGCGCCGATGCGCCGCGGGAGTCTGCGATGAGGCTCTCCGGGAAACTGTCGATCGTTCTCGTTCTCTGCGTTGCCGCCCCGATCGTCGTCCTCGGTCTGTTCTCGTACTGGAACGGACGGGGGGCGATTGAGCGTGTGACGTCACAGCACCTCGTCTCCTCGAACGAGCTGAAGGAGTCCGACCTGCAACGATGGCTTTCCGGAAACGAGGAGAAGCTCTTCTTGCTCGCGCAGCGGCCGTTCTTGCGCGACGGAATGATCGACTGGATCGCCGCACACCGGGCGGGTGCGCCGGAGCACGAAGTGCTGCACGAGCGAATCATCGAGGAGCACCTGGCCCCCTCCGTTCGGGAGGGAGGGTTCGTCGAGATCTTCGTTCTGCACCCCGACGACGGCGAGGTCCTCGTCTCCACCGAGCGGTCACAGGAGGGGGAGCACCGGAAGGACACAGCGTTCTTCGAACACGGTCGGCGCGGCACCCACACCGAGAACGCGTACTACGCGCTCCCGGATCAGCAAGTGCGCATCACCGTCGCGACCCCAATCGTCGACCGGAACGGCGTCCCGGTGGCGGTCCTCGCCGGCCACCTCGATCTCTCGGTCATATCGGAGATCATGACCCACGGGTGGGCTGCGTCGCGTTCGGAGGACACGTACCTTGTCAACCGATCCGGGCACTTCGTCACTGAGCCGCGGTTCGGCGACGGGTACGCGCTTCGCCGAGAAGCTCGGACCTTCGGAGCGGAGCGAGCTCTTGCCGGGCAGAGCGGTGTGGCCGTCTACGAGGACTACCGGGGCGTCGAGGTCTTGGGGGCGTACCGATGGATCCCGGACCGCGAGTTGGCGATCCTCTCGGAGATCGACACAGGCGAAGCCTTTGCCCCGATCGTCCACCTGCGAAACGTCGTCGTCGGATTTGGGGTGGGGTTCGGGGCGCTTGCAGCGACGATCGGCGTGCTGCTCGCACGGAGCCTCACCGGGCCGATCCGCTGCGTGGTAGGGGCGGCCGAGGAGTTGGGGCGGGGGAACCTGACCCATCGGGTGGCTGTTCGAACGTGGGACGAGATCGGGAGACTGGCGGCCGGCTTCAACCGGATGGCCGAACGGCTTCAGGAGATCACGGCCTCGCGGGACGAACTGAACGTGGAGATCGTCCGGCGCGAGGCGGCCGAGCGCGAGCGAGCCGAGCAGTGGGAGCAGTTCGTGACGGTCCTCGAGAACCTTCCGGACCTCCTCTATGTCGTCGACCCCGATTCTTTCGAAATCCTGTTCGTCAATCAGGCGGTTCGGCAAGCGCTCGGGGAGGACCCGGTCGGCGAGGTCTGCCATCGAGCACTTCACGGGTTCGAGGCCACCTGCGAGGGGTGCTCGGCCGTCTCTGACGGCGCCGCCTCCGCCTGGGGTGGGACGCGCGAGATCCGCAACACCCGGTTGACGAGGGACTTCCTCGTCTCCGACCAGCCGATCGATTGGCCGGATGGCCGCGCCGTGCGACTCGAGATCGCGCGCGATATTACAGAGCGGAAGAGGATCGAGCGGGAGCTGCAGCGCTCCATCGACGAGCTGCAGCGATCGAACCTGGAACTCGAGCAGTTCGCGTACGTCGCCTCCCACGACCTGCAGGAGCCGCTGCGGATGGTGTCGAGTTACACCCAACTTCTCGAGCGACGGTACCAGAATGCCCTCGACGAGGACGCGCGGGCGTTCATTGGATACGCGGTCGATGGCGCAACGCGCATGCAGCAGTTGATCAACGATCTTCTCGCGTACTCGCGCGTGCAGACGCGCGGTCTAGCGTTTGCGCCGACCGATCTGAACGCGGCCCTCGGCCAGGCCCGCGCGAACCTCGACTGGAGCATCCGGGAGGCGGGCGCGATCGTGACGCACGACGAGTTGCCGACGACGGCGTGCGATGAACAGCAGATCAGGTCTGTCTTTCAGAATCTCCTGTCGAACGCAATCAAGTTCCGCGGACGGGACACCCCCAGAATCCATGTTTCTACGGCCGATCGCGGGCAGAGCTGGGAGATCCGAGTGAGAGACAATGGAATCGGGGTCGCGCCGGAGTACCGTGATCGTGTCTTCATGATCTTCCAGCGCCTCCACACGCGGGCGGAGTACCCGGGGACGGGGATCGGGCTGGCCCTCGTGAAGCGGATCGTGGAACGGCACGGCGGGCGGGTCGGGCTCGAGTCGTCCGAGGGAGGCGGGACGACGATCTGGTTCACGCTGCCGAAACGGGAAAAGGAGTGGATCGACGATGGACGCGACGATGGTGGAGATCCTGCTGGTTGAGGACAACGAAGGCGACGCACGGCTCGCGATCGAAGCGCTGAAGGACGGGAAGGTCCGCAACCGCGTCTCCTGGGTGAAGGACGGCGTGGAGGCGCTCCAGTTCCTTTGCAGAGAAGGCGTGTACGCAGCGGCGCCGCGGCCGGACGTGATCCTCCTCGACCTGAACCTTCCGCGCAAGGACGGGCGCGAGGTGCTCGCGGAGATCAAGTCGAGCAGCCGCCTGAGGCGGATCCCGGTCGTGATCCTGACCGTCTCCCAGGCCGAGGAGGACATCCTTAGGTCCTACAATCTTCACGCCAACTGCTATATCACGAAGCCGCTCGACCTTGACCAGTTCCTGCGCGTCGTGCAGGCGATCGAGGATTTCTGGTTGACGATCGTGAAGCTCCCGCCGAACGGGGCGAAGCGGTGAGTTGCGCGACCACTGGGAGGGGCCGATGACGGAGCGGGCGACGCAGGTTCTCCTGGTCGAGGACTCTCCGGGCGATGCGCGGTTGATGCGTGAGTACCTAAACGAGGGCGGGGGACGCTACGAGGTGCGGATCGCGGAGACGCTTCGGGAGGCGGTCGAGTCGGTCGGGCACTGGGCGCCGGACGCGATTGTCCTCGACCTCGGCCTCCCCGACTCCCAAGGGTTCGACACGTTCGTCGGGCTACAGCGGGCGACCGGGGACGCGCCGATCATCGTGCTGACGGGGATGGACGACGAAGCGGTCGCGATGAGGACGGTCCACTCCGGGGCCGAGGACTACGTGGTGAAGGGGCACCTCACTCCGTATCTGCTGGGGCACTCGGTCCGCTATGCGATCGAGCGGCACCGGCTGCGGGCCGCGCTCCGGGAGAGCGAGGCTCACCATCGGCAGCTGCTGGAGGCGGCGCCTTGCCTGGTCTGCACCCTCAGCCCGGACGGGACGACGCGCTTCGTGAACGCCCACATTCGGGAGCTGGCCGGCTACCGGCCGGAGGAGATCATCGGCGAGAACTGGTGGGAGATTCTCTATCCGCCGGAGCAACGCGCTCAAGTCGACGTGCTGTACCGAGCGTTCGAACGGGGCGATGTCATCGCGCAGGAGATGACGCTCCGGACAAAGGATGGGGAGAACCGTGTCGTGAGCTGGAACTCGTTCAATCGGTGGAACGAGGACGGCCGGCTGGTGGAGATCCGCGGCGCCGGTGTCGATATCACCGGGCGGACCCGGGCGGAGGAGACTCTCCGGCGGACGAATCGCGCGCTCCGCATGCTGAGCGAGTGTAATCAACGCCTCGTCCGGGCGGCGACCGAGCGCGGGCTCCTCGATGAGATGAGCGATGCCGTCGTCCGATTCGGCGGGTACGCTTGTTGCTGCATTGCACTCAAACACGGAGAGGACTGGTCGTGGGACGCGTCCGTTCGAGCGAACGGCGGCGACATCGATCGGAGCGGCGAAGATACCCCCTGTTGTAGGATCACTCCCGCAGCGCTGGGCGAGGTGGCGGGCGGCGGTGAATTGACGATCTTCGACCGTGATTCTGCTTGTGCTGGCTGCGCGGAGGCTGCCGATGGGTCGTGCGAGGGGCGCGTTGTCGCCCTGCTGCCGTTGAGGAGCGAGGACGCGATGATCGGCGCGCTCGCGATCGCTGCCGACGACCGTGCCTCGTTTGGTGAGGAGTTCGTTCCGCTGCTTCGGGAGCTGGCCGACGATCTGACGTACGGGATCGACTCACTGCGCCGTCGCGCGGCGCACGTAGAAGCGGCGGAACGGATCCGATTTCAGGCGCAGCTTCTCGACCGGGTCGGCCAGGCGGTCATTGCGACGGACACCGCCGGACACGTGATCTACTGGAACCCCGGGGCGGAGGCGACGTTCGGGTGGGCGGCGGACGAGGTCATCGGCCGCCCGATCGTCGAGATCACCCCGTCGGAGGAGATGGAAGGCCGTGCCCATGAGATCATGGCCGATCTGCGGAGGGGACGGTCGTGGTCCGGCGAGTTCCGGCTTCGGCGCAAGGACGGGACGACGTTTCCCGGCATCGTAACGGACTCGCCGATCTACGACCCAGATGGCGAGATCGTCGGCATGATCGGCGTCACGACGGACATCTCCGAACTGAAGGAGAGCGAGCGCCGATACCGGGCGCTCTTCGAGGAGGCGCTGATGCCGATCATGGTCGCGGATCGAGCGGGCCGGTACATCGATGCGAACAGCGCAGCCCTCCGCTTTCTCGAGTGCACTCGGGAGGAGCTACTCGAACGGAGCGCCTTCGACTTCGCTCCGCCAGGGCGCCGTGAGGAACAAGTACAGGAGCACTCGCCGTTCGACGCACCCCGGACCCTCGAGACGGAGTACTCAATCGGCGACCGAACGAAGACGCTGCTCCTGAACATCGTACCGGTCGAGACGGCCGGTACGACGGTCATGTTCGGGATCGGACAGGACATCACGCAGCTCAAGGATGCCGACCGCCGGAGGCAGAGGAGTCTGCAAGGGACGATCGAGGCGGTGGGAGCGATCACGGAGCTTCGGGACCCGTACACATCGGGCCACCAGAAGCGGGTGGCAGCGCTCTCGTACGCGATCGCGAAGGAGATGGGGCTCGCGGACGACCGGATCGAGGGCCTCCACGCTGCCGGGTTGATGCACGACATCGGAAAGATGGCCGTCCCGGCCGAGATCCTGAGCAAACCGAGCGCCCTGACCTCGACGGAGTTCGAGATGATCAAGGTCCATCCGAGCGTCGCGTACGACGTCCTGAAGCGAATCGAGTTCCCGTGGCCGGTCGCCGACATCGTGGTCCAACACCACGAGAGGCTCGATGGGTCAGGGTACCCCAGCGGACTGCGCGGCGACGAGATGCTGCTCGAGTCGCGAATCCTCGCGGTGGCGGACGTTGTGGAGGCGATGTCATCGCACCGTCCGTACCGTCCAGCGCGGGGCTTGGATGCCGCGGTGAAGGAGATCCGAAGAGAAGCAGGATCGAAGTTCGACGGGCCGGCGGTCGAGGCCTGCACGCGCTTGCTGAGGCGGGGGTTTCGATGGCCGGAGTCGACGTGACCTCCCGGGCGGAAAGGATGAGCAGAGACCCTGTCGCTCGATCCTCGGGCGAGATGAACAGGGGGCCGAAGCGCGGCCTGCTTGTCGAGGATAGCGACGGCGATGCCCGCCTGATCCGGGAGCTGCTTGCGTCCTCATCCGAGCTGCGCGTGGTCCTGGAACGGGCGGACCGTCTCGCGGCGGCGCTGCGGCATCTCGCCGACGGCGCCTGGGATTTCGTTCTGGCCGACCTGAACCTCCCGGATTCGTCGGGGCTCGAGACGTTCCGCGCGCTGCACGCGTCTGCTCCCGGCGTGCCGGTTGTCGTCCTGACCGGGGTGGGCGGCGCGGAGGCCGCTCGAGAGGCGATCCGCCTCGGCGCCCAGGACTACCTGGCCAAGGACGGCCTGACCGGCGGCGTCCTCGCTCGGGCGATCGGCTACGCGATCGAGCGGCAGCGGTGGGCGGCCGAGATCATTCGGGCGGAGGAGATCCGGCGGGAACGTGAGGAGGAACTCGCGGCGATCTACGAGAGCGCTCCTGTGATCATGATGCTGATCGACGAGGAGCGGCGCATTCGCAAGATCAACGGGTTCGGGGCCGAGTTCGCCAGGCGGTCGTCCGCCGATGCGATCGGCCTTCGGGGCGGCGAGGCCCTTCGGTGCCTCCACGCGCTCGACGATCCGGGCGGCTGCGGGTTCGGCCCGCACTGCGGAGATTGCACGGTCCGGCGAACCGTCGTCGATACCCTGGGAACCGGTCGGAGCCACCTGCAGGTGGAGGCGACGCTTCCGTTCGACGTCGGCGGTGTCAGACGAGAGCTGACGTTCCTCCTGTCGACCACGCGGGTCCTAATCGACGATCGCCGACTGGCGCTGGTCAGCACACTGGACATCACCGACCGCGTGCAGCTTGAGGCGCAGTTGAGGCAGAGCCAGCGGCTCGAATCGATCGGGACGCTCGCGAGCGGTGTCGCGCACGAGGTGAACAACCCGTTGATGGGGATGATCAACTACGCGGTATTGATCGCCGACCGCACAGACAATTCGGAGATCCGCTCCTTCGCCGAGGAGATCCGACGAGAGGGCGATCGGGTCGCCCGGATTGTTCGGACACTCCTCCGGTTCGCCCATCGGGAGCCCGAGGCAATGCGCCCCGCTTCACTGACCGGGATCGTCTCGGATGCGCTAACGTTGGTCGGCGCGATCCTCCGCCAAGATGGGATTCGCGTCTCGGTGGAGATCCCCGATTCGCTGCCGTTGATCCCTTGTCAGCGACATCATATTGAACAGGTGTTGATCAACCTTCTGAACAACGCGCGGGACGCGCTGAACCAGCGGTTCCCGAAGGGCAGCGACGAGAAGGTCTTGGTCGTCACGGCGGCGGAGCGGGTATCGGTCGGGAAACGGTCGGTTCGGGTGACGGTCGAGGATCGCGGGGCGGGAATCGACCCGGCAGTGCGCGAGCGGATCTTCGATCCGTTCTTCACGACGAAACCGAAGGGGGTCGGGACCGGGCTCGGTCTCTCGATCAGCTACGGAATCGTCCGCGACCATGGCGGACGCCTGACTGTGGAATCCGAATCCAACTCCTGGACGCAGTTTCACGTTGATCTCCCGCTCGATGATCGATCGCGAGTGTCTCCCGATCAGCTTCCTGACGGTAACCTCGGCGCTCAGGCGGGGTGAGGCGGGGGAGCCGATTGCCGCCCCGCGGTGGGAGCGCGAATCGGGGGAGTTGAGGAGGCGGCGAATGCGGGATCGAGTACAGCACGCGCTCGACTTCGCGGTGGCGAAGGAGCGGGAGGCAGAGGCGTTCTACAAGCGCTGGGCCGCGCAGGTGATAGAGCCGGCGGTCAAGGCGTTGTTCGCCGAGCTGGCGGCCGCCGAGCGGGGCCACATGGAGATGCTCTCTCGGATCATGCCGGAGGATCTGATCGGTCGGGCCGCATCCGGTTGGGACGAGGCGGATCGCGGACTCTCCGACCTGCTGGTCGACGTTCGCCCTTCGGCGGAGACCGATCTGCAGACGGCGATTTTGCTCGCGATTCAGCGCGAGGAAGTCGCGATCGCTCTCTATCAGCGGTTGGCAGAGCTCGGCGGCGAAGCAGGCCCGTTGTTCCGGGCGCTCGCGGGCGAGGAGCGCCGGCACAGGCAGTGCCTCGAGGCAGAGCATGACAGAAGGACCCCGGCCAAGGACTGACACGGCATGAGGCCGACCGGGCCCGCCGATTGCGCCGTCGGAGCCTCGACGGTCGGCCGGAGGATGCGCTGTTTCCGGAGGGGGCGAGGCATCCGCGAGCGGTCTTGCTTGCGGCCCGCGGCGTCAGACGATCCGTGCGATCAGACGATAGACGCCGAACGAGACGCCCCCGGCGCAGATCGGAGTGAGAATCCAGCCGGCCAGAATGCGAACGAGCCGTCCGCCGCGAACGGCCCGGACACCGCGGAGGAGCCCGACGCCAACGACGGCGCCGACGATCGCCTGTGATGTCGAGATCGGGACCCCGAGGAGTGAGACGAAGTGGATGACGATTGCCGCTGCAGTCTGAGCGGTGAACGCGGCGAGAGGATCGAGCTGGACAATCCCTCCGGAGATGGTCCGCGTCACGCGGCGTCCGAACGTCACGACGCCGAGGACGATCGCCGCGCCCCCGACCAACGGCAGCCACCGTCCCGTCATCCCGAGGCTGAGAAGGGGGCCGACGGCCTTGCCGGCGTTGCTGGCGCCCATCGAGAACGCGACGTACGACGAACTGGCGAAGAGGAGGACGCCCAGAATACTCTCGAGCCGGTGAAACTGCTGCACTCGACGCATCAGCGGAGAGAGTGCACGGTGAAGGCTGTAGGCAAGAACGCCCGCGAGTACGGGAGACAGAGCCCAGAACTGAAGGATGCTCAGGATCTTCTGCCCGGATACGTCGGCGCCGGCGGCGAGCCCGACCCCGGCGACCGCTCCGACGATCACCTCCCCGGTCGACACGGGGAGTCCGAAGGATGTCACGAGGGTGAGCAGCCCCCCGGTCACGGCGAGGGAGACGAGGACGGCGGCAACCGAGAGCTCTGTCGTCACGATCCCTGTTCCGATCGTCTCGGTGACCCGGTGCCCCTGCAGTGCGGCGCCGAGGACGGCGAAGACGCTGACGAGGAGAAGAGCCCTGCGGTAGGAGAGAAGACCCGATCCAACGGTCGTCCCCATGCAGTTGCCGGCGTCGTTCGCCCCGATGTTCCAGCCGACGTAGATACTGGCAAGCAAGACCACAGGAAGCGTCCACATGGGCCCCTATCATATCGGTAGACGATAGAGATATCTATGGATAATACTTCTATATACTTCGGGCGGGAACGACGGGATCGCATCGGGCCTGAATCGGCGCTATAGTGATCACGAGGTGATCTCGATGATCCGGCGAGGAATCTGGTTCGCACTACTCCCCCTCTTGTTTGGAACGCTCATTGTGCAGGGGGAATGTGGCTGTGCGGGGGTCGGAGGGAGCGAGTGCTACACGGTCTTCCGGGAGAACGAGGTGATCGGGTTCTCGCTGACGGTCGGCGCGGAGTACTTCTGGTGTCATCCGGGGAGTCAGACGCCGCTCCTGCTGGGGTGGCGGGTCGAGACGCTCGACGGATCGATCGTCCGGGAGGTCTCGTTTGGAGAGACTCCTCAGGGGCACTGGCGGACGATGACCTGGGATCTGACGGACGACAGCGGGTGTCCGGTTTCGCCCGGCGATTACCGATTGATCATCCCGACGACGGTCGCCGGCGAGATCGTCACGGGGGTGCGGATCGTATCGTACTGCCGGCCGTGCTGCGCTCCCTGTTGGCCTTGCGGGCCGCAGATCGCCGTTCGGCCGCGCCCATGTCCGATCCCCTACGGCGACCCCTACATCAAGATCTGGAGCGCGGAGACACGGTCGTGCCTCGGACGGATCTCAATCTGCATCTCGGTCTGTGCACCGTAGGCGATCGGACCGGTGTCAGCCAGTGGGCGGGAACATCTGGGTACCTGCGCGGTTGGGCTTCGGTTCGCTTCCCGCCGGGCGAACGTCCCGCCGGTGTGCGACGGATGGGATTCGCAGCGAAGGCGCCCTCTCCGAAAATGGGGCGTGGATGATGCGTGAAAAGCCACAACGCCTCCTTGACTCTGGGGGGAGGGAAGCGAACGAGAGCCGTTCCCCTCCCCCCTCTCCGTTCGGTCGACGTGCCCTTCTTTCGATGATCGCCGGGATCGCGGTTCTGGGCGGGTCGCTTGCGATGTCAGCACAACCAGTCGAGTTCTTCGACTCCCACCTGGAGCAGGCGGTCCGCGAAGCACTGGGCGCTTCGACGGGAGCGATCGATCGCTCCGACCTCGCCCGGCTCACGGTGCTCCGCGCGTCGAACCGCGAGATCGCGTATCTCGACGGGCTGCAGTGGTGCGTGAGCCTGATCGAGCTCGATCTCTCGGAGAATCACATTGCCGACTTGGAGCCGCTGCGGGACCTCCACGCCCTCGAAACGTTGCGGCTGAGGAGCAACCTGATCGAATCGATCGATCCGCTCCGGGAGCTGCGGCGCTTGCGAACCCTCGATCTCGATTTCAATACGGTGGTCGATGTGTCAGCACTCCGGAATCTGGTCGAGCTTCGGTGGCTCGGGCTCTGGAACTCTCGGATCTCGGACATCGAGCCGCTGGCGGGACTGACCGAGCTCATCGAACTCGGCCTCACCGGCAACCCGATCGGGGATTTTTCGCCGCTGGCGCGATTGACGAAGCTCGAGTGGCTCGGGCTCCCGGAGACCGGGATCCGCGATCTGTCGGTTCTGGAGGGGATGCAGCGTCTGAAGAAGCTGAGCTTGAGCGGCAACCGGATTCGCGACATCGCGCCGCTGTCCGGACTGACGGGGCTGATCGCGCTCGGCCTGAGCGACAATCAGATCCGCGATGTCGAGGCGCTTCGAGGAATGGCCGATCTGCAACAGCTCAGCCTGTGGGGAAACGAGATCGAGAGCGTCACTGCGCTGGCCGGGCTGACATCGCTCGAGAAGCTCTGGCTCGACCAGAACCCGATCGAAGATCTGACACCGCTCACAGGACTGACGAAGCTACGCGTCCTTGGGCTCTCCGACACTCGGATCCGGACGATCGCCCCACTGCTCGAGAACGCGGGGCTCGGAGAGGGGGACGAGCTCGATCTCAGCGGCGCGCCGTTGGATCTGGGCGACGGTTCGCCGGCTGCGGCAGCGGTTGAGACGCTGCGACAGCGGGGTGTCCTGGTCCGCTGGGACCGATGACGGGCGCGGCAGCCGCGAGAGGCTTTGGGTCCTCCACGTACATGTTGTGGAACAGGAAGAGCTGGGCCGAATCGAAGTTCGTGAAGACGAGTTTGTACAGGTTCGTGAAGATGTAGGCCCAGATCATCACGATCGGCATGGGGTCTCGCAGACTCGTGATGTCGTAGTGGAAATCCTTGTCGTGCCACCACTGCCGGCGGAGTCTGCGCTCTCCGGACCAGTCCTTGAAGCTTCCGAGGTAGCTCTCGAGGAGCCACACAAAGTCCCCGAACTGGATCTTCGTCCGCACGCCGATCCGGGACTCGGGGAGCCGAGCGACCGGGTCCCCGGCGGCAATGCCGATCCACCCCTCGATCATGTCACATCCACCGTGGTAGGCCATTGATACGGCCGGCGTGGTCCGGCAGTTGCCGTCGACGAGGACCGGACGGCCGGTCTCCCGATCGATGATGAAGTCAAATCCGCAGAACCCGTCATACTCGAGCTTTCTCACAATCTGCGACGCCGCCTCGCGGCAGGCCGGGTCTGCGACGCTCTCTCGAAAGACGGTCGTTCCTCCGGTGCGGGGCATCGTGCGGATTCCTTGGTACATCACGTCTCCGATGACCTCGCCGTGATGGCAGAGCTCGAGCGTGCAGGTCGTCGGCCCCTCGACGAGCCGCTGGATCATCGGGAGGTTCGCCTCGCTGAGTCCGTTGACGCGGACGACATCGAAGTAGAGTCGCTCGAGCTGAGACGGCTCGTAGACCTTTCGAAATCCCGCAGCGCCGGACGTCTGTCGCATCTTGATCACGACCGGATGGTCGACCTTGGCGATGTAGCTTCTCGCCTCCTCCGAGGACTGGGGAACGAAGATCGACGGTGTGTCGATCCCGAGTTCGGTCGCCAGCTGCGCCAGTTGCACCTTGTCGTGAAGGCGCAGAAGCGTTCTCGTCTCGGGAATTGTGCTCTTGACCGCCGCGAGGACCCGATCGCGGTAATGGCTCATCAGGATGATCTCTTCGAACGCGGGGAAGTAGCAATCGTACCCGCCCGTCTCGATCTCCTGGAGCAGGCGTTCGGCGTACCGCTTCGGATCGTGCCGCATGTACGGCAATCTGATCCGCCTCGAGACGTACTTCGAGAAGCCGCTGAACGCCATCCGGTGACAGTCGGCAGCGACGACCTCGTATCCCATCTCTCCGAACCGACGAATCGCGTGCAGCGCAGCCGGCTCAAACAACCCCGTGATCAACACTCTCATTGTCGTGACTCCTACTCATGGAATGCCAAGGTCCTCCGAGCAACACGCCCACCCGAGAAACCCCCTGTCTCTGTGCCAGCGCCTTCATCGAGCCACGAAGACGACAACGCCCAGAGCATACGACTGTCCGTTCGTTCTCACAAGGTGGGAGAAGTCGGACGGCCGCCTAGCAGCCTTCCTGGCACGGAGGATCGTATCGCAGTACGCTCTGCCGCCATCCGGCAAGCGCAGCGCTCCGAGGGAGTCCGCCAACAACGAGGGGGGCGGGATGAATCCGTGGGGGATCGTTCTGGCGTTGACTGCGTCTGCAGGTTGGTCGACGGCGATGGTTCTATCGAGCCGAGGCGTGCGACGCCTTCGCCTACCGGCCTTTGCGTTCGCTCGCTGGGGGTTCGTCACCCTGGCGCTCCTTCCGGTCATTGCGGTCTCGGGATTCCGCACGACGCAGTGGGATCTCCCGGGAATGGCGGCCCTCACTGGGTTCGTCGATTCAGTGATCGGTGGGGCGCTCTTCCTGTTCTCGCTGAAGCAGAGCCCGGCACATCAAGCGACTGCGCTTGCGAACACGGTTCCGTTCTGGGGTGTGTTGGCGGCGGTCGTGTTCCTCGGCGAAGCCGCGCGGTGGGCGGCGTTCCTCGCTGCGATGCTGGTCGTGGCGGGTGCAGCGCTGCTCGCGCGGGGGAGAGCGAAGGGCGCCGGCAGTCGCGCCGCCCCGATCGGCGCGGCCTGTGCCTTGCTGACGGGGGTCATCTGGGGATGGGCGGAGGTCGTACCGGCGCGATACTGCCTTGATCGCGGGATGCCACGGATCGAACTCCTGCTGATCTTCGCGGCGACCGCGGCGATCTCGTGGGGCGCCGTTGTGCTGCTCTTCCACCACCGGCATGCCGTCTCGTTCCCGCGGAGCGGTGTCAGGATTGCATTTCTCGCGGCCTTGACTGGCGGCGTGATCGGCTGGATCGCTTGGCTCGCGAGCCTCCAGCTCGCTCCGGCCGGCCTCTTATCTCCGATTCGCGGGGTGACTGTCCTCTTCTCGTTTCTGCTCTCCGTCGTCCTCCTGAAGGAGCGGCCGACCCGGCAGGCCGCCATCGGGGCGTTGCTGATTTTTCTCGGTGTCGTAGTTGTCACCGGTTTCGGAGGGTAGACCCGAGAAACGTGCGGCGCGGGCCACACGATGGGCCCGCGCCGCAGGCGTGCTTCTACGAACTGCAGGCACGCTTGAGCGTCATGGAGATCTCGCGCATCAGATCCTCGGCGGGCAGGCCGTTGCGCAGGCCGAGCTCGATGGCCCGGCGCAGCAGATCGAGCGCCCGGATCCGGCGCATCTCCTTCGAAATCCTCTGCCTTTCCTCACTGTTGGCGAGCGCCTCCTTGTGACGGAGGCGCGCCAGTTCGGCGATCAGTTGATGGGACATCAACGCGAGTCACCTCGTTTCTCCGAACCATGCCATTCCGGCCCAGTCCAACCTGTGCCGCGTCGGTGTCTACACCGAAGAGCGTCACTACACCCTGGAGCATCCGTACCTCCTTCTGCCCGGTCGGCCTCTCGCCGTGCTCTCTGGAAACCACCGCTGCATCGCATCGCTCATCGAACGGGACCCTCCCCGGCGGGAGCGACGGCGAACCGGTCCTGACGAACGCTTGACGAGCGAGTCCTCGACGCGTCCTTGCCCTCAACGAGGGCGTCTACTCAACGAACGGGGGGGAGGAGAACGCCGCGAATCAGGATCGACCACGGCCCCATGACGACGGGTTCTTCCGCGGTGTCCGTCCCGGATGGACGGCCGCGTCAGAATCCGTGACTATTGAACGGCGAACCGATCCGGGGCGGAACCGGCTTCGATCTCTTGCTGCTTTCGAACCATTGGCTGCACCCCTTTCCGAGCGCACTCAGCGCTCGTCCTGGTCCACAGATCCTCGCGATGGAGGATCAACAGGTCGAGGATTATATCGATCATTGCGTTCGATGCAAGGAAGAGCGACCGGGATATCGTATACCGGGAACGGCGTGGGGAGACCTGCGGCCCACCGGCCCCTTGCTTGCCGTCTTCAGGGAACAAGGGGGAGCGGCGGATGACCGCGCGAAAGCAGCGTTCCCAGCGCGCTTCTCCCACCTGGAAAAGTAGCCTGTCCCCTTTTTCGTTTGGCGTTCACTCGTTTGGTGTCTGTGTTCGCTGGATTCTGCGCAGGAGTTCGTCCCAGGGGACGGGGTCTTGAGACGACGGTGGCTCATCGGCGCGCGGAACGAGGGGGAGAAACGGAAAGACGCTCTCCGTTACGCTCTCGATCAGTCGGCCGGCCGACGCGTCGATCCCTTCGCGGAGCGCTTCGTAGTTGGGGTCGAGCGGCATGTCCGCCACGCCGCCGAGGGCGTCGACTCGGAGTCCGAGCTCCTCGATCGTGTCGGCGAACTGGCGCTGCCCGGCGATCAGGAGGCCGTCTCGGGCGACGGCGAGCAGCGGTGCTTCCCAATCGAATGCGAGATCGGCGCTCGTCCCTCCGACGCCGAATCCGATCACGATCGGCACTTCTTGCGCATAGCGGTTGATCCCGTCGATGACGCGCTGCGACGTCTCGGGCGGGAGACCGAACAGCAGCCGGGACGATGCTCCGAGGATCAGCTCCTCGAGCAGGAGGGAGACCGCGCCGTCCGCCTGTCCGTTCCGGAAGACGATCTCGGCGCGGAGCGTCGCCCGTCCGGACTCGATCTCAATCGGGAGCGTCGTCTCGTAGAACGCCGCCCACGCAGGGAGATCGACGCGCGTGATCGACGCGGCGTATGTCGCCACGGGGATGCCGCCTTCGCTGGTGTATCGGGCCGACAGCTCGAAGCCGGCGTCCTCGACATCGTCGAACCGGCCGCGCAACCGAAGCTCGACGGCGCCGGATCGAAGGTCGGCCGGGAGCGCCAGGTTCTGAACTTCGATTTCGATGAGGGTGACCCGGGGAAGAGGCCCGGTCGTCCGGACCGGACGGTCATCCCGCAGCGTCAGGTGGAGCCGGCCGATTTCGAGCCGGTCGATGACGAACGGCGGGGAGAAGGGGGGGAGCGAGCGACCGCCGCGATAGGGGGCGTAGGGGTCGCCGCGCAGAGGCAGTCGCGCCGAACCGAGCCCCTCGATGAACCGACGGATGAGGCCGAGCCAATCGACGTCGGCGGCATGCTCCATCGCCCACAGGACGTACGGTTCGATCTTCCAGCTTTCGGCGGCCTGATCGATATTGAGCGTACCGTCGGGCTCCCGAACGACGTGTAGCCCCGCCTCGGCGATCACCACGCGGTTGAACACGACGCGCTTCTCGAGGAGCCGGAGGAGGCCGGCGTCAAGCGTGAGCTCCCCGATCTCGAGGAGATTCTCCGCTGGGCGGTTCGGATCCTGGACGCGGAAGCCCTCGAGGGTGAGCGCGCCGGTGAAGAGACTGAACGAGCTCCCCTCGACGGCGACCTCGGTCCCGACGATCCACGAGGCAGTCGAGGTCGCGATCGTCCCCGCGAAGAACGGCACGATGAACGCCGCAAGCAGATAGCAGAGCCCGTAGACGGCGGGAAGTCCTATCAGCATCGCCCGGCGGATGTAGCGAAACGGCCCTCGGGGAGGACGTTTCGTCTCGTACTTCGCCGCTCCGCCGACGAGCAGCCAGCAAACGATCCCGATGCCGCGGCGGCCCCGGACCCGCTCAGAGACCCGCCAGCCGGCCACCCACCGGGTGAACCGTTCGCGGTATCTGCGTACAACCGCCCGAGCCGTGTAGAACGTCGGGAGGGATACGGCAAGCGCCAGGACCAGGCTTCCGAGGAGGAGGTAGCGGTTGTATCCCATCGGGGCGAGGACCGGCCAGTGGGCGAGCCGCCGCCAGAGCGGATCGAGCGCCCGGGCGTCCTCGAGGAGCCATCGCCCGATCGCGTAGCTGGCCGGCGCGATCGCGAGGGAGAGGAGCTTGAAGAACCCCATCGACAGGAGGAACCCGCGAAACGAGCAACGGACGAGGAGGGCGATTGTGCAGGGAATCGCGATGTGGATCCCGGTCGGCGGGAGGCCGGCGAATGCACCCAGAGCGAGCGAGAACGCGATCTGGTTCGGCGACAGGTTCGACTTCAGGATCTTCAGGGTCTTTCGGACCCACGAAAGCGGCGTCGGGAGCATGGGCCCATCTTGGCGCGAAGCCGGGCCGCCGGGCAAACAGGGACAGATTGTCCGGTCAAGCTCGGGCGACGAGTGGCGGAGAAGGGCGATGCCGCCTCGAGCGCCCCTTTGCCCGCCGGGCGACCCTCGCCCTATAGTAGAAGAGCGAGATACGACAGAGGAACTCACGGGAGGTGTTCGGATGAACAGGATCGCTCTGATCGGTGCTGCCGGGTTGGGTCTGCTCTTGGGGGTCGGATTCGTCGCCGCGGCCTTCGGCCTCTGCGACTACAGGTCGCCGGAGACCGCGATGACCGATGCTCGGCTGACGTTTGCGTACCGCTACTTCGACGACGCAGCGACGCCGTCTGTCGATGTGAATGCAGGACGGATCGGCATTACCTACGACACGTTGTTCGACTCGGCCGACATCGGGTTCTCGATCGTCGGTACCGCCGAGGTGGGGCTCGTCGACTTCGTCCCCACCGGCTGGCTTGGGCAGGGGGCGGGGACGTTCCGATACTACCTGACCGACGACATGCCGCTGTTCGGGTTCGGGGGCGTCGACGGGTCCGCCTCACCGGGGACGCTCGGGCTCGAGGTTCGCGCCGGTGTCGGGTACGGACGCTTTTCCGACGTCACGCCGCTCGCGAAAGCGTTCGACATCCAGAAGGAGCTCCTCGACCTCGATGCGATCCCCGCGAAGCTCCCGAACGACGTCTTGATGTCGATCGCCGAGATCATCGGGCGGCGGATCGAGTACGAGACGATGCAGGCGCTGGTCGCCGACATCGAAACGGCGATCGAGGGAGCCTCCGGGGTCCAGCTCGGTGCGCGGGCGCTGCTGACGATTGAGGAGGTCGTCCTGCGCACCGGCGATCAAAGAAGGTGCGGATGGGCCGTGCAGGGCGGCATCGGGTACGAGTTGATCGACCCGACCGGCGGCGACCGCGATCTCGTGCTCACGTTCAGCGCGGACGCGGCGTTCACGTCGCGTCCCGAAGATCAACTCCTCCTGCGAGCGAGTTTCTCCGGCCCGTTCGACATCGTGGACCAGAACAAGCTCACGCTCAACGGTACGTATGTGTTTGCGTACTCCGATGACGGCACGATCACCGCGGCATACGCGCTGCAGCGCGTCAAGCCGGCCGGAGTCGACGCGGTGACGAGCCAGTCTGCCTCGCTCGGGATCTCCTTTGACATCGGCGGTGCGGACGTCGTCCTGCAAGTCTCACTTTCGCGCGCCGCCGCCGCCCCCGGCTGGTCGATCGACGTCTCGATCTCGGCCGCGATGGACCTCTTGTAGTGGGTGTGAGCACGGATCAGTCATCGGGAGCGGCGCCCGCGAACCGAGCGCCGCTCCTTTATGTACAGATGTGGCTACAAAGGATCATAGAGAAACATACGGTGGGGGGTGCGTCTAGTAGTTTCTAAGTCTTGACGGCGCCCCAGTCGAACGCTATCCTATGGGAAGATCTGGAATCATCGTCAACGGGCTCTGAGAAGGGTAAAACCGCCGTGAGGCGGTGACACAAAGCCGCGGAGCCATCGTCGGCCAGCCGGGCTGCCAGAGCGGAGGAGGCTGTGGTGGCCGGCTGGCTGTGTCTGTCTTATTCCCCGCATTCCCGCGGATATGCCAGACGATCTTCTGACAAGGGCGCGCAGACGCCCACGCCTCAGTCAACCGACCATCCGAGTGAGCGTTTCTTCGTGGCGAGAGCAAGGAGGGCAGCGGCATGAGGTGGAGGATCTGTCTGTGGGTTGGGTTGCTAGTGATCGGAGTGGGCGCACTGACAACGATGGGAGCAACCATTGTCGTGAACCCGGGGGATGATATCCAGGCCGCAATCGACGGAGCCAGTGACTTCGACACGATTGAGTTCGCTGCAGGAGCGTACAACCTTGCCGCGAAGATCAACATCACCAAGCCGCTTACGCTGCTTGGAGCACAAGCCAACGCGGATCCTCGGCCAAGCGTGGGCGGCCGGACAGGGCCGGAAACGTTGCTAAGTAGTAGCACGACCGTGTTCAATATCCAAGCACACGATGTGGTCATCAACGGGTTCTCGATCCAAGCGAACATCAGCGACTCCGGGACCAACATCATCCAGGACAACGACGCGTCGTTCGTGTCCCAGAACGCCAGGGTGTCACACAACATCATCACCAACACGGGATCAACAATGAACGAGGCGATCAAGATTCGGGGCGGGAGCACACCGGTGATCGCCTACAACTACATCCATGACATCCCGTCGCCGGGCGATTCGATCAACTTCGATAGAGTCGCAAACGGGCGCATTGAGTACAACGAGATTGTGAATAGCGGAAGCGACAACGCAGCAATCTACGTCTATGGATCGGAGAACACGTCCATCATTGGGAATATCGTCAACACGACGTCGAAGAACGACGGGATCAAGCTCGGCAGCAAGGGAGGAAGCGATGCCGCAAAGAGCGGCGGGGAGATTCGGAGCAATATCGTCATAGGAACGGCGCAGGATGGCATCACCGTCTATATGAGCCATGTGCTCATCGAGGGGAATACGGTCACTGGAGCGACGACCGAGAACGGTGCAATCTACTTGGCGTTCGGCATCAGTAATGTGATCATCCGCTACAACGAGATTAGTGATAATACCCTGGATATCGGAAAGTGGGGCAACCCCGGAGGCATCACGATCGGATCGGCAGTCAACGCGTCCACTGTGGAGATCTACGGAAACACGATCATGGGGAACTACCCGGTGGACGTGGCCAACATGGCCAGCGGAGCACCGCTCCTCGACGCCACTGGCAACTGGTGGGGGCAGGACGCGGGGCCTCTCCCGGGTCAGATCGCGGGGAATGTGGCCTACAGCCCGTGGCTCGGCAATGAGCCGTCTGAGCCAGTCTGGACGTTCGTGGTGGCTCAGGCAGGGCCTGAGCCGACGCCTGGCTACATCCAGAGGGCAGTCGACCTTGCGCGCGATGGCGACGTAGTCTTTGTGCAGGTAGGCACGTACGTGGAGAACGTCCAAGTGTACAAGCCGCTCAACATGATCGGCGACAATGCCAGTATCTCCCCAGCTGTTGGGGCGGCAATCACCCTACGATCGCCAGGCGGCGAGGCCCTGGAGGATGTGCTCATCTCCATCAATACCTCGGGCGGAGCCTACGGTGTCCTCATCGATGGGGAGCTGTGGGCTCACATCCCTGGCGAGGACGTTGTGATCGAGAATCTCACGCTTGCTGGGGCTTCGCTGAGCGGCCATGGGCAAGAGGGCTTGGTGGTCATGAACGGCGCACAGGTCACGGGTCTGTTTGTTGTAGACAGCCACTTCCTGAATAATCGGGTAGGTTTGGGTATCAGCAGCACGGGCACTGCTGTCGCTGATGCGTCCGTGACCTCCTCCTCGTTCGTTGCGAACACGCTGCACGGTATTCAGATCCTCGCGGGAGCGGCCGTTGACGGCCTTCTCGTTGATGGAAGCGTATTCCTCCTTAGCGGAAACGAGGGCATCAATGTCTCAGGTGGAGCCCAGGTGGACGATCTGGTGGTTCGAGACTCAGCGTTTCTTCTGAATAAGATCGGCATCGGCATCACTGGCGCTGCAACGCACGTCCACGGACTCACTGTGGAGAACAGCAGCTTCGTGGAGCAGCACGAACACGGAATGTACATTAGATCGGAAGAGCACACGTCTGAACTCCA
>ENA-OSEO01000789-OSEO01000789.1-sediment-metagenome-genome-assembly--contig:-NODE-789-length-71695-cov-10.679955_pt1 | contig 71695 bp, 68 predicted proteins | sample MGYA00237883_ERZ534232 | MGnify/ENA metagenome assembly ERZ534232
ATGCCCTTCCGGGCATCACTTCCTCGCGCCAGCGAGCCTCACTTCCTGCCGGAGGCAGCATCACTTCTGATCTTGATGCCCCCAACCCGCTAACCCCGACCCCGATCGTTCTCAAAGCCCAGATCCCGTATAGGAGCATTACGGGATGACGGCCTAAGTTAATCAGAAAGCATCACATTCTGTCATTCTGACAATGCTCCTAGTCAGAATCTCGATCTTCTCGTACGGGAAACTGTGGGGGACAGACAGTTCGTCGGAGAACCAAGAACAGGTTTTTTATTCGGAAAACGGAGAACCGCTCAACGGTCAACGAGTTTCTTTTGCTCTTACGAACCCGCAACCTGCTAACCCCGACCCCGATCGTTCTCAAAGCCCAGATCCCGTATAGAATCACTACGGGATGACGGCCTTAGGTTAATCAGAAAGCATCACACTCTGTCATTCTGACAATGCTCCTAGTCAGAATCTCGATCTTCTCGTACGGGAAACTGTGGAGGACAGACAGTTCGTCGGAGAACGGAGAACCGCTCAACGGTCAACCAGTTCCTTTGCTCTTCCAACCTCTGACCCTGACCCCTAACCTCGGTTACGTTACATCCCGGTAGCTATCCCCAGAGATCAGTGTGGTAGTTTTCTTTCTTAAGTCTAAATTTGATCTGAAAGTCGACAACTTCCTGCCACATCAGTGCACTTGTTGTCGATATGAAGCTTACCATTTCATTCGCAATCCCGAAGACCGGTTCAATGCTTTTCTCAATACTAGAGTTCTTTATTAGGTCGTAATCTAGCCTGTAGTCTCCGATAATCGCGTGATCTTCATACATAGTCGCAACAACTTTTTTCTCATTATATATGACCTCATCCTTTATGGGAAAGGACAGCCCCATGCTTCCCGGCATGATTTTGTCATGTATTTGAATGACTTCATTCACAGTTGGCTTTGTCCAGCTTTTCCCACAGGAAGAGCAGGAAAAGCCGCTTCTGAATCCTTTGATTGAGGATATGGCTCCGCAGCTAGGACAGCGCCATATCAGCTTTTCGATGTGCTTGTAGTTCCGGTAAGGGAGTTTGAATGTGGGATCCTCCTTGCCCAGAAAATCCATAACCTTTTCTTCGAGCTGAGGATCATCGGCTTCAACGGGATTTCCGAATTCAATAGTGGAAGTACCGATAGAGAATATCTTCGACCATCTTGGCCAAAGTCTCTGAACTCCGAAGAACTTGACTGGAATTATGGGAATCTTCAACATTCTGAACAGCTTCCAGATCTCTCTTTTTGTATGAAGAGGCCTGCCGTCCCACGATCTTGCTGCCTCCGGTGCAATTCCGAGAGGAACTCCCTGCTTAATTGTCGCGAGCATCTGCCTGATCGCCGAAGTATCTACGGCATATCTTCTGACCGGGATTACGCTCAACCAACCCAGTAATCCTAATCTGTCAACATAAATGGCTGTGCCCACGAATCTTATATATCGCCACGTGGAATAAAAGATCAGTGGACCATCAAAGTGGGTTTGATGCGCCAGAGCAATTACGAATGGACGCCTCTGCCTAAGCACTTTCGAGTTCTTTACTTTCGAAGGCAGAACAAAGAGGATAACGAGCTTTACAACGAAGGAAGCGACGATAAACTGCCACGGGACTGATCTGGACTTGTCAAAGGAAATTCGCCTTCTCGGATCAGGAAACATGAATGGTATCTCTTCTTTATACTCTTTGTAGCCATCGATGTTTTTTATTGCGAGCCTTTCCTGGAGAAGAGAATGCAGCACAACTGCTGCGCCGATAGCCACAACGTAAAGCAGTCTCCAGTAATCTCCACAGAGAATGCCGAGGCCAAAGATAAAGGCTATGAATCCTGCACTGAATGGATGGCGGACAAATCTGTACGGCCCGCTCTGAACAGTTGTTTCGGGACCGAAGAAAAAGGTCGGAAGTCTTCCCGACCAGTAATACAAGACCAAAGCGGAGTAGATCGACAGAAAAAGAGATCCGGCAATTATTACGGAGCCGAAAATCCTCATACCCAATGCCGCCGAAAACGGAGCGCCTGCGTAAAGCAGAACTGGAATTAAAATCCATGTTATCGCCAGTTCAACGATCGAAAAGACTAGTTTCATCTCAATCCCCCCACTTTGAACACTGATCCTCCATTTGTGCAGTTATCGGCACCGATTGACAGCCCTAAGACCTTGCAGATCTTGCTCGCAATGGATAGGCCTAACCCATGTCCTTGACCGCCTCTAGAGGAATCGCTTCTGTAAAATCGGTCAAATATCTTGTCTATTTCGTCCTTCTCGATACCCTTTCCATAGTCCCTAACACTTAGCACGCCATTTGACCAAACGATCTCAATAGGTCCACCTTTTCCGAATTTAAGAGCGTTTTCGACAAGAACCTTGAGAACGATCTTCAGTAGAACTCTATCTGAACTGATGTCAGTATCCGCCACATCAATTCTGAAGTCATTTGACTCCGCAGAATTTATGCTGCCAACCAGCTCGTCCACCAATTCTCTGATGTTGAAAGTAGTGGTGTTCAGCTCAATACTTGGTTGTGAGAGGAATAGAAGGGATTCAGTGATTGTCATCATTTTGTCTGCAGTGTCTGAAATGCTATCGGCAGCCTCCTTTACGACCTCGGGATCGCTAGAGCCCCAGCGCTTGATCAGTCTTGAGAATCCGAGTATCGCAGTGAGCGGAGACCGAATTTCATGTGCAATATCTGAAGAGAACTGTTCCTGCCTGCTGTATCCATCTTCTATCCTGTCCAGAGCCTTATTGAGAGATTCTTTCAGTTCAGCAAGCTCGCTAGTTTTCGGCTCAGTCTCGACTCGCCTGGAAAGATCATCCATAGTAATTTCTTTGAGCAAACGCGAAGTGTCTTTTATTGGCCTGGAAACCCTGTCTCCAAGAAAGAAACCGCCAACTACCGATAGTGCGACTCCTACAAGAAGCGAGAGAAGGAGTGTGGTAGCCAGACTCTCAAGAAAGAAATCAAGATCGTCCATCCTTGCTCCCAGGACGACTTTCTCAGTTCCGTTCCAGAAACCGTAAAGAAGGTAGGAACTCCCCTCTATTCTTGTTCTCACGTAGCCTTCTACATCGGGAACCGAGACAAGTTCTGAGGGATTCTGAACTACCGTTTCATCGATTTTTACGTAGAACTCCGTGGACCCCCTCCCTATCGACATTCTGCCCATGCCATAACCAAATCCCTTTCCCATAGGGGAATCCATGAATATATTTCTCATCTCTGAAGAGTAATTTCTGATGAAGACGTTCTCAGAAACAGCATACACGAAGAGAGCCGATGCACAGAGGATGAACACTACAAGCACCACCGAATAGATGGCTACCTGTGTTGAAGTTGAGAGTTTCCGTCTAGCGGACAACGTAGCCCGATCCCCTGACGGTCTTGATTCTTTCACCGGTCTTTCCAAGTTTCTTTCGCAGGTAGTTGATGTAAACCTCTACAACGTTAGGGTTGCCCCAGTCCTCACTGCCCCAAACCTTTTCCAGTAATCTCTCTTTCGACATTACAATGCCTGCATTAGAAAGTAAAGCGGCCAGAAGGTCGAATTCGGTTCGACTTAGTTGAAGAGGTTCTCCGCTGACGGAGGCCTCACGAGACTGAAGGTCGAGCATGAGTTCGTGGTAGCTGATTCTCTCCACTTTCCCCTTTCTCCTTAGGACAGCTTCTATTCTTGCCAAAAGCTCTTCAATAACAAAGGGTTTTGGCAGATAATCATCAGCACCGCTCTTCAATCCGCGTACCCGGTCCTTCACTTCGCCTCTTGCAGTTAGCATTATTACAGGCAGGTCTGTCGAAATATATTCTCTGATTTCCTCAAGCACGGCGAAACCATCGATTCCCGGCAGCATGACATCAAGAATCAAGAGATCCGGAAGTTCATTTTCCAAATACTTCAAAGCTTCATTTCCGTTGCTCAAGACTTCTATTTCATATCCCTCGTGACCCAACTCCATTCGGAGAAGTTTCGCAATGTGTATATCGTCCTCAACAGCCAAAATCCTCCCAATCAATTCTTCACACTCCTATCTCTCATGATAAAGGAAGAGGTTCCTCCAAATATCATTCCTGCCGTCATAAACAAAAGACCGAGCACTTCCATTTTACCTGGAATCTCTTTCAGCAATATCATTGCGAAGAACAGTGCAAAGGCCGGCTCGCCGACATAGATCAGTGAGGCACCAACGGAACCGAGAAATCTCTGGTACTTCAATTGTACTGTAACAGCGAAAATCGTGGCAAAAACTGCCGAGAATAATGCAACGAAGATTATTGATCCATTAACGAAGACTTCGCCCTTGACAAATGGGATCAGCATTGAATTGACAAGAACGACAACCACAAACTGAGGCACGAGAAGCTCCATTTCCTTCACTTCTTCTCTTTCGGTGAAATATGAAATAAGGACAACATGTAGAGCAAAAGATATTGCACAGAAGGTTGTAAGCAAGTCGCCGAAATTGAATCCAGCCTCGGGTGTTGTCAAGAAGTAAAGTCCCACAAGGGAGATACCAAGAGCAAGAATTTGATATTTGCTAGGGACGCGCCTCTCGACAATAGGGCCGATAATTGCAACGAGTCCCACGTACAGTGCGGTAATGAAAGCACTCTTCGATGCAGTAGTGTAAACCAGTCCCCAAGTTTGAAATACATAACCTCCGGAAAGGAAAAGCCCTAGAATAAGACCCTGGTAGAGGCTCTTATTTGTGAGTTTCAGACCTAGCTTCTTCCTCAGAGGAACCAGGACAATCAAGGCAATCGAAAACCGAAGAGTATTATAGAATACTGGAGAAAGACCTTCCAGTATGTTTTTCTGTACCGGAAAGGTCATTCCCCAGAAAATTACTACCAGTAATAAATTGACATATGCCTTCGACTTCTGCTTCATCTAAGAGATACGTTCCCCTCTCGGGACACTCTTAGTTGGAAACGCCAAGAACTATTGCAATGACAATTCCTGCGACCAGAACACCGATTATCGAGAAGAGAATTATGTTGTCCGTTTGCTTCTCCTCTTCGGTCTTTTCGGTGAGCCTTAGATCGACTGAAGTCGCCATGTCTCTGTTGACATAGACGTTTTGCTTTGCGTCGTGGTAGCCCCATTTTGAGACAGTCACAGTATGGCTTCCGACCTTTTCAAAGTCTCTGTAGGGTGTATCGCCAGCATATTGTCCATCGACATAAACCTGGCCGTTGGGAATCGATGTTACTTCTAGATAACCGTAAATGTAGTTAGGCAACAGAGAGAACTGGAAATCGCTCGAACCAGGTTGTACGTTAATGGTCGAAGGACCGTAAACAAGATTTCTGTCTGTGTATAAATAGACTGTGTGAGTCCCGGTTTCCAGAGTCGTTGTTACCGGCGACTTTCCCATGAAGATTCCATCGACGTATACGTTAGCATCGTTTCTGTCTGCCCTGATTGTTGTCCTTACAGTAAAAGGCACATAGCTATTATAGAAGTATGTGTAACCCATTCCCCAGCTCGTGGTGAACACGGGATCAATTACAACAGAAAGGTTGTTTATGTTCTGGCTTAAGTAAGGGAAAGGGTATCTGTCAAACAAGGAGAACACGTTTCCAAGAAAGTTCAGCGGAGAAGAAGAAGCGACAACCACGATTGTTTCTCTTCCTCTTTGAGACTGGATCTGCAGATTGTACTTTGTCGTTGCCTTATCGGTCGGCAAAGTATAGGTCCTTCCTCCCTGAACGTAATTGTCCTGGTCGTAGACATTGGGGAAGAGCACTTGAATCTGCCCTGACGGATCGATGTCTAGAACGGCTACATACGCGCTTCTGTCGACAGAGAAAGATAGTCCCAGAGATTCACCGCCATAGTAAGTTGATCCCATCCCTTTGTTCAAACTCACGTTCACGTTGATACTTGCTCCCGGTCTGCTCATGAACATCAGTCCCTGAGGATCGTACGAAACCGAGGTGGCAAATACGGAGACACTTAGAATTACGATTGCAAGAAGCAAAACTCTTTTCACGCTAATCCCTCCTCACTTCCTAAGGCTTTCTACTGCACTGGCTATAATACCTACTGACCTATAGAGTCCCTCAATCTCTTTTTCTGAAAGACCGATTCTCAAAACTCTTTCTACGCCATTTCGACCAAGAATTGTGGGAACACTGAAAGGTACGTCTCTCAATCCTTCAAATTCCTCGTGAACCGATGACACGGTGAGAACAGAGCGCTGATTGTTCAGAATAGTTGAAAGTACTTTAGACACAGCCAGTCCGATTCCGTAGTAAGTAGAACCTTTCTTCTCAATTATTCTATAGGCAGCATTCTTGGTCTGTTCAAACAACTTCTCGAAGAGACTGCCACTACAATTTCTATTGCAGCTGCTGCAGAAATCACTAAGCGGAATGCCTGCAATATCTGCGTTCGACCAGTTGACTATCTCGCTATCGCCGTGCTCACCCATTACATATGCATGAACGTTTCTGGGGTCAAGCTCGCAGTGATCGGCTATACTCTGTCTGAGCCTTGCCGTATCCAGAGTAGTCCCCGAACCTATTACCCTGTTTCTCGGGAAGCCTGACGTCTTCCACGCAACCCATGTGAGCACGTCCACCGGATTTGACACCACAAGGATAACAGGCTCCTTGCTGAATGAAAGAGATTCTTTAACCGCATTTTCGACAATCTCAGAATTGTCCCTCAATAGCTGCAGGCGACTCTCGCCCTCCTTTTGAGGCCTTCCGGCGGTAATAACCACAACATCGGAATCTGCCGACACATCGTAATTTCCACCGGAGATTGTCACCGGTCTCACATACGCGTTTCCATGACTTAGGTCCATAGCCTGACCCACCGCAAGTTCTGTATTTATATCAACAAGCGCTATCTCTCTTGCGATGCCTTTTATCATTGTCGCATATGCAATTGACGAACCTACCATTCCGGCTCCAATTATTGTGACTTTCATCTATCACCTCCCGACAAGAGTTCATCAAACCAATGTCGGAATCTAGCTTCGAGGTTCTCGCCTCCCACTTTCTCCACGATCTCGCCTCTGACGAATATGACTCCGCCCGAGGCCGTTCCAGCGATCCCAATGTCTGCCTCACTACCCTCGCCAATTCCGTTAACTACACAGCCCATTACCGCAACCGAAAGGTCGGCATCTACATTTCCTACCCAGTTCTTGACTTTTCTGGCAAGAGCTTCAACATCTATTTCAGTTCTTGCACAGGTTGGACAGGAGATAACATTGACACCCCTTCTCAGCCCCAGCGACTTGAGAACGCTCAATCCAACCTCTATTTCCTGAACCGGGTCACCCGACATCGATACTCTTATGGTGTCTCCAATGCCTTTAAGCAAGAGTGTGCCAATACCAATAGAAGACTTCACGGTTGAATCAAGCCCAAAACCCGCCTCTGTAACACCAAGGTGAAGCGGATAGTCGGTCTTCTCGTACAGGTATTCATTCGCACTCACAGTCTCTGATACCGATGAAGACTTAAGAGAAATCACAATGTCCTCGAATCCTGCGCCCTCGAGGATTCTTACCTGAGCAAGAGCGCTTTCTGCAAGAGCGACTGGTCTATCATATGCACTGAAATTTCTATCAAGGGAACCGGAATTCGCACCGACTCTGATCGGAACACCATATTCTCGAGCAACTTTGACCGTCTCTATGACTTTCCATTCCTGTCCGATGTTCCCTGGGTTTATCCGCACTTTCGCAGCACCGTTTCTTATCGATTCAATGGCAAGCCTGTGATCAAAGTGAATGTCTGCAATCACAGGTATTCTGCTCAATGAAGAGATTTCTTTAAGAGCTTCCGCGGATTCCTGATCGGGAACTGAGACCCTGACAAGGTCGCAACCGGCATTCGTAAGCTTCTGAATCTGGTCTACGGTGGCAGAGATGTTTGAAGTCTTGGTGTTTGTCATTGATTGAACCGTGACTGGATTTCCTCCGCCAATCGGCACGAAGCCGACTTGAACTGCCTTGCTCATAGCCACCTACCTATGTCAATGAATGTTATGTAAATCATGAAACCCATCAGTATCATAAACCCAATTACGTTTATCAAGCCTTCAATCTTCGGATCTAGTCTCCTTCTGGTTATCATCTCGAGTAATGCCAAAAGCATCCTGCCCCCGTCAAGTGCTGGAAAGGGTATCAGATTTATCACTCCAAGGTTCAATGAAATGAATCCAGCAAAAAAGAGTACAATTCTCAGACCTAGACTCACAGCTTGATCTACTATTGTCACTAGTCCTATTGGGCCGGTAAACTCGTTGATATTTGCCCCACCAGTGAAGAGACTACCGACAACCTTAACCATAGTGAACAGCAGGTTGTTTGCCCACTGAATACCCAGACCTACCGCCTCGAAAGCGCTGTCGGGATACCAATAGTCGCTACCCTGAGCGAAAGCCCCTGCTTCACCGACGAGGGCAATCATCTCGTTCTTGCTCACAGTTAATTCAATTGTCTGACCTTCGCGTTCTATGGAAACAACGAATTCCTCTGGAAAGCCATGCTTTGCCAAGGTAGTTTCCTTGCCGGTTAACTGAATGAGCAGCTCGTTTGATTTCAAGGAGAGTAGCTGACTCATGGTCGTAAGATCATAACTTGTATCGGTCTTCATCCCATTGACCGCTAGCAGGAGATCGCCCTCCCTGAACTGACCAAAATCGTTTGCCAATAAGGGTTTGAAATTTGCATAGTATATTCCCATCGCGTAGCGTTCCTCTGTTGGCGAATAAGTCAGGAGCGTGCCAGCGAGGGTCGTTCCATCAGAAAAACCAAGTCTTACAGTGCTTTCGGGTGAAAGCACACCGGCATATCCAACGTAGTCTCCGTTAAAGGCTGCGCCGTTGATAGAGGACAGGACTTCACCGGGTTCACCCGTAGTGTTGCCGATGACAATGAAGGCCTCCTGGGGAAGCAATTCGGGCAGAAGAGTGACTTCAACTTCTCTACCATCCCTAAGCACAACAAGATCTATCCTATCGCCTGCCGCAACAGCTTCACTGAGCCGGGTGTTGTCTATTAAAGTCTTTCCATTTACATTGACTATTCTGTCACCGGGCATCATTCCGGATATCGCAGCGGGCGAGCCGGGCTCGACTTTGTCGATTCTTACTTCCTGAAAACCCCAAACCACGGCAACGAGGGAGAGCAACAAAAAACCCAGAAGTAAAGAGAAAGCCGGGCCTGAAAAATAGATGATGAATCGCTGCCAGGCCGGTTTATTCTGAATCTGCTCATTAGCGGGAACGGAAGAATCTATGTTGTCGAGATCCTCTCCAGCAGGTCTAACATAGCCGCCAATTGGGAATGCATTTATTCTAAAAGTAGTATTCTTTCCCTTCTTCGACCACAGTTTGGGACCCATTCCAATAGCAAATTCAATCACTCTCACTCCGAAAAGCCTGGAAAATAGGTAATGCCCCAATTCATGCACCACAACTATCCCCGTCAGAATGAGAAGAAAATATATTATTGACAATACCATCTATTCACCTCTTCTTTTGCCCGTCTTCTTGCAAAGCCGTCAATCTCGATTATTTGACTGTAATCGGTCGGGTTTTGATCATCGGTACCTGCGACCGTCCTTTCAATTATATTGTAAATGCTCCCAAAAGGTATCCTACCCTTCACGAAAGCATCGACTGCTATTTCATCTGCTGCATTGTAAGCGATCTGCTTGCTGACAGTTCCACAAATCTCTCTCGCAAGGGTGAGAGCGGGAAATCTATCTTGCTGCAGTTCCTCCAGAACAATTGGAATGCCGACTATCCTCTCTTCTCCTAAAAGATCATGGCGCGCAGGATAAGTCAGAGAATACGAAATCGGAATTCGCATGTCCGGGCGACCCACATGGAGTTTCACAACGCCATCATTGTACACAACACCGGCATGAACAAAGCTGTTTCTACATATGTAAGTATCTATTTCACTCGACTCGAAGCCAAAGAGATATTTCGCTTCAATGACTTCAAGTCCTTTGTTTACCATTGAAGCGCTATCAACGGTTATCCTGTTTCCCATCGACCAAACAGGGTGCTTCATGACATCTTCAGGGCTTGCCTGGTGAATCTTTTCTTTCGGCCAATCTCGTAGGGCACCGCCAGATGCGGTTATTAAGATTCTCTCTGGACGAACAGTACCGTCAAGAAGCTGAAAGAGGCCGCTGTGCTCCGAGTCGACCGGGATCAGTTCAACTTCTTCTCTAGCACATTTTTTAAGAAGGAGGTTTCCTCCACACACGATAGACTCTTTGTTCGCAAGACATAGTCTGCTGCAGACTTCAGCCGCCCTAAGGCTGAATCTCAGTCCTGCCGCTCCGCTAACGGCAAGCAGCACATAATCGGGTCGTGACTTCTCGAGCATTGTTTCGATTCCCTCTTCGCCGTGGAAAAATGTTGTTCCCGGAAAGGAATCGACTAGATTTTCGTTTCTTTCAAGAGCGGCGGCGAATTTGGGATGGAATTTCGAAAGCTGTTTAGAAAAAGAGGAGAAATTGTGGCCACAGGAAATGGCCACAATTTCGATTTGTTCAATCTTATCTACTATTTCGAGTGTCTGTGATCCTATAGATCCAGTAGAACCAAGAACAGCCAACCGCTTTTTCATGACTCAAACTTCTTTTTTATCTCAGCTGGTTCTCCAGAAGTATCTTCAATTATCTTTTGAATCTCTGATTGAGAAAGTTCCATAATCTTTGCGACCTTTTCGGGCACGTTCTGTCTCTTTCCCGGTACGCATTTATCTGCGTTCTCTTCCTTGCCGGCAACCTTCAGGGCAAAGGCAGCACATCCTGGAGAACCACATACACCACAGTTTATATTGGGCAGAACGGCAAAGACCACAGTTGCTCTGGGATTCTCCTTGAGCTTGTCCCTGTAGCTTTCGATTTCTTCTTGGGTTGGCCTTTTGGGCTTGGGCGGTGCTGCTTTCACTTCCCTTCCGGATGTGGCGATCAGTTTTTCCAGTGTCTTTTCCGCATCTTCCTCTGTCTCTTCAAAGAGAGCGGTGAGTTTGTCGACGTCCGTCTCCATTATTAGCTTCAGTTTTTCGGGAACGCCGGACCGCTTGCCGGGAACACACCCGTCCAGCGGGGCTTTTCCTTCGGCAATAGCCTTTGCAAAAGCCGAGCAACCGGGGAAACCACAGGCGCCACAGTTAACGCCTGGTAAAGAAGCTTCGATGAGCGTGATTCTTGGATCCTTCTTGACTGCAAACTTCGCGGAGGCGAAAGCTAGAAAGACACCTGCTCCTATGCCCAGTATTGCCATAAACAGAACTGAATAGACTACTGTCATACACATCGCCTCACAGTTTTACTAGGCCTTGAAAACCCATGAAGGCCATCGAGAGTAAACCGGCAGTAATCAATGCAATGGCTGTTCCTCTGAAAGGTTCGGGAATTTCGGAAAGTTCCATCCTCTCTCTAATCGTTGAAAAAAGAATGAGGGCCAGAGCAAAGCCAAGTCCAGCACCTGCAGAATTTACTATCGTCTCGAGCAGCGTGTAGTTCTGCTGAACATTGAGTAGTGCAAGACCGAGAATCGCACAATTTGTCGTGATGAGGGGGAGAAATATTCCAAGTGCATCGTAAAGCGCGGGACTTGTCTTCTTCAGAAAGATCTCGACAAACTGCACCAGTGTTGCAATAATTAGAATGAACACGATAGTTCTCAAAAAGGGAATGCTGAGCATATCGAGAAGAATGTTCAGAAGCCATGTGATAATCGAGGCCATAATCATAACGAATGTAACGGCTATGCTCATTCCCACCGCAGTATCAATCTTCTTGGAGACACCTAGGAAAGGACAGATTCCGAGAAATCTCGAAAGCACGAAATTGTTTATAAGAATCGCTGAAAGAAATATAAAAACCAGTCTAGTAGCCATCAGTCACCCCTCCTCATTTTGCTGCCTTTTTAGCTTTGCTGCGCCTTATTCCCAGATAATTGAAGAAAGCGGCGAGCATGCCCAGAGCAATGAATGCACCTGGAGGGAGTATCATAGCGAACATTTTAACGTCGGAAAGATGGTAATTGAAAATAGATCCGTTTCCGAGAAATTCTCTTACAGAACCGAGCAACACTAGGGAAGCAGTAAAACCCAACCCCATGCCAAGACCATCCAAGAAAGATCTTAGGACATTGTTCTTGGAAGCATAGGCCTCTGCTCTTCCCAGGATTATGCAGTTCACGACAATAAGTGGAATAAATAGGCCCAGAGTCTTCCATAGATCGTAAACGAAACCGTGCATCAACATGTCAATCATTGTGACAAAGGAAGCGATTATAACAATATATGCGGGAATTCTTATCTTGTCGGGAATGAGCTTCCTGACAAGGGAGATCGTGATGTTCGACATTGCCAGAACCGCAGTCGTTGCGAGTCCCATCCCCAATCCATTCTCGGCGCTTGTTGTTGTAGCAAGAGTAGGACACATGCCAAGAACCTGAATGAAGATCGGGTTCTGCTTCAAGATTCCATTTGTGAGAACCGAGAACTTCGATTCAGCCATCATCTAACACCTGCCTTTTCCAGGAACTCTGAGATAGCATTGAGCGAGAATGCAACGGCTCTCGGAGTTATCGTTGCCCCGGTCATCACATCGCTTACGGTGACTATCCCGTCTTCCCTCTTTCTAATGTCTATTTGGTCTCCGATAGGGGTTACTCCTGCATCTTTGTCAACTTTTATACTCTTCTGGAGTCCCTGACTGTCGATCGGATAAAACCTCTTCTGTACACTGTCGTTTGCGATGTTGGCTCCGAGGCCCGGAGTCTCTTGTGAGTATTCAAGAACCTTAATCCCATTCAGATGTACTCCATCTGAGTCCTTTACGAAGGCCGCCATCGACTTTACATCGCCGCCGTAACCGACTGCTATGCCGATAGCCACAAAAACCTCGCTGCCATCATCTTTCAAGAACTTGTATGCAGGGCTTTCTACTCTTCCCTGAGAGTCGACAGCCTGATAGATTATTCCTTCTGAAGCGGTGAATCCCTCTGGGAACCATTCAAACTCTGCGAGTTCGCTTGCGGTTTCGGGGATACTCTCTTCAGCGATCAGAAGTTCTCCCGAATCCGCATCGGTAAGAACATTTCGAATAGCGGCGAGTTTTGCGCCAAGTTCCGCGTTTGCGATCGGCTCTTCAACAATGGTGTAGACCACAGAAAGGACTAAAGCCGCGATTATTGTAATAACCATCAGAGTAATGCCGGTCTTTAAGTAATCACGCATTGCTCTTCACCTTCTTTGGTTTCCCAAATATCTTGGGCTTGGTTCCCATATCTATGAGCGGCACGAATGCGTTCATGATCAGAATCGCAAATGATACGCCTTCCGGATAGCCGCCAAACAATCTAATTATCATGGTAACGACCCCACAGCCAACTCCAAAGACCAGATGCCCCTTGATCGACATTGGACTAGTTACCATGTCAGTAGCCATGAATAGAGCTCCCAACATCAGACCGCCTCCAAAAATGTGGTACAGCGGCGAGCCAAAACCGGGATTTGCGGCGTAGAAGATTGCCGCCATTATTGCAACAGTTCCTACGTATGCAATAGGTATGAAGGGTGAAACTCTTCTTCTCAGTAGCAACCATCCAAAACCGAGAAGAAGCAACAGCGCGCTCACCTCTCCTATGGAGCCGGGAATAGTTCCCAGGAACATCTCTTGCAAAGAGAAGACTCTTGGTGCTCCCTGTTTAAGAATAGCCATTGGAGTGGCGGTGGTCTGCATGTCAAAAGGACTGAACCATGTTGTCATTTGAACGGGGAACGAGATTAGAAGAAAGACCCTTCCGACTAGTGCGGGATTGAAGAAATTCTTTCCTAGACCCCCAAAGACCGACTTCGCAATTACAATTGCGACGAAGATACCTATCAGGGCCTGCCACCAAACAACAGCAACTGAAAGATTCAGTGCAAGCAACAGCCCTGTGACCGAACCGCTAAGGTCCGGTTTGAAGGTCTTCTTATGCCTCACGAATCTCATTACAAAGAAGTCGAGAGCCTCCGCGCCGACTGTACAGACAAGTATCAGTATGAGTGCTTTCAAGCCGAACGAGACAACGGCCCAAACTGCTGCAGGAGAAAGTGCGATCAGAACATCCAGCATTATCTTCCTAACATTATCTTCAGATCGCAAATGAGGTGCTGCCATCATTGACAGTTTCACTTCTTCGCACCTCCCTTCAGACTTCGATAGACCCTTTTATGCAGTTTGAAATTCTTGACCAGATCGATATTGGCCGGACAGGCAAAGGAACAACTCCCACATTCTATGCAGTCCATCAGGCCATTTTCGACTTGTGCATCGTACAACCTGTTTGTTCCGTAAAGGTTTAGTAGAAAAGGTTGGAGATTCATGGGACAGACGAATGTACATTTGCCGCATCTGATACAAGGGAACTCTTCAAGAGGTTCGCTCTTAAGCAACAGAGTGATTCCAGAAGTGCCTTTCACAGTGGGAACGTCTGTCTTCGGAACCGTGATTCCCATCATGGGGCCACCGAATAGGGCTCTCTCAACTGTTTCTTGGGCTCCTCCCCCATGACCAATTAGCTCTTCTGCCATGACTCCGATTCTTGAGACGACGTTTAGGGGTTTTCTAATACCCTCTCCGGTTATCGTAACTCCTCTTTCGACGAGAGGATGTCCAAGCTCAACGGCTTCATAGATAGCATAGGCAGTGCCTATGTTATCAACCACGACTCCCACATCCAAAGGAAGCCCGCCCGAAGGAACCTTTCGCTTCGTCAGGGCATAGATGAGTTGCTTCTCAGCACCCTGTGGATACTTGGTTTTCAGCGTTTTCACCTGTATCGATGTCGACTTAGTGGCCTCTTTCATCCTTTCTATGGCCTTTGGCTTATTATCTTCAATGCCAATAATCGCATCTTTCACTTTCAGAGCTCTCATAATCGCAAGAACTCCTCTGACCAATCCCTCGGAACGTTCAAGCATGTACCTGTAATCTATCGTCAGATAAGGTTCACACTCTGCTCCATTAATAACGAGAAGATCAATCTTCTTTTCCTTAGGCGGGGAAAGCTTGACGCTTGTTGGAAACATTGCACCACCAAGCCCAACGATGCCCGCATCCTTTATCCTTTGGACGATTTCTTCCGGTTCAAACTGATCGTAGGATTTAGCAGGTTGGAGTAACTCCCATTCATCGTCACCGGATCTCTCAATAACTATCGCGTCGTCCGGCTTTGAAAGCGTTGGATGGAAATATTTCGCGATTTCCTTGACTTCGCCTGTCAGAGGAGAATGAAGATTCGCAGAAATAAAACCTCCGGACTCAGCTATCAGTTGACCGGTCTTGACCCTGTCACCAACATCAACAACAGGTTTGGCTGGAATACCGGCGTGGTTCGCAAGAAATACATAAACCCTTTCTGGAAGTGGAAGAACGCTCAGATGAGAATCCTGAGACAGTTCCTTTTTCTCCGGCGGGTGCACCCCTCCTCTGAAGGTAGGCAACCTCATTTAGTTATCACCTCTCAACCTTAATCAATAGATGTTTGCCTTTCTGGGATCCCGAATAACAAGAAAGTAACTACGACTTCAAACGAGTTCGTGAATTTGTCAAAACAAAAGGAGCGGATCGCTCCGCTCCTATTATATTACATTGTTTGAGTCTTAACGAAAATTAAAACTATTTCCTGGTGATTCTACCGCTGTCCTGATAACCTGTTATCGGGCTGATCTCTCCAACGAACTCAACCACTACATCGGCCAGCACGAATCCCGTGTCGTAACCAGAAAGTCCAGCAAGGGCCTCATAACCATCACCGCCGGAGGCAAGATAGTTATTTGTAGCTACCTTGTAAACCTTATTGTCATCAATGGGTGCTCCGTTCACAAGAATATCCTTGGCCTCACCATTCTCTATTACATAAGTTACTCCACTTACCTGAGGCATGGCGCCCTGACCAGCTTCACGAGTCGCAGTGAACTGAAGAACTTCCCTAAGAGATGTTCCAGGTACGTCTACAACGTACAGAGTGTTTCCAAATGGGAGTACTGTAAGAATGTCACGGTATGTGATTGGACCAGCCTCTATGGATGCTCTGATTCCTCCCGAGTTGCTTATCGCTATATCTGCTCCGGACTTCCAAACCATTGCATCGCAGATCAAGTAGCCGAGGTTTGTATCCTGAGCCCTGACTACTCCTCTGTCGCCCTCGAGTTTTATCGTCGTTTCTCCTACAACGATATTGAGAGCCTCCCCGCCGGCCTTCTTGAAGTAATCTAGAACAGTGGCTACGGCGAAATCAGGTTCGATCTCTTCGGCGATAACAGGGAGATTCCTGAAGGAAACGAAGATAACCGTACCATCAACGATTTCGAGTTCAAGCTTGCCGAGATTCTTTGCCCATTCTCCTGCCGATACTATTATTGTCTCGTTTATTATCTCAGGTCTTTCATAGAAAGTATGGCTGTGGCCGTCGACTATGACGTCAATTCCGTCAACTGCTTTTGCAAGCTCCCAGGAATTAGGGCCGACAAGAACGGGGTTGCTTCCCATGTGGGTGAGCGCAATTATTACGTCTGCCTGAGCTTCAAGCTCTGGAATGATCTCCTCTGCTACTTCTATTACGTCCTTCCACTCGTAGTCCTTAGCGTAGAGGTACTCGAGAATCTCTGTTTCCTGAGCGGTGAAGCCGACGATGGCGACCTTTATTCCAGCGACTTCTTTGATTAAGTATTCCTGGAAAGCGGGTTCTCCATCTTTGTAGATGTTTGCGCTGAGGAACGGGAAGTTGGCAATTTCCATCTGTTTTGCGAGTACGGATGCATCGTTGTCAAATTCGTGGTTACCGATTGCCATTGCTTCAAGCTTCATTAAATTGAGAGCAACTATATCGGGAGCCGCATCCTGCAGATCTGATTCAGGAACACCTGTATTAATGTCCCCGGCATGCAGGAATATGGTGTTGGGATTCTCTGCCCGCACCTGATTTATCAGTGTAGCTACAGCCGCGAGCCCACCGTACTCACCTTCAGGCCAGATGTGACCATGTGTGTCGTTGATATGAACAATCGTTAGTCTCTGGGCCATGACAAAAACTGCCATAACCAAGAGAAGGGTAATCAGAAGAACTTTTTTCATACTCATACCTCCTTATGGAATATCGGTGATTTCTCCAATTAGCTCGAAATCGAAGTACCTATCTCCTTCACTTATATGGTAATTGATTATCTCTATTTCTGCGCAGTTTGAAAAGACAGTTCTCGAACTTTTCTCAATCTGCAGCCCGTTTGCTTTCGTTCCTTCTGGTTCGGCTAAGTAAAGCGATTTCACAGTAAGAGCTAGTCTGAAATACCATGAACTCAGTCGCCTTGCAGCCATAATTGTTTCTAGTGGAGCCAGGGATGTCACTATCGTAGTACAGATTATCAAAATTGCAATTAGTAGCGTGAAAGAAGCTACACCCTTACCCTTTGGGCGAGATGGTCTTACCTCCGGCCACATCTCCCGTGAAATCCTCCTCTCTCACATGATTGAGAATCGCACAGTTTTTTCCTATCTTAGTGTTTTGGGGAATAACGACATCAGATCCTACAACCACAATTCCCGAATCGTAAATGTGAGGTTGTGATTCGTGTGGGACCTCATCGCCGTGTCCGATTATGACTCCGTCTTTCACAATCGTTCCCTCTCCTACAATGCCCTTTTCTATTACTACATCATTGCCGATTTTCGAGTTAGTCATGATTACGGAATCCTTAACTGTTGATCCCTCACCGATTTGAACTCCCTGGAAAATGACTGAGTTTTCCACTCTTCCATATATCTCCGCTCCCTCGTTTATCAAAGAATTTCTTACGTGAGAACTGGTTCCGACATATGCGGGCAGATACTCCTCAGTCTGAGTATAGAATCTCCAGGAGGGATCGTGAAGATTCAGTGGCGGTATCGGTCGAGTAAGCTCGATGTTGGCTTCCCAGAGTGATTCGATGGTTCCTACATCTCTCCAGTAACCCTCGAAAACGAAAGCGAACAATCTCCCTGCATTGTCTTCGACGATTTTCGGCAGAATATTCTTTCCGAAGTCGTTGTCGCTTTCTTGGTCTTGCTCGTCCTGGATAAGTCTTTCCCGAAGGAATTTCCAGTCGAAGATGTAGATTCCCAGAGAAGCAAGATCTGACTTGGGCTGTTTCGGTTTCTCCTGGAAGTCGACTATCTTGTTTTCGAAATCCGTTATCATCATCCCGAACCTGTGGGCCTCGGACAGCGGAACACGCATGCAAGCAACCGTTCCCGTCGCTCCCTTTGAGAGGTGATAGTCTATCATCTCGTTGTAGTCCATGGAGTAGATATGATCACCGGAAAGAATAACCACGAGTTCTGGGTCGAAATCATCTACGAAATCGATGTTCTGAAAGACGGCATTCGCAGTTCCTTTGTACCAGTTTGAGTCTCCCTGAGCAATAAAGGGAGGTAGGATTACAACCCCACCGTCCTTTCTGTCAAGATCCCACGGACGACCTATTCCAATGTGTCTGGCGAGAATGTGGGGCCTGTATTGAGTAAGTACGCCGACTGCGTAGATTCCCGAGTTGACGCAGTTACTCAATGCAAAGTCAATAATCCTGTATTTGCCACCGAAGGGGACTGCGGGCTTCGCCACCTCATCAGTAAGCAACCCAAGTCTGGTCCCTTGCCCTCCAGCTAGTATCAATGCAACAACTTTCTTGGCCATACAATCACCCCGTCTTAAATTACGCCGTGTTTTTCGATTACTGTGGGCTCTTCATTTTCACCAACGAAACTTCTTCCCAATCTAACGGTACAGTACTTGTCCATTATCACATTTTCTATGTGTGCCCCTTCTTCAACAAGGCAGCCCTCAAGAAGAACAGAATTCTTTACTGTCGCTCCGGCCATAACCCTAGTATCCCTGAACAAGACCGAATCTTCTATCTTTCCCCCTATTACGCACCCGTCGGCAATAACCGAGTTATTCATGGAGGCAGTTCCGGTAATTTTGGGAGGTGGAAGATCCTTCAGCTTAGTAAAGACTCTTCCGTTTTCGTAGAAAAGCTCTCTCCTTATCTTTGGATCGAGAATGTCGAGGTTCGTTCGAAAATAACATCTCTTACTCTGCTTTATGTCGCGCCAGTAACCGTTGTATCTGTACTCTCTTACATTCAGAGAAGACAGGTTTGGAGAAATCACACCCTTCACGAGCTCGTTCTCTCCATTTGGAACAGCAGAGTAGAGAAGCTCTCTCAGCAGGAACTTATTGATGAAGTAGATTCCCAGAGCAACGCAGTCTCCTTCTTCTGGGTTTTCCGTAACCTTCTCTTTCTCAATCCACTTGATTATTCTCCCGTTCTTGCATACCACCCTATCCATCCCTTCCATGCCGCATTCTCCATCCTTATTGCCGGTAAGAACAGTTATGTCGGCTGCCGTGTCCAGGTGATATCTAAAGATCTTCGTCAGGTCGGTTTTGAAAATGTGATCTCCCGAACCTATCAAAACAGAGTCTTCGTTGCCTCTCCTGAGTATGTTTATGTTTTGGAAGAGGGCATCGGCAGTTCCTTTGTACCCCATGGAAGGGTTATATGGAGAGTAATAAGGCTGCAGTATGAAGAGCCCTCCCTGTTTTCTGTCTAGATCCCATTCTTTGCCTGAACCAATGTGATCCATGAGGCTTCTGGGGCTGTACTGTGTGATTATCCCAACCTTCGATACTCCCGCATTGACCATATTGCTAAGTGTGAAATCGATCGACCTGTACTTTCCATAGACAGGTAGCGCAGCGCTTGTACGAACCTGAGTCAGGGAGCTCAGGTACTCTCCTCGCCCTCCTGCAAGAATTATTCCGAGAACTTTCATATGGTCACCGCATTCCAAATATGGATGCGGTCTCCCTCCCTTCTGTGCGAATTTGTCATTCAGTACTCCATTAGGGGCAAATTTGTCATAAGAGATACCCCGGGTAGAGAAAAATCGGTTTGACCGTCGAGATAGTTCTGCAAGAACAAAACAGCACTGTCAAAGGCTTCGCGATAAAGCTCATCGAAAGTTTTTTTGCTTTCCCAGCCGGCTATGCTGTGAAACCAGGGTTTCATCTCCAGATTTAGAGGATCAACGTGAGTGTCCTCAAAGAAGGCCTCTTCCGGCGATCCCTCTTTGATACTAAAACGCTTAAGTATTAGGGCCAACCTCGAGCGACCATAGATTCCCGCAAAGTACTGATTCATGGAATCTATAGCCTTCTGGATGGAACAGCCCTTGATTCCGTAGAATTCGGTTGAAATCTCTCGGTAGAGATCTTCAAGTGCTGCCGGCAAAGACCGAGAGAACTCGGCAGTCGGATCGAGATCGAGAATGTCCGCCTCAACTTTGCTCTTGAGAATCACTTTGTCTATCATTGTTTCTAGTTGACGATACTTATATCCATTTCCTGCACGTGCAACTATATAATGGTTCACAGTTGCGTCGAGAAAGTAATGGCAGATAACCCCCAACGAGTAGAAGCGAGAAATCTCTTCCGATTTCCTGCAGAGGAGTTTGGCAAATTCATCACACCTTAGCGTGTGAGAGAACCTCCATAGAGAGAACTCTGGATCCTCTCTTGAGCAGTACTTCCCGGGATCCGTGTAGAGGCACCCAAGATTGAACTCCTCTCTTTTGTCGGCTTCAAGATCGAGTCCTATCTCTTCCAAAACATCTTTTCCATACATAATGTGAGTCCAGAAGCCGGGCAAAAAAACTCACTCCTTTGCTACCAAACCCCACAGACACTTCAAATAAAGGCTCTCCGGAACCTCAACAAGCCATGGATGATCAGGCGATTGTAGTGTAATAGCCAGATGCGAAAATGTTATACCAGTACTTTCCGTTGACCTTCTGATAGACTCAACTAAATGCTCGATACCAATATTATAGGCACAAGTGCATAAACCCAGGACTCCTCCATCCTTTACAAGCGGAAGTGTACTCTCTACTAGCCTTCTGAAAAGTGAAATTCCATGTGGAAGCTCTCTCTTATGCTTAACAAAGGATGGCGGGTCTACTATTACTATATCAAAATAGTCTTTCATTTCAAATCCATCAAGGAAGTCAAGAACATCGCTCTGAACCAACTGCAGCCTTTTATCCAGCCTGTTCACTACTGCGTTCATTCTTCCCCGATCTAGGTCGTCGCCGGACTTGTCTACGCAGATCGCCTTGGCGCCTGAATAAGCCATATTAAGTCCGAAGCCTCCTGTAAAAGAGAAAAGATCCAGACCTTTCTCGAGTGAGAGTTCTGCGGTGATTCTCCTGCAGAATGCTCTGGAATCTCTCTGATCAAAAAAGAACCCCGTCTTCTGGCTGTTTTTCACATCCACGAGGTACTTGATACCTTCTTCCTCAATTTCGACAGAGTCAGGCACTTCACCGAACAGCAAACCCGTATGTCTCTCTATCTTATCTTCCACTCCCATCTCGAAATCGCTCCGTTCGTAGATTCCCTTAGGATTCACGAGATTTCTGAGCAGACCGACTATCATTTCCCTTCTTTTCTGCATAATCGAGTTTCTGAATTGCACAGCCAGGATCTCTCCGTATCTGTCGACCACCAATCCGGGAAGTCTGTCTCCTTCACCGTGAACGAGTCTGTAGTAAGGCTTATTGAAAAGTCTCTCCCGCTTCTGGAGAGCTTTTTGCAGCAACCTGCCGAAGAACATTTCTCCCAGCTCTTCGTCTTGATTTGTTAGAACCATTATCGCTCGGGTGGAGTTCGGATTGAAGAAGCCCTTCCCGAGAAACTCATAGTTCGAAGAGAAAATGTTCACTTCACATACATCATCGGAAGAGCCTTCCAGAGCTATGATCTCGTCTTTGAAGATCCACGGATAAGAATTACGGATCTTGCCTTCTTTTCCCTTTCTGATTCGAGCAATTAGCATCAGAACTGGCCTTCGTTCATGAGTGAATAATCATTCATCTCGCTTTCTTCAAAGAATATATTGGTTTCGCGGTTTGAGCTCTCAATGCTATCGGATGCGTGTATCAAGTTCTTCCTTATGGACACGCCGAACCGACCTCGTATGCTTCCCGGGGCGGCTTCAAGCGGATCGGTCTTGCCGACTAGATTTCTCAATCTTTGAACGACGTTTTCACCTTCGAGCACCATGGCCACGACTGGTCCCGATTGAATGAAAGCCAGCAGTGGTTCGTAGAAGTCTTTTCCTGCATGTTCCCTATACAGATCTCTAGCCATGGATTCAGAGATCGTCAGCATCTTGAGAGCGACAATTTTCAGACCTTTTTCTTCGATCCTTCTTATTATTTCTCCAACAAGGCCTCTCTGTATCGTGTTTGGTTTTAGATAAGCAAATGTTTTCTCCAAAATACTTCCCTCCGGTCAAATTATGTATTCATTGATATAATTAAAGCATGGAGTGGTTCGATGGAGTAGCTAATAAAAGACTTTCCCGGTTCTTGGCTCGCGGTTCGGGAAAAAGTGTGACTTTGGTGGGCAGAGATAGTGAGTACATGAAAGCATCGGTCATCTCAGTAATAGAGGCTGATGCGAAATGGAACAGAAAGAGATATATTGAAGACTTTCTCCTAATAGAACCGGAAAATGGGAACATCGGAATCGACAGGATTCGAGACATAGAAGAAATGATGCTTCATAAACCTGCGATAGACAAGAGAAAATTCGTGCTGATTAATCAGTGCGAGAAAATGACTGATGAGAGCGCAAATGCTTTTCTCAAAGTTCTTGAAGAGCCTCCCGATTTCGCGACTCTCATTATGATCACATCTTCATGGCAGTCGCTTCTGCCAACAGTTAGAAGCAGAACCATTTCGATTGTCATGGATATTCCTGAGGAGCTTATGAACAGACTCAAGTCGGATTACGGAGAACGAGTTTCCCTTATATATGCCTCTGCACAGCAGAGCTTCTCGGTCTTGCGGTTCTTTCTGGAGCGAGATCCTGAATCTATAACTCACGAGGCCTTTGGAGTGCCTTCCGATCTTGAGGGATTGAAACAGCTAATTGTAGAGAGTGTAGAGGAAGATCCGATGGATCTCGTGAGGCGAAGAAGAGCGTTTGCAGCTTTGTGCAAGAGTTTTGTGGATTCCAGAAGTTTCTTTTCGGCCTTCAGGGAGGTATCCTCCATTTTCATCGGTCAGGGTTCATTTGAAAGGGCGCGTGAACTTGTTGAAGTCGCCAGAAGCCTTTTGAGGGATATTGTGATTCTTTCGGCCGATACTCCTAATGACTCGCTTACGAACATTGATCTGTTAGAATGGCTAGTGAACTTCAAGCCGGGAAAGCACATTCTGGAGGATTTCGTGTGGTGCGACAGTTTTCTTAGACAGCGAACTTCGTCGCTGAGTGCAACTCTTGTTTCTTTTAGAGCTTTGTATGCTCTTTCCAGAAGCCTAGTAAGAAGGAATAACGGAGGTAATTGAGATGCCTGAGATATATGGAACGGTTTATGGAATTGAATTCCACTCAGTAGGGAAGCTGTATCAGTACACTTCCAGCGAGCAGTTGCTGAAGCAGGGTGACTATGTGCTCGCAATGAGTGAATTTGGATTGGATGTTGGAAAGGTTATGTATGGACCTGTTGAGACTCGAATAGATGACACCAAGGAAGAGCTAAAACCTATTGTCAGAGTGATGACCGACGAAGACTGGGAAACGGATTCCAAGAATAGAGAAGAAGCTGAGGCTGCAATGAAGACCTGCCAGGAACTGATAAAGAAGCACTCTCTTCCCATGCGACTTCTTGAGGCGAGATACATGTTTGATCGATCGAGAATCGTGTTTTACTTCGGTGCCGACAGCAGGGTCGACTTCAGGGAGCTGGTCAAGGATCTTGCGAGAGCTTTCAGGACGAGAATCGAGCTCAGACAGGTTGGAATACGAGACGAGGTTAAGATGACCGGTAGTCTTGGACTTTGTGGAATGACTGCCTGTTGCGTTCGATTTCTAAGACAGTTTGAAAGCATAACCTTGAAGCATGCAAAGAAGCAGCAGTTATTGATCAACCCGGCAAAGATATCTGGAAGGTGCGGAAGACTTCTCTGTTGTCTTTCATATGAACAAGAGCTCTATGAAAACGAGCTCCTGGATATTCCAGATGAGGGCTCTCTTGTCGACTATGAAGGCAAGACCTGTAAGGTTCTGACTGTAAACATTTTCATGAAGGTTATTACTCTTGTTGCAGATGATGGGCAGATGCTTAAGGTTCAGTTCGACGATTTCAGAAAGAGCCAGAGATCGATCTTACAGGATACAAATCCAGATGAATTAATAAAGAATAGAGACGAAGATATTTCGATTGACGACTGAAGGATGAATGGAGGTTGGATATGGCGGGTTTACTTACGAAAGCTGAATTGAAAAGGCTTGAAGATCTTGGAAGAATATGCAGGGGTGACATAATAAAGATGACTACTGTTGCCAATTCTGGTCATCCAGGAGGTTCAATGTCATCCATAGACATCTTTCTCTCCGTATACGATTTTGCAAAGAATGATCCAAAAAAACCCTTTGATCCGGAGCGCGACAGGGTTATTGTAAGCCACGGACACACATCACCAGGTGTCTACGCGACGCTGGGAAGACTTGGTTTCGTTGATATCGACGAAGTTGTTTCCGGTTTTAGACATCCAGGTTCCGTATTCGAAGGTCACATCACAAGAGGAATTCCTGGTGTGGAATGGACAACCGGAAATCTCGGGCAGGGGCTTTCAGTAGGAGTTGGCATGGCTCTTGCTTCAAAAATCAGCGGAAAGAATTATAGGGTACTAGTTGCAATGAGTGATGCGGAACAGGCCAAGGGCCAGGTTGCGGAAGCAAGAAGGACCGCAAAGAAGTACGGGCTTGATAACCTCGTTGTGGTTATCGACTACAACGACGCTCAGATTTCTGGGAATGCGCGCGACATTATGTTCGTGGATATAAAGGCTAATTATCTGGCGGATGGCTGGAAGGTTATTGAAGTTGACGGTCACGACTACTCAGAGCTGAACAAGGCACTTGTAGAAGCGTTCGAGTCGAAAACTCCCGTCGCAATAATTGGCAAGACCATAATGGGAAAGGGAGTTTCGTTTATGGAGGGTGATGTTTCATATCATGGAAAGCCTTTGGATATGGACAAGGCTGCCTCTGCTCTTTCCGAACTTGAGCTTGAAAATGACATCGACAGATTTGTTGAGATGAGAAAGAGGCTTCCCTCGTATCATGAACCAATACACCATAAGGACGAAGAAATAAGACCGATAATTGGAGCCCCCTTCGTATATCCTGTTGAAAAGAAGAGCGATAACAGATCGGCATTCGGGAAGGCTCTTGCAGATATTGGAAAGCTCAACAAAGGTAAGCTCCCAGTGATGGTAGTAGATTGTGATCTAAAACCGTCTACGAAGGTAAATGAATTCGAGAAGATCTGGCCCGAGAACTTCATACAAATTGGTGTCCAGGAACACAATGCCGCAACTGTCGCTGGTGCCGCATCGGTGTGTGGTGTGTTGGCTTTCTTTGCCGACTTCGGAGTTTTCGGCATAGATGAGACCTATAACCAGCAGCGACTAAACGATATAAACAAGGCAAACGTAAAGGTCGGAGTAACTCACGTTGGAATCGACGTTGGTGAAGATGGTAAGACTCATCACTGTCTAGATTACATTGGGGCTCTGAGAAACTTCTTCGGATTTAAACTAATAGTACCTGCCGATCCAAACCAAACAGATAGAGCAGTCAGATTCATGAGTAGAGCCGACGGGAATTTCGTCATTGCTATGGGAAGATCTACGATGAATCCAATTGCAGATGAGGATGGAAAGCCTTTCTTTGGGGACGGTTATGAGTTTGAATACGGAAAGGTAGATATTGTGAGGAAGGGAAAGGAAGTAACGCTTGTTACCACGGGTCAGGTCACTCATCATGCAGTGAAGGCAGCAGACGAACTGAGATCTCAAGGTATAGAAGTGACCGTTCTTAATGTTAGCTGTCCAATTGGAGCGGACTTCGATAGTGTTAAGGAGTATCTCTCCTTTACAGTCATCTCTCTTGAAGATCACAATGTCAATAGTGGTCTAGGGTCCATCCTGTCCGACTATTTAGTCCGGTCTCGAATAACGCCGAAGAGTTTCGAAAAGATTGGCGTCGACAGGTATATGTTCTCCGGAGACAACGAATTGCTCTATGACCTTTCGGGTCTTTCGAGCAAGAGCATTGTAGAAAGGGTCAGGGGTATTATCCATTAATGCTTAGTTTAGAAGAAGAAAAGTTGGTCAATGAGTTTTGCATTATAAACGAAATAGAAGCGGACAGAGAGCTCGTTTTTAGGGCTCTCTGTCATTCCTCTTTTACCAATGAGCTTGCCCAAAACGGAGAAAGGCTTCTCGAGTCCAACGAAAGAATGGAATTTCTGGGAGACGCCGTTCTCGAATTGTCTCTTGCCCGAACACTTTTCAGCAATTACTCCCTTAGTGAAGGCGATATGTCGAAAGTCAGAGCTATGGTGGGAAGCGAGAAGGTCCTTTCATACGTTGCCAGATCAATGAGAATCGGAGATTATATCTTTCTTGGCAAAGGAGAGAGGCAGAGTGGAGGATCGGAAAGAGATTCGATTCTTGCAGATGCCTTCGAAGCTGTTCTGGCAGCAATCTTTTTGACGGGAGGGCTTGATATCTCAGTTGAATTTGTTCGATCAAAGCTGTCAAAGTATATCGAGAAAGCGGTTGGAGGAGACCTGATTCTCGATTACAAGACTTCCCTTCAGGAACTCACGCAGGCTCGTTTCAGTTCAAGACCAGTATATGAGACAATTCTCGATGAAGGCCCACCACAGGATAAGTGGTTCAAGGTTGGAGTATTCCTCGAAGGGAGAATTGTTGGTGAAGGCGAAGGGCGAACAAAAAAGGCAGCAGAGCAACTGGCCGCAAAGTGTGCTCTGGAAGCTCTAAATGAAAGCGTGAATAGCGCAGGTGCTGAACAGTGAAGTACAGACACTTCGTCGCGTTTCTCTCAGAAGAGGAATGTGATCTAATTGAAGGAATCAGCTGGAACGAAGGCTTTTCAGATCTCTATTTTGAGAAACTTGTTGATTCAGGAAACGCATTGCACGTTTTTCTGGGGGAAGGGGAAGAACTTCCGGTTTTTCTGAAAGGGATCGAGTTTTCGGATCTGGGTTTTAGTGAACAGAAGGAGTGGTTTGAGAAGTGGAAGGAGTCTTTGGTTCCATTTGAGCTCTGTAATGGGATCGAGGTCATTCCTCTGGAGGAAGAAGAGGAAATAATCGATTCAAACAAGATCGGTATTATTCCCGGAATGGCCTTCGGAACGGGCCTTCACGAATCCACGAAGCTTGCCGCTTCTCTTCTTTCAGAGTCAGTGCGAAGAGGTTCGAAGGTTCTTGATGTGGGCTGTGGAACAGGTATATTATCTGTTATCGCTGCCAAGAGAGGAGCATCTTCGGTTCTCGCTCTGGATGTTGATCAGCACTCTATTGAGAAAACGGTTGAAATTGCCCGAATAAATCATGTCTCTATAGAAACGCGTCTGTCTGATTTTCTTTCGGCGTTGAAGTCAGAGGAGCGTTTTGACCTCATCGTCTCGAATATGATAGTCGAGTTGCTGAACGAGTTTGCTCTCGATCTTCGGGAGTTCCTCCAAAAGGATGGCAGAGTGATCCTTTCGGGAATATACAAAGACAAGTACCAGGAAATAAAGAGTCTCGTAGAGAAGGGTTTTCTCATCGAGCGTATTAAGGAAGATGGAGATTGGAAAGCAATAGTGCTGAGAAGAAAATAGTTTCACTTCAGCTTGGAAGGTTTCTGAAAAATGACTTCAGAATCGTTAGAGTCTGTGAATGGGGATTTCCACAAGTCATAGAATCTTCGTTGATTGCTGATGGGAAACCATTTCCAACTTTATTCTGGCTTAGTTGTCCATTTCTGAAGGAGGAAGTTTCGAGGTTAGAAAGTGCAGGAATGATCGCTGAGTTTGAGAAGAGGATCGAAGAAGATGAGGTTTTTGCTGGTGAATACTTGAGAGCGCATTCGCAAACGACACTTCTTAAAGAGCAGCTACTCGAAAAGTCCCCTGTGTCAGATGAACAGAAGAGACTACTTATGGGAAGAGGTATTGGAGGAATAAGAAATCTGAAAAGAGTGAAGTGTCTCCACCTTCAGCTTGCGAATTTTCTCGGCGGGGTACCTAATCCGGTGGGAAGAGACGTCTGGAATCTGCTGAAGAAAACTCAGTGTCCTTGTAAGAAAGTCATCTGCGAAGAGTTGTTGAGCAAGTATGAATGAGAAAATATTGAACAAAGCCTCTCAGCTTCCCGAGGAGCCGGGAGTTTACATCTTCAAAGATCAAAAAGGCGTTGCAGTTTACGTAGGCAAAGCAAAGAAACTGAAGAGAAGAGTCCTGTCATACTTCAGAGAATCTACTTGGGCAAAGAATGAAAAGGCCAGACGAATTGCAGAAGAGGCAGAAGATCTAGACTTCATAATGGTCACGTCAGAGCGTGAGGCTCTGCTTCTCGAGGCAAATCTGATCTTCAGCGGAAAGCCGAAGTACAATGTCTTCCTTAAAGACTCTCGGACTTACCCGTATATCTACATTTCTTCAGATCCGTACCCGTATCTTGGAATCACAAGGACAAAAGAGCTGGAAGGTTCATATTTTGGGCCTTATACAAGTGCGGGACTTGTGAGAAAACTGCTTGAATTTCTGCAGAAGGTTTTCAGAATTCGAACCTGCTCGTACGATCTCAACAGGGTCAAGAAACCCTGTTTTCTCTATCACCTCAAGATGTGTTCCGCACCCTGTGTTGAAAAAGTGACGCCCGAAGAGTATCGAGGACAGCTTTCGGCTCTCATCGACTTTCTCGAAGGAGATACATTGAAAGTGAGAGAGGCTCTTCTTAAGAGGATGACGGTGCTCTCCGAGGCAATGCAGTTTGAGAGGGCAGCGGAGATAAGAGATATCCTTTCCTCCATGGATGATCTCTACGCGTTCCAGGGAGTTGAAGCTTCTCTAGATCTGAAGGCGGATATTCTCGCCGTATCTACGGGTTTGGCCGCGTTGCTTCAGGTTAGGGGAGGAATGCTTCTTGGGAAACTGGTTTTTGATTTTCCCGATGGGACTCCGGTAGATTTCATTACACAGTTTTACTACGCAAAAGGAAATCGAATACCGAAAGCGCTAATCGTAACCGGTCTGAAGAAGAAGGATATCAAGCAGTTCAAGAGAGACTTCAATTATATTGGTGATCCTCGTGATGAGCAGGAAGAGAGGCTGATAAGTATAGCCTTCAAGAACATTGATGAAGAGCAGAAAATTAGAATGAATGCCGCCCATTCCCTGAGACAGGCCCATCAAATTTTGGGATTGAAGAGATTTCCTTCAAGAATTGAGGGTATAGATATCTCTCACACTCAGGGACTGTACACGGTCGCCTCGGTGGTTGTCTTCGACAATGGAAAGCCGAACAAATCCGAATATAGAAGATACCGGATCAGCGAGCTCGATGAACCGAATGATTTTGAGGCGATGGCAACTGTCGTCAAGAGGAGATACACAAAACATCCTCTTCCAGATCTACTTCTAATCGATGGCGGAGAACCACAGCTTAGGGCTGTCGAAAAGGCTTTTTCCGAGATAGGGATAGACGAATACGAAGTAGTAGGATTAGCAAAGGAATTCAATGAGCTAGTCTTTCTTGACAATCGAGACAGGGTCAAGTTGAAGGAAGAGCACCCCGTCTTGCGAATGATAATCTCTATCGACAATGAGGCTCATCGCTTTGCTGTCAATTATCACCGTGTCCTCAGAGAAAGAAGATTTCAGACTTCAAAGATAGATGACATTCCGGGGATCGGGCCGAAAAGGAAGAAGGCTCTGCTTAAGGCATTTGGCAGCGTTAAAGGCATCGCTGAAGCCTCCGAAGCCGATCTTTACGGTGTCCTCAGGAACAGCAGAGCAGTTGAAATGGTTGTCAAGTGGGCAAATGAAAAAAGTGGAGACTGAGCTCCACCTTTTCATATTGGCCGTAATAATTGTTACTGAACTTTCTCTTTTAGCTCTTTACCGGGTCTGAATTTCGGAACCTTCCCGCCGGGAATCTCGATTGCTTCCTTTGTTCTCGGGTTAACACCTTTTCTTGCCTTTCGCTTCGTTACCTCGAAAGTCCCGAATCCTACGAGTTTCACTTCTTCATTCTTTGATAGCTCTTCCCCAACTACACCGATGAAACTATCAACAACGTCTCCGACAAGCTTCTTGGTTGCTCCGGTTCTTTCTGCAAGTTCAGCGATAAGTTCTTTCTTGTTCACAAGTACACCCCCTAGCTAGAATTCAGATCACAAGACAATTCTAACATCTTCTAATCGGGTAATGCAACACCGAATCAACTGAAACCGTTTGACAAAAGGCATTTCAAAGAGTCAACGTTCTGCAACGCTCGATTCACGCAGATCATCGAAGTTAAGAACATCTTTGTGAGCCTCGATTGTGCTGGTGTATGAAGAGAGGTCCAGAGCACCGTTTCCGCTCAAAGTGAAGACAATTACCTTCTCTTCTCTATTTTCTCTTGCCTCAATTGCTCTTCGTACAGCACCCGCAATTGCGTGTGTCGATTCCGGTGCCGGTACTATTCCCTCTGTTGTGGCGAAGAGAAGTCCTGCTTTGAAAGTCTCATCTTGAGGTAAGGCTTCTGGAGTAACGATTCCCTCCTTTACCAATCTTGAAACGAGAGGAGCGGCTCCGTGATACCTAAGTCCTCCGGCATGAATTGCGGGTGGAACGAAGTCTCTGCCAAGTGTGTACATCTTCAATAGCGGTGTGAACCCTGCGGTGTCTCCGCTATCGTAGCGATACTCGCCCTTAGATAGAGTAGGACAGGACTCCGGCTCGCATGCGACGAACTCGATGTTTTCACCATTGAGTCTCCTCTTGACAAAGGGCAGAACCGTTCCACCAAAGTTTGATCCTCCACCATGGCACCCTATGATAGACGAAGGTTTTTCGCCGAGAATTTCAAGTTGTTTTTCTACTTCCAGCCCAATTATAGTTTGATGCAGAAGCACGTGATCAAGAACGCTTCCCAGGGAATACTTCTTGGTAGTGGAATTCAGAACTATTTCGATAGCCTCGCTGATTGCCATTCCCAGAGAACCTGAGAAATTTTTCCTGTCCTCGAGAAACTTCCTGCCGCTTACAGTGTTCTCTCCTGGACTGGGTTCTACCGCGCCGTTGAACATCTTCATCATGTGTTGTCTCATAGGTTTTGACTGATAGCTGTTTCTGACCATGAAAACTCTCACGGTAAGGCCGAATTTCCTTCCCGCATAAGAAAGGGCACTTCCCCACTGACCGGCGCCTGTCTCTGTAGTAAGCTCTGTGACTCCATCGAGCTTATTGTAGTAGGCCTGTGCGATGGCTGTGTTTGTTTTGTGGCTTCCTGTAGGCGAATTCCCCTCATACTTGTAGTATATTCTGGCAGGAGTGTTCAGATACTCCTCAAGGAAAGTCGCCCTAATGAGTGGACTGGGACGGAAAACAACGTATTCGTCCAGAACCGGTTCGGGAATTGGTATGAACCTCTCTTCACTCATTTCTTGCTCAACAATTGACTTTGGAAAGATAGCCATCATATCTTTGGGGTCGATGACTTCGTTCGTCGCTGGGTTTAAAGGCGGATCCATCTTGAATGGCAAGTCAGCCTTTATGTTATACCAGCTTCTTGGCAACTCCTCTGACTTCAAATTCACAACAATTCTCTTCTTCATGCCAGTACCTCCTCAAAAAAATGAAGGGGCTCTCGATTGTGAGAGCCCCTTCAATATGGGTTTACCCTGGTAGCAAAAGGCTAACCCCCACCGAAGGGGCGACTCCACCACCAGAACATATTAAGTTTATTTACACATAGTTTATCAACCATACAAATCCCTCGCCGATTTAGCTTAACCAACTATACAACTTTCGTATGTTACAAGTCAAGCAGGATTGTGAAAAGACGTGAAAGCAAATTAGCAACCGCGCCGGAGGTGGACATTGAGATTCTGACTTAGAGCATTGTCAGAATGACAGAGTGTGATGCTTTCTGATTAACCTAAGGCCGTCATCCCGTAGTGCTCCTATACGGGATCTGGGCTTCGTAAAAAAGGCCGGGGTCGGAGGTCGGGGGTTGCAGGTTCGTAAGAGAAAAAGAAACTCGTTAACCGTTGAACGGTTCTCCGTTCTCCGAATAAAAAACCTGTTCTTCGTTCCAGAGCAAAGATCTGTTCCTTGTTCTTGGTCAAGCCCATGATTAGAGAGAGTTTTGACTCAACCAGTCACGAAGAACGTCACTGATCGGTTAACTCTCTTCTGGTTCTCTAGCTTGCAACTTGAAACTCACAACTTGCAAATGATATCCACAGCTTAAAGCAGCTTCTAGATGTGAGATCCCGTGCAGACCCCCTGAACAGGAGCGCTTCAGGGCAGGCGCTACGCGATGACAATTTAAGATGACTGTGCAGTTCTCTTGTAGGGGCGAACGGCCGTTCGCCCGAAAAAGGTCCTGGTTGGAATTTCTGCCTTTTACGCGAAAAATGGGACAGACATGAGGAGAATTGTCAGTCCCTATTTTCGCTCTCATCTTCTCGTGAGCGAAGCGAACGTCTCCGACGTGCTCTTTCTCGGTTTTTACAGCGACCAGCGGGGTTTCGTTCTTAAGCGTTCAGCGGCTCCTAGCCTGCGAAGCAGACTGGAATGTTTTTTTGCAGCCCTGAGACCGCCGACGTTCCACGGCGCCTTGCGTCTTATGTTTTATAGTAGAATCACTTCTGCTCTTTGTCTCGGAGGACGGAGAACCGTTGACGGTGGACCTGATAAGGCCTCCTGCCGAAGGCAGCCTTGCGTCCACTGATGCTATTCAGTGCCTTGCGTCTAGTTTTTTATAGCATCACTTCTGCTCTTGCCAGACCCCAGACCCGGCCCTCCATTTCTCTCTTAATTAGACAGCCTACTTCGAGTTACTGAGATGTGCCTTTTCTTTCTCAATGAGTCCATCTGATTATTGTATGATAGTACTGTTTCGAAACATTCTTTGAAATCCTCGATTATCTTCGGTAAGGCATTCTCACGGTCAGGGGGCAATCATTCATCCGGCAGACAACAGTGCTGGCCAACCTAATTGGAGGTGGAGCTATTGAACTGGAAAAAAAGAATTCCTGCAGTTGTCATCGTCCTGATTCTCGCTACGCTGATCCCCGCAATGGTATTCGGAAAGACCTCGATTCATGAACTCGTAGTTATGGGAACAACGGACCTTCACGGCTATGTTATGCCTTACGATTACCTGACTGTAGAAGAAGTGAGTGATTACGGCGCTGCCAAAACTTTCACTCTCATCAAGATGGCAAGGGAGCTGTACAATAACACTATTTTGATCGACACGGGAGATGCTATTCAAGGAAGCGTTCTCGCAGAGCGTGAAGCGCGAATAGATCCAATCAAATTGGGGGATACTCCCTCGATAATCAAAGCAATGAATATAATGGATTATGACGTAGTTGGAATTGGAAATCACGAGTTCAATTTCGGCCTCGAGTATCTGGATCTCTCCATCGCTTCTGCTGACTTCCCAATGATCTCGGCAAATCTTTACAACGAAGAGACGCAAGAGCTCAGGTATGACCCCTATGTGATACTGGAAAGAGAAGTCGACGGAATTCCAATCAAGATTGGTGTTATAGCCTTTCTTCCTCCGGAAATTATGATGTGGGACAGAGTCCTCCTCGAAGGAAAAGTCTATGCTGAATCTATAGTAGACGCCGCTGCCAAGTATGTCCCTAAACTACGCGAAGAGGGCGTCGATCTAGTGATAGTCTCCCTTCACCAGGGAAATTCAGACGCTGAAGCAATACTCGAAAACGTTGAAGGAATAGATGCCATCATCATGGGTCACAGCCACGGGAGAATTGCCGCCACAATAGATGGAGTACCGGTGACAATGGCAGGAAGCTGGGGAAGCTCCTTAGGTCTGATACATTTCCATCTTCTGAACCGTGATGGAGAGTGGGAGATATTCTCTTCATGCCCGCAGCTCTGGCATGTCGATGAAGAAGTCGAAGCTGCTCCCGAGATAGTGGAAGCAGTCAAAGAACAGCACGAAGCAACCATTGATTATGTAATGGCCCCGGTTGGGACGACAACCGTACCTATCAAGGGATACTTCAGCAGAGTAATCGATAACGAAGTCACCCAGCTCGTCAACGAAGCCCAGCTCTGGTATGCAAGTGAGTATTTCAAGGGAACTGAATTTGAAGGGATGCCACTGCTTTCAGCCGCAGCGCCATTCAGAACCAACACCAGTGTCGAAGCTGGAGACGTCAAAATAATGAATGCAGCAGACATCTATATATACTCGAACACACTGCACGTTGTGAAAGTAAACGGCATAGAACTAAAAGGCTGGCTCGAGAAATGCGCCGAAAACTTCAACCAAATTGATCCAAACAGCACTGAGGATCAGAACCTCCTGGCTCGTTTCTCATCGTATAACTTCGATGTAATCGAAGGAATAGACTATCAGATAGATGTCCGAAACCCAGTAGGTCAGAGGATTGTCAATCTGACTTATGAAGGCGAAGAAATCGAAGATGATATGGAGTTCCTTGTTGTGACAAACAACTACCGCGCAGGTGGCGGCGGTTATCATCTCGTCGACGCGGATATTGTGCTTTCATCGACAGTCGAGAATCGAAGCGTGATCATCGACTACATAATTGAACAGGGCACGATCACTCCCACACCATCGTATAACTGGTCTATTGCTCCTTTCGAATCGGCCGGGAGAATTACCTTCACATCCAATCAGGAAGCGGCCTCCCTCATAGACGAGCTTGGAATTAAGGGAATAAAATTCATCGGAGACCGACTCTTCGAAGTAGACCTCATAGAGCTTGCAGAGAACGTCCCGCTGACAGTCTCTAACTAGAATCACTTTCGTAAACAAAACCGGAGGTAATTGCCTTCGGTTTTGTTTGTTATTCATCGCCATATACTGCTCGATACAGCATATCGAACATGATCACAAGCCCTTCTTACTGGAGCATGCCTCTTCAGTTCAGGCACTCGGTTCTGACCAGATCGGAAATCAGTGAGATGAAATTATGCTCTTTTCGGGATCTTTGCTCTGCAGAATAAGATTTGGGTAATCATTGTTGTCTATCAGATCCCGCTTCCTTTACGGATCAAATACAGATGATTCTGCATCCAACTATTCATTATCTTAACCCTGTTGATAATGCCACTCTTTGTACTCGATTCAGACCGTGTCAGGGAGGCGACAAGCAAATAGATCCTTTGTAACGTCACAACCTGTGATTCAGAACCTTATTGAGATCTAAATCCTGAATTCGAAAGAAGAAGATGGTCTAGCTTACCACTCTAAGGCTATTGAAAATCCACCAACGCATTAGTACGGTAAATGGGACCATGATTCAAATCCACCTTTGCTGTACTAAATAGAATCTTCGGAATTGTGTTTGTCGATAGTAATGTTTGAGTTACTGGTTTTCATATTTATTGAGAGCCCATTACCACCGTTCAGAGTTCCCCTCAAGCTAGTTGAACTCGAACTGATTACAGCTACGGTAAGCTCATTCAAATTGATGGTTCCATTAGTTGTTGATGCGCTTATTTCTGCACGGATCGAGTCATCTAGAAAGATGCTGATACTTCCATTTGTGGATAACAGTTCAAGAACTCCGAAATCAGGAAGAATCGCATCGCAGACAATCTTCGCGTTTGAGGTTTGGAAACTATTCCTATCACCGAGAAGTGTGCTCTCAGTGACTGTGATTGCTCCGTTCGTGGAATTTGCCGACACACTGATAGTTCCCTTTTTGATTGTTATAGGAGCATTGCTTGTCTCTATGATGAAGGTTCCTGATATTCCTTTTGCTTCAAAAGCACCGTTGGTGGATTTGAGTTCCATGACCCCGGCACATTCTTCGACAAAAATGGGCGAATTAGAGGTTTCAAGCGTTATGCTTCCCGAGACGGAGATAAGCTCCAAACCTCCATTGCTGCTTCTGCCTCTTATTGAGGCATTGAGTGATCTGAAAACCATTGCGCCGTTGCTGGTATTCACTGTGATATCTTCCACCGTTTCCGACGGAACACTCAGATAAATTGTTGTTGCCTGCCCCCTGAATTCGTTTGTTTGAGATAGTTTGGGAACAATTACAGTGAGTTTTCCATCCATTGCATTGATGACCGGTCTAGTCTTTTCAAGATACTCTTCTTTGAGATTTTCGTCTGCAACTCTAATTGACCGCTCTACCTTGATTTCAACATAATCTCTATTCCAGCCCACTACTTCTACCTTTCCGTTCTGGCTGTCGATTTCCAATGAGTTTATTGTCTCGGTGACTGTCTCTGAGAAGTCTTCGTTGAACTTCACTCCATTGAATGACCAGCCAGAACCAAAGCTGAATCCCAGAATTTCAGGACGGATTATCACTGCTGCACCAATCAAAAGGACCCCTATTCCTAGCAGAAGTCCCGCAAGCGCCAGACCTCTCTTTCTGTTAGTTTTCCTCATAACATCACTCCCATTCGTACATCGCGGCCAGTTAGCTCTCGACAATATATCACTAAATTAAAGAGTTTTCAAGTTATGCGTTGTTACCGAGAATCGTGTTTGAAAAGCAACCCTCCCTTTGGTGACAGACTCCATCTTTAACATTCCAGTAGCATCGCGCTTCGTTTTGAGTAAGAACCCTTCTTTTCTTAGGGAAGGGTCAAATGCGAGTTGCAAGATTTTAGTGGAATATGGTCATCCCTCAGGGATATGCCCAACTGACGGCTACTTGTTATATGATTGCAATAAGGAAACCCAACACGCCATTGGACCATACAGCTATGCCCTATCACAATTCGCTGTTTTTCCGCTGTAGAACATTCAAGGAGGAGTTAAATGACTGAGAAGAAGTACTCGATTGAAGAACTTATGGAGAATGAGACCATTGCATCATTCGCGGTATCTCCCGATTACAAAAGAATTCTTTACTCGTCAGACAAAACGGGCAACTACAACATCTTTGAACTAGATCGTGAGAGTGGAAAACACAGGCAGATAACATCACTCACCGAAAACGCATTGGTATCCCACGTCTACGAAGATGGAAGCTTCATTTTTGCAATGGACAAGGGAGGCGATGAACTACATCATCTCTATCTCGGAACTGAAATGGAAATCAAGGATCTGACTCCTTTCGAGAAGACCAAGTCGGGATTTCACGTCTGCGTGGGCAAAAGGGTTTACTACTACTCGAACAAGATTGATAGAAGTAGATTCGATCTTTATCGGTTTGATAAGGCCGATCTAGCAAGTGAGCTGGTCTTCGAGAATAAAGACTTGTATGAACTGGGTCCAATTTCGCATGATGAAAGGTTTCTCGCCCTTCAAAAGCCCGATACTGCAAACAATTCTAATGTCTATCTACATGACTTGCTTAGCGGGGAAACTACACTTCTGTCCCCCCATGAAGGAGAAGCAAATTTCAAACCTCTCTTCTTCTCAAGAGACTCGATGAAGCTTTACTATCTATCGGACATTGAAGGAGAATTCATGACGCTCTGGGTAACGGATGTTGGAAGCAAGGAACATGAAGAGATCCTTGCCTTCAGTTGGGACATAATCGCGGGGAGGATATCGGAAAACGGTGAAAGCGCCGTGCTTATCGTCAATAGAGACGGTTTTTCCGAACTCCATATAATCGACACAAAAGACAGTTCCCCCAAGATGTCTCCCATTGAGACGGGCGGCGTTGTTTACGATCAATGCTTCAGCAAGGACAGCCGCTTCCTGTACTATCTTTGTGACTCGGCGACATCATCTCCCAATATCTTTGCGATCGATCTCGAGACGAAGGAGAGAGAGCAGCTCACTGATTCCATGAGCGATGAAGTGAACAGCAATGACCTCTCTGAAGCAAAGGTACTCCGTTTCATTTCATACGACGGCCTCCAAGTGCCTGGGATCTTCTATCCACCAAGAAATGTTCCGCCAAACGAGAAAGCACCTGCAATTGTATGGGTTCACGGAGGACCGGGAGGTCAGTCTCTGCCAAGATACAGTCCTGAGATTCAGTTCATTGCAAATCATGGATATGCTATTTATGCAGTCAATAACAGAGGAAGCTCCGGCTACGGAAAGAGCTTCTTCAAAGCAGCGGATCACAAGCACGGAGAAGCAGATTTGGATGATTGCGTGGCCGCCGCTAAGTATTTGGCCGCTCTCGATTTCATCGACGAAGAGAGAATCGGAATAAATGGTGGAAGTTACGGCGGATTTATGGTTCTAGCTGCACTTGCTTTCAGGCCGAAGGAGTTCAAGGTGGGTACGGATTTTTTTGGTGTCTCGAACTGGGTGAGAACTCTCAAAGAAGTGCCTGCCTGGTGGAAAGCTATCAAAGACCTCTTATACACGAAGATTGGAAATCCCTTTGAAGAGGAGGAATACCTCAAGAGCATTTCCCCCCTCTTTCACGCCGAAAAGATTGAAAGACCACTCCTGGTTCTTCAGGGTGTAAATGATCCAAGAGTATTGAAGGTGGAATCAGACGAGATCGTTGAGAGTCTTAAGAGAAATGATGTTCCCGTTGAATATGTAGTGTTCGAAGATGAAGGACATGGCTTCAAGAAGAAAGCAAATAGGATAAGAGGTGCAAATGCGATGCTCACCTTTCTTGACAAGTATTTGCGCTAGGAATATTCAGTTAGGTATTAGTGAGGGAGAAAGCTGAATTTACCTTTCGAAGACGAGAATTCTGTATTTCGTGACGATTAGGAGGAGCGTTGTAGAGAGTTTCGTATGCCTTTTGACAGGAAGAGATGTAACAAGAGCTGTTCATTAATGATCAGTTGTCCTCCCGATACGGCCAGAGGAAACAGACAAAGATGTTCCTAATCAACTATAGACGAATATGACGCTCTTTTTTTTAGAGCCTGGCATAGTTTTGGTTTGATCTGTTTATCTTCCAAGAAGTTTTCTGGTAGTGCCTTTGAAGAAATGCTATTTGCTAGTACTGAACTTATTGGAACGAGAGATATTCGATCCTCCTTCGAAGACTTTCAACAGAACAAATAAGGGTGCCAAGAGCATCCTGGGTATGGTGCTGCAATTGTGAGAATCGTTGATTGACCCTCGAGTTGCTTGTTAGCTTCTGTCTTCAGAGTTGCGGGGGCTGATTCGTAATCCTACACATGAGTTAGTTCGTCTGATCCTAGATGGAAACATGACAGTTCACTGAAAGAATGGAAGTCTAATTCTTCCTCAAGATAAAATAGTTTTAGGAACCAGATTCTACATCATTCACGACCAAAAGTATGGTCGCAGTCCTTCAACAGAGAATCCTTCGCTGCGAATCGGCATTGCATCCAAGCACGGTCTTCCCCAGCTCCGAATTCTTCGTATTCCAGCTTGATTCAATATCTTGTTCTTCTGTCGCTTCAACCGGCAACCTGTAATCTCAATTCTTCTGGGCCTTATTGGTTACTCTAAATTGTGAGTTTAGAGCGCCAATATAAGTCCACCCTCTCCAGCGTATGTGGCAATTGCAGGACCCATCTTTCCAATTATGACTTCCGAATCTAGCACGCGTTTTCTTATTTCAGATGCAAAGAATTCAGCCTCTTCGAGATTATTGACGTGTGTAATGCCAAAAATCTTCTTTCCGGATTTTGAGGCATCAGCTATCAACTCAATTATTGCTTCTCTAAATCTCCTGCTTCCTCTTACCTTCTTAAGGAGCTTCACTTCGCCATTTATACCGTGCAGGATAATCTTCATATTCAATATGTTGACCAGGCTCCCTTGAAATTTGCTCAGACGGCCACCTTTGACAATATTCTCCACTGTCGCAAGAGGGATGATTATCTTCACGTTTTTTCTGTACTCTTCAAGCGCTTCGACTATTTCGCCCAACTTAGCACCCGATTCAGCCATTCTGGCGGCCATCAGCACCTGGATGCCATGCGAAATCGAACCTGCAAGAGAATCGAACACGATCGCCTTGCCTCCGCTCATTTCGGCACCAAGGACCGCTGATTGATAGGTACCGCTGAGCTTCGATGATATCGTAATACATAGTGGAATTTCGCCCATCTTCTGAATATCCTCAAAGATTCCTGCAAAATCGGCCGGCGAAGGCTGAGATGTCTTCGGAAGTTCACGGGATTTGCCCATTAATCGCCAGAACTCCTCTGGAGTAATGTCGATATCTTCCTTGAAAGTCATATCATCTACAGAAATGTTGAGAGAGGCAAAGGGAATACCATACTTCTTTAACGTTTCAACCGGTAGATCACATGAGCTGTCCGTTACTATCCTGACCACCGTATCCCTCCTCTACTTTCATATAATAAGATTATAGGTCATTACGAGTCCTGAGCAATGGTCGGTTAGGATGTCATCTAATTACTTGAAACGATCTTGGTGGAAAGAAAGTTTCTAAAGGCCACAGAATAACTAATTCCAAAAAGAAAGGGCGGAATGTCCGCCCAATGATCTGAATTACTGTAAAGTCTATCTGCCAGATGCTATCTCGTTGAACCTCTCAACATCGAGTACTTCAGGCGTATAGCTTCCAGCGAGTCTCTCATACTGTCTGAGGAATGACCTCAGGTGGTTCTCAGAACCTCTAAGCAGATTTTCGTATACCCTCGCAGTTCTCGAGTCGATGTCTCCCTCAAGCAATTCTTCCAGGTCCTTAATATCTATCTCTTCTATTAGAAGACCAACTTTCACCGCATCCAGAAGAGACTTGCTTCCACTCTCGATGAGTTCATCATAAAGCTCCTGAAGCGTTGAATTGGTGAAGACTCCAATTTCATTTTCACCTACTGGATCTACCATGCCAAAATCACCGATCAGAGAAAGAACTGCTTCTGTATGAGTCTGTTCACTTCTAGCAATGTTACCGAAGACATTCAATCCCCATATTTCATGGAGTACTGTATAGACATCGTGAGCTAGCTTTTCTTCTTCTCTCATGAATGCAATTCCATCTTCCTCAGTCATTGAGCCGCTGGCCAGTGACATTGAACCAATAATGAGAACCATTAATACTGCTGAAAATACTCTCTTCATATTCGATACCTCCATTATTTGGATCTCGATGAAATATTAACCTCTCATTCTTAGAGTTTCCTGAGAATCCTTGCTTATAGTTCGCTTAGAGTCCTGGTGATATGCAGAATTAATCTTAAGATGAAGCAACTATCGAAGCTTGGCAACTTAGATATATTTCTCAGTGTTTCCTCGAATATGAATGAACGGCCAAGATGGTCTCAATCCTTATAAACAGCCAATCGTGAAGGTTACATGTTTATTCTTCATAAGAGTGAATGTTTTTACCTAATCCTCAAACGCCCTCCTGGCCGCTTTTAAAGCAACTGCCCTGGGCACCAGCCTTGACCCGGAAGCGATTATTTTGTTGATCAGCCCGCTTACCACGCTTCTCTTTCCTTTTTCAAATGCATCCAGTGCCCTTTTCACAACTTCTTCGGGAGACATCGATCCCGGCAGCTGCCTCCTTCCTCCCGAAGCGACATCGAAAAACTCTGTTCTTGTAGGTCCAGGAGACAGAACCATCACTTTGAAGCCCTTGGGTTGTAGTTCTTCGCTGACGGCTTCGCTTAAGCTAAGTACAAAGGCCTTTGTAGCAGCATAAACCGCCATTCCGGGCACAGGCAAGTAAGCGGCAGTAGAAGCAACGTTTATTATTCCTCCGCCAATGCTGTTGCGTATGAGAGCATATTTCTTCGTCAAGAAGTAAAGAGCACCAATATTCAACTTGATCATCTGCATTTCTCTATCTGCTTCAATATCCTCAAAGGGACCTATCAATCCGAACCCTGCGTTGTTTATGAGAAGATCTACGTCTTTCAGCTGTTTCGAAACCTCGACCAGGTCGTTTTCATTCGTCAAATCACCTTTCAACGGAATAGATCTGACTCCCAGATCTCTCTCAATTTGATCGGAAATCGTCTGCAATCTTTCTAATCTTCTGGCTACAATGATCGTTTCATACCCACGCTTTGCAAGCTCATAAGAAAAAACCTCGCCGATTCCCGATGAAGCTCCGGTAACTAGTGCTCTCTTCAAAATGATCACCTCGGCCAATTATAACCAATCCAGACTACATTGTTCTCTCGTTCATTTGACTTTATTCGCCAAGAAAGTTGTATAATGTTGGTACCAAGTTTTGGAGGTGATAATGTGAAGAAAGTTGCTGTTATTCTAGTATTGGTTCTGGCGGCGAGCGTTTTTGCATCTTGGGTGCCTCTGCAGGATTACTCTACCGTGGAGTACGTCTATAACAAAATTTCGTACTTCGAGAATGGAGAGCAGAAGGAAATGATATACGGGGTAACGATCGATCGCGATGAAAACCATTTTATCCTGAATTACGATACTACCTACTTTCTACCCCTTGACACTGAGCTCACCTCAGATATGATGTTCGGTCAGCAGTTCTCGATGATGATGTACATCTTCCTGAATCCGATGCTATCTTTCATTTATGATGCAATTGACCTGGAAGAGCAGATGAACACAAAGCTATACGGATTCGGTACTCTCAAGTACGAGGGACTGTATTCAGTAGAAGGAAAGAATGGAACGTATACTGGAACAAAAGTCGCTTTGTACAATGAGGACGGAGAGTTGTCGATGTACTGGATAATTGATCCAAACATTCCTTTCGCTCTTGAAACCTACATGGGCGACGATTATGCAGATGACTCTACTACAATAACTCTTTGGGATTATGCCATCAATTGATTAAGAATTCGATCAAGAGGCGCCTTTAGGCGCCTTTTTGTTTATAATAAATCAACTAGAGAGCTGCTGAATGGGGTTCGCCAAGAGAAAATTCATAGCGGCAGCTAGCAGGTTGTGAAAGTTGAAGAACCTGAGCTGTTCTTCGTTCCTATGAAGGAGCCGTTAGAGGAGGAAGACATGGATTTAGCGAGAATTAGGCATGACTTACATGAGATTCCGGAGATTGGATTCAATGAGTTCAAGACTCAAGCCTACATTATGAGTTTCCTGGATCGATTATCTGTCTCCTACGAAAAGGTTGCGGGCACCGGAATCCTGGCGAAATGGAAAAAGGTTGAAGGCCCTTTCGTTCTATTTCGAGCCGATATGGACGCTCTTCCTGTTTTCGAAGAGACAGATGCCCCGTTCAAATCTGCACATGAAGGTTTTATGCATGCTTGCGGCCATGATGTTCATATGACAATTCTCATTGGACTTATAGAAAGAATAGTAACAAGCGATCTTAACAGAAATTTTCTCTTTCTTTTCCAGCCGGCCGAAGAAGGCGGAGGCGGTGCCACGAAATGCTTACCAAAATTGGAGCAATATGAAATAACCGAGGCCTGGGCACTTCATGTGAATGATGAATTTCCTGAAGGGTCTGTTTACACAAGAGCCGGCGTCCTCTTTGCGTCGGCCTTCGAAGTGGATTGCACTTTTGAGGGAAGGTCGGCACATGTTGCTTTCTATAAGCAGGGAAGAGACGCAATTGAGGGAGCTATGGATTTTCTTCAAAGGGTCTATTCGGTTGATAGAGGAGATTCCGTACTGAGATTTGGACTCATACAGGGGGGCAGGGTTAGAAATGTGGTGGCAGATTCCTGCACTCTTTCAGGGACCGTAAGAACTAAAGCTTTTGAGCTTTCAGAAGAGGCAATCATGGAACTCGAAGAACTTGGGATAGAAGTCGCTACTAAGAGAGGTCTGAAGTTCTCTCAGGAAATTGGTTCTAAGTATCCACAGGTTCATGTAGACAGAAATCTCTACGATAAACTGTGCGCCCTGGTCGATGTGAATCCGGTAGAGATGAAATACGTGGGGGAGGATTTTGGGGTGATCGCTATGAAATACCCTTCGGTACTTTTCTGGTTGGGTACAGGAAGAGAAGAACAGCATGGACTACATAATTCAAGGTTTTTGCCTGCTGACTCCGTTATTGAGAAGGGCGTTGAGGTTTTCTGGAAAGTTGCCAACAGCTGAGCTAGAGCCTTCGAAATTTCCCCTCTCGAAGCTCAAGTGAGAACTTGTTATCACTGTAAAGGGGGTCCGGTTTGGAGTCTTCCACTACCATGAAGACCGCTCCTGTTCTTATCTCAGCTCTCAAAGTTACTTCACCGGTTTTTTCGAATAAGAAAACGGGCGTGTTCATGTAGCTTCTGTGTATCGGGACGATAGATCTCGCTCCGATCTTCATTTGACTGAACAGCTCTACGGTTATTCCCGGAAAGGCTACTGTAGAGATCATAGCATCGTACGGAGCTTCTTCTTCGAAACCATATCTGCCGTCACCGATCACTATCTGCACGTTGTTCACGCGGTAGCGTCGCAGATTTTCCGAGGCAATAGATGCAACCGTTCTGGAGGTCTCCACTGAGACTACGCTTCCCATTGTCAGCATTTTTCCGAGCAGACACGCGCAGAAGCCGGTTCCCGTCCCAAGATCAAGGACCTTGTTGTCTTCGTGCAGTTTCAATTCTTCTATCATGCTTATCAAGAGGGATGGCTGAGTAGAAGTGGAGCAAATTTCCCCTGAGCTTGCAAGACTTAGTAGAGCTCTGTCGGAGTAAGCCTCATCCGCTACTTCGGGTGAGACGAAATCCCTCCTGTCAAGTTCCATTAGGGCCGACTCCAGTCTGGGATCGGTCAGGCAACCTGTTCTCTTCAGAAGACTCAGAAGCTCTCTCATCGGAAAATCTGTCACACTCCTCTAGAAGAAGAGATACTTAATGGCGTTAGCGACCACAATTATCAGCAAAATCCATTTCACAAAACCGCTTCCCTTTCTTATCGATAACCTGGCAGCAAAATAAGCCCCGACAACATTTCCTGCTGCGAGAACCAGGCCGGGAATCCAGTATATCATCCCATTAAGGATGAAGATAACCAGGGCAAAAACCGTGTAGATGAAGACAATAAGAATCTTCGTGAAATTCGTCCTCACAAGATCAAAACCGTACGAAAAGGTAAGTGCTCCAATCAGGAAGAAGCCAACTCCCGCCTGCAAAAATCCGCCGTAGAAGCCTACTCCAAGAAAGATCAGAGTTGAGAGGACTCTAGAGGGTCTGGAAAAAGTGAGCGGCGTCGGTTTCAGTAACATAATCATAACAACTACAAGAAGCGCTACTGCGATCACTTTCTCCAGTGCATCCTTGGGTATTGTCGAGACAAACATAGAACCTATCACTGAACCTATCGTAGCAGCCACTATCGCCGGAAGTGTGGACTTTTCAAACCTCATTCCCTCGGATCGAAAGGTCTTTACTCCTATACCGCTTTCAAATATCACTCCCAGTCTATTAGTTGCATTGGCAACAGCAGGTGGCAATCCTATCCACATAAGTACCGGGAGAGTGACCATTGAGCCCCCTCCCGCCATAACATTCATAAAACCAGCCACGGCACCCGCGACATATATTATTACGAACTGTAATACTGTCATTTGTCCAGCGTCAACTATACGGAGGAGTTGTTCGAGCCACCCATATCAATCTTCCTCATCAGCTTTTTCAGAGATGTCAAGAGAGAAATGAACTCGCTTTGAGAGATATTTACCTGATCGGCAATTTTCAGCGGAATAGCCAGTGCCTTGTCCTTAAGTTTTCTTCCTTCTTCGGTTAGATTTATCAGCACCTGCCTCTCATCACCCTGAGACCTTTCTCTCTTTAGGAGACCCTGCTTCTCCATTCTCTTCAGCAAAGGAGTCAGGGTTCCGGAATCAAGAAAGAGTTTTTCACCGAGTTCTTTTACAGTAAGGGGCTCCTTCTCCCAGAGAACAAGCATTGCCAAGTATTGGGGGTAGGTTATGCCGAATTCCGAAAGCAACGGTCTGTAAAGCCTTGTAACACCCCTTGAGCTGGAGTACAAAGCAAAACAAAGCTGATTGTCCAGTTTAAGGAGTTCTTCCCCTCTTGGGATTGCAGCCTCTTCTTTCTTGCTCACATAACCGCCTCCTCAATTGCCGAACGAAATGACTCAGGTTCCTCCTTTGGCTCAAATCTTCCAATTATCTCGCCCTCTCTGTTAATCAAGAACTTCGTGAAGTTCCACTTCACTTTTCCCGAAAACTCCTTCTTCCCGCCACCTGACGTGAGAAACTCATAAAGTGGATGGATGTTCTTTCCCTTCACGTGAATCTTCGAAAACAACGGAAATGTAATGTTGAAGTTCGTACTGCAAAAAGCCTTTATATCTTCATCACTGCCGGGTTCTTGAAAGAGAAAATCATTAGAAGGGAACCCTAGCACAACGAAATCTCTATCTTTGAACTCTTCAAATATTTGCTGCAGTCCGTCATACTGAGGAGTGAATCCGCATTTACTTGCAGTGTTCACCAACAACAATACCTTTCCTTTGAAGTCTTCCATTGATTTATTCCATCCGTCAATCGTAGTCAGTTGAAAATCATAAATACTCATTATTTCACCTCCAATAGTATTGTACACTATTTAGTTGTACTATGGAAGCTTTTCAGCTTGTTTATTTCTTAAGAGCTGAGGAATCTGATTAGTGAATCCTTAAGAGCCGCTGCATCTAAATGGAAAAACCCAAGTCAGCGTTCCATCTAAGATTCTTCCACATTATCTCTTTTTTCGGTTCTGAGTTTTCGTCTCCGGCTGAGAAGCTAATGTTTTTCACGCTTCCGATAATGGAGAAATGGATTATTGGGGCAATCGGGTGTGCAAAGTGTTATAAATGAATATGACACGGCTAGTCATTAGCTTTTTTCAGATAATGAGGTGAATTCTTGATAAAAGCATCTTCAATAGCGGGAAAGGTCGAGACCGCATTAGTAGAGGCAAACACAATAATGGATGATAAGATCAAATCTTCTCTATACCTCTACGATGGTCCCTTCTCATCTGTTCTAAATGAAAACTCAATACTTGCAGAAAAGCTGAAGCTTCCTCTGTGCCAGGACACAGGGTTCATTGAATTTTTTGTCTTCATCGGTCAGGAGATATCTCTTGAGGAGCCCATATCAGATACCCTCAATATGGCTGTCAGGAGAGCGTATTCAACAAACCCCTACCGATATTCAGTTGTGAGGGACCCCCTAATACACAGGGAAAACACTGGAGACAATACACCTTCGGTAGTGCATACTTTCATGGTTTCCGGAAGAGAATTAGAGATACGTTTCCTCGTGAAAGGCGGTGGCAGTGAGAATCTCTCAAGACTGTTCATGCTCAACCCGACAACATCGCAAGAAGAGTTCATTGAAATAATTGTCAATTCAATTTCTGAAGGAGGAGCCAGGGGTTGTCCTCCGCTCAGAGTGGGAATAGGCATCGGGGGAAGCTCAGAAAAGTCTATGCTCCTTGCCAAGTTTGCTCTGACTAGAGAGTTAGATTCGAGGAATCCTGACGTTGGCTACGCCTTTCTTGAGGAGAAGCTTTTGAATGAGATCAATTCTCTACATATCGGTTATCAAGGACTGGGAGAGGGAATAACCGCTTACTCGGTGAGCATTGAGACTGCGCCCTGTCATATTGCAATTCTTCCAGTTTCACTGGCTATTGATTGCTATCTCTGTAGAAAGGGGGTAGTCACCTTTGAAGATAGATGATTTGTCCCCCGGTCAAGAACTCAGCTTCACAGGCAGACTCATAGTAATGAGAGACGCAGCTCAAATGCGCCTCAAGAAGTTGTACGAAGGAGGTAAGACTCTTCCTGTAGAGCTTAATGAAGCAATAGTGTTCTATGCCGGTCCGGCCAAGCTAGTTAAAGAAAGCTGTGGAGCGATCGGTCCAACCACTTCACTAAGGATGGATGGTTTCTTGGAAATGCTTTTCGAAAAGGGCGTTCTAGCAACTATAGGCAAGGGCGAGAGATCGGTTCCGGCAGCGAATCTGTGTAAAAAATATAGAAGAGTCTACTTGATCGCTCCAAGCGGAGCGGCCGCTTCGCTTGCGCAAAGAATAGAGTCTCTGAGGACCATCGCTTACGAAGATCTGGGCACAGAAGCAATTTTCGAGATCGATGTCAGAGACTTTCCGTTGATTGTTGCAACGGATGTTAACGGTTCGGATCTTTTTACTTTGAATAGAAGGTGATTGTGTGAACGAAAAGGCATTGAAACTTCACAAGGATCTCAGGGGGAAGCTAGAAGTAAGAAGTAAGGTTAGAGTGGATAGCATGGAGGCCCTTTCGCTTGCATACACTCCGGGAGTGGCCGATGTGTGCAGAGTAATTGAGAGCGATAAAGAACTTGCTTATGATTACACAAACAAATGGAATTACGTCGCGGTAGTTTCAGATGGAACGGCGGTTCTTGGTCTTGGCGATATTGGCCCAGAAGCAGGACTTCCTGTTATGGAGGGAAAAGCCGTTCTGTTCAAGGAATTCGCGAATGTTGATGCCTTCCCGCTCTGTATTGACATCCATAGTCCTGAGGAAATCGTCTCATTCGTGAGAGCAATCGCTCCAACCTTTGGAGGTATTAACCTTGAAGATATCTCCTCACCAAAATGCTTCTTCATTGAAAGCGAACTTCAGAAGATGCTCAATATTCCCGTTTTTCATGACGATCAGCACGGGGCGGCGATAGTTGCCGTTGCCGCATTGAGAAACGCCCTGAAGATTGTTGGAAAGAAGATTGAGAATCTAAAGATAGCGACTGTCGGCGTTGGCGCAGCCGGAGGCGCAACAATCAAAATGCTACTGGCGGCAGGTGCAAGAAATATTGTTGCAGTCGATAGAAATGGAATACTAAACAGGAATCGGCCATCTACTCTCCTAAATGAGTTTCATTCTGAGATCGTAAAGGAAATTAATCCAGATAATCTCAGTGGAAATCTTGAGGAAGCAGTGAAGGGAGCCGATCTCTTCATTGGAACTTCTGTCGCCGGGCTTCTTTCACCTGAAATGGTGCGCAAAATGGCTCCCGAACCGATCATATTCGCTCTGGCCAATCCCGTACCGGAGATTATGCCAGATCTTGCCCGAAGCGCAGGTGCATCAATTGTCGCAACCGGCAGATCAGACTTCCCAAACCAGATAAACAATGTTCTAGCATTCCCGGGCATATTCAGAGGTGCTCTTGACACAAGATCAAGAGAGATAAACGAATCTATGAAGCTGGCAGCAACTGACGCCCTTGCTTCGGCTGTGCCTGAAGAAAAGCTTTCCAGGGACTACATTTTACCGAGGCCGTTCGAGCCGGGAATCGCAAAAAAGGTTGCACTAGCCGTTGGAAGAGCTTCTATTGATTCGGGGTGTTCGAGGCTCTCAGGTGAAGTAAACCTTGAGCAATTGATAGAAAGAGGATTCAAGAAAATCTGAAAGTCTTGTTTCCGAAATAACGTTCCTGCGGATGGAAAGATCGACTTCATCGTGCACACTATTGCATGAATGCAGTTTTTTGCATGCAAAAGCGTTCACCGACGGGAATCCCAAAGCACCAAAGCTTCTGTATTCGGCTTTCAATGAGTGATTTATACAATTATGATCTCCTGGCATGATATTGCTAGCTAAGTTGATGTGATGAATACTATGATAAAAACCAGGGGGTGTAAATCGTGACAGAAAAGTTTTCGAAGATCGCACTCAGAATGAAGTCGAACATCATCAGGGAACTGCTTAAGGTGACTTCGAAGCCGGGAATGATTTCTTTCGGTGGAGGTGTTCCCGATCCAGATACATTTCCACGTTTTGAAATGGCCGAAATATCGAAAGAAGTCCTGGAGAAGGAGTACAGATTTACTCTTCAGTATGGCTCAACCGAAGGTGATCCGATACTGAGGGAAGAGTATATATCACTTCTGAAACGGGAAAGTGGGATAGAAGGTCTCGATGTCGACAATCTGCTTGTCACAGTCGGTTCCCAGAGCGCACTTGATCTTGTAGGCAAGATCTTCCTCGACGACGATAGTCTATACTTAGTATCAAAACCTGTTTATCTTGGAGCCGCAAGCGCCTTCGCATTGCGATCAAATGGCTATGTCTACATGGACCTTCGAGAAGACGGGATTGACCTTGATGAGGTTGAAAACAGATTGGAAGAGATTGCTTTAAGAGGGGAGATCAATAAGGTCAAATTCATATACGTTATCTCTAACTTTCACAACCCGGGCGGCGTTACAATATCGCTGGAAAAGAGAAAGAGGCTAGTCGAAATCGCTGAGAAGTACGATGTTCTGATCGTTGAGGATGATCCCTATGGTGACCTTAGGTACGAAGGCGATCCAATAGATCCAATATTCAAAATCGGAGGTCAGAATAGGGTCTTACTTCTGAGGACATTCAGCAAGATCCTCTCCCCAGGTCTGAGGTTAGGAATCGTTATTGGGAACAAGACCATAATAAGGAAAATGGTAATGGCTAAACAAGCCTCGGACCTCTGCACTCCCAGTCTCACACAGAGAATCGCGGCCAGATATCTTCAGAGGCATGATTTGCTTGCACAGCTTAAACCAACGATAGCTCTCTACAGGGACAAGAGAGACCTTATGCTTGCCGAGCTCGAGAAGAATTTCGGAGACATGAAGGGATTCCATTGGACCAAACCTGACGGAGGCCTTTTCATTTGGTTCACTCTTCCCGAGAGCTTCAATACTGGAGAAATGCTGGAAATGGGCAAGGCCGAGAATGTGCTTTTTGTTCCAGGAGAGGCCTTCTCGCTGGACAATACATGCAAGAACTCGATGCGCCTATCCTTCTGTCTTCCTCCCAGAGAGGATATCATAGAAGGAGTAAGAAGGCTGAAGAAGATCGTTGTGGAGTATGGCAAAGAGAAGAATATCCTCTGAGGGAGTGAGAAAATGAAAATCTTAGCAATAAATCCCGGATCTACTTCGACGAAAATCGCTGTCTTTAACAACGAGCATGAGGAGACGAAAGGCTCGATCCAACATTTCACATCGCAGAAGAATCCTGAAGATGCTATAAGAGAGAGGGCAGAGGAAATCCTCTCCTTTCTTAGAGACCGTGACGTTCAGTTTGATTTCGATGCGATTGCCTGTAGAGGAGGAATTCTTCCCCCTCTTGAAAGCGGTACCTACAGGGTAAATGAGAAGATGGTTGATTTTCTTTTGCATCACACGGAGGTCGATCACCCTTCCAATCTTGCGGCACCGATAGGATTGCTTCTTTCCGAAGGAAAGATCCCCGTATTCATAACGGATCCTATTTCAATTGACGAGTTTTGTGAAGAAGCTCGGCTGTCCGGTCTTCCGCAATTGCCAAGGATTTCCAGATTACATGCTCTTAACATGAAGGCTGCCGCAAGACAGATTGCCGCTGATCTTGGAAGAAACGTTGAAAACCTTAACCTGGTAATCGCTCACCTTGGCGGAGGCATCTCTGTAGGGCTGCAACTGAGAGGAAAGATGGTTGACGTAAATAACGCGACCGATGAAGGACCTTTTAGCCCGACCAGAACCGGAGAACTTCCAGTAGGAGATTTGGTAGAGAAGTGTTTCAGCGGCGAATATACTGAGAAACAACTTATTGACCGATATTTGAAGTCCGGAGGACTGAGAGCATATCTGGGCACAGATGACCTGAGAAAGGCATTAGAAATGGCAGATACTGATCCTTATGCAGCAATGGTAGTCGATGCAATGGTTTACCAAATCAGCAAAGAAATCGGCGGCATGGTTGCTCTGGGTGGAGGTTCAATTGATGCTATTGTTCTTACGGGAGGCATGGCTTATAACGCTGACCTTGTTGAAAAAATTAAGAGCTTTGTTGGAAAGTTCGCTCTGGTCGTTATTGAACCTGGTGAGAACGAATTGTTGTCTCTCGCCCTTGGTGCACAGAGAGTCCTTGAAGGTGCAGAAAAGGTAAGAGAGTTTAGTGCGGAGGTGGCTTCATGATCTCAAGTCTTTCACAACTGGTCTGCCGCGCCAAGAGCAACCCGAAGGTGATAGCAATTGCGGCCGCTGACGACCCCGTTGTGCTTTCGGCGGCTAAAGAAGCGGCACAAGAAGGAATAGCGTCTTTCATTCTTTTTGGTTCGCAAGGTAAGATAGAGGAAATTATTAGCGAGCTGGACTTTTCAGAGAAGTTTTCAATTGTAGACTGCTCCACGAAGAGCGAATCGATTCAGAAGGCTGTAGAGGCGGTTTCACTTAAGAACGCTGACATTCTTATGAAAGGCAATGTGAAAACGGGAGAACTCCTGAGCGTCTTTCTGAAGGATGAATATTGTCTCAGGACCGGAAGAACAATGAATCTCGTCACCGTCTTCGAGATCAAGAAGTACCACAAACTGATTCTTGTTGCAGACGCAGGGATGGTAATAGCTCCAGATATTGGTCAAAAAGCTGATTCAATTATCAATTCCACTGCAGTTGCAAGGGCTTTGGAAATTGAAGAACCGAAAATCGCAGTGCTGGCTGCAATCGAGGTTGTAAACTCGAAGATGCCAGCAACAACAGATGCTGCCATTCTTTCCCAGATGGCAAGAAGAGGCCAGCTGGGGGCCGTTGAAGTAGATGGGCCACTCGCTCTTGATAACGCTATCTCATTAGAAGCTGCGAAGCACAAAGGGATTTCCAGTACTGTCGCAGGCGATGCAGATATTCTTATAATGCCTGACATCGAAGCGGGCAACATCTTCTACAAAGCAATGGCATTTCTCTCCGATTGTCAGCTGGCAAGTGCAGTTGTTGGAGGAAGGATTCCGATAATACTGACTTCCAGAGCCGATTCGGCAAGTACGAAATTGCAGTCGATAGCTCTGAACGTTCTTCTTTCAGGAGTGATATGATGTCTGTCATACTTGTGATAAATCCTGGATCAACCTCAACAAAACTTGCGCTCTTCAAAGACTCTGAAGTAACTGGAGAACACACGATTCGACACTCACCTCACGAGCTGGGTAAATTCGCTTCACTTTACGAACAGCGCGCGTTCAGAAAAGCACTGATTATCAGTTTTCTGGAATCAGCAGGCCATCCCCTGACAGAGATCGATGCAATCATTGGACGGGGGGGAATGCTTAGACCTCTCGAAGGTGGCACATACGTTGTAAACGATGACATGATAGAAGATCTAAGATCTGCAAAGTATGGAGAACACGCGTCAAATTTGGGAGCGATACTTGCCAAGGAACTGTCACTGGAAAGTGGAAAGGAAATTCCCGCTTATATTGCAGATCCAGTAGTGGTGGACGAAATGGATCCTGTTGCGAAGCTCTCTGGCCATCCAGACTACACACGAAGATCCATCTTTCACGCCCTTAATCAGAAGGCAGTGACAAGAGAGGTGGCTGCGAGATACGGGAAGAAGTATGAAGATATGAACTTCATTGTCGTTCACATGGGCGGAGGAATTTCGATTGGAGCTCACAGAAGAGGCAGAGTTGTCGACGTAAATAACGCTCTCAATGGTGACGGACCTTTCAGTCCGGAGAGAGCAGGCACGCTACCGATAACCGGCCTGATAAAGCTCTGTTACTCAGAAAAATACTCGAAAAATGAAGTCAAGAAACTGATAAAGGGAAATGGCGGGCTAATGGCTTACACTGGAACAAGCGACTGTCAAAAAGTCCAGCAGGCCATAGTTGATGGAGACAAAAAAGCGGAGACTGCCTATAGGGCAATGGCGTACCAGATTGTGAAGTGGGCAGGAAGAATGGCAGCCGTTCTCAGCGGCGATGTCGATTCCATAATTATTACTGGTGGTATAGCTCACGACAGCAGATTTATGGTTCCGTGGCTTACCGAAAAACTGTCCTTCATTGCTCCCATCAGTGTAGTTCCTGGCGGCAATGAAGAATTATCTCTGGCAATGGCCTGCTCTAGAATTCTTGAAGGAATCGAGAAGGCAAAAGAGTATAGGAGAGCAGAATGAACTTTTCGAAGAAGATTCTGATCTTCATGGGAATGTTCGGCAGCGGCAAGACCGAAATAGCTCTTAATGTATCCAGATTGCTTGCCAAAAACGGAGAACGCGTCGCCCTTGCAGACATTGATACTATAAGTCCATATTATCGATCTCGAGATATGAGAGAGTCCTTTGCGGAGTTTGGCATCAAGATCATCGCCCCCAAAGGAAAGTTATCTCACGCCGATTTGCCGATAATTCCTGCCGAAGTCTTCGGTTATGTAGAGAATCCAGATTTCAGGGTAGTGCTTGACGTTGGAGGAAATGATGACGGTGCAATCGTTCTTTCTTCACTGAGCACAAGACTACCGAAAGAGAAGTGTGAGACATACTATGTTTTGAATCCCTTCAGGCCGTTCAATGACACCGTTGAAAACGCCGCCCTTCACTTCCTAAGACTCCAGGAAACTTCGAGAATGAAAATCGATTACCTTGTGAATAACTCAAATATCGGTTCTGAGACGACAACAGAAGTGATTCAGAAGGGCGAGGAATTTGTGAAACTAGTATCGGAGCGAGTCTCAACACCAGTAGCATTCACGGCTGTCATGAATGGATTGGAAAATGGGAATGGTATCTTTGATAAACTCGAAATGAAGAAATATATGATGAATCCATGGGAGGTAGAAAATGAGTAGAAACTTCGTGAAAATCGACGAAGAGCGGTGCAAAGGCTGCGGTCTATGTATCAACTTCTGCCCGAAGAAAGTGCTTAGCTTCTCGGACAAGTTCAACAGCAAGGGCTATCGTCCCGCCCAACAACATGATCCCGACAACTGTATCGGATGCGGCTTTTGCTACATGATGTGTCCTGATACAGCCATAACCGTCTACAAAGAAACGGTAGAGGTATAGGAGGGAGACCATGGCCGAAAAGATGATGGTTAAGGGAAATGAAGCAATGGCGGAGGCTGCTGTAAGGGCCGGCTGCAGACTTTATTTTGGTTATCCCATTACTCCTCAGTCAGAATTCACTGAATATATGGCGAGAAGAATGCCGGAGATAAGCGGCGTCTTTCTTCAGTCAGAGAGCGAGGTGGCCGCGGTTAACATGGTTTACGGGGCCGCGTGCACGGGTCACAGAGTGATGACTTCGACGTCTAGTCCGGGTTTCAGCCTAATGCAAGAAGGAGTCTCTTACATAGCAGGTGCAAGGCTTCCTACGGTATTCGTGAATGTAGTTAGAGGTGGACCTGGACTTGGAGATATCCAGCCTGCACAGAGCGACTACTTCCAGTCGACAAAAGGCGGAGGGCATGGAGATTATCACATGATCGTTCTAGCTCCAGGAAGCATTCAGGAAGCGGTTGATCTCATGGAAAGCGCCTTCAATCTGGCTGACATTTACAGAGTGCCGGTAATGATGCTTGCAGACGGAATGCTTGGACAGATGATGGAACCCGTTGTCTTTCCCGATTTCGTCAAACTCGAGGGGATCAATGATCACGCGGGCTGGGCCCTGAGAGGAACGGAGGGCCGTGAACCTCACAAAGTAACTTCTTTCGACATCGATCCGGTGAACCTCGAAGAGATGAATATCGTTTTACACAAGGGCTATGAAGAGATAAAAGCAAAGGAAGTCCGATTTGAGACAAGTGACCTTGATGATGCTGAGTATGTTCTTGTAGGATACGGTACGATGGGTAGAATTCTTGGCAGCGTAGTGAAAATGGCAAGGAAACAGGGAATCAAAGTAGGGCTGTTCAGACCAATATCCCTGTGGCCATTTCCATATGCCGAACTGAAGGCCGCCTCAAAGGGAATGAAGTTCTGTCTCGATGTGGAAATGTCGACCGGCCAGATGGTGGAAGATGTCCGCCTCTCGGTCGAAGGAGCGTTACCTGTTCATTTCTACGGGAGAACCGGAGGAATGGTTCCAACACCAGACGAAGTCCTAAGAGAACTCGTCAGACTTATAGGATGAGGTGATTAAATGTCACAAGCAACTTACAAGAGACCTAAATCACTTGCGAAAAATGAATTCTCATACTGTCCAGGCTGTCACCACGGTATTATTCATAGACTTGTAGCAGAAGTAATAGACGAACTGGAGATTCAGGGTAAGACCCTAATGGTTGCTCCCGTTGGATGTTCGGTCTTTGCGTATGAATTCTTTGATGTTGACGGAACTGTTGCACCTCATGGAAGAGCGCCGGCCGTCGCCACGGGAATGAAGAGAGCAATGCCAGACAGGATAGTATTCACATATCAAGGTGACGGAGATCTTGCCGCCATTGGAACTGCCGAAATCATTCACGCCGCAAACAGAGGCGAGAAGATCACTACGATCTTTGTCAACAATGCGATCTACGGTATGACAGGCGGCCAGATGGCACCAACCACCTTGCTCGGAATGAAAACCACTACTTCTCCGTATGGGAGAAAAGCGGAGACAGAAGGGTTCCCGATTCACGTTTCAGAACTGTTGAAGGAAACCGCCGGAATCGTCTATCTGGAAAGAGTGGCTGTGAGTTCTCCCCAGGAAGTCAGGAAGGCAAAGGCTTCAATAAAGAAGGCCTTTGTCGCACAGCAAAAAGGGCTGGGCTTTTCATTGGTTGAGGTTCTTTCGACCTGTCCGACAAACTGGGGGCTCAACCCAGTGGAATCAATCAACTGGCTAAATGAAAACATGAAGAAAGAGTATCCGATTGGGGTATTTGTCGACAAGGTCGGTGATATCAAATGAGTGAGCATCTCTTAGTAGTTGCGGGATTTGGTGGACAGGGAGTCATGTTGATCGGACAGATCCTGGCAACGGCTGGAATGTTTGACAACAAGCACACTACCTGGCTTCCCTCATACGGACCGGAAATGCGGGGAGGAACTGCCAACTGCACAGTAGTCGTGAGCGATGAGCCTATTGGGTCACCGATTACAAATGCACCGAACGAACTGATTGTAATGAACATACCTTCTCTGATAAAATTCGAGAGAGAGATTCAACCCGGTGGTGTGATGGTCATAAACACTTCTGTTGTTGACAGAGAAACTACTAGAAATGATATTTCCGTTGTCAAGATAGATGCAAATTCGATTGCAGAGAAGCTGGGGAATCTCAAGGTTGCCAACATGGTGGTTTTGGGCGCATATCTCGAAAAGACTGGTACTGTGACCATGGAAGGAGTACGCAAGGCTCTGGAGAAGAAGTTAACCGGTCGAAAAGCATCTCTCCTAGATCTGAACATTCAGGCAGTTGAAGAGGGAATGAAATCGGTAAGGTAACCCAAAAGAGATTGAGACGCGCCTGAGGCGCGTCTCTTTTGATCGTTTTCAAGTGACTGATCTGCAAATACCGATTAATCTGCAAATCCAAGAAGCAATTTATCTTTCAAAGAGGATTTGGGGAGGATTGCAATGGAACTAGTGAATTTCTGGCCTGCGCTATTTCTAACAATCTTTGCCGGCCTATCGACTGGCGTGGGAAGCATTCTGGCCATACTCACAAAGAAGACCAACACCAGATTTCTTTCGGTCTCCCTGGGCTTCTCTGCTGGCATAATGATATATGTTTCCTTTGTGGAGATCTTTGTCAAAAGCAGAGAATCTCTCCAAGAGGCGATTGGAAATGGTCTAAGTGACTGGATCAATGTAATTGCTTTCTTTGGAGGCATAGGCTTAATCGCGCTGATTGACTTTCTCGTACCTTCCGCAGAAAACCCTCATGAAATGAGAGACATAAATGAAATGCAACAGATGAACAGAAGCCTAATGAGAATGGGTGTCTTCACAGCATTTGCCATTGCAGTGCATAACTTTCCAGAAGGACTTGCCACATTTCTTGCGGCGATGAAGGATCCTTCACTTGGAATTCCCATAGCAATAGCAATTGCAATTCATAACGTTCCCGAAGGTATCGCTGTGGCAGTTCCGATCTATCAGGCAACCGGAAGCAGAAAGAAGGCATTCATCTATTCTTTCCTTTCCGGTCTTGCAGAACCGGCCGGTGCACTGATAGGATTCGCTTTGATCAATACTCTTTTCAACGAAATGGCTTTTGGAGTTGTATTCGCCGGTGTCGCCGGCATCATGGTTTACATATCGCTGGATGAACTTCTTCCTTCGGCAGAGAAGTATGGAGAGCACCACCTATCAATTTCCGGGCTTATTGCGGGAATGGCATTAATGGCTGTCAGTCTGCTATTACTCTAGTTCTGCGAGAGACTACTAGACATGTTTCCGTTTCCGAGAGTGGAGTCCATTGAACGCTGTATAATGACTGTTGTATAAGTCCCGCAGGTGATACAATAATTCCGTTGAATTATGTTCTCTGGAGGTGCGATGTTATGAAATGGATAGATAAAGTGGAGGTTTGCCGAAGCACGGCTTGCGACCTTCTTCACGGCCTTTTTAGGCTGAATAACAACGAGCGATTTCTCGAGCATCTCAAGTCCTCACTCGATAAGGGTGATTTTGAGCAAGATAAAGATATTCAGAACTGGATTAGGGAAACGAGAGGTATTCTTACCTCTGACATTGTTCAGAAACTCGAGGAGTTTTTTGATTGGGAAACCTTCTTCGGAATGTGTCTCCTTCCGGATATAACGCACAGCAATCTCGAAAATGCGAAACAATTGATTGAACATATAAAGGCTATGCCTGAAAGAGTTCTCTTGATTCATTTTATATACTCGGGCTATGGACCCCGCAAGGGAACGATCGATATGAATACCTTTGAAAAGCTTATGAACAACGACAAAGAATTGCTGCTCTTTGTCTCGAGTGATATGTCTTTCTCGACAGAACGAAAGGCAATTCTCTTTGAAATGCTTTCAGACCCGTCAAGAACTAAGGAGGACTTTCTATATCTACTCGAGTGGTTCTACGAGAATGCTTTTTCAGCTCTAGAAACCAGGATCGAGAATCTTTTATTGAGAACTGCAAGTGAGTTGAAAAAGGAAATAAGGCAGTCAGGTGAGAGATTTCTCATGTTGCTGATAAAGAACATCGACTACACGCGCTACGAAGAGCTTAAGAGAACGGTTATATGCCCCAGCTACTTCTCGGAATTTTTGGTCTCGAACGCATCGATCCCTTTCGTCAATGAAGACATGTACACAGTGGGATTTCGCTTCAAAGAAGTTATGTCAGTTTCTAAGGATAAGCTGGAGATGACTGCTGACACTTTTGAGGCCTTGGCTCACGAAAAGAGACTTGCCATTATAAGGCACCTTTCTGCCGGAAAATCCTCGGGAAATGAACTTGCCAGAGCACTGAACCTTTCAAATTACGAAATCGGGGAACACACAGCGATTCTTCGAAAAGCGGGAATGGTTCGAGTCGAGAGGATGAATCAAATGTTGAATTTTTCTCTTGACAAAGGAGCCGTGCGACGCGAAGTCGGAAAAGCACTTGAAGACCTTCTGAAAGATGTGGAAAGCTAGAATTATTCTTCCAGTTTCCGGTAGACAATCTCTATCTCAAGAAGACGCAGTTTCTTGAAAGTTTTCTCGTCCTTCTTGTTCTTAAGCAATTGAAGGGCGACTTTCGCGCCAATTGAAGCCAAGCTTCCAAGAGTCTTTCCGGTGGTATACCACTGCTTGAGAGGAGTTTCCTTAAGAATTATCTCAACAGGGGTTACTGCATCCTCCTTCATTACAACACTGTGGGGCTTGACACGTTTCTTCTGACTCTCAAGATTCATCTCCAAATTCTCATATGTCTTCTTGATACTACTCAGCGAAACCAAGCTTTCAACCGAATACTCCGATGCTCTTCGGGAAGGAAGTGAGCTATCGAAAACTTCAAGAGCTCTTTTCAGATTGTTCTCCTCACCAATGTAATCTCTCTTCTTCAGCTCAGAACCCGAAAAAAGCTGGATAGCTGGTTTTCTGACTTGAATTTCCCTCCCGTCACTCATATATCTAAAGTATCCTTGTCGGTTTCTGTCATTACTTTCGTCACTTCAAACTTCAGATCTTCATCTATGAGAGAGAAGATATAGCCGTATACGTAGTTGAAATATTGCATCGTAGGGCCATCGAAGTAAGAGGTATTCAATGAACCGATCTTCTCCTTCAGAATCATTGGAAGAGAGCTTCCACTTCTAGACAGATCTTTCTCATTTTCAGAAAAATCGTCGAGCAGCTTCTTCAATCTCTCAATTGCCTTTCTATTGTATCTCGCATATCTTGTGCTTCTTAGAGATTCTACCTTTTCCTCGGCAACTTTGTAGAACCCATTCTTCACATCACGATATCTTTCGTTTTGTGTCTCATCTAACAAGGAGAGATCGAGGCCGGTCTCTAATCTTGCCGCATTGTTCATTGAATCTCTTATCGCCATCTCATCGTTCGAAGCCTTGATCCCTTCCAGAATACTCTCAAGCTCCTTCAAAATCTCTTCATTACGTTCATTCTGCCTTTGTTTGAGATCAAGATCCCTTTGCTTTCTGAGAGAGTAGAACTCTTCCTGCGCCTGGACAAGTCTTTTCGAATACTCGGTGACAAGTGGTATTGAATTTGCGTTGGAAGCTGCTCCAAAATCCTCAAGAAGTTTTTCTCCTTTGAGAAATATCTCTTCCACCTCTTCCTCGCTCTTCGCATTCTTCAGATCGGCGAAGATTTTGTCCATTGCAAGCCTGAAGAACTCCATGTTGTTTGGAAACTTGCTAGTAGCCGCGCTGAGAACGAGCCTACTCTCAAAATCCTGATTCCGCTGCTGCAGTTCCTTCAAGCGGCGCATAAACTCCTCAGGACCCGGCTCTTTTCTAAACTTGAACTCGTATGGCCCCAGAAATATGCCTCCTTCTCTTAGAATAAGCCTGTAGGCAAGATAACCGAGCAAAACTGCTACTACTATAAGTAAAACAAGCATAGGAATCCCTCCACAAAAGCTTCTTCAAATAGGATAATACCATTTTTTAGATAATTAACGGGTCGCGAAGTAGCTAACAAAAATCTTCAACCCCTTCAGCGAGAAAGCAAAAGAACGGGTTTCGCAGACCGAACAATTCTCGAAAGCAACTGCTTCGCTCGCAAAATCCGGGCCTCAAGATCTGTACTCGTCTTCAGTGGATTTTCTCTTCACATTTTCCCGAAGCGTGCTTTGGAGCATTCCCTTTTCGCTTTGCCAAAAAGCTTCCTGACAGGATTGTTATTACGGGCTCCGGCAGGAACCTTATCATTAGATAAACAACAGTCATGTTGATTAACCAGTAAACATACCAGAATCTTTCCATGATTTCAATTGGATCTCCAAGAAAATCAAAAATCGGATAAATAAGAAAGCCGGCAACTATGTGATATCCCAGAACAAACAGGGTCCGTTTCCCAAAGAGAGAAAAGATTCGCTTTAGAGGCTCGATTCTCTCCAGGAGTTGAGCCATACCGGAAATTGCAACTATTCCAACCACGGCGGCAAATATGTACAGAGAAGGCGATGAACCAAAATAGTCTTCCATCAAATATACTTCATCACAAAACGCAGAAGCGATTAAGTATAACGCAGACGCAACGACTGTCATAATGACGGGAACTCTTCGTGTCAATATCCCAAAAGATTTCACAAGCTTTCCCATCGCAAAATACGGTAGGACTGCCAGAGCAACATCGAGTTTGAAGGGGAGCGATCCGTATAGAAAGAACATCGACACGAAGCCCAGCACTATGCCTACTGGAAGGATCCGTAATTTTCTGAGAACTGAGTAATAGATCTCCATAACAAAGACGGCCGGAATGAACCACAGAGGAATAATGTTTACCGGAATCATTCCAACGGCAGTTCTAACTGTCAAAACATTCAGGACTACATCGGCTAGCATGAAATTTAGCTCTTCTCTTGTCACTATCATCTTCACAAAGAGCCAGATCAATATGTTTACCGATGCCATTGTGTAGTAAGGAACCATTAACTGTTTGAATCTTTTCAAGAGGTTCATTTTGAAGTTTCCTTCCTTCGATATCAATCCAGAAAGAAAGAAAAAAGTACAAGCTGCGGGATTTATGAAATTAGCAACGATTTGCGGAGGAAGAGTGTGATACATTACCACTAGTGCCATTAACAGGCCTCTGGCCACATCTATCCAGACTATCCGCTCATCAATGAAGTTCAGTCCACCTGGTCGCTTTGCCAATGTAACACCCCGAAAGAAAATTCAATGACAGTATATCACAGTCCAGAACGGTCCATTGAATCGGCAGACGATCTATGAATTGCTGCCGGCCGAGATCTTCATATGTTCAGATTTATCTAAGTGCCCAACATTGGAACTGGGCGAAAAAATCTTGAAAGATCTGGGATTTCGCAGAGTTGTAGGAATTCACGCAGATTCTATGCTGAATTATGTCGCTCCCATTGTTATACTTATCAGTAGAGGAAGGTCAGAAATGTGAAGAAAAATCGTGATTTGGGACAGCGGTCATAATGAGAAAAACTTCTGGCCGAACGCCCGTCTCTCAGGAGGTATGGTTATGAAGAGAGTTCTTCTGATTATCATCTTACTTGTATCATTCTTGGCGTTAGCCCAAGAGTACGATGAGCTGCTAAACACCCTTTTATCAAGGAGCGAGGCCTTCGTATCTTTCTCGGGAGCAGGCTTTGATGCACGTTTTGTGCCAACGTATGCCGCTACTGACTCTGAAATTAAAATGACGCAGGACCAGAATCTGCTGGGCATACTCATAGTCCGGTCTACAAGAGTCATGGATATTGAAGTGAATAGCGTATTGATTGTCGATGCCAAAAGCAACGAGAGGATCTCTCCTAAAATCTACAAAGTTGAAGATTTGTCCACATCCTTAGAATTACCTTTCTCACTTCCTTCCGGCGGTGTTCTTGTCCTAACCTCGCAAACCCCAATAGATGAGTATTTCCTGGACATAAGAGTACAGCAGATTCTGCTTCCATGGAGAGTGAAAACTACTGAACCCGGAAGACTAGTTGAAATGGCGCCGGTGACTCTCAACGAAACAGTTTCGGCATCAGATTCGGAGGCAATGGATAATTATGATTCTCTGGTTGTCGGTATAGCAGACTTGAATGATAGACTAGACTTCTTGCAGGACAATGTCGAAGGACTGAATCTGCAATTCAGGAGATTGAATACTCTTTTCCTTGATACACAAGTAGCACTAGCAGAATATAAGGCAATGGTAGATCAAGGCACTTTTGATGTGCAAGAGTTCGCGTTGAGTATAGAGAATCGAATTGCTGCACTAGAAGAGTCCGTAGTAGATAATCCCGTCCGAAGGATAGAGTTTGAAGAGCTTGGCGATTCTCTTGACCGTCTTTACTCATCTCTTGCAGACTGGAGCGATGAGATCTCGAGAATTGAAACACTGGCTGCTTCTCAGAGCCGGCTTCAAGAATTAGTACTCGGTCTTCAGAACCAGGTAGTAGAGCTCGAGGAGACTGCAGGAAAACAAGCTGATTCCGACCAGGTTTTATCAATTGTTGCGAAGATCGAGGAAATTAATGCAGGACTGTCTGCGGCTGAAAAAAGACTTGAAGAACTCGGAGAATCAATTGTTACCCAATATGATGAGGTAGTATCACTTAGAGAAAACTTGGGCGATAAAATCGACTCTTTGACAAATCGCTTGGTGATTGTCGAAGAGTCTGTCGAGAGCGATATTGAGAACCTCGCAATTAACACTGAGCAACTGGAAGAAGTCTCTTCAGAGCTGAAGGAGCTTTCTGTTTACGTATCGGAGACTGCACTTTCTCAGATGGAGAAGGTGAGTTCAGTGACTGAAATACTGTCAGATGTTGAAGCGAGGCTGTTGGCAGCCGAGAGTTCGCTGTACGATATCGAAGAAATCAGAGCAAGATTGGCTGCCTCCGAATCAACGACAAGAAATCTGTCCGACAGAATGGATAATCTACGTGATACATTTTCCTCAGTCGAAAATACCATTTTAGACCTTGTGGAAAAGGTTGATAACCTAGAAGTCGGCGTTTTTGGAACGGGAGCAATTAACATGGAAGAAGTCGAGACGGAGATACTTGAATTGCGGGAAATTGCCGACAGCCTTTCAAGAGGTTTTGTAAGATTCAACTCAGATCTGATAACTTTGAAAGAATCGATTCCTCCTGAAGGAGTATCTATAGAAGCCTTTGAAGAAACGCGTAGCGAGTTCACAGAAGAGATAACTACTATTTATGGCGATCTTGCTGAATTCAAGAGCTCCTTGACAGAGCTTGGTCTATCGTTCGGGCTCCTTCAAGATTCTCTTGAAACCGTTTCAGTAGACCTCGATAGTATGAAGGGAAACTTCGACGGATCAGTTGCTGCAATTGACAGCAATTTGAAGACAATCAAGAGACTTCAGGATGATCTGTCCGCAACTGAGGAAGAACTTATGAAAGCCAGAGAAGACCTCAGTTCACTATCCGAGGACTTGGAGGCAAGGGTCGTTTCCAGAGAAGAAATAATCGCTATCGCTGAAGAACTTGTGAATAAATCCAGAGAAGATACGGCACAAGAGATTGCTTCACTGAGAAGGACGAACAACATCTGGTTGACGGTCGCAGTGATTTCATCTCTGGCAGCTATCGTTCTCGGAATAATAAATATACTTCCTTGAAATTTGAGAAATCGAAATTTGAGAAATCGTTGCAGGGAGACGTTCTAAGAAAAATGAGTCCTACTGGAAAGACGCTTATAATTGTGGTCTTCTGTCTCATTTACTCTGCTGGTCTGGCTGTCTCACCATTTTCGGAGATCAGGGCATTTGCCGATTTAGTGGAACAGCTGTTTCTGGCTTCTAGAAGCAGCGAAGGCTTCGATTTAAAGAATCTTGAAGTCGATTCTTCGGGGAACCCGTTAATTGATTATAGATTCGAAGAAGATGTCATTTACTCTCGGGCTGGCGGAGAAACTCTCACAATGGATATTTATATTCCCAACGATACAGATACGCCGAGACCCGGCATACTGTACGTTCACGGTGGCGCTTGGATTACGGGCGATAAGAGAAGCGGTCCAGGAGTAGTTATTGTAAGCGAACTCATCAAAGCGGGCTTCATTGTCTTCTCTATAGATTACAGGCTTGCACCGAAGTGGAAGTTTCCTTCCCAGATAATTGATGTCAAGACGGCTGTGCGTTTTGCCAGAAAGCACTCTTCTGAATTCATGATAGATCCAGCCGTAATTGGAGCTTTTGGAACTAGTGCAGGGGCACACCTGGTAGCTCTCGCCGCCCTAACTGCCGACAAAGGGTTGTTTTCAAGTGACGAATTCTCTGATCAGAGTGAAGAATTGATCTGTGTTGTGGATTTGTATGGCCCTACCGATCTGGAAGCGCTATTCACGGGGATTGAGAAGGAGCTAGCCGAGTTGATTTTCGGCAGCGAAGAAGATGTGCTCAAGAAGGCTAGTCCTATCTCATATGTCAGAAGTGATTCCCCTTCCTTTCTTATAGTCCAGGGAGACAAAGATGCCGTTGTACCTCCCTATCAATCAGTACGATTGTTCGAGAAGCTCATAGACAAAGAGTGTAGTGCTGAGTTGATCATTGTAGAAAACGCCGGGCACGGATTAGTGCCCGACGGAGGAGAAGTAAGACCTTCAATTTTGGAAGTTGCAGAGAAGGTAGTTCATTTCTTCAAAAACGCTTTGCCTACCCAATAATTGCGGAAATATCCTCATCAACGGTCTTGATCGGCTTTATGTCAAAATTATCAACAAGTACCTTCAAGACATTAGGTGATACGAAAGCTGGCAGCACCGGCCCCAAACGAATGCCTTTTACACCCATGTATAGGAGCGCGAGAAGTACCGCGACGGCCTTCTGCTCATACCAGGCAATGTCATACTCGATCGGCAGATCATTGATATTCTCAAGGCCGAAAGCCTCCTTGAGTTTCAGAGCAGTCACTACCAACGAATATGAATCGTTGCACTGGCCTGCGTCTACGACTCTGGGGATGCCTCCGATATCGCCAAGGTCTAGCATGTTATACCTGTACTTTGCACAACCTGCGGTAAGTATTACCATATCTTTCGGAAGCTTCTCTGCCAGGTCTGTGTAATACTGTCTCTCCTTGGCGTGTCCGTCGCAACCGCCCATCACCACAAACTTCTTTATTGCTCCGGATTTAACCGCATCGATTATCTTGTCAGAGACTTTCGAAAGCTGGTCGTGAGCGAGACCGACAATAATGCTCTTGCCGGGTCTTGCACCTATATCCCCTACCTCAAGAGCCTTTTCGATAATCGGGGAGAAATCCTTCTCTTTTCCATCAACTCTGTTTGGGATATGAGCCACTCCGGGCCAACCGACAAGACCTGTAGTAAATATCTTGTTCTTGTAAGATTCCCCGGGTTTCTGAATGCAGTTCGTGGTCATGAGAATTGGGCCCTGGAACTCTTCGAATTCCTTTTGCTGGTTATACCAGGAGGTACCAAAATTGCCCTTCAGGTGAGAGAACTTTTTCAATCCAGGATAAGCGTTGGCGGGAAGCATTTCACCGTGAGTGTAGATGTTTATTCCCTTTCCTTCGGTCTGTTTTAGAAGCTCTTCCAGATCAAGAAGATCATGTCCGCTGACGAGAATTCCCGGTCCCTCAACCGTGCCCGTAAAAACAGAAGTGATCTCTGGATTACCGTAACTGCCGGTATTTGCTTCATCCAACAGAGCCATTGCCTTCACTGCATATTCACCTGCTTTGAGAACCAGAGAAACATAATCATCAATCGTACGCGAATCATCCAGGCAGGCTGCAAGCGCTTCCTGAAGGAAGTCAAGTATTGAGCTGTCCGAATGCTCAAGAATATATGCGTGATCGGTATACGCAGCAATTCCTTTTAGTCCGTAGGTGAGAAGCTCCCTCAACGACCGAATATCCTCGTCTGAAGTGTTTAGTACTCCAACCTCAGCACCTTTCATTTCGTACACTTCCAGCCCACCGGATAGCTTCCAGGTGCAGGCTTCGGGAACCGGGTCATCGAAATCCTTCCCGTGCTTCCTTCTGAAGCCCTCTTTGAAAAGCCGTTCGATTCTCTCCCTTGCTTCAAGCGCCCTTTCAATCTTTTCACCGAGGCTCTCGGAATCAAAATCGACATTAGTGATCGTTGTAAACAAACCTTCCGCAACATATAGGCCTGTCTCTACGTCTGTCACTCCGATTTCTCGAGCTCTGACTCCCCAATACGAAATTCCCTTCAGAACCCATATAAGCAAATCCTGAAGATTCGCTACCTCTGGCTCTTTTCCACAAACACCTTTGACCGTGCAACCTGTTCCCTTCATCGTTTCGGAACACTGAAAACAGAACAAGAAAATCCCTCCTTTGTCGACATGAATATCTTACAGTCACGGTCGTAGCGATGTCGGTAACAATTGTTACCCTGCTTGATGAATCAATAATATGAGAATTCTCTTGAGTAGATGAATTCTTCGGGAGGATTTGAACCATCGAGAAACTCCGTTCTATGCAACTCCCGAACTGGATTGCCATTGTCATCCCTGGAAAGAATATCCACCCTCTTACGATACTCCGTTGCTTGCTCTTTACCTTCTTTTCTGATTCTGACGATCATCCTCTCGCCAATAAGCGACCCATATGAATCATAGGAAAACTTACTTTCCACAACAATGTAAACGTCTGTTTCGAGTTCGAGGATATTTTCCCTGACTACTGAAAAGCTCTCAAGCTTTTTCCCATTCTCATCAAAGATAAGAGTGTTGGTCGAAACTCCGGTCTCCGTCAAAACTGAAAAGACAAGCGTTCTTTCTTCTGTATCATACCAGTAGCGTGTTCTTTCAAGTTCAATTCCTGCTTCGTCAAAGGCAACCGCATCGTAGAAATCTCCATCATAGTAGATATCTACTCTCTGGAAAACAGACCCTTCTTCACCAATGAATTCCTTCTTGACTAACCTTCCCAGATCATCGTATTTGTATTCTGTTTTTCCCCCTTCTGTTTCCCTGGAGATCATAAAACCGGCCTGATTGAAAGTTAGTATCTCAGGATCAGAAACCATGAGTTCGGCTCCCAATTTTACAATCTCGATTTTGGCAGTATTGACCTTTCCGGAGAAGCCAAACTGCTGAGCGGTCAGTTCCTCTTCCATGAAGACTCCTACCAGTGTGCTTAGTGAGACCATTAACAGAATAAATATCACTATCATTTTCCTCATTCTATCTCCTCGCTTTGCTCTTGGCTAAATCAATAATATCAAATGGATGGCTACCAAGTATCTGAGATGCTCATAAGTCTATCTGAATAAGTTCCGCCGTTCTTTCTTCTGATATACTGAGTATGTTGATGAAAAAGGGTTTCTGGGGGGATTGCAGTGAATTTCAAAGAACTATCCGAGACAAGTGGAATCAAGTATGAAACAGTAAGAAATTATGTGAAAGTCTTGATTGAAGAAGGACTTATCGATGAGGTCAACGAAGATGTAGTTCAAATTGTGAAGAAAATGCCGGACTACACTTCCAAAGGCTTCACAGTTGTTGAGGCTGCCCATAGAGCAGTTGTCCTCAAGGATGCTGATACTTCCGTTACTGAAGAACTCACAGAGCTTCGAGATAAGATGGCGAGCCTTCTGGAAGAGAATCAGAGGCTAGAAAGAGAGCTTGCCGAGGAAAGGGCTACGGTCAAGGAACTCGAGGAACAACTGGAGTCCTTCAAAAGTAATGTAAAAAACTCTTCAGCTATTGCTGTGTACAAAGAAGACGCCAGAACCGCCGCTGAAGCGCTTAAGACCACAATAAAGTCAGCTGGAAGCGGTTTTGTTCAATTCCTGCAGTGGCTATTTGACACAGATGAAGAAGTGACTGAGGACAATTCAGCTAAATGAAGTGGAATTTCCTTTCAGAAACAGGGAGACGCTTCTGTTGCGTCAGCGTCTCCCTTAGATACATCTATTCTGCTGAACGGAAAACTAGAAGTCCAATGTTGCAAGGATGCCAGTGTACCACTCTGCCCAGGTAAAAGCGTCCTCTGAATCGGCGAGAGCTACGAGTACAAAGTATTCTCCGGGACCAAAAATATCAACATCAGTGGATTCAGAGAAGAGAGCAAGCCAGCAAAGCTGCCCTGAAAAATCTAGAGCAAAGATACTTATAGTAGATTCCCCATCTATATTGCCGGCATATTCATCAACTATCTCATAGTCCCCAAAACCACCAAGATACTGATATACAAACTCATCCAGCACCTCGTTCGTATACAATGTTTCAGGAGATTCACCAACAAAGACCTTTGCTACAATCGTTCCACGAAGTCCTAGATCAGCAACTTCAAAAGTATCTGACAAGTAGAACTCAACGGAAAACTCCGGGGGCATCATGAACCCGAAATACTCTCCATTTACCTCTATCCAATCATCAATGGAGAGCTCTATGTCGTCTTCACTAAGCAATGAATCCACCATTCTTATGAAAGGATCGGTATGTTCCTCTTCTTCTGGGGGGAGCACGACATCCACTTTTTCAGGCTCTTCTTCATCAGTGATGAAGCTTCCCACAATTCCCGCGATGATCTCTTTGGCTTTTTCGAGATCGGCACCTGAGTAGTTTGTAGGTTCGAAAACAAACATTGTGACAGGGCCAGGCTCAGTAATACCAACCTCTTCAGACGGATAATACACAATAATGAACGGGTAATCTACTTCCGATTTCACTTTAAGAGATGCTAGATACACTGCGAGCCCATTGTCTAGCTCTGCAGTCTCTTCGTAACTCTTCTCCGTCGAAGCGTTTTCACCATACAAGGAGGTCACTACTGCCTGGAGTAGCTCATCTCGTTCGTAGGACTCAAGCTGGTAAAAGAAGAGTCTACCAAACAGCAATTCGTCTTTGTCATAGACCTGAACGTCGTAGTTCAAGCCGGATTTCTCTTGAAAAATTGAGAAATCTCCAGGTATCATTATCTCAGTAGGACCTATTAGTTCGACCTTCCAGGTGCTGTCATCGGGAGCTTTCCATCCATCTCTGAAACTTGCCAATAGAGAATCAACTGTTCGTAGAGTTAGAGTAGTAAGTCCTTCTGAATCAGGAGAATCAACTTCGGTTTCCGTTGCATCTGCTGTTTCGGTCGGTTCAGGGGTAAGGGTTCTGAGTCCAAGCTGCGCCATAAGGGTTGCAGCGCAAAGAACTATAAGCAGCATAAAAAAAATTCTCTTCATACGTACACCTCCAAGTTATCACAGTCTCAGATCTCGTGACTTCTTTAAGAGAATTCTACTACCGTAATTTCATAATTGATACTTCTGTCGAGTGACTAACAAGAAAATCAAGCAGTTCTGTCGTAACCTCTTCCAGTGAAGTCAAACCTCAGCCCCACATATTCAAGAGCCCTTCTTAGTGCTAAGTTGACTGAGAATGTGTTTGCACCCATATATGGATCAATTCCTCTAATCTGGCTCGAATAGTCAGCAAAGACGGGGATCTCCAACCCACAAGAAAGTTTTCCAAATAGATTCTTTACAGATAGCGGACAGTGCTTTTTCATGTGCTTGCAAACTACAGGGGTCACCTGTCCCAATCTGTTCATAATTCCGGAAAAACCAAATAATCTGCAGAGGAGTGGTCTACTTGAGTATTCTGTGCATCCACCCTCTTCACTTATGGCTGAGGAACTTTCGAAGAGAATACACTGATCACTGTCGTAAACTGAATCAAGTCGCTCAAGTAACTGATTGGCCTTTCCTTCATTCCAGAGTCTCAAAGAAAGAGGAAGAAATTCCGTGACAGTAACTTGAATGACATCACCGGAAGTCTTGCAACACTCCCTGCAAGAAGGGGGACATCTAAGACCTGTCTCAAGCTGGACATTCCTAATTGTCTCTTCAACCGAATCCAAAATCTCTTGAATCTCGCTTGCTTTTTTGTATAGATCATCAAACGGAAACCCGCTAATCAACAAAACTACCTCCTCAAGCACACTGGTTAGATCTTCTCACTTCTGAAAAGACAAATCAATTCCTCAAATGTTAATTCTCTGCAGAATAACTCCGACAAAGAGAAACAGGTAGCAACCGTCTTGGCAGAAGCCAATAGGGATCACGGTCAGGAAAGATACCTAGAAAACCGATTATCCGTTTGCAATTTTTCTTTCCAGCGATATGGGCAACGAGCCGAATAAGAGGCATCGAAGATGAAGGAACGGGATGTGGAAAAGTTCACATGGCATCATATTATGCTCTTAAATAGACGTAAGTTGACATCCCGAGATTGACTCAGGATTCTGGATCATTTCGTAGTAGCGGGTGCGGGGTAGGGGATCGGAAAAAGCAAAAGATCAGTTGCAAGTTCCGAGCTGCGAGTTGTAAGAAGGGGGACGGAGGTTGAAAGAGCAAAAGAAACTGGTTGACCGTTGAACGTTCTCCGTTCGCCGAAAAGAACAGTTGCAAGTTCCAAGATGTGAGTTGTAAAAAAGGCCGGGGTCGGAGGTCGGGGGTTGGAGGTTAGTAAGAGCAAGAGAAACTGGTTGACTGTTGAGAGGTTCTCCGTTCGTCGAGGAGAGCCGTGAAGCAATAGCATAGAGATTCCGACCAGCAGCTTTGTCGGAATGACGGAATTGGGCGTTTTCAGAATAACCGTTCTTGGTCGAACCATTATTCAGAGAGTAGAGAGAAGGGAAAAGTATAGAGGGTAGGTAAGTTCCGCGATATTGAAAAGCCTTGTAGAGCTCTATAATTTCCCTCAAGAGCTCATCATTACACATGAGTCAAAGAGTTAAATTCGGTTCTGTCTCTTTTTTTGTGTAAACCCCTTTTTTGTAATGGGTTTAAGAATCAGCTTATGTACTTAGCTAATCTTTCATACTTTATCACAAGTTGAGTAAGGATCCTGGACCAA
>ENA-OSEO01000792-OSEO01000792.1-sediment-metagenome-genome-assembly--contig:-NODE-792-length-71432-cov-6.488361_pt1 | contig 71432 bp, 57 predicted proteins | sample MGYA00237883_ERZ534232 | MGnify/ENA metagenome assembly ERZ534232
CTTCCCTGTCAAGTAGACAGTTGTAAAGTAGAGTCCTGAGCGTTCTTTGACATATATTCGGCAGGTGTTAAATCTCCCAAGGAGTCATGGGGGCGCTGCTCGTTATATTCGAGTCTCCACCAGTATGTTGCTTCCCGAACTTCAGAAAGATCGCGGAACAGGTACAAGTCCAGCAGCTCGTTTCGATAGGTTCGGTTGAAGCGTTCAATGTAAGCGTTCTGGTTCGGTTCTCCAGGCTGAATGTATTGGATCCTCATTCCGGCAGCCTCAGCCCAGGCCACAAATTCGGCCCCGAGAAATTCCGGACCGTTATCTGTCCGTCGTTTGTCTGGTAGGCCTCGATGCAGGCGAATGCGCTCAAAAACCCGGATCAGGCATTTTGCCGTAATTGACGTGTCAATTTCAATGTGCACCGCTTCGCGGTTAAAATCGTCGATTACGTTAAAAGTTCTAAAACGCTTGCCGCCATAGAGCGCATCACTCATAAAGTCAGCCGACCATACCTGGTTCGGTAGTCGCGGCACCAACAAAGGTTGTCTACTTCGCTTCGGCAGCCGCTTTTTGGCCCGACGCTTTTGATTCAAATGCAGCTTGCAATAGATACGATAGACTCGCTTATGATTCCAGCGGTGTTGTCGTCGCAGCATCTTGAATGTTTTCCAGAAACCCCAGCGGGGATGTTTATCGATAATCGCGTTAATTGCCTCAATAACCTCAGAGTCACGATCCTTCCCCTTGGGAGTTCGGTAATAGGCCGCCCGAGACAGGCCGATACAGCGACAACTTCGCTGTATGGACAGTTGGTGCTTGGTAACCAAATAGTTAATGGCTTCGCGTTTCTCCGACGGCCTTAAAGCTTTTTTTCGATCAGATCTTTCAGTGCCTGGTTCTCAAGGGCCATGTCAGCGTACATGCGCTTGAGTTGAGAGAGTTCCTGCTCTATCTCTTTCATGCGCTTTAAATCGGAGGCGTTCATACCACCATATTTCGACTTCCAGTTGTAGTAGGTGGCGTCAGAAATGCCGTACTTTCGGCAGACCTCTTTGACCGGAACGCCAGCATCGGCCTCCTTGAGGATTTTGACAATCTGCGTTTCGCTAAAACGAGAATTTTTCATCAGAGCCTCCTGGTTGTATTTTGCCAGAAAACCCTACTTTTGACATGTCTACGTTTTAGGGAAGCTTACGCTGTTAGATACAATATCTTTTTTGAAAAGTGAAAGCTTCCCTATCAGATAGGGAAGCTTTCATTCTTATTTTAAGATCAGTTGTTTGTTAAATTTGTGATTGATGGAGGTATGAGGTTTGTTGAGTTGGGCAATTCGTTTATTCTTATAACGATGTCGTCGAGCCAAAATAAAGAATCTTGTACATCTCTTTTATAGTAAATTGGAAAAAGTACTCTGTCATATTTATAGCTTTGCCAATTAACAGAAACGGAATGAAAGCTGGGATCACTTGTAGTATAAGAAGAAGGGTTTTTCCAAAAATAAAATTTATTTTCAGAATAGTTAATGTAACATGCGTATTCTGTCCAACTAGTGGATTTGGTGAAATCCCCCCAACCAGTGGTGACGGGACTAAGTGTGCCAAATACATTAATGTCGCCAGTATTAACTTTAATGTCGCCAGTCCCGTAGTCAACACCCATGCCTATTTCTAAATCACCTCCTCCTCCCGCTTGTCCAAAAAATCTCATGAATTGAGCCCAGTAGGTATCTAGATTTTCACTTGCCTTAAATTTAAAGGAAATAAAAATTTCATTTGCACTGACCGGAAGCGAGGTTGTAAAGGTAGAGTCTTCAATCCATAAGTATCCAGTGGTTTTGGATTGAACACAATATGTGCCACTTGCTCCATTGGTGCTAATGTCCCATTCATCTGCTAAATAACTTTCGTAAGTAAATGGTGCGGAATATTTCCAGTTTGGCCCGCTTTCAAAGTTTTCATTAACAATTAGTTCGGCAAAAGCGATTCCATATGTGAAAAATATTCCTATAACAATAAAAAATATCGGTCGAAATAAGATCATTTAATTTTTCCTTTCTGCTTTTTGTTTTTTAAAGACGATAATGACTCCTTCTGGCGACACAGGAAAGACTAAAAATAATATTAATTAAAGAAATTCAATTTATCCAAGTTTTGTTGTTAGATACGAAAACATAAATAAATTAAGAATATAGAGGTTATATAATAAAATATTTGTTGTAATTTAAAAGTAAAAATGTGAGCATATTAATATCTTTTCGTCATTTCCTTTTTGTTAATTATGCTACTACTATGCCACCCGTTTCTATCTTTTGGGTGATTATTTATTATGGCGTTAAATTTCGCCTGATTAGGAGGTGTTATGCCGTCACAAAAAAATTTTGCTTTAATTGGGGCTGGAGGTTATATTGCGCCTCGTCACATGAAAGCTATTCGAGATGGCAGGCATAATCTGGTTGCAGCCTTGGACCCTTCGGATTCTGTGGGTATCCTTGACAGCTATTCATATGATGTCGCCTTTTTTACTGAATTCGAACGGTTTGATCGGCATATTGAAAAACTGAAGCGTCAGGGCGAGGAGAAGAAAATAGATTTTGTTAGTATTTGTTCCCCCAATTATTTGCATGATGCCCATATCCGTTTTGCTTTGCGGGTGGGTGCCGATGCCATTTGTGAAAAGCCTTTGGTCTTAAACCCTTGGAATGTTGACGCATTAGCTGAGATCGAAAAAGAATCGGGCAAGAGGATTTACAATGTCTTGCAGTTGCGTCTTCACCCCTCTATTATTGCTTTAAAAAAGCAAATTTCTAAAGACCTATCGGAGGAAAAGTACCAGATTGATTTAAGCTATATTACGTCTCGTGGTCGCTGGTATATGTCATCCTGGAAAGGGGACGTGCAAAAATCAGGAGGGGTTGCCACGAATATAGGTGTGCATTTTTTTGATATGTTGATTTGGATTTTCGGCCCGGTTCAGCATCAGGAAGTTCACCTTTCCAGCCCAACCCACATGGCGGGTTTTTTGGAATTACAAAAAGCTGATGTTCGCTGGTTTTTGTCTGTTGACAAAAACGACCTCCCTGCAGCGGTGAAGGCTTCAGGGAAAACCACTTTCCGGTCATTAAACTTGAATGGTAATGAATTCGAGTTTTCTGATGGATTTACAGACTTACATACGCTAGTTTATAAGGAAATCTTGGCCGGTAGAGGGTTTGGGCTGGACGAGGTACGTCCCTCCATCAATCTTGTTTATGAGCTGCGAAACGCCGAGATGAGCACCGAAAGCACCAGCAATATTCATCCTTTTGTTGCAAATTTGAAACATTTTTAAAAAGTGAAAACCATGGCAAAATATTTTGTTCATGAATCTTCGTATGTGGATGAAGGGGCGCAGATTGGGGAAAAAACAAAAATCTGGCATTTTAGCCACATTTTATCCGGGGCAAAAATTGGAAAGCGGTGCAGTTTCGGTCAGAATGTTTCCGTGGCCGGAGGAGTTGTCATCGGTGACAATGTAAAAGTGCAGAATAATGTTTCAATCTATGAAGGAACAATAATCGAAGATGATGTTTTTTTGGGGCCTTCCTGTGTGTTGACTAATGTGACAAACCCCCGTTCTCAGGTTCTGAGGCATTCTTTATATGAAAAAACCATATTAAAACGAGGATGTTCCATCGGTGCAAATGCGACTATTGTTTGTGGTATTACAATTGGGCGTTATGCTTTTGTTGCCGCAGGTGCTGTTGTCGCCAAAGACGTGCCTGATTACGCCCTGATGGTTGGGGTCCCCTCCAGACAAAAAGGATGGATGAGCCGTCATGGCCACGTTTTGAAAGAGCCGGATGCCGAGGGTGTGATGGTCTGTCCTGAAAGTGGTTTGCGCTATAAGTTGGCTACTGGTGGAGAAGATACGGTAAGAGAGGTTTTACACTGTCTGGACCTGGATGAAGAAGCACCATTGCCGGAAGAGATGGCTTCAGGAACTATGACTTACGATCAATATAAAGCCTTACTGAAAGAAAATTGATGGGGTCATTTGTTTGGGGGGTGGATTTTTCAGTTTAAGTTTTCCTGTGTTCTTGTTTCTAGGCGGGCTTGAAAAAGAGCTTTATGAGCTTGTTTTTGGACTACGTTTTTGGAGCCAAGTTTGAACATAGGGTTTTGGTTTTGTGACTAATGGGCTGGTTATTAATTATTTCCAGCTCATTTTTATTTTATGGAGTTATTTTGAGAATCGTCACAATTGTTGGTGCCAGGCCACAATTCATCAAGGCTACAGCTGTGAGCCGAGAAATCGGTGAACGGCCCGATATTGAAGAAATCATTGTCCATACAGGGCAGCATTTTGATCAAAATATGTCAGATGTTTTTTTCAATCAACTTAACATTCCCCGTCCGAAATATAACTTGAATATCTCAAGCTGTGGTCATGGTGAAATGACCGGCCGAATGTTAGAGAAAGTCGAAAAAGTATTACTTGAAGAAAGGCCGGACTGGGTTTTAGTCTATGGGGATACAAACTCAACATTGGCCGGATCTTTGGCATCTGTCAAGTTACATATTCCGGTTGCACACGTCGAAGCAGGGCTGCGTTCCTTTAATATGAAAATGCCAGAGGAGGTGAATCGCGTTCTGACGGATCGCATTTCATCGCTGCTTTTTTGTCCAACGGATACAGCGGTAGAAAATTTAAAACAAGAAGGAATAACTAGCGGTGTGCACAATTTCGGTGATGTTATGTACGATGTTGCACTTTACTACCAAAACCTCGCTCAAAATAAAAGTGATGTTCTAAGTCGGTTTGCTTTGGCCCCCCAAAAATTTGCTCTGGTAACATGCCACCGTGCTGAAAATACCGATAATCCTGAAAGATTGCGCGAAATTTGTGATGGTTTAGCTAATGTTGCCAAACAAATGCCGGTCATTTTTCCCTTACATCCCAGAACAGAGAAAATTATTAAATTGAGTAGTTGCGGGACTATCCTAAAAGATTTGAAAATTGTTCCCCCACAGCCATTTCTCGATATGGTTGTGCTTGAAAAATCGGCAAGGGTTATATTGACCGATTCAGGCGGTATTCAGAAGGAGGCCTTTTTTTATCGTGTCCCCTGTGTGACTATGCGAGATGAGACTGAATGGGTTGAGACGGTTGATTCAGGCTGGAATCAATTGGTTGGTGCGTCTTGTAGAAAAATTTGCGAAGCAGTCGAAATTGCAATTAAAAGTGAGTTGAATATAACGCTTTCGCCATATGGTGATGGGAAAGCTGCCGCCAAAATTGTATCGTGTTTGTCAACGTGTTTGGCAGACTGAGGAACGGGTTTATATTTTTTGGAATTTCAATGGTTTGTTTAAAAAACTTTGAAAATACTTATTTCGAAAATTGGTTTGAACGGGTCTCTCTGATAAGAGGAATGAAATCGCTCTTGCCTGCAAAAAAATGTGTAATTGCTTGGTCCAAGGCTTTTTTGAAGCTGTGCTTAAAAGCTATTTGTTATTTCAACATGTTTAATGTTCTTTTGGCCGAAAGCTCTTTTTAGAAAAACTCATTTTATTAGATAACTTACCACTTTTTTCGAGGTCCAAATGATATTACCGGTAATCCTTTCCGGCGGTTCGGGTACCCGCCTCTGGCCGCTTTCCCGGGAGCAATATCCGAAGCAGTTGTTGGCTCTGCTCAACGATAAGACTCTCATTCAAAATACCGTGTTGCGCCTTCAAGGCGTGAAGGGTGTCGAATCCCCCTTGGTGGTGTGCAATGACAGCCATCGCTTTATCGTTGCCGAACAGCTGCGGCAGATCAATCGAGAGCCTTCGGGCATCATTTTGGAGCCCGCCGGTCGGAATACCGCCCCGGCAATTGCGATTGCTGCTTTGCATGCCTGCCGCAACGGCGATGACCCGATCCTGGCAATCCTGCCGTCGGATCATGTAGTGAGAGACCTTGCAGTTTTCAGACAGGCCCTGGAGAAAGGCGCCGAACTGGCACAACAGGGCTGCCTGGTGACTTTTGGGATCGTGCCGAATGCGCCTGAAACCGGTTTCGGCTACATAAAAAGGCATGCCGAGGCTTTGGCGGAGCCTGAAGGGAAGGAACTTCCTTTCGCCTATAAGATCGAGAGCTTTGTTGAAAAGCCTGATGCCGCCACCGCCCGAAAGTTTCTCGAATCCGGTCACTATACCTGGAACAGCGGCATGTTCCTTTTCAAAGCTTCCAGCATCCAGGAAGAGATGGAGCGCCATTGTCCCGATATTCTGGCCTCATGCCGCGAGGCCGTAAAGGGAGCCCGCTCGGACCTCGATTTCACCCGGCTGGATGAAAAGGCTTTTCTGTCCTGCCGGCCGGATTCCATCGATTATGCCGTCATGGAGAAAACCGCAAGGGGCGTTGTGGTCCCGCTGGATGCGGGCTGGAGCGATGTCGGCTCCTGGCAGGCCCTCTGGCAGCTGGGCCTGCCCGATGATCACGGCAATGTTTTGCGGGGGGATGTCATCCTCCAGGATTGTCAGGATAATTTCGTTTATGCCGACAGCCGCATGGTAGCGGCTGTCGGCGTCAAAAACCTGGTGGTGGTTGAAACGCCCGATGCGGTTCTGGTTGCTGATCGGGGTCAGGCGCAGCGAGTCAAGGAGATTGCTGAGCGGCTCAAGGCGGAAAAAAGGCCTGAATATTTCGGCCATGTCAAGGTTCACCGTCCCTGGGGAAGTTATCAGACGGTTGATTTGGAAGATCGCTTCCAGGTGAAGCGAATTACCGTCAAGCCCGGCGCAACCCTTTCACTCCAGATGCACCACCATCGGGCGGAGCACTGGGTGGTGGTAAGGGGCACCGCCCGGGTGACCTGCGGGGAGAAGGTCATCATGCTGTCGGAAAACCAGAGCACCTATATCCCGCTGGGAACGAAACATAGACTGGAAAACCCCGGCGTCATCCCTCTCGAACTGATTGAAGTCCAGTCGGGTAGCTATCTGGGGGAAGATGATATTGTGCGGTTTGAGGACCACTACGGACGAACGTGACTCACCGCCGAGTACGCAGAGAACGCAGAGAAAAACTGAGAATAGGCTTAAGGTTAAAAGCTTTTTTCCCTTTCACGCTAGACCAAAAGGGGCTTGAACCGCCGAGTACGCAGAGAACGCGGAGGAAAAACTGAGAACAGGTTGTGGGTAAAAATCTCTTGGCTTTTGAAAGAGAGGCAGAAATTAAGGAATGTGGCCTCAGTGGCAAAAAAAGATTGAACCGCCGAGTACGCAGAGAACGCCGAGGAAAAACTGAAATCTGTGGTTTGGGTAAAAAGCAAAAATCATGAATGTTCGAATGCTTAAAGCCAAATATTAGGGAGGCAAGGTTTTGTTTTTCTCTGCGGTCTCTGTGATCTATGCGGTAAAAAAAGTATTTATGGATCAGCTTTCTGAAAATATCATTGGTGCTGCAATCAGGGTTCACCGTGAACTGGGCCCTGGATTGCTGGAATCAGCTTATGAGGTTTGCTTGGCGCATGAACTGCGAGAATCCGGCTTGAAAGTTGAGACCCAGAAGCCGCTTCCAGTAGAGTATCGTGGCATCAACCTGGATTGCGGCTATCGTCTGGATATCGTGGTCGAAGACAAAATCATTGTAGAACTTAAGGCCGTCGAAAAACTTCAACCAATTCATGACGCTCAGCTTTTGTCATATCTCAGGCTCTCAGGGATGCCTCTCGGATTGCTGATTAATTTTCACTCCCGACTTTTGAAGGACGGCATCAAAAGGCTGGTTTATCATTTTTAGACTTTTCACCAATATAAAGAGGAGTTTACCGCCGAGACCGCGAAGAACGCGAAGGGAAAACTGAGAGTGGAATTTGGATCAAGATCTTTTGATTTTTTACATGAGCTAGAATAAAGATTTTGTTTTTCTCTGCGATCTCTGTGGCCTCTGCGGTAAAAAAGCATTTAACCGCCGAGAGCGCGAAGTACGCAGAGAAATACCTGAGAGAGGGCTTTGGTTAAAAACCATGCCTATGACTCTAAAAATATTTAGGTTTTCAATGCTTTAAAACTTGAAATAAAGATTTTGTTTCTCTCGGCGATCTCTGTGATCTCTGCGGTAGAAAAGGGTTTTAAATGAATTTACCCTGCTTTAAAGCTTACGATATCCGGGGGCGCGTCCCTGATGAACTGAACGAGGAAATGGCTTGGCGGATCGGCCGTGCTTATGTTGAGTGGCTTAAACCCCGGCAGGTGGTGGTGGGGCGTGATGTCCGTCTTTCGAGTGAAGCACTGACGCGGGCCCTTTCAGAGGGCCTGATGGATGGGGGCGTGAATGTCTTTGATATCGGCCTGTGCGGAACGGAGGAGGTCTATTTTTCCACGTTTCATTTCGGAATGGACGGCGGCATCATGGTCACGGCCAGCCACAATCCGGCGGATTACAATGGCATGAAACTGGTTAGGGAAGAGTCCCGGCCGGTCAGTGGGGACACCGGGTTGAAGGACATCCGTCGCATGGTTGAACTTGGCGAATTCGGCCGAGTGGAAAGGTCTGGACAATATCGCGGGTTGGAGCACAGAACGGCTTATATCGAACATCTTTTGGGGTATGTTGATCCCGCGTATCTGCAGCCGCTGAAAATAGTGGTCAATAGCGGTAACGGATGTGCCGGCCCCGTTCTGGACCTGCTGGCGGAAAGGCTGCCGTTTGATTTTGTTCGGCTTCAGCATCAACCGGACGGGAGCTTTCCCAACGGAATTCCAAACCCGCTTTTGCCTGAAAACCGGTGTTTGACTTCGGAAGCCGTGCGCCGCCATGGTGCCGACTTGGGGATTGCTTGGGACGGGGATTTCGACCGCTGTTTTCTTTTTGACGAGCGGGGTGACTTTGTCGAGGGCTACTATCTGGTCGGTCTGCTGGCTGAGATGTTCTTGGCCCGGAATCCCGGTGCTTCAATCATCCACGATCCCCGCTTGACCTGGAATACCATCGATATTGTCCGGCGCTGTGGCGGAGTACCCGTCCAATGCAAAACCGGTCATGCTTTTATCAAGGAACGCATGCGCTCCGAAAATGCTGTCTATGGCGGCGAGATGAGCGCCCATCATTATTTCCGGGATTTCGCTTTTTGCGACAGCGGCATGATTCCCTGGCTGGTGGTGGCGGAGATCCTTTCCAAAGCCGGAAAGGGCCTGTCTTCACTGGTCGGCGAAAGGATCAAGCTCTATCCCGTTTCCGGAGAAATCAACCGCCGGCTGGCCGACCCTCAGGCTGCGCTCCGACGGGTCGAGGCGGCTTTCCCCGGCGGCCGAAAAGATCAAACTGACGGGCTGGGACTTGAGTTTGACGAATGGCGCTTCAATCTCCGCTCTTCCAATACCGAACCGGTAGTGCGCTTGAATGTCGAGGCGCGGGCGAACGAGGAGCTGATGCGCAGAAGGACTGAGGAGATTTTGCAATTATTGGAGGAAAGATAAAAAAACTGCCAATGGGCCGTCGTCATTGGTCAAAGGTCAATTTGTTTAGGGATTTAGTCCGAAGACTGAAGGCCGAAGGAAAACCTCCAAACCTTATTAACCGCCGAGGACGCGAAGAACGCAGAGGAAAAACTGGGAACGGGTTTTGGTTTAAAAAACAAGGGCTGATTCCTAAAAGCATTTAAAATTGTAAGATTTTAAATCGGGAAATCAAGATTTTGTTCTTCTCTGCGGTCTCTGTGATCTCAGCGGTAAAGATAAGATTGAACCACAGAGATCGCGAAGAACGCGGAGAATAAACGGAAATCCGGGTTTGGGTAAAAAGAAAGAATCATGACTCTTGGAATATTTAAAGCCGTAGGGTTTTAATCAGGGAATCTGACTTTTGGTGTACTCTGTGACCTCTGTGATCTCAGCGGTAAAGATAAGATTGAACCACGGAGATCGCGAAGAACGGGGGTAAGACCTGACTAATGACCAAGGACCAAGGACCAAGGACCAATGACCAAGGACATATGACAAGCCCCAGGCTTTTGGCATCGAAAATTGCATAAAAAGATGTTTTCATTTATTCTTCATTTTGATGACAGTCACTATGTCAATGTAAGACATATGGAGTTTCTCGATACGAAATGCCTCAAACTTTTCTTTCCATCGCCCTAATCAACTCAATCCTGCTTTTCAGCATTTATCTTTTTGTCCGAAAGCGCCAATATCACAGCACCTATTTTCTTATTGCAGGGCTGTTTTTTTACGCAGGGCTTGAGCTTTTTGACCTCCTGACCCTTCAGCAACCGGAAAAATTTTTTTTATGGAAGAAATGTGTTCTGATCTGTGAGTCCTTTCTCCCCTTGAGTTTTCTCTCCTATTCGATCTTTTTCGCAAAAAAAATCAGGTTTAAGGAATTAACTTTTTTTCAAAAGACGACATTTTGTCTTTCTTTGTTTTTTCTTCCGATTCCTTTTTTGAGTCTGCCCGAAACAATGTTTTTTGCTCCGGATTTTCCTCAGGAAAAAATTATTTTTCTTACCGATACGGGGTACTTTTTTTATTTCGGCTTGCTTTTATACATGGTTTTAACTCTCGCAAATTTTGAAAAAAACCTGTTCAGCCTGCCTGTGCCTGAAAGATTCCGCGTAAAATTTGAGATTGTGGGTGCCGGACTCATAATCGCCATGCTGATTGTTTACTACAGTCAAGGCCTGTTGTACCGGACTTTAAATATGGATTTAATGCCGGGGAGAAGCATTATTGTGCTTCTCGGCGTTTGCCTTATGTTTTACTCCTTTGCCAGACGGGGTGGATTGAGGAAGCTTTACGTTTCCAGGAATATGGCCTACCGCTCGGTGGTGATTCTGATTGTCGGTTGTTATTTTATTGTTCTGGGTCTGACCGGACAGGGAATGCGCTATCTGGGGATTTCCTCCCAAAATATTTTCTTTTATCTGGTGGCATTTTTAGGGGGACTTTTTTTTGTCGTTCTTTTGTTGTCCGAGACTTTAAGGCGAAAATTCAGGGTTTTTCTGCATAAAAATTTTTACCAGCAAAAATACGACTACCGAGATCAGTGGTTGCAGTTCACCACCAAAATATCATCAAAGAGCGACTTTAACGACCTGCAGGACGCCATCCTGGCTTTTTTTTGCGAGACGTTCTCCATACAGGGTGCGGCCCTTTTTCTTAGTGACGACGACAAGAAAAAATTTATCTGTCAGGCGGCACGTGAAATGGATATATATGACCAGGGTTTTCCTTTTGAAAATTCTCTGGTGAAGCTTTTAAAGGGGAGGGACTGGGTTTTCAGCGCCAGGGAGGAAAATCCGATAATCAGCAAAGAAAATCAGGCGTTTTTTGAAAAATTTGAGGTATCGTTCATAATACCGATGACTTTCGAAGATAGGCTTGAGGGCTTCGTGGTCCTGGGCCGCTGGATTAATCCGGATGAAAAGGTCATTTATGAAGATTTTGACCTGATGAAGGTTGTGGCACGTCAGGCCATCAACAACCTCATGGGGAGCAAGTTGTCCCAACAGCTTTCCGCTCAAAGAGAGATGGCTGTCATAGGAAAGATTTCGACTTTCGTCGTGCATGATTTGAAGAATCTGGTCTCTTCTTTGGGAATGATGACCGAAAACGCCAGAGAATACATCAACGAACCCGAATTTCAACAGGACATGCTCGACACACTTTCCGGCACGGTCGAGAAAATGAAGAGGCTGATCGCCCGCTTGAGAAATCTCCAGGAAGCCGGAGCCATGGTCGAAAAGTCTTTTGATCTCAAATCCGTTGCCGCCGAATGTGCGAAAACGGCCAACGGATCCGGGGTTCTTGTGGAAGGAGAGCCTGTCTTTGTGAAAGGGGATCCTGACGAGTTGCAGAAAGTAATCCTGAACCTGATTATCAACGGCGTCGAGGCGAGCGACAAGGGTACGCCAGTGCGGGTACAGGTCGGGGAAAACGGTCAGGGGCTTGTTCGGGTGACGGACAATGGCTGCGGCATGTCGGAGGAATTCATTCGGACGCGGCTTTTTAAGCCGTTTGAAACGACCAAAAAGAAGGGATTCGGAATCGGCCTTTACCAATGCAGGAATATTGTGGAGGCTCATGGGGGCCGTATCGAGGTAAAGAGCGAGGTGGGTAAAGGGACGGAGTTCTCGGTGTATTTGCCACTGGAAGAGGGGATCAGGTTAGAGGCTGAAGCCCGAAGACCGAAGACTGAAGGGAAAGAGGACGAAGACAGAAGGCTGAGGGCAGAAGACTGAAGGTTGAAGGATTTTAGGTTTTGGTTATCCTTCTGTCTTCAGCCTTCAGTCTAACCCTCTGCATTTCAATAGTTTTCAACCTTCAGCCTATAGACCTAGTAAAATAAAACCATGCGTGATCACAATAAACTAAAGGCGTTCAAACTGGCTGATGAAATAGCCATTTTGGTTTATGAAATCACTGCAGAATTTCCCAAGGAAGAGCTATATGGTCTGATTTCTCAAATGAGGCGGGCAGCTGTATCCGTTCCATCCAACATCGTCGAAGGTTGTGCACGCGATAGCGAGGCAGACTATCTGCGCTTTCTTTATATAGCTTTTGGTTCGTTGAGAGAATTGCATTACCAAATTGATTTTTCGAAGCGTTTGGGGTTTTGGGTGTCTAAAGACTCTTCCGGCCTGGAATCAAAAGTTATTGAAACTGAAAAGGTTTTGAGTGGTTTGATTCGGTCGTTGAGAAAATAAGTTGGTAGCAGGCCAAAGGAAAAGGATAGGGCTGAGGCTGGAAGACTGACGGTGGAAGAAAAAGCAAAACCAGGTAGAAGGTGGGAAGACTGAAGGTTGAAGGATTTTAGCCTAAAGACTTTTTGGTTTTCCTTTGGACTTCAGTCTAATCCCCTGCTTGCCTAACAGTCTTCAGCCTACTGCCTAACACCCTGAAAAAAAGCCTGAGCTTTTTTAAAATGGAGTATTTTTAAATGGAAAAGCTTCTTTCTGTTGAAGATAACGAGGAAATCCAGAAGCAACTCAAATGGGGTCTAGGAAAAGACTATAAGGTTTTTCTTGCCGGCAATGTCTCCGAGGCTCTGACTCTTTTTGAGAACCACCACCCCAAGGTGGTAACGCTCGATCTGGGCCTTCCTCCCGACCCCGATGGGTCAGTAGAAGGATTCCGCTGCCTGGAGGCCATCATGCAGCAGGCTCCCAGAACCAAGGTTGTGGTTCTGACCGGCAATGAAGAGAGAGAAAGCGCTCTCCGCGCCATCCGGATGGGAGCTTATGATTATTATGCCAAACCCATCAATCTCGATGAGCTAAGAGTCATTTTAAGCCGTGCCATCAACCTGTTCGATCTGGAGGAAGAAAACCGGCAGTTGCATACCTCTCTTTCCAATGGAGGAGGGGAATTGCAGGGGATCTTCGGTCAATGCCCCAAAATGGTAGATGTTTTCAATACCATCAAGAAAGTTTCTTCCAGCGACGTACCGGTCCTTATCACGGGGGAGAGCGGCACCGGAAAGGAAATGGTGGCGAGCGCCATCCATAAGAAAAGCCTGAGGAAAAACGGCCCGTTCATTCCCATCAACTGCGGTGCGATTCCTGAAAATCTTCTCGAGTCGGAGCTTTTTGGCCATGAAAAGGGCTCCTTTACCGGTGCCCATGGACGGGTTCAGGGAAAGTTCGAATATGCCCATGGGGGAACGCTCTTTCTGGATGAAATCGGGGAAATGCCTATGTCTCTGCAGGTGAAGGTATTGCGTTTTCTGCAGGAGAAAGTCATTCAGAGGGTCGGTGGAAGAGACAACATCGACGTCGATGCCCGAATTATTTCCGCGACCAACATTGATGCTCATCAGGCTATTGAAGACGGAACCTTTCGGGAAGATCTTTTTTACCGGATAGGCGTGGTCACCATCAATCTTCCTCCTCTCCGGGAGAGAGACAAGGATATTTTTTTCCTGGCCCATTTGTTTTTGAGGCGCTTCAGTGAAACGTTGAACAAGCGCGCCCGCAGTTTCAGCATGGCGGCCCTGAACCGGATGGAGGGCTATTCATGGCCGGGCAATGTTCGGGAGTTGGAAAACAGGGTGAAAAGGGCCGTCATCATGGCCGAATCCTCCATTATTGAACCTAGGGATATGGATTTTGTCGATTCCGAAAAGATGCCGGAAACAAAACCGCGGGAACTTTCTTCTGAAATACTGACATTGAAGGAAGCCAAAGAACGGGTTGAAAAAGAAATGGTTATAGCCGCTCTGGAAAAACAGAAAGGTAACGTTGTGAAAACGGCCGAAGTCTTGGGTATCAGCCGGCCCACCTTGTATGACTTGATGAAAAAACATGGTCTTCAGCCCTGAATGGATTTGAAAAAATTTAAAACCCTGCCAGCCACCAAATCTTTTTATCTCACCTATTTTCGAAAAAAATCCTGAAAAATTTTTCTGTTGAAATCAATTGTCTCAATGTTGAGACAAGAGGCTTCTTTGGTCGAATTTTTTTAACCAAAGGTTATGCCTCCACCCAAGAAATTCAAAATAAATTAATAGACCTAGATACTTACATAGTGTCGTCAGATGGTGCCGAAAAAAACCACCCCAAAGCCTCACCTTGTAAGCGCAAAAAAAGAATCATGTGGAAAAAGATAAAAAACATATTAAAAACAATAATTTGAAAGAAAGCGCCATTTTCCTCCCATTAATTCTTAAATATAGCAAATGGCACACAAACTGCCTTAATAGCTCCAAAGCTTTGCGACCAAAATTTTTGAAATAGTAGGGGGAAAAATGGCCAAAAGATTAATTCAGATTTTTTTTGTTCTGGCCTTTTTGTTTTTTTACTGGGGGAATTTTGCTTTTGCAAAAGATATCACTCTGTCTTGGGGTTCAAGCCCTAGTTCAGGGGTGACGGGGTACAAAGTATATTATCAGGGGAATTCAAATGTGGCTCCGTTGACAGGAACCGGGGCTTACTACAACGGCTCCCAAGTGGCTTCACCAGTGGATGTTGGCACTGTTAGAAGTGTAACTTTGACTAACCTGGATGACAACATGCTGTACTCTTTTGCGGTTACAGCTTATTCCGAGACTGATGAGAGTGCATACTCTAATATAGTGACGGAAGAACCTGTCGGGCCAGTGACCCCTGATAATATTGATAGTGATAATGACGGATACCCGGCCGGTACAGACTGCAACGACAACAACGCCTCAATCAACCCTGGAGTTCCGGAGATTCTTGGAAATGACGTGGACGAGAACTGCGACGGCACGGTCGGCGTTTACCAGGACAGTGACGGCGACGGTTACCCAAGTGATGTGGATTGCAACGACAGCAATGCTGCCATAAACCCTGCTGCAGCCGAAATCTTTGGCAATGGTATTGATGAAAATTGCAACGGAATGAGTGATGACACGGTGGCAGCAGATCCCTATTCAGCCCCGATTTTGAATTCTGTCGAGACAGATGGAAGTAACTTTGTTCTCCGGTGGAGCTTGCCGACTGGAAGCGAAACCCCGTCCGGTGGCTATGACATCATTGTCGATGGGGTGGACACCAACCGAACCTATCGCACCACTCAACTAACAAAAGTTGTTAGTGGCCTGTCTACTGGCAACCATTGTTTCAACGTTCAAGCCCGTTACTTGCAGGTCTATCCTGCTTTCGGTCCGATTTCCAACGAAGTTTGTGCGGATTCCAATGTAGCTGATCCAGATAATGATAATGACGGATATCCGGCCAGCAGCGATTGTAACGACAACGACGCGTCTATCAATCCGAACGCCGCGGAAATTCTGAACAACGGCATCGACGAGAACTGCAACGGCATGGACGATGACGCGGCCTCAACCCCTTCCCATATAGAAGTCGGCCGGGTGGATATCGACGGGACTTGGAGGACGGTCACTCTGTCCGCCAGCTTCAACGATCCGGTCGTCATTGTCGGTCCGCCGACCTACCGTGACCCGGCAGCAGGCCTGGTCCGGATTCGCAACGTCCAGGACAGCTCCTTCGAAATCCAGTTTGCCGAATGGACCTACGGCGACGGCAGCCATGGCACCGAGAACGTCCCCTACCTGGTTGTGGAGCGCGGCCGCCATGAAATGTCCGACGGCAGTATCTGGGAAGCCGGGACCTTCTATCTCGGCCAGACCGGTGTCATGAGCAGCCACAACTATCTCCAGGGCTTCTCCGGTGTCCCCCGGCTTCTTCTCACCGTGCAGACCTGCGACGAGCCGTTGAAGCCGGTCACGGCCCGGGCCGAAAACGTCGACGGCTACGGTTTTGAAGCCGGTCTGTTCACCCAGGAAAGCCTGCTGGGCAGCCACGGCCAGGAAGCCGTGGGTTATCTGGCGGCCTGGAAATCCAGCGACAGCGGCACCATTGAGGTGAACGGCTCGACACAGTCCTATGAGCTGAGCGAAATGGCTGTCGGCTCTGCCTTTGTGGCTGTTGACGAATATGCCGTCAAGCTGGAAGAAGACCAGTCGAGTGATATCGAAATCAGCCATGCCTCGGAACAGGTGTCCAGAGTAAAAGTAGGCGGGAACCTGTTCATGCAGGCGGTGAGCTGCGAAGAGATGGATACCGTGGCGCTGCGTATTTCCGAGGACGGTGTTCCGGCCCAGGCCACAGGTGGGGACACTATCGGCGTGCGTCGCGGCGGCAGCTTTATGCTTACCGACAACACGCCGCCGAGTGTTGCGGAAACCGTCTTCTCCTTCGGCTTCAGCGACGTTCAGCCGGGCGACACGGTCTTTTCCGGCGACTGGAACGGCGACGGCGTGGACACCGTGGGTATGCGGCGCGGCACTACGATCTACCTGCGCAACAGCAACAGCAGCGGCTCAGCGGATATCGTCTTCACCTTTGGTCTGGCGACGGATCAGATCATCGCTGGCGACTGGAACGGTGATGGTATCGATACCGTGGGTTACAAGCGGGACAACATATTTTACCTTAAGAATTCCAACGCATCCGGGGATGCGGATTTGGTCTTCAGCTTTGGCTTCTCAAGAGCTTACCCAACGGATTTGGCCTTGGCCGGCGACTGGGACGGCGACGGAGTGGATACCATCGGTATCCGGCGGGGCAACAAATTCTATCTCCGTGACAGCAATTCCACCGGTTGGCCGAACTACAGTTTTTACTTTGGCCAGGCCACCGACCAGGTCGTGGTGGGCGACTGGGATGGTGACGGCAGCGACAGCATCGGTCTCAAACGGGGAACGGAGTATTTCCTGAAAAACAGCAATGAAAGTGGTTATGCGGATACAAGCTTCAATTTCGGTGAAACGGGCGATATGCCCATAGCGGGGAAGTGGTAAGAAGTCCTTTGCAATTTTCAGAGTTTTCGGACCGGGCTAAGTTCGTCAAACCGCATACACGTTTGACAAAGATTGACTGAGTTTAGAGGGTCAATAGATTTCGGTCCACCAGTCCCTGGTTAAAGTCAGTGTTTTTTCAGGTTGTTTAATCCTTCTGAAAAAGGCCAATAAGAAGCCCAATTCATTGGCTTTCTTGGAATCCGAAAAGATACAAATTCAGGAACTCATTGTTTTAATTATATTTTATGAAATAAAAAACAAATGGCTTATGGCACGGGAAATGCTCTTAAAGGTATCGATTTTTCTGTCCACATGGGGGAGGCTAGATTCATCCATAAAAAATAGTTAACGACTGGGAAAGTTCAAACTTTCTCCGACAAAGGCAAAGCTGAAGTAATTCAGCGACGCAAAGCTTCGGGTCCTGAAAAGGATGGCCGAGCTACCGAAGAGAAACAATGCATCCATTTGGGGAAAATGGTTTTGCATTAAAAGCGCTCATCTTCGGTAGAAGGTGAGCGCTTTTTTTTAGGGGTTAAAACGGGGGTGAAAATGGGAAAATTTAAATTATGTTTTTGGCTGCTAATAGTTTCAGCTTTTCTTTTAGGTACGGAGGGTTTTGCTAAAGATATCACTTTGTCTTGGGAATCAAGTCCCAGTTCGGGGGTGATGGGGTATAAAGTGTATTATCAGGGGAACTCGAATGTGGCTCCGTTGACAGGAACCGGTGCTTACTACAACGGCTCCCAAGTGGCTTCGCCTGTGGATGTAGGCACTGTTAAAAGTGTAACTTTGACTAATCTGGATGACAACATGCTGTATTCTTTTGCTGTCACCGCATATTCCGAATCTGATGAGAGTGCATACTCTAATATAGTGACGGAAGAACCTGTCGGACCGGTAGTCCCTGATGACTCGGATAACGATAATGATGGCTATATAACCAGTGTTGATTGCGACGACAATAATTTCTCAATTAATCCTGGTGCAAGTGAAATTCCGGGCAATGGTATTGATGAGAACTGCAACGGAATGGCAGACGATGCAGTTTTTTTAGCACCCGTTTTGGGTTCTGTTGGAGCTGACGGCAGCAGTTTTGTTCTCAAATGGAGCCTTCCATCCCAAAGCGAAGTTCCCTCTGGAGGTTATGACGTTTTTGTTGATGGTGTGGACACCAATGAGACCTATCGCACAACATCACTGTCTACAACTATCAGTGGCCTTTCCACAGGCAACCATTGTTTCAGTATCCAAGCCCGCTATATGCAGGAAGATCCGCCTTTTGGCAAGACGTCTAATGAGGTTTGTGCAGAGTCAAGTGTAGCAGATCCGGATAATGATAATGACGGATATCCCGCCAGTACCGACTGTAACGACAGCAATGCTTCAATCAATCCTGTTGCAACCGAAATCCCCTACAACGGCATCGACGAGAACTGCAACGGCTCGGATGATGACGATGACGTCGATAATGACGGTTTTGTAGCCAGTTTGGACTGCAACGACAACAACGCTTCCATCAATCCGAACGCGACGGAAATTCCTTATAATGGTGTTGACGAGAATTGTAACGGTGCTGATGACGACGATGATTTGGATAATGACGGGTTCCTGACCAGCAGCGACTGCAATGACAACGACGCGTCTATTAATCCGAACGCCGCGGAAATTCTGGACAACGGCATCGACGAGAACTGCAACGGCATGGATGATGACGTCGTCTCAACCCCTTCCCATATAGAAGTCGGCCGGGTCGATATCGACGGGACCTGGAGGACGGTCACTCTGTCCGCCAGCTTCAACGATCCGGTCGTCATTGTCGGTCCGCCGACCTACCGTGACCCGGCAGCAGGCCTGGTCCGGATTCGCAACGTCCAGGACAGCTCCTTCGAAATCCAGTTTGCCGAATGGACCTACGGCGACGGCAGCCATGGCACCGAGAACGTCCCCTACCTGGTTGTGGAGCGCGGCCGCCATGAAATGTCCGACGGCAGTATCTGGGAAGCCGGGACCTTCTATCTCGGCCAGACCGGTGTCATGAGCAGCCACAACTATCTCCAGGGCTTCTCCGGTGTCCCCCGGCTTCTTCTCACCGTGCAGACCTGCGACGAGCCGTTGAAGCCGGTCACGGCCCGGGCCGAAAACGTCGACGGCTACGGTTTTGAAGCCGGTCTGTTCACCCAGGAAAGCCTGCTGGGCAGCCACGGCCAGGAAGCCGTGGGTTATCTGGCGGCCTGGAAATCCAGCGACAGCGGCACCATTGAGGTGAACGGCTCGACACAGTCCTATGAGCTGAGCGAAATGGCTGTCGGCTCTGCCTTTGTGGCTGTTGACGAATATGCCGTCAAGCTGGAAGAAGACCAGTCGAGTGATATCGAAATCAGCCATGCCTCGGAACAGGTGTCCAGAGTAAAAGTAGGCGGGAACCTGTTCATGCAGGCGGTGAGCTGCGAAGAGATGGATACCGTGGCGCTGCGTATTTCCGAGGACGGTGTTCCGGCCCAGGCCACAGGTGGGGACACTATCGGCGTGCGTCGCGGCGGCAGCTTTATGCTTACCGACAACACGCCGCCGAGTGTTGCGGAAACCGTCTTCTCCTTCGGCTTCAGCGACGTTCAGCCGGGCGACACGGTCTTTTCCGGCGACTGGAACGGCGACGGCGTGGACACCGTGGGTATGCGGCGCGGCACTACGATCTACCTGCGCAACAGCAACAGCAGCGGTTCTGCGGATATCGTCTTCACCTTTGGCCTGGCGACGGATCAGATCATCGTTGGCGACTGGAACGGCGACGGTATCGATACCGTGGGTTACAAGCGGGACAACAAGTTCTATCTGAAGAATTCCAACAGCTCCGGTGAACCGGATATGGAGTTTATTTACGGATTCAAGCGGCCCCGCTCAACCGACGTAGCTCTGGCCGGCGACTGGGACGGCGACGGAGTGGATACCATCGGTATCCGGCGGGGTTACTACTTCTACCTCCGGGACAGCAACTCCACCGGTTGGCCGAACTACAGTTTCGCTTTCGGACTTTCGACTGACCAGGTTGTGGTGGGTGACTGGGATGGTGACGGCAGCGACAGCATCGGTCTCAAGCGGGGAACGGAGTATTTCCTGAAGAACCGCAATGACCGCAGTCCGGCGGACGCCAGCTTCAGCTTTGGTGCGGCCGACGATGCCCCCATTGCAGGGAAGTGGTAAACAGAAATTAAACCGAGAAAAACCATAACCATGAATTGATTTCAAAAAATGGACAATGACAAAAGGCTGAGCCTAGCGCTCAGCCTTTTGTATTTCAACTATTTAAGGCCATTTGCCAGGTAAAAAAGTTGCCCGTTTAGTGACGCTGTGATAGCTTACTGTTTTAGCTGAAATATTATTAATTTAGCCCTGTTTATTTATGAGGATTTGTCGCGAAACCGGTAAGTGCCCGTCAGGCCGAGGCAAGCACAGCGACGCGCGATAAAGGCGTACTCTCAGTACCTCGAAGAGCAAGGAACGCGCACGGCTTGAGATGGTGTGCAATTGACGGTTGCAGTAAAAGTCTTCATGAATAATCCGGGATAGAAGATTGTGAATGAAAAAAGAGCGGTTGGACAAGCTTCTGGTTGATCGCGGTCTGGTGCAGTCCAGGGAACGGGCGCGGGCGCTGATCCTTGCCGGGCAGGTCCTGGCCGACGAGCAGGTTTTCGACAAGGCCGGGGTAAAAGTTCCGGAGGACATCGACCTGCGCATCAGGGGCGAGGACATCCCTTTCGTCTCCCGCGGCGGGCTCAAACTGGAACATGCCCTTGGTGAATTTCAGATGGATGTCAACGGGGTCGTTGCCCTCGATGTCGGTGCCTCAACCGGAGGATTTACGGATTGTCTGCTCCAGCATGGCGCGGCAAAAGTATACGCCCTGGATGTCGGTTACGGGCAGCTGGCCTGGAAACTCCGCCAGGACCCGCGCGTCATCTGCCTGGAAAGGACAAATATCCGCCACCTGCTTCCCGAGCATCTGGCTGAGAGGCCATCCCTTGCAGTCATTGACTGCTCCTTTATTTCCCTGACAAAAGTCTTGCCGCCGACTCTCAACCTTTTAACCGAAGATGCCGAGGTCATCGCTTTAATCAAGCCTCAATTTGAATTGGAAAAAAGGCTGGTGGGCAAGGGCGGCATTGTTCGGGATCGGCAGCTCCAGGAGTTGGCGGTCCGGAAGGTACGGGATTTCGCGGCGGGCCTTGACTGTTTTGGGCAGAAGGTGATTGAAAGTCCTGTTCTCGGTTCAAAAGGCAACCGGGAGTTTCTGATTTATTTAAAAAAGACAGGCTAAAGGTGGGAAGAGTGAAGGTGGAAGGAAAAACCAAAATCGGCCATTGATCCTTGGTCAGTGGTTATTCGTAAACCTTTTTTACCGCTGAGTTCCCAGAGACCGCAGAGAGAACCTAAATGAATATGGTGTCTTCAATAAAAAAACAAAAAATCCTATTTCATTTAAAAACCGGATTTTAATTCTTTCTTCGCGTTCTCCGTGTTCTCTGCGGTTAAATGCCATTTTTACCGCAGAGGTCGCAGAGACCGCTGAGAAGACCAAAATTTGGATCCGAGGTTTTGAAACATTGCAATCTTGAATATTTACAGAATTATTAGCTTGGTTTTTTTACCAATGCCCAGATCTCGGTTTGTCCTCAGCGCACTCTGCGGTAAAAAGGTTTGAAGGTTTACCTTTAGTCTTCAGCCTTCAACCTTCAACCTATAGCCTGACAACCTATTTTTATGATCAAACTGCTTCATACCGCTGATGTTCACCTCGATTCTCCCTTCCCGTCTCTCGGGGAAAAGGAGGCTTTGCGGAAGAACGATTTTATTCAGACCTTCGAGCGGCTTCTGAGCCTTGCCATAAAAAACGAGGTTGATTTTTTTCTCGTTGCGGGCGATCTGTTTAATTCGGCTACCCCCTCCTCCTTTGCCATCGGAAAGGTGCAAAGCGGTATAAAAAGGCTTGCGGACCGGGGCATTATATCCATCCTTCTTCCCGGCACTCACGACCACGTCTCCCAGGTCAGTTCGGTCTATCAGCGGCATGAATTCCCGGGGGCGTTGATTCTAAATGACCCTGCCAGGGAGGACCCCGCGGTTTTCGAAAAAAGAGGAAAGAAGGTCTGTTTCTATGGTTGCCCTTACTCCCCCTCTGAAGACAAGGATCCTCTGGCGAGCATGACCAGAAGATTTGCGGAAGGTATCCATATCGGTTTGCTGCACGGTTCGCGCAAGGGCAGTCCCGACTGGAATTACCGGAAAAAGGACCTGGCTTTCACCCTGGCTGATTTGAAAAAGTGGCGTCTCGATTATGTCGCCCTGGGTCACTACCATAATTTCGAAACGATCAGCGAAAACAACCGGATTCTGGCCTGCTACCCGGGCTCGCCGGAAGGCAAGAAGTTCGGAGAAAACGGGGTCCGGCATGCGGCCTTGGTGCGGATGAACGAGCGCGGAGTGATTGTCGAAAAACCAACGGTCCATACCAGAATTTTGCAGGAGCAAACCCTTGACCTGACGGGTTTTTCCGACCGGGAAGCGGTCAGGGAAGCGGTTCTGGCCCTTGCCGATCAGAATACGCTCATGCGCCTTACCCTGGAAGGTCTTCTGGAGTCTCCCCTGGATAGGGAATTGTTGCAGGCTCAGGTCTGCGATCACTTTTTTCACCTCGAGCTGCTCGACCGAACCTCTCTTTTTGACAGCCATTTTGCCTCCCGCATTGCCGGGGAAGAAACGGTCCGGGGGTGTTTCGTCCGCCGGGTTCGAGCCTTGATGGCCAATGCTTCCCCCGAAGAAAAAAGTCTTCTTGACCAAGCGTTTCGTGAGGTTCTGATGCGCTTTAAAGCCAACGGAAAAGAGCCTCTATGATTCTGGAAAATTTGGAGTTGATAAATTTTGGCAGGTTTTCCAGGGCCGATTTCCGTTTTGAACCGCATTTGAACCTGGTTCTCGGCCCCAACGAGGCCGGAAAATCGACCCTTATGGAAGCAATTCCCGCCGTTTTTTTCGGGGTCCGCAACAAGGAGCGCTTTCAGAGCTGGAAAACTTCAGGCGGCTGCAGGGTAACCGCAGTTTTTCGGGAGAGGGAAAAAGTATTGCGTATCGCAAGGGATATCCTTTCGGACCAGGTTTGCCTGGCGGAGGAAGATGATAAACAAAATCCGCTTTACCGCTTTGAAGGCAAAGTTTCCCCTTTGGGCCGGTCCTCCGAAAAAATTGAGTATGCGGACAGACTTGCTCAAACCCTGGGCATTGTCGAGGAGGATATTTTCCGGTCGTCACTTTTTTTCGGGCAGGGGAACCTGGAGATTACCGGTCGCAATGAATTGGGAGCCAGGGTCAAAAACCTTCTTTCCGGCTCGGTTGAGGTCGACTATGAAAAAGTCCTGAACTCCCTTCAGGAGGATTACTTTGCCATCACCCGGAAGAATCCCTGGGGCCGTGATAAAACCAATGACCGTGCCTTGGAAATGGTAAAAATTGAACTGGACGATCTTGAAAAGGCCTGGCTGGAAGGCACGGAAACGACCAAAAAAATGGAGGAACTCCAAGCCAGGATAGAAATTCTTAAAGAGGAGGCGGAAAAAGACCGGAAGGATCTGCTCCAGGGCCAACATTACCTGAAATGGGCAAAGAACCGGATCGATCTCGAGGAAAAAGAGAGGATGCTCCAGGACGAGTTCAGGCGGTTGCAAAAGGAGGAACAGAAAATCGAGCGCCTGCTCGAAGAAAGAAGGCAGGTGGAACAGGCCATCCGCGATATGGCGATTCCCGCCGAAGCCTCCGAGGACCTCCCCCGCCTTGTTTATGAACTGCAGGAACTTCGGGCAAGGGCAAAAAATGCCGAAACAGAGATTAACGCGGTTTACCGGAAAATGCCCGCTGCCGGGAAAATACCCTGGGCGCTGCTTTTTTTTATTTGTATTAGCCTGGTTTTGGGCGTCGCCTACCAGATTCACGAGAAACCCGACCAATTGGTGCCCCTGGGGTTGGGCGTGGGCCTCGCCATTTCCCTGCTGTTTCTGTTTTTTCTAAAAAGGAACAGCGTGCGGTCCAATGAAAGATACCTGATCAAAGGCCAGGCCGAGATTCTTGAAGCAGGCCTTGAGGAAACCAGGAAGAGCTTGCTTAGCCTGGAAGGTTATCTGGAAAACCTTGGTTTCAAGCATTCCGAGGAGGAGTTGCTTTATCTGAAAAGCGCTTTGCAGAAGAGGGCCGCTTATGAGGAGCGGTTAAGAGCCGTAGAAAGCGGCCTGGCGGTTTTGGAGAAACCTGGGGAACTGCAGGAGTTGAAGGCGAGCGTTATCAGGGAATTGGCGGTGCTGGATGACAAAAAGGGGAGGATTCAGGGGGAAAGCCTGCTTGCCGACATGGTGGATCTGCCGGAGGCGGAAGAAAAACTGGCCGCCCTGGAAAAAAAATTGCGGGCCAAGGAAAAAGAGCTCTCTGGCCTTGAACAACAGGAGTCGTATCTGGCTGACCAATTGAAGAACCTCCCTGATATTGAAGATCAGGGGCATTTTCTGAAAGAAAAAGGCTTTTTTCTTAACGAACGGAAAAAGGTCCTGCAGCTGGCTTTCGACCTGCTGTCCCAGGCGGTGGAAGACTTCCGCAGGGGATACCTCGAAAGGTTTGCTTCCGAGGTCGATCAGACCCTGGGATCATTGCTGGAAAAGGAAGGCAGGAACCTGAAGGTTACCGACGAATTCAGTTTCTGCCTCAAAGAAGGTGACGATGAAGAAAAACCCTTGAACCATTTCAGTCAGGGGACAGTCGATGCCGCATTTTTTGCCATTCGGTTGGTGCTGACGGGGCTGCTTTTTCAGGGGCGGCTGCTGCCTTTACTGTTGGATGATCCGCTGGTGAATTTTGATTCAAAGAGGCTGATCAATACGCTACAATATCTGGAAAATCTTGCAGCCGGGCAGCAGGTGATACTTTTCAGCCATGACAACCGCCTGCTCGGCCTGATTAACCGCCATAAGTGGAACGTGATTGAAATGTTAAAAGGCTGAAGGTTTTTTGGCCGAAGGGGAAGAGAAAAGAGGTTGAAGACTGAAGGCTGAAGGAAAACAAAAAACCGTCATTGGTCAATTGTTAATAGTCATTGGCTGAAGGCCAGTGACCAGAGACCAAGGACAACTGACAGATTTTCCTTCAACCTATTCACCTTATTCAAGGAGAAAATGCCATGGAAGGACAATGCCTTTTCTGTAAAATTGTTAAAGGGGATATCCCCTCCGAGAAGGTCTATGAAGACGATTTGCTGGTTGCATTCAAGGATATTGAACCCAAGGCCCCTTTCCATTTTTTGCTGGTTCCCCGGCAACATATCAGGACTGCCCTTGACCTGACGGACAACGATAACCCCCTTCTCGGGCGTATTTTTCAGGTGGCTAATAAAATTGCCCGTGATTTCGGTTTTGCCGATAATGGATTCCGGGTGGTCAACAATTGTAATGAAGAGGGCGGGCAGTGTGTCTGGCACATCCATTTTCATCTTTTGGGGGGTCGCCGGATGGCCTGGCCGCCGGGGTGAGAAAAAGGTGGAAAGCATTTAGGCTGAAGGCTGAAGTAAAAAAGCTGGTAGCCTGAAGGGTTTTCCCAACAGTCTTCGGTCTTCTACCTAAATTCCTATTAAATATAGGTGATTGATTTGCCATTGGATTTTGAGAAGAAAGAAAAACGCCTGATCGAAGAGATCATGGAGCTTCTGGTCACCCATTTTGGGGGGGAGTTTAGCGAGGAGGAGCTGGATCGCAAAATCTCTACCCTGGAACAGGCAATTCAGATCGCTAAAAGGTCTCATGAAGGTCAGTTCCGGAAATCGGGCGAGCCTTATTTTTTTCACCCCCTGAGAGTGGCCCATCTCGCCGCCCGGAACTGGATGGATTTCGCCTCCATTACGGCCGGGCTTCTTCACGATGTGGTAGAGGATACGCCGGTAACCCTGGCGGAGGTGGAATCCGCCTTCGATTATGAAGTTGCCTTTCTCGTCAACGGTTTGACCAAGGTCAAGGAAGAAAAGCTCAGCCGGGAAGCCTTGCGGAACCAGACCTACCGGAAACAGTTGCTGGTCGCCTTGGAAGACGTCCGGGTTTTATGTCTGAAATTTTGGGACCGTATCGATAACCTGCAGACCATTGGGGCCCTTGATCCTGAAAAACAGTCCCTGATCGCCGAGGAGACCCGCGAGGTATATGTCCCCCTGGCACTGCATCTCGGCATGGGCTATGTGACATCGGAACTGGACGCCCTTTCGCTCCGGGTACTCTATCCCCGTCGCTATAAAAGATACCAGACCGCTCTCAGGATGATCCGCAAGGAGCAGGAAGGGTGGCTGCGAAAGTTCCGTTCCAGAATCACTCAACTGTTTGAGAGTCACAAAATCGAGGCCCACATAAAAGACCGCTGGCGGGCCTTTTCCATTGCCGCCGTGCGTGCCCTGAATCAGGGGTTTCCCAAGCTTTACACCATGGAAATCCATGTCGACAAGACCCTCGATGCTTATCTGGCCCTGGGTCTTATGCATACCCTTTTCCCTCCCATTCCCGGCAAACTGAAGGATTACCTGCATATCCCTTCTCAGTATGGGTTCCAGTCACTTCAGACGACGGTTCAGGCGGAGGAGTATCGCCTGAGAATAGAAATTACCACCCACAAGCTGGACCGTTTCAATCGTGCCGGCATCCTGGCGCCCGGATTTGTTTTTCAGAAGGCCAACTTTCAGGAGTTGATGAGATCTTTTCTCGAAGGCGAGTCTCTTTTTGATACCGAGAGCCTGCGGCTGGCATCCTCCATCATCCAGGTTTATACCCCGCGGGGAGATGTCAGAGTGCTTCCCGAGGGAAGCTCCGCTTTGGACTTCGGTTTTGAAATTCATGAAGAGCTGGGCCTTAACGCCTGCCGGGCACGAATTAACGGTAAAACACGGCTGCTCAAATCGAGGCTTCTTGATGGCGACCAGGTTGAAATCGAAAGAGCCGACAAGCCCCAGGTGCTTCCCAAATGGCTGGAGTGGGCAGTTACCCCCAAGGCCAGAAACAGCATCCGTCGCTACCTGCGCAACCGGGTTCGCGAAGAAGAAACAGTGGATGAATAAAGCGGCCTTCTTCTTTTTTCCCTTGCTTGCGCTCCTTTTTAGCTTGGCGCTGGCGCCGTTCCCTGTCTGGGGCGGGCAGGCCAACATCTTTGTTTATCACCGCTTCGGTGATGATCGTTACCCGTCCACCAATGTTTCCCTCAGGGATTTTGAAGCGCATCTGAAAGTATTGTCAAAAGAAAAGGTCGAGGTCCTGCCTCTTGGGGAAGTTGTCGAGCGCTTGCGGCAAGGCCGGCCACTGCCCACCGCCTGTGCCGTCCTGACCGTCGATGACGGTTACAAAAGCTTCCTGAGCGGCGCCATGCCCCTTTTAAGGCGCTTCGGTTTTCCCGCCACCCTGTTCGTCAGCACCGGCTCGGTGGGGGGCGAGGGGTTTCTTTCCTGGGAGGAATTACACAGACTCTCCCGGGAAGGCATTGAAATAGGCAGTCATTCCGCTTCCCATGCGCATTATGTGGAGAGGTCGCCGGGGGAATCGATGCCCCAATGGCTGGCACGGGTCAGGGGCGATATCGTCACCGCACAGGACGTCTTCCGGAAGGAGCTGGGCGGGAGTCCACGGCTTTTTTCCTATCCCTACGGCGAATATTGCCCGGAGATTGCGGAGTTGGTCGAATCTCTGGGCTTTTCCGGGGCTGCCGGGCAGCATTCGGGGGTGGTCAACAGCGTCGATCAAGTGTTTTCCCTGCCGCGCTTCCCCATGGGCGGACCTTTCGCTGTGCTGGAAAGTTTTTCATCCAAACTGAAAATGAAAGCTCTGCCGGTTGAGGTCCTTTCACCCGGGAGCCCTTTGCTGGGGGAGGAAAATCCTCCTCTTCTCCGGGTTACAATCGCAGACAAGGATGTCGACCTGGGGCGGTTGCGCTGTTTTGTCGCCGGCCAGGAAGAAGGCCGGATTGAGGTTGACCCATCCCGGTCCGACGGCTATCTCATTCAAGCCCTAAAGCCGCTGACCGCCCGGCGGACCAAATACACTCTGACGGCGCCTTCCAAAGATGGAAAAAAGTGGTACTGGTTCAGCCAGCTGTGGATCCGAACGGGGCTGCCGGAATAACCAGCCCGGTTATTCATGAAAACTTCAGCTGCAAGCGCCGCTGGCGCGCCATCTCAAACCGTGCCCGTTCCTGGCGCCTCGGCGTAATGCAAATTCACCCGCAGGGCGTTTCGCTGTGTTTGGCATGACCTGACGGGCGCACTTGGGGTTTTTCGCGACAAACCTTTGGCAATAAGTCGGGCTGTATGTCAGAAGCCGCCGGAACCGAGGGTATCGAGGGCCAGCGATCTGGAGGCCGGAACTCTCAGTTTGGCCTGGGAAAGGCGAGAGAGGCGATTCTGGAGGATGATCCTTTTAATGCTTTGAACGTATTTCTGGCCCTGGATGGAATAGTGTACCAAACCGTCGGCCAGATCGAGACTTTTCAGCGGCCGGCCTTCCGAGCGCATAAAAGCCCTTTTTTCGCGCAGCTCTCTGTAGGCCCGGTGAGTGTTGAGATTTCGCAAGTAGGAATGCAGCGAGGCGGAGATCGTTTTAAAACGGCGAACTTCGTAGGTTTTTCCGTCCGGGCGGTCGAGAGGAACAATCCCCGTTCCGGGAGTAAAGGTCCATTCACCGAAAAGGTTGTTGGCCAGACGTGAGAATCTGGATGTGCCATAAGCCGACTCGCTGGCAGCCTGAGCGAGAACCAGGGCCGGTGGAATAATATCGACCCTTTTTAAAAGTTCTCGTCGCAGTCTCTGGTCATTGACCGGGTCTCCTGATAGTTTGTAGGACTTGAGGGTGGCGTCCAGAAAATCCGTTTCAGCAGGAGACAGGGGCTCCCCAAGGCCGATTTTTTTGAATATCTCCTTGAGTTCCTCTCGTTGAAGCTGGATTTGCTGATTGGCAATCAGGGTTATGGGCAAAATGGAAAGGAAAAAAACCTTTTTCTTCTCTTTCAGGTCCTGGATTTGATGGAGATTTTCGGGGAGGGATTTCACAACCAGGGGAGGAATACCCTCATTCAGGTTTTCCAAGTCATATTCATGGGCAGTAAAAAGTTTCACCAGTTCCTGATGACTTGAAGGATTCACAATGATCTTTTTAGGGCCCGTGGAAGCGTGAGCCGCGGCTCGCGAGGTGTTTTCCGAACCATTTTGGCAACCGGAAGAAACCGCCAGAGTAAGCAGCAACACCGCTAAAAAAAAGCGGTTGCAGGCGGTTTGGGGCCCCAATAAAGACCGTCCCCGGGCATAGGTTTTTAAGCTTGAATATGCCAAACCGGAAATCCCACTATACAAATTAAATGAACAAAACCCACAAGCGATCGGAAAATATACCACTATCGATTATAAAAACTCAAATTAAACCTTAACAGAACTTGAGGAGTTTTTTCTTCGTTTATAAAATCCATTGGGATGGGATAGAATAGTGAAGCACTTTCGCAAAGAGTTGTGGTTTAATGTGCCGACCCGGAGGGCGTTTATCAATATCACTCGCGAAGTCGAGGTATGTCTTCGCGAGAGCGGCGTCCAGGAAGGGCTCGTTCTTGTCAATGCCATGCACATCACAGCCTCGGTTTTCATCAATGATGAGGAAAGCGGCCTGCATCATGACTTTGATGTCTGGCTCGAAAAGCTGGCTCCCCATGAGCCGGTTTCCCAATATCGCCACAATGTCGGCGAGGACAATGCCGACGGCCACATGAAAAGGCAGATCATGGGCCGGGAAGTGGTTGTGGCCGCGACCTCTGGCGAGCTTGACCTTGGTCCCTGGGAACAGATTTTTTATGGGGAGTTTGACGGCAAAAGGCGCAAGCGGGTACTGGTTAAAATTATCGGAATGTGAACCTCCAACAGGCCTTGCCTTCGGACCTTACTTGCCTGCCTGGCCGTTGGTATGTTAGGTTTCCCTGGCTGGACTGAAAAACGATGACGCAGACACAACTTCCACAGCATATTGCCATCATCATGGATGGCAACGGGCGTTGGGCTGAAAAACGCCTTTTGCCGCGGATTGCCGGGCACCGCCAGGGGGCGAAAAACGTCAGAATGGTGGTGCAGACCTGCCGGCGGCTGGGTGTGGGGTACCTTACCCTGTTCGCCTTCAGTACTGAAAACTGGCACCGTCCCGGTAAAGAGGTGGATGCGCTTCTCAAGCTTCTCATAAGCTTTCTCAATGACGAAATGCCGGAGATGCTCGCCAATGGTATTCGTTTCAACGTCATTGGAGATTTAAACATGTTCCCCGCGGAGGTCAATGCGGCTCTGGTCAGTGCCATGGAGCGAACCGCCCACCTCAAGGATATGGTCCTGACCCTGGCGCTCTCCTATGGCGGTCGGGATGAAATCGTCAGGGCGGCCCGCAAGCTGGCGGCAAAGGTGATGGAAGGCCAGCTGTGCCCGGAAGAGATCGATGAAGCGGTCCTGTCCGGTTTTCTGGATACCCGGGGCATGCCCGACCCGGACCTGCTGATCCGTACCAGCGGGGAACAGAGAATCAGCAACTTTCTTCTCTGGCAGCTCGCCTACAGTGAAATGTTTTTTTCCGACGTCACCTGGCCTGAATTCGATGAACAGGCATTCCAACGTGCCCTTGAGGAATACGGACGCCGTCAGCGGCGTTTTGGCCTGACCCAGGCCCAGATTCTGGGCGGCAGCAAGGCCGAGGGGAGGTAGTCATTAAACAAAGGATATTGACGGCGCTCGTGGCCATTCCCGTGCTGGTGGTTCTGATCCTTTTTGCCGGCCGGGCATTATTCAGTGGCATCCTGTTTATTCTGGCGCTTTGGGGCCTCTTTGAGTTTTATGCCATGAGCCTGCCGCCGGAACGGGGGCTGGAAAAGAACCTGGCCACTCTGGGCGGGGCTTTCCTGGTATTTCTGCCGCACCTGGAGGGGACCGGTTCCCAGTTCGGCCTGCCGACCTTTCTGTTTTTCCTCTTTGCCGCCCTGCTGCTTTTCCGCTGCCGTGAAATCCCGACGGTTTCCGGACAACTGGGCCTCATAATTCTCGGCTTTGCCTATATCCCTTTTCTGCTCGGCCACATCGGACTTCTTTTCGGACTTCCGCACGGCCGGGAGTGGATATTTCTGGTCCTGCTGATCGTCATGTGCAGCGACAGCCTGGCCTATTTCGTGGGAACCGCGGTCGGAACCCATAAGCTCTACCCGGCCATAAGCCCGAAAAAAAGTGTCGAAGGATCTATCGGCGGTCTCGCCGGCGGTCTCCTGGCGGCATACCTGGCCCGGCAGTTTTTCTGCCCTTTTCTGAGCGCGCTCGACTGTGTTCTTCTCGGCCTCCTTCTGGGAGCTTTGGGGCAGATCGGCGACCTGTTTGAGTCGATGCTGAAAAGAAGTTTCGGGGTCAAGGATTCGGGGACCCTGCTGCCCGGACACGGCGGCATTCTGGATCGCCTCGACAGCCTTCTTTTTGCTTTTCCGGCCGCTTATTATTATGCCCTATGGTTGTAACGATCCAATACAATGGCTTGCGACGCCCGGCTAAAAGGCATCTGGCGCCCGGATAGCGACAGTTGAGCTCCCAGGAGGGGTTCATGCGGGCCTTGGAACAGGGGTTGCGAGGCCATTGACCGACAAGGTGGATAAGGACCTGTGGTTTTATTGAGTGAATGAAACGAAGAACTTTGGCATGAAAAAACTGGCAATTCTCGGAAGTACAGGTTCCATTGGTTCCACGGCTCTGCAGATCATTGCGGGGCAGGCGGAAAAATTTCAGGTCGTGGCCTTGACCGGTCATCGAAACATCGCTCTGCTGGAAGCCCAGATCCGCCGCTTCAGGCCCCGCCTTGCCGCGGTCCCGGAGGAGGAGGCCGCCGCCCGCCTGCGAAAGGCGCTGGAAGGGACGGAGACGGAAATTCTGTGGGGGAGGGAAGGCCTGAGGGCCTGTGCCGTGGCCCCGGAAGTCGATATGGTGGTTTCCGCCATTGTCGGATCCGCAGGGCTTATTCCCACCCTGGCGGCCATCGATGCCGGCAAGGACATCGCCCTGGCCAACAAAGAGACGCTGGTGGTCGCCGGCCCCCTGGTCATGGCCAAGGCCAGAGAAAAAAATATTCGCCTCTTCCCCGTCGACAGCGAGCATTCCGCCATCTTTCAGTCCCTGGAGGGACATCGCAAATGTGACGTTCGGCGTCTCATTCTGACGGCATCCGGCGGACCTTTTCTGAACCGGCCGTTGGAGCAGCTCAGGGATGTGACCCCTAAGAACGCCCTGGCCCACCCCAATTGGCGGATGGGCAAAAAAATTTCCATCGACTCCGCCACCATGATGAATAAAGTGCTGGAAGTAATTGAAGCCAGATGGCTTTTTGATCTTCCGGCGGAAAAAATAGACGTTCATATCCATCCTCAGAGTGTCGTCCATTCCATGGTGGAATATGTTGATGGCGCGGTGATTGCTCAGCTGGGTATCCCGGATATGAAAACGCCCATTGCCTATGCGCTTTCATATCCGGAACGGATGTCACTGGATAGCCCGTCTCTTGATCTGTGTTCTTTGGAAAAACTGACCTTTTCGGTCCCGGATCAGGTGAGATTCGAATGTCTGGCCCTTGCCTATGAAGCATTGCGGCGCGGCGGCACCTCGCCGACCGTTCTCAATGCAGCCAATGAGGTGGCTGTGGAGAACTTTCTGGCTGGAAAAATCCATTTCACGGATATTGCGGCCATTGTGCGCAAAACCCTCAGAAACCATGATCCGCAGACGGTAGACAGCCTGGATGCCGTCCTCGAGGCTGATCGCCTCGGCCGGGAGACTGCCGGGCGGATGGTTTCGTCTTTTTCAGCGGAGGTAGCGTGATCAGTATCTTTGCCGGCATTGTCATGCTGGGAATTCTTATCTTCATCCATGAACTCGGCCATTTTTGCATTGCCAAGCTCGCCGGCGTCAAGGTCCTCAAGTTTTCACTCGGATTCGGGCCGCGCCTGGTTTCGAAGCAATGGGGGGAGACCGAGTACATGATCTGCGCCATTCCCCTCGGCGGCTATGTCCAGATGCTGGGTGAAAACCCTGAAAAGGAAAATGATGCCGAGCCCCTCACCCCTGAGGAGTTGAAGCGGTCCTTTGCCCACAAGCCGGTCGGGCAGCGCATGGGCATTGTGCTCGCCGGACCTGTCATGAATCTTATCTTTCCTTTTCTCCTGTTGCCTTTGACCTATCTCATCGGGGTCGATCTTCCGGCCTATTTGGATGAGCCGCCCTGCATCGGTTATGTCCTTCCCGAGTCCCAGGCCGCAACCGCCGGTTTCCTGGCGAAAGATTGCATTCTCAGTGTCAACGGCCAGGAAGTATCCAGTTGGGATGGGACCAACCGGGCGATTATCACGGCGGCCGGGGAGCCTCTGCGTTTTGCCCTGCAGCGCCATAGTGACATCGCCGAGGTGACCTTCCTGCCCAGGGACGGCGGCCTGGAAGGGCTGCAGTCGTTCGGTCTGCTGCCGCTCCAGGAGGCAAGAATCGGCGCCCTGATGGCCGGTTTGCCGGCGGAACAGGCCGGTCTCCAGTTGGGGGACCTGATTCTTTCCATCAACGGCCAGACGGTCGATTCCTGGTATGATCTCAAGTTCATTATCCAGAAACTGGAACAGAAACCGGCCGCCTATATTATCGAAAGGGACGGCCGGGAGACGGAAGTCACCATCACCGCAGCCGAAGAGAAGAATGGCGACCAGTCCCGCTTTCTCATCGGCATCAGCCCGCAACAGGAAACCACCTTCAAGCGTTTCGGTCTGACGGAATCCATTCGCGAAGGAACCAATCGCACCTATGAACTGATTGAGTTGACCTTTGTTTTCATTAAAAAGCTCCTCTTCGGTGAAGTATCAGCCAAGAACATCGGCGGCCCGATTACGGTCATTCAGCTGGCCGGCCATGCGGCCCAGACCGACTTGGCCAGCATTCTCTCCATCCTGGCGTTTTTGAGTATTCAGCTCGGGATATTGAACCTTCTCCCCATCCCGGTTCTGGATGGCGGACATATCTTCTTCGGCTTTTTCGAGCTTGTTTTCCGCCGTCCCCTGTCCCTTAAAACCCGCGAAATGGCTCAGCAGGTCGGCTTGGTTCTCATCCTCCTCCTCATGGGCCTGGCGTTCTACAACGACATCGTCCGGATTTTCTTCGGGGGGAGAGGTGGCTGAGAGATTTCTGACCATTGATACCGCCACCCCGGCCAGCAGTGTGGCGGTTTTCCAGGGCGACAGGCTGGAAGGCGAAATCATCCTCAACATCACCCGCCATCACACCGAGACCCTCATGGGCTCGGTCGAACATCTCCTGAAAAGCCTTTCTCTGAACCTGCAGGACCTGGATTTTTTTACCGTGGTTCTCGGGCCCGGGTCCTTTACCGGGTTGCGGGTCGGGGTGGCGACTGTCAAGGGTCTGGCTCTGGCCACCGGCCGTCCGGTCGTCGGTATTTCCGCCCTGCGGATGCTGGCCATGCAGCTGCCTTTCTGCCGTCTGCCGGTCTGTGCCCTGCTCGATGCCCGCAAGAAAGAGGTTTACGCCGGTCTTTACGACTGTAGCGGGGAGCTTCCGGTGCTGCTGCATGAAGAAGTTGTCCGGCCGCCGGAAAAGATTCTTGCCGAACTGGACGCGGAAACGGTTTTCATCGGCAGCGGAGCCGAGGCTTACCGCGACCGGATAGAAGACATTCTCGGCGCCAAAGCCCGCTTCGTTCCGGCCGCCATGCACTGCCCTCGAGCCTCCCACGCCGCCGTCCTGGCCTGGCACGATTTTCAACAGGAAAAAACCATCCCGTTGGAAAAACTTTCCCCCCATTATATCCGGCCTTCGGAAGCTGAAATCATGTGGGCGAAAAAACAGGCCAAAAATTGATTGAAGGTTGACAAAAAAACCTGTATTTTCTATCGTTACACAATAGTTTTGAAAATGGGTTCCGAATGCAGGAGAGAAGTCGCCCATGGATGAGAATAATCACGAACTGGTTCAGAAGCTGATTGAAGAAAATCCCCGTTATCGAAAACTCTTCGAGGAACACCTGTTTTTTGAAAAAGAGTTGGAGCGCTTCAATCAGAAGCGGTTTCTGATCCCCGAAGAGGAAGTCGAAAGGAAGAAGCTCCAGAAACTGAAACTGGCGGGAAGGGACGAAATGGAGCAGATCCTTCGAGAAGCCAGCGCCTAACTTTTTCGGGGTTTCCGTTTTAATGAAAAGGTTCAGACCGCTTGTCTGAACCTTTTCTATATGGTGGGGCAACAGGATTCGTTTGAACCGGAACCGTTGCGGAAGGAAGGGATATGAACAGCGATCAAATCAGGAAAGGCTTGACGAGGGCGCCTCATCGCAGTCTGTTGAGGGCGACTGGGCTTTCCGGGGAGGATTTCTCCAGACCTTTCATCGGGGTCTGCAACTCTTTTAACGAAATTATTCCCGGGCATGTTCATCTCGACAAGGTCGCCCGCACCATCAAGGAAGCGATCCGCAAGGCCGGCGGGGTTCCGTTCGAGTTCAACAATATCGGCATCTGCGACGGCATCGCCATGGGGCACGGCGGCATGAAATACTCCCTTCCCAGCCGCGAGCTGATTGCCGACAGTGTCGAGTCGATGGTCCGCGGGCACTGTTTCGACGCCCTGATCTGCATCCCCAACTGCGATAAAATCGTCCCCGGAATGCTCATGGGCGCTCTGCGCGTCAACATTCCCACGCTTTTCGTGAGCGGCGGGCCGATGGCGGCCGGCAAGGGGCCCGACGGCAGGGTTCTCGATTTGATCACGGTTTTTGAAGCGGTGGCCGCCCACGGTCAGGGCAAGGTTTCCGATGCCGAGCTGCAGACTATCGAGGAGAATGCCTGCCCCGGCTGCGGCTCCTGCTCCGGCATGTTCACGGCCAATTCCATGAACTGCCTGTGCGAGGGGATCGGCATGGCCCTGCCGGGAAACGGCACCATTCTGGCGGTTGACCCGCGGCGCCAGGATCTCTATCGGGCGGCGGCCCGCCGAGTGGTGGAAATGGCCCTGGCGGGAGGCCCCCTTCCCAGGGAAATTGTCACGGAGGCTTCTCTGGATAATGCTTTCGCCCTCGACATGGCCATGGGTGGCAGCACCAATACGGTTCTCCACGCCCTCGCCATTGCCCAGGAGGCGGAAGTCGACTATGATTTGAACCGGATCAACGCCATTTCGCAGAAATGCCCCAATATCTGCAAGGTTTCCCCGTCCTCCCACTTTCATATCGAGGATGTGGACCGCGCCGGCGGGGTCAGCGCCATCCTCAAGGAAATATCCTCAATCCCCGGTCTGCTGCGCGAGAACTGCCCGACGGTGAGCGGCAAATCCCTGGGAGAGAACATCGCCGCCGCTGAAATTCGGGATGCCGAAGTGATCCGTTCCGTGGCCGACCCCTATTCCAAGGACGGGGGGCTGACCATACTCCATGGCAATCTGGCCGAGCAGGGGGCAGTGGTCAAGAAGGCCGGTGTTTCCCCCTCCATGATGAATTTTGAAGGGAAGGCCATTATTTTCGACAGCCAGGTCGAGGCCTGTGAAGGGATTCTGGCCGGCCGGGTCAAACCCGGACATGTCGTGGTGATCCGCTATGAAGGACCCAAGGGCGGACCGGGTATGCAGGAAATGTTGGCCCCGACCTCCTATATCATGGGTCAGGGACTGGGTGAAAGCGTCGCTCTGATTACCGACGGGCGTTTTTCGGGGGGCACCCGCGGCGCCTGCATCGGCCATGTGTCTCCCGAGGCTGCGGAAGGTGGCCTGATCGCCCTGCTCAAGGACGGTGATACGATCCGGATTTCCCTCGACCGGCATCTTCTTGAGGCGGACCTGAGCGTGGAAGAAATCGCCAAGCGGAGAGCTGGGCTGAAGCCTTTTACCCCGAAAATCGATCACGGCTATCTGAAAAGATATTCCCAGCTGGTCCAGAACGCCGGCAAAGGAGCGGTTCTCAAGTGATTAGTCATGGGTTTGTGCGGTCCCCGGGATGGGTGGTGCGAACCCGTCTTTCAATCAGGTCCATAGTTTCGAAATTTGGAAAAAGCAGATTAGGAGTTTTTCAGTGGAAATGACCGGTTCCCAGATTCTGTTGGAATGCCTTCGCCTGGAGGGAGTGGACACCATCTTCGGTTTTCCGGGCGGAACGGTTATCAATATTTACGACGACCTTTTCGATTCGCCCATCAACCATATCCTGACCCGCCACGAGCAGGCCGCCGTCCATGCGGCTGACGGCTACGCCCGGGCTACCGGCCGGGTCGGAGTGGCATTGGCCACGAGCGGGCCGGGGGCTACCAATACCGTCACCGGCATTGCCACCGCCTACATGGATTCGGTCCCCCTGGTGGTTATCACCGGCCAGGTTCCGACCCCGCTCATCGGCAACGACGCCTTTCAGGAAGCGGATATCGTCGGCATCACCCGGCCGGTCACCAAGCATAACTACCTGGTCAAGGATATCGCCGACCTGCCGAGAATCATCAAAGAGGCGTTTTTTATCGCCCGCACCGGCCGTCCCGGTCCGGTTCTGGTGGACTTCCCCAAGGATGTCCAGGTGGCGACCGCCCAGTTCCACTATCCGGAGAAGGTCAACCTGCCCGGCTACAGGCCGACCTACAGCGGTAATGTCCGCCAGGTGGAAAAGGCCGTGGAGATGATCCTGGCGGCCAAAAAACCGGTCCTCTATGTGGGCGGCGGCGTCAGCTCCCCGGAAGCCGGTAACTGGCTGACCCAGCTGGCGGAACTCATCCAGGCGCCGGTGACCACGACCCTGATGGGCATGGCGGCCTTCCCGAAAAAGCATCCCCTGGCCCTGGGCCTGCTCGGCATGCATGGGACCTACTTCGCCAATATGGCGGTGACCGAGTCGGATATCCTCATCGCCATAGGGGCGCGCTTTGACGACCGGGTTACGGGAAAAGTGGCGACTTTTGCGCCGCACGCCAAGATCATCCACATCGACATCGATCCGACCTCCATCAAGAAAAACGTCCGGGTTGATCTGCCCATTGTCGGCGACATTCACGATGTTCTGGAAAAGCTGGTCAAGCGTTTATCCGAAGAGAACGAGGGGGTCAGCGGCCTTATCGATGAAACGGTGCACTGGCGGCAGAAGATCGAAGCCTGGAAGCAGGAGCAGCCCATGCGCTACGAGCCTTCCAACAAGGAGATCAAACCCCAGTTTGTTATTGAAAAGATCCGTGAACTGACCCGCGACGATGCCATCATCACTACGGAAGTGGGGCAGCACCAGATGTGGACCGCCCAGTTTTTCAACTTCACCCTGCCCCGCACTTTCCTGACTTCGGGAGGGTTGGGTACCATGGGTTACGGACTGCCCAGCGCCCTCGGCGCCCAAGCCGCTTTCCGGGACCGTCAGGTCATCGACATTTCGGGGGACGGTTCTTTTCAGATGAATTCCCAGGAGCTGGCAACCCTCGTGCAGTTCAACCTGCCGGTCAAGATAGCCATCCTCAACAACAATTATTTAGGCATGGTCCGGCAGTGGCAGCAGCTCTTTTTCAATCGGCGCTACAGCCATACCCCCATGGAAGTCCCCATCGATTTCGTCAAGCTGGCCGAGGCCTACGGTGCCCAGGGATTGACCGCCTCCCGTCCGGATGAGGTTGAAGCCACCATCCGCAAGGCCCTTGAAATTCCGGGCCCGGTAATCATGGAGTTCAAGGTTTCCCGTGAGGAGAACGTCATGCCCATGGTCCCGGCGGGGAAAAGTCTCAATGAAATGGTCCTGGCGTCCTAGGAGGAGATAAGATTAATGAAGCATACGATTTCGGTTCTCGTGCAAAATGAGTTTGGCGTTCTGGCACGGGTCGCGGGCCTCTTTTCCGGCCGCGGCTTCAACATTGAAAGTCTTTCCGTTGCCCCGACCCTTGAACCGACCATCTCGCGCATGACCATTGTGACCCGCGGCGATGACCGTATTATCGAACAGATCAACAAGCAACTCCACAAGTTGATCAACACCATAAAAGTCATAGATTTCACTCACAAGGAATGCGTGGCCAGGGAAATGGCCCTCATCAAGGTCAGCGCAGAAGAAGCAACCCGGGCGGAAGTGTTGAGAATCACGGACATTTTCCGTGCCAAGGTTATTGATGTGGCGCCTCGTTGCTACTCCATCGAAGTGACCGGCACGACGTCCAAGATCGATGCGATTATCGAGCTGCTGCGCCCCATGGGGATCAAGGAAGTGGTCAGAACCGGCCCGGTGGTGCTGGCCCGCGGAGCCAAGATGGGTGAAAAATGAAATTTGCTGATTGAGGGCCTCCCAACGCCCATTTCAAGGGCCGCATGAACCCATCCCTGGGTGCTGCGAGTCCATTGTGCTGAACGGTTACACATATAATTCAACGTAATAAAAAGGAGGGAAGATGAAAGTTTATTACGATAAGGACGCCAATGTCGATATCCTGCAGGGCAAAAAGATAGCTATTGTCGGTTACGGCAGCCAGGGTCATGCCCATGCCAACAACCTCAAGGAGAGCGGTTTCGACGTCATCGTTGCCGAAGGGCAGGTTGGCAGTCCGATCTGGAAAAAAGCGGAAAAAGCAGGTTTCGAGGTCCTGCCCACTGCCGAGGCAGTCAAAAAGGCGGATGTCGTCATGATGCTGGTGCCCGATGAACTGCAGGGCGGCATCTACCGCGAGGAAGTCGCTCCGTTTATGAAGGAAGGGGCCTTCCTCGGCTTTGGTCACGGCTTCAACATCCACTTCGGTCAGATTGTTCCCAAGGCCGATGTCAATGTATTCATGGTGGCGCCCAAGGGGCCGGGCCACATGGTCCGTCACGAGTACCTTAACGGAAGCGGGGTTCCCTGCCTGATCGCGGTTCATCAGGATCCTTCCGGCATGACCAAGGACGTGGCTCTCGCTTATGCCAGCGGTGTCGGCGGCGGGCGGGCCGGAGTTATTGAAACCACCTTCCGGGAAGAGACCGAGACCGACCTTTTCGGTGAGCAGGCCGTACTCTGCGGCGGCGCGACGGCCCTCGTTCAGGCCGGCTTCGAGACCCTGGTGGAAGCGGGATACGCACCCGAGATGGCCTATTTCGAGTGCCTCCACGAACTCAAGCTGATTGTCGATCTCATGTACGAAGGGGGCATCGCCACCATGCGTTACTCCATTTCCAACACTGCCGAGTATGGCGATCTGACCCGCGGTCCGCGCATCGTCAATTCTGACACCAAGGCGACCATGAAGGAAATCCTCCGCGAGATCCAGGACGGTGACTTTGCCCGCGAATGGATGCTGGAAAACCAGGCCAACAAACCGGTTCTTTCCGCTTTGCGCCGCAAAGGGGAAGCTCATCCGATCGAGGAAGTCGGGACCAGACTCCGTTCCATGATGAGCTGGATCGGCAAAAAGAAACTGGTCGACCGGTCAGGTGAATAAATTTAAACCAGCCTGGCTTGCTCCTGGGTTTTTGTAGCGAAATCGTCTAGTGTGCGGCAGCTCCGGGCAAACACAGCTAAGCGTGCTGCAGGCCTTTCCGCACTACGTTAAAGTGCATATTGCAAGTTGGGTTTGAGATTGCGTATAATAAAAGATTAAAACGGTAATCTTTGTGGATGATCCGGCTTAAAGGGAGTTGAAAGAGATGAAAAACCAGAATCAGCCGATTGCCAAGGAGGGATACCCTTTTATTTTCCTGCTCGGCTTTATAACCCTGGTGTTTGCGGTCCTGGGTTGGGGTTTTCTGACCCTCGTGCTGTTGGCCTTGACCCTTTTTACGGCCTATTTTTTCCGCAATCCCGAGCGCCGTATACCAGGTGATGAAAAGGCCGTGGTTTCACCGGCGGACGGCAAGATCGTTTTTGCCGGGGTTATCAACGAAGAGAAATATCTGCAGGCCCAGGTCAACAAAGTCAGTATTTTCATGTCGGCTACAAACGTTCATGTCAATCGCGTCCCCCTGGCGGGGAGGGTCGTCGACCTGCAGTATCACAAAGGACAGTTTCTGAACGCATCCCTGGACAAGTCGAGCGATCTGAATGAACGTCTCGGCATGATTCTGGAAACAGAAACTGGGGCCCACCTTCTGGTCGTCCAGATCGCGGGCTTGATCGCCCGGCGCATTGTTTGCTATCCGGAAATCGGTGATCAGCTTGAGAAAGGGGTGCGCTACGGCCTCATCCGGTTCGGCTCCCGGGTCGATGTCTACTTTCCCAAGGAATGGAAAATCAATGTCGGGGTCGGCGACAAGGTTACGGGCGGTGAGACCGTCATAGGATTTGTGGAATGAATCAGAATGACCAGGTAAATACCCCGGATAGGCGGGAGAACCTCCGCAAGGGGGTTTATATCCTTCCCAACCTGTTCACGACGGGGAGTCTCTTCGCGGGCTTTTACAGCATTGTTGCCACTATGAACGGCGACTATTATGTGGCCTCGTGGTTTGTTCTGGTATCGGGTATTTTCGATGTGCTCGACGGAAAAATTGCGCGGTTGACCAAAACCACCAGCCGTTTCGGAGTTGAATACGATTCCCTCTCGGACCTGGTGGCTTTTGGGGTGGCCCCGGGTCTTCTCATTTATTCCTGGGCGCTTAAGCCTTATGGCAAGATCGGCTGGCTGGCTGCTTTTCTTTATGTCGTATGCGGCGCCCTGCGACTGGCCCGCTTCAATGTCCAGATCAACAGCGTCGAGGCGAAGCGTTTTGTCGGTCTCCCCATTCCTGCTGCGGCCAGCGTGCTGGCATCCTGCATTCTGCTCTTTTATCACCTGGGTGCGCCGCCGACCTTTAAAAAGATATCAATCTTGCTTTTGATCTATGTGTTGGCGTTTCTGATGGTCAGCAACTTCCGCTATTTCTCATTCAAAGACCCGGAACTGGTCAAAAGGCAGCCTTTTGGATTCCTGGTTCTCGGCATCTTTATTATCATTGTCGTTGTCGCCAAACCGGAAATTTTCATTTTCACGCTTTTCTTTGCTTATATGGTGTCCGGTCCGATTTCCTATCTGTTGCGCTTACTGCGCTGGCGGAAAAGATCGCATGGCGAAGTGCCGGAAAAAGCTGAAAGCGAAAAAACCGAAAGCGAAAAAACCGCTTGACAAAGATCAGGTCGGTTTGTGTATTATAAAACTCTGTTTTAAAAAAGCATTGAAGAGGAGTAGTAGGCTTTTCTTCCGTTTCAGAGAGCCGGTGGTCGCTGCGAACCGGTACGGAAAAGGGCTGAACTCGCCTCGGAGCTGTGAAAATGAACCTGTGGCCGACAGAGGAAAACCTGTTGCCGCATCATTAGTTTTCACCGTGAGCCTGCGTTAATGGAAAATGGAGGATCTCCTTCGGGAGATTGAACCAGGGTGGTACCGCGAAATCGAAAGCTTTCGCCCCTGCAGGGGCGAAAGCTTTTTTTATTTTATGGCCATTTTCAAGGATTGTTATTGTTTAAACTACATTTCAACCCCAGTAGAGAAAGGAAAGAACCATGAGCCAGGACAATGTCATCCGGATATTTGACACCACCCTGCGAGATGGGGAACAGGCGCCTTCTGCGAGCATGAACGTGGATGAAAAACTGCGCATTGCCCACCAACTTGAAAAATTGAATGTGGATGTTATGGAGGCCGGTTTCCCTATCGCTTCGGTGGGGGATTTCGAAGCGGTGAAAAAGATTGCCCAAACCATTAAAGGGTGTGAGATCGCCGGTCTCTGCCGGGCCAACTTCAAGGATATCGATCGCGCCTGGGAAGCTCTCCAATATGCCGGTGAAAGGGGGCGTATCCATACCTTCATCGCGACCAGCGACGTGCACATGCAGTACAAGCTGAAAATGAGTGAGGATGAGGTTGTCGAACGGGCGGTGGCCGCCGTCAAACATGCGGCCGCTTACACCCCCAACGTCGAGTTTTCCGCTGAGGACGCCGCACGCAGCCGCCTGGCGTTTCTGGCCCAGGTGGTGGAGGCGGTTATCGACGCCGGGGCGCGCACCGTCAACATTCCCGATACCGTGGGCTACACCATTCCTTCTGAATTCACGAAAATTATCAATTATCTCAAACAGAACGTGCCCAATATCGAACGCGCCATCCTTTCGGTGCATTGCCACAACGATCTCGGGCTGGCCGTGGCCAACTCCCTGGCTGCCATCGAGGCCGGCGTCCGCCAGGTCGAATGCACCATCAACGGTATCGGCGAGCGGGCCGGGAACTGCTCCATGGAGGAGGTGGTCATGGCTCTCAATGTCCGCCAGGACATCCTCCCCTACAAAACCAACGTAGATACGACCCATATCTATCCGTCCAGCAAGCTGCTGTCGAGCATTACCGGTATCATGGTCCAGCCCAACAAGGCGATTGTCGGGGCCAACGCCTTTGCCCATGAGGCGGGTATCCACCAGCACGGTGTAATGATGGAAAAATCGACCTACGAGATCATGACCCCGGAATCCATCGGTCTCCACCAGAACAAACTGGTTCTGGGCAAGCACTCCGGCCGCCATGCTTTCAACCAGCGTCTGGAAAGTCTCGGTTACCAGCTGAAACCGGAGGATCTGGAAAAAACCTTCGTACGTTTCAAAGCCCTGGCCGACAAGAAAAAGGAGATCTTCGACGAAGACCTCGATGCCATTGTCGCCGATGAGATCATTCGCGCTCCGGAGAAGTACAAGCTGATCCAGATGAATGTCGCCTCGGGCTCTTTTGCCGCACCTACGGCCACGGTGGAGATGGAAATCAACGGCAGGAACCGCAAGATGGCGGTTATCGGCGAGGGCCCGGTGGATGCCACCTTCAAGGCCATCCGTAAATTGGTCAAGAGCAAAGCGAAATTGCTGCACTTTTCCGTTGGCGCCATTACCGGCGGTACCGATGCTCAGGGCGAGTGCACGGTCCGTATCGAAGAAAACGGCCGGGAGGTCATTGGTCAGGGCGCCCATCCGGATATTATCGTTGCCAGCGCCAGGGCTTATATCAACGCCCTGAACCGCCTCGAGAGCCGCAAGGATACGCGCCAGCATGCGACGTTGTAGCATTTCATGCGATTTTGTTGTAAAAATTCAGGATGCAATAGGAATTTAGGATGATAGGCTGAAGACTTTTAGTGGAGGTTAATAGGTTTAAGGCTGAAGGCTGTTGGGAAAATCCTTCTTTCTTTCACCGGCGTTTCTTTACCTTCAGCCTTCGGTCTTCGGTCTATTTCCTTGGTTTAATGACCAATGACGATTTCATAAAAATGGAGTTGAGATGGGCAAGACAATAGCTGAAAAGATTTTCGACGCGCATTTGCGGGACACCCCGTTCCCGGGGACCATGGTCCTGGATATCGATCGCGTCTTCTGTCATGAAATCACCACGCCGGTGGCGGTCTGCGATCTTGAAGCGCGGGGCAAGGACCGGGTTTTCGATCCCGACAAGATCAAGGCGGTCATCGACCACGTGACCCCTTCCAAGGACAGCAAGACCGCCCTCCAGGCCAAAATCATCCGCGACTGGGCGCGCCGCCACGGCATCAAGGACTTTTTCGATGTCGGCCGCAACGGCGTCTGCCACGCCCTGTTCCCTGAGAAAGGTTACATCCGCCCCGGCTTCACGGTCATTATGGGCGACAGCCATACCTGCACCCACGGAGCTTTCGGGGCTTTTGCCGCGGGCGTCGGGACCACCGACCTCGAAGTCGGCATCCTCAAGGGCGTCTGTGCCTTTCGCAGCCCGCAGACCATCCGTATCCGCCTCGAGGGCAAGCTGGGGCCGGGGGTTTACGCCAAGGACGTGATCCTTTACGTCATCGGCCGGATCGGGGTGCGCGGCGCGACCGACCGGGTCATGGAATTCGTCGGGCCGGTCATCGATGCCATGACCATGGATTCGCGCATGACCGTTTCCAACATGGCCATCGAGGCCGGGGGAACCTCGGGCATCTGCCTTCCCGACCGGACGACTGCCGAGTATCTCTGGCCTTTCATCCAGGGGGATTACCCCAGCCTCGACAGCGCGGTCGAGGATTTCCGCAAGTGGCACTCCGATGCCGACGCGGTTTACGAAAAAGAATACGTCTTCGACGTTTCCGGCCTCGAACCGCAGGTGACCTTTGATTACAAGCCGGACTGCGTCAAACCGGTGGGAGAGATGGCGGGAGCCAAAGTCGACCAGGTCTACATTGGGACCTGCACCAACGGCCGTCTCGAGGACCTGCGGGTGGCCGCGGAAATCCTCAGGGGGAAGCCGATTGCCGAGCACGTGCGCGGCATCGTTTCACCGGCCACGCCACAGATCTTCCAGGACGCCCTGGCCGAGGGAATTATCGAAATTTTCATGGCGTCGGGGTTCTGCGTCACCAACCCGACCTGCGGGGCCTGTCTCGGCATGAGCAACGGCGTCCTGGCCGAAGGGGAAGTCTGCGCCTCGACCAGCAACCGCAATTTCGTGGGCCGCATGGGCAAAGGGGGGATGGTTCACCTGATGAGTCCGGCCACCGCTGCGGCGACTGCAGTAGCCGGGGTCATCACCGATCCCAGGTCTGTTTGAAAATTTGCGGCTCCATGGTTGATGGACCAGCACCACCCATTCCAAGGGACGCATGAACCCATCCGTGGGGTAAGCCTGGATTATTCATGAAGACTTTTGCTGCAATCACCAATTATACGACATCTCAAGCCGTACTCGCTCCTTGCTCTTCGACGTACTGTAAGTATGCCTGCAGAGCTCGTAGCTGTGCTTGGCTTGATCTGACGCACACTTGGCGGTTTCGCGGCGAAGCCTCATGTATAAACCAAGCTTATTTGTCGCCATCCAGGCGCCAGATACCCTTTTCATGGGTGCCGCGAGTCCATTGTGTTGAACAGTTACAAGGATTTATTGCCAGAAATAAAAGGGGGTAACACGTTATGGCCAGAAATTTCAGCGGCCCGGCCGTCTTTCTCGACCGGTCCGATATCAATACCGATGAAATCATTCCCGCCCGCTACCTGACGGAAGTCACCAAGGAGGCCCTCAAGCCCTATCTGCTGGAGGATCTCAAGGTCGAGGGTTTCGATCCCAAAGGGGCGGCGCTGAGCAAAGCCAAAGTCGTGGTCACGCGCAGCAACTTCGGTTGCGGGTCGTCGCGGGAGCATGCCGCCTGGGTGTTCGAGGTCAACGGCATTCACACCGTCATCGCCGAGAGCTATTCCCGCATTTTCCGCCAGAACATGTTCAACTGCGGAATGCTGGCAATCGAACTGCCCAAAGCGGATGTCGACCGGCTCTTCGCCCTGGGCAAGGGCAAGGATGTTGCCATCAGGGTCGATCTTCAGAGTTCCAGGATCACGGCCGAGGCGGACGGCAAGTCCGAGACCTTTGGTTTCGATATCAGCGGTTTCGACAAGGCCCTTGTCGAGGCCGGCGGTTGGGTGGAGTTTGCCGACCAGAGATATTGAGTGGAAATCTTACACGTTGTCGTCAAAAAGCCTCGAATTTTCTGGCCGCCTCGGATCACCCTGGTTTTTTTCGCGTATCCTTTGTAGTTGACAGAAATGGTTGTAAAGGTATAGTTTTTATACTATGCACTTCGAATTCGACCCCGAGAAAAGCATCTCTAATCATTCGAAACATGGTATCGATTTCGATAGTGCACAAAGCCTATGGAATGATCCTGACCTATTAGAAATACCGGCAAAAACCATTGATGAGCCAAGATATCTTATTGTCGGAAAAATTGATGGGAAACACTGGTCTGCCGTGATTACCTACCGTGACCAAACTATTCGTCTCATTTCGGTCAGGCGATCCCGGCCAGAGGAGATCAAACTCTATGAGAGCTAAAGACTTCGACAAAAAATTTGACGACAACCAATCTGTAATTGATGATCTAGATATGTCCAAGGCTCGTCGCCCCGAGCAGGAACAAAAGCGGGTCAATGTCGATTTCCCCGTCTGGATGATTCAATCACTCGACAAGGAGGCCCGCCGCCTCGGTGTCACCCGGCAATCCATCATCAAATTGTGGCTTGCGGAAAAACTTGAAAAGCTGGCTAGCTAAAGTAGCGGAACGAAATTTTATTTAACGAAAGAAAGGTCACCCGGGGTGGTGGCCTTTTTCTATTATTAGTTTGGATTTCCCGTCGCTTTGGTTGCGTCGGCCGGGGAAGACTAATAACTTGATATGGTGCTTTAGAAGAAGCTCCCGCATTTTCTCGTACAGCCTTTTTGATGACATCCATCGTTCGTTATGCCATGATTAATGTGTTTTAAATACATGCAACCACTGACCTGGCAGGGAGTTGTGAGCCGTGAATTTCCGAAGGCAAGCCGGTCTGAGCAAATCGCTGATCCTCAAGGGCATGCAGTGCCCCAAAGCCCTCTACCTTACCAAAAACCCCCCAGATTTCGAACTGCCCCCCGATCCGGCGCGCGATGCCCGTTTTCAGGCCGGCTCCGAGGTCGGCATCCTTGCCCGGAGCCTTTTCCCCGGCGGGGTGGAAGTCCCCTTCGAGGGGTTGAGCATTCCCAAGCAGGTTGAAAAAACGCGGGCGCTGATCGACCAGGGGGCCGAGGTCATCTACGAGGCCTCCTTCGATTTCAACGGCATCTTCGTCAAGGCCGATATCCTGGTGCGCAGGGATGGCTTTTGGGAGATTCACGAGGTCAAGATGTCCACCTCGGTCAAGGAGGTCAACCTTGACGACGTCGCCATCCAGCATTACGTCCTGAGCCGTTGCGGTTTGTCGGTGTCCCGCGCTTTCCTGGTGCATATCGACAACACTTACGTGCGTCAGGGAGAGTTGGATGTGCACCGCCTGTTTGCCAGTGTCGACATCACCGAGGAGGTGCTCAAACGTCAGGCCGCCCTTCCGGGGCTCATCGCCCGGCTGCGCGAGGACCTTCAAAAAGGTGAACCGGATATCGACATCGGACCCCAGTGCAGCGACCCTTACGACTGCGACTTCATCCCCTACTGCTGGCAGCATATCCCCGAAGATTCGATCTTTTCCCTGCGGGGGCGGGGGATCGACAAGTTCGCCTGGTACCGCCAGGGGGTGATCCACATCGAAGACCTTCCTCTTGATGCTCTTAACGGTGCCCAACGCTTCCAGGTTGAGACCACCCTCAACCGCCGGGATGTGGTTGAGCCGGAAAAGGTCAGGGAGTTCCTCGACAGCCTTTGGTATCCCCTCTGCCACCTCGACTTCGAGACCTTCGACACGCCCGTGCCGCCTTTCGACGGGACCCGGCCGTACCAGAAAATACCGTTTCAGTATTCCCTGCACATCCAGAACAGCGCCGGTGCCGAACCCGCCCATTTCGAATACCTCGTCGCGCGTGGGCGGGACCCGCGCCGCGAGCTCGCCGAAAAGCTCCTGGCCGAGATCCCCGAAAACGCCTGCCTCCTGACCTACAACCAGACCTTTGAAAAAGGGGTGCTGCGGGACCTGGCCGAAACCTTTCCCGATCTCGCCGAAGCCCTGAATGGGCGCATCGAGAATATCCGCGACCTGATGGTGCCGTTCAAGAAGCGCCACGTCTACCGCTGGCAGATGCGCGGCTCCTATTCCATCAAGGAAGTCCTGCCGGCCCTGGTGCCGGATCTGACTTACAAGGGTTTGAGCATTGCCGAAGGCGGCATGGCCATGCTGGCCTACCACGAGATGTGCCGGACCGACGATCTGTTCCGGCTTGCCGCGATTCGCGAGGGGCTGCGCGAGTATTGCCGTCTGGATACCCTGGCCATGGTGAGAATCCTGGGGGAGCTGGAGACCATGGCCGGGCAGTCATGAATCAATGGCCGGGGGAATACCAAAGTTAGCCGTGGATTCAAAGAAAGGCGTTCTCCCGCTGCGACAACCTCAAAGACAAGCTTTCCGTTTCCAATGATTTAGAAAGAGAGAGGATAGAGTACCCGAGATAGGCCAAAGTCAGGATTCGCCCTGACCATGATCCCGCTTTTCGGTTGCATATTCGCATAACGCCATTAATCTTTTTTTATCTCCATTGTTTTTCCGTTACAGCGGACTCCAACAGTGCACCGTTGATAGCCCCGAAATCCGAAAAATTTCACGGAGGTCAATCATGCAGCTACTTGATGCAACGCTGGCTTTCGCGTTAACCATGGCAGCTTTGGCAACGGTTGTGACGATTATCATGGAAGTCTGCCTGCGGGTTGCCAGGATGCGCAAAAAGAACCTGATTCAGGTGATGAAGCTCCTCAATGATGAGCTTGGCAATGGCTCATTGGGGATGTCCGATGACGAGCGCTGGGCTTTTTTTACCCGGGTCGTCGACAACCCGGCCGAGGCGGCCAAAGAGGTATCCAAAATCGAATGGCAGCACAAGACCCTGGAAGAGCGCATATCCTCGTACGGCAAAGACAAAAAATGGAAAGGCCTCTACGACAAGGTATCGCTGGAATATCTGCTTCGCTGCCTGGCCGAATGTGAATGTGTCCAAAAAGCCTCCCGGCAAGCAAGCGACAAAATTAAGGTAGAGTTCAACCGGCTGGCCCGCAAATATGAAGAATTCGGTTCTGCGGTGTCAGCCAGTTTCAAGCGTTATGCCCAGTTCTGGTCGATCGCCATAGGCGTCGCCCTGGCCATTGCCGCCAATATAGACGGCGTCCGGATTTTCGAATCCTATCGCACCGATCCCCAGCTTGCGGCCGCCGTGATTGAAAAGCAGGAGACCTTCCTGGAAAACTACCAAAAGGCCCAGGAATCCCTGAAAGATTTTAAGGCCGTCCAGGAGAAGGTGACGGAACTGGAAAGTCAATTGGCCATCGCCCAAAAGGAGCAGGAGGGGGCAGGCTCAAAGGATGCCAAGGAAAAGGTTCAGGCCAGGGTCGCTGAGCTTGAGAAAACACTGAAGGGAGAGAAAGCGCTGCTTGACGAAAAGCTTGCCTTGAAAAACATCCAATCCAAAGCCCGGCAGGCCCAACAGCAACTCACCGATCTTGCTGCCATGGGGGTGCCTTTGGGCTGGGATTTCTATCCGAATTGCCCCTATGGCCAGGGCCAGGAGGCCTGGGCGACCAGCAGCCCCAAATGCCAGGCGCTTGCCAAAACCGAGGGAAAAAAGATCCGGCCTGAAGAGAGCTCCTTCGGCGGCCGCATCTTCAATACCGCACTCAATGGCTTTGGAGGTTTTCTCATCTGGCTCTTTTCCGTGACCATGACCGGTATTCTCATCGGACTTGGCGCGCCCTTCTGGTTCGATGTCGCCAAGCGTCTTGCCCAGATCCGCAAGGGCCTTCAAAAGCCGTCCTCTTCGGCTGAATACCGTTTGTCCGGCAGTGACGCCAACGGCAACCCCGAAAAGCGCAAAGAGATCGTGGCCAGCGTACTGGTAGATGCCGCCTCCGAGGCGGCCGCCTCGGTTGTCGCCGAAACAGGTTTGTTCCTGGGGCCCAAAGCCCTACGCCTTTAGCTGAAAAATAGGAGGGATTATGGATCCTGTATTACTCGCTTTTGGTATTCAGGCGACCCTGAGGGCCGCCCAGGCTGGTGCCGACCTGTACGGAGAGCACGCCCGCGACCGCAAGATCTTTCTGCCCGACCTCGAACTGCCGACCGGATCGAGGCCGGTCCAGCTGGCGCAATTCATCAAAGAAAATTCGCAGCTGGTTATCAGCATCGAGGTCCTGGCTAAGATATGGGATGCGGAGCACCAGGAGCTCAAAACAACCCGGCCGGACCTCATCGATGAGGCTTACACCGTCATGCTGGAGCACAAGGCGAAACTTCAGTTGATCAAATATGGCAAGGATGAACACAGTGCCGGGCAGGAGGCCAGAATGCTCGCCGCCGGCCGCATGGTCGAGCAGTGGCGTGAAGAGCGCAAGCCGCCCAGTGCCCTTATCCGCATGGCCCTGACCCTGACGGATATCGGCCTGGAGTTTGTCGGCGCCAATCCGTCGATGGTGGGGGTTGGCAGCCGGGGCGAGAGGTTGATTGCGGCCTTTGCCACCAACATGTCCGCTTTGCTGCCGGATGATGTCGCGGCATTCGGGCCCAAAGCCGATTTCGCTGACCGGGTGCTGGGCATTTTTTTGCGGGCCGGACTGGGAACCCTTTCGGAAAATGCCTCCCTGATGCTCAAGGACGAGGATATCGCCAGGCTGCTGACGGGCGTTACCAAGCCCATTGTCGACAGCCTGCCCAAGTCCATTGCCGAACAGCTCGTCTATCGTGACCTCGTCGATGCCCTGGCGGGGCCCTCGGCGGAAGCCGCCTTCAGGCTACTGGCCGAAAATACCGAGACCTACCTCGGAAAAAATTTCGCCGACGACAAAGCCCTGGGCGCGGTGACAGCGGCGCTCTTCGAACAGATCCAGGTCACCACCCAGGGTGGAAGCATCGTTGACGTCTTCAGCGAGCAGGGGGTGATCCGTCTCTATCAGGCCGCTCTCGGTGTTGCGGTGAAACGTCCCGAGCTGTTTACAGGGGTTGGCACCCCGGCCAAGGTTAAGCTGCTGCAGGAGCTTTTGAGCGGCGCCGCAGCCATCTTGCGGGATAATCCCACCTTCAAGGGGCCGGCCGGGGCAGCCCTGGCCGCCATGGCTGTGGAGGTGGTTGGTCGGAACGCCCCGGCCATTTTGCAACTCAATCCCGACGAGCCCTGGGAAAAAGTCGCCCTGGCAGCGCTCGATCAGGTAGTTGAAGGACTGAGCGTTGCCCTGAAAAATCATGATGGCGGTGGCTCCCCCAAAGGCGCCCTCCAATTGTTCAACAGCGAAGAGCTGCTCGATCTGGCGAGGGTGGTTTTGGCCCAGGTGGCCCAGACTCCCGGCATGCTCGGCGTTCAACGCACTGAAGTGCAGTCGATCGTTGCCGGTATGGCCGAGGCCATGGCGGAAGATGACAACCTTCTTTTGTCAGCCGCTGAATGGACGACCATTGTCGGTATTGCGGCCCAGAAAGCCGCGGCCAATCCCGGCCGCTTGTTCGGGCTGTCCGTGGATGACCAGGGAGAAGGCCTGGCGGTGAAAGTCATCAGGTCGGTCCTGACCGTGGCCGGAGACAACTGGGCCGCCGGCGGCCGGACCAATCACTCTCTGCTGTTCGGCGAAACCCTGGAGGCCGTCCTGGCGGTGATTGTCGAAAGTCTGGCCGGCAATGTCACGGCCATTGCCATCCAGCCCGACCTCGCCGGCCAGTTTTTGCGGTCGATATTGGAGCATGCCGCCGCCACGCCGGCAAAATTCGGCAGCGAGGGGGTGCTGATGGTGCTCCAGACATTCATCGGGGGTGTTCTGGCCAACGGTATTCTGCCCAGCGTCCAACAAATTGACGAAACCTTATCGGTTTAGGAGGCCCAACCATGCACAAACCTATGAACCGCACTATCATCGCCATTATGGTTTTTCTGCTGGCGGGTTGCGTTTCCGTTCAGGATGTCCGGCGTGCTACCGATCTCATTCGCACCGACAATGAATTGACCCGCCTGCTGGTCGAGGTGCGCCCCGATGACGAGGCCGGCGCCGAAGCCTATCTGATCGGCTTGGCTAGCGATGCTGAGCGGCAGGCCGATGCCCTCGTGGCGGCACAAGGAGACAGGGCCGACGCCATCGCCTTCTACCGTATTGCGTCGACCGCCTACTGGAAGAGCGGAAGCCCCGAAGTCGTCAACGATCTGTTCCAGACCGCCGCGAAGGGCTCGGCCCTGTGCAGCGATTTGGGTGAAGAGGCGCCGGACCGCGACTGCCTGTTCCTGCGGCTCGTGATCCCCTTCGCCGGGCTGGAGTCGGTGGCCAAGGAAGACCTGGCGGGTCTCCTGGATGAGGTGGATTTCAACGACGGTACGGCCACCGACACCGAGAAGGAACTCATGAGGGAAACCTACGGCTGGCTGAAGCTGGCAAAGACCCCGACCCGGAAAATATTGGCCGTCGGCCAGGATGACCGCCTGCTTTCCCACCCCAGCATGCGGGACTACTTTTGCCGCAACGCCCAATCGGCCAAGGATTATTACGATCCCACGGTTTCGGTGTTTATCACCAAGGTTCGGGAGTATAGTGAAAACTTTGGCGATCCCCAGTCCGTCCTGGACGTGACGCTGCAGGAAGCCCGCGCTTTGAAGCTGAACGAGAGCGTGCCGGGGTTCTGCCTGGAGTGAAATAAAAGTTGTGAAGCGGGCCTGATTTTGTTAACGCTGTTGTTGTGAGTTTTTTCGTCGGGTGAGAACATGCGCATTGCCACCGAGAGCGATCTGCCGGCCATCGTGTCCATTTACAACGCGACCATTCCGGCCAGGCAGTCCACCGCAGACACCGCCGAAGTGACAGTCGATTCGAGAAGGGAGTGGTTCAGGCAGCATATTCCCGACAAACGGCCGCTCCTGGTCCACGAACAGGACGAGCGGGTCGTCGCCTGGGTGAGCTTTCAGTCCTTTTACGGCCGGGCCGCATACGACCACACCGCCGAGATAAGCATCTACATTGCCCCCGACTGCAGAGGCCGGGGGCTTGGCCGGGCCCTTTTGCAGGAAGCCCTGGAAATGACGCGGGAGCTGGACATCAGGACGGTCCTGGCTTTCGTGTTTTCCCACAACGGACCCAGCATCAGGTTGTTTGAATCTTTTGGCTTTGAAGAATGGGGAAAGCTTCCGGACGTGGCGGAGATGGACGGCCGGGAATACAGCCTGTCCATCCTGGGGAAACGGGTGAATCCGTAGCCCGCCAAAAAGCCGGAGCGGTCCTGGGCTCAATCCGGAAGTTGGGGTTTTTGGGATAATGGAAGGCACTGAGAGGAATCGGGGGAGAAATTCGAGTGAAAAAGATCGGTTTGATTGGCGGTGTCGGTCCTGAATCGACGCCGGATTACTACAAGTTGATTATCGGGGCCTTTCGTGAAAGGCGGGCGGATTCCGGTTATCCGGAGATCATCATCTACAGCGCCAATCTGGCCGAGCTTATGGAGCTTGTCAACGGCCAAAGGTGGGATGATCTCACGAATTGGCTTCTGGAAAAGGTTGATGCGTTGCACCGTGCCGGGGCGGATTTTGCCGCTATCGGCTCCAATACGCCGCATATCGTCTTTCAGGAAGTCAGTTCCAGGGCGCCGCTCCCCATGGTGAGCATCACTGACGCGGTGTGCAGAAAAGCGCAAGCTTTGGGTCTGAAAAAACTCGGCTTGCTGGGGACGCGCTTGACCATGGAATCCGATTTCTACCTCAAGCCGTTTATTGCCGGCCGGATGGAGGTTTCCGTCCCCGAAAAGGAAGAGCGGGAGCTTATCCATCAGCGGCTGTTTTCCGAAATCGAATTGGGGATCATCAAGGACTCCACGCGCCGGGAACTGCTGGCCGTTGTCAGGAGCATGATTGACCGGTACGGCATTGACGCCGTCATCCTCGGCTGCACCGAGCTGCCGCTGATCCTCGACCAGGACGCCTTCGGCATCCCTTTTCTCAATACCACGGCCATTCATGCGGAAGCTATCGTGAACTGTTGTCTTGGCAATGAAGCCTGACGCTGAAATGAAACCATGACCCGAAAGCTGTTCTGGACAGATCCCTATCAAACCACCCTGGCAACGCGCGTTGCGGCCGTCGACGGGCCGCGCGTCTCGGTGAAGGAAACCATCTTTTTTGCGTTCTCCGGCGGGCAGGAAAGCGACACCGGCACCATCGGCGGCTACCCGGTCCTGGAGGCCGGCAAGGTGAACAAGGAGATCGAATACACCCTGCCCGGGGACCACAAGCTTAAGGAGGGGGATGAAGTCACCGTTGAAATTGATGGGGGGCGGCGCTACCGCTTGATGCGCCTTCATTTTGCCGCGGAGCTGGTCCTGGAGCTCATGTACCGGAAGCTGCAGGGCACCGAAAAGATCGGCGCCCATATCTCCGAAGACAAGGCGCGCCTCGATTTCATCTGGCCGCAGAGCATTTCCCCCCTGCTGCCCGGGGTCGCCGCCGCGGCCGAAGCCATCATTCAGCAGGATGCCCCCATCATCAGCGCTTTCAGCGACGAGGAGAATGAACAGAGGTACTGGGAGGTTGAGGGTTTCGCCAGGGTCCCCTGCGGGGGCACGCATTTAAAGCGAACCGGCGAAGTGGGAAAGATCCGTTTGAAGAGGGTCAATATCGGCAAAGGCAAAGAGCGGGTGGATATTTTTCTGGTTCAGGACGATGGACGGTAATAGTTTTTTAAAAAAAAGGAGTGCCCTGGATTTTCAGGCCTTCGGTTCTTACTACAAGGAGAAGATCATGAAGCTGAAGGAATACGTAACTGTCGAAGAGGTGAAAAGGGTTTGTCAGGAACTCGGGTTGAGCGATTGGTCGGGAAAAACGGAAGCCGATGTTTCGGAGGAGGAAGCGGCCAAAATCCTTGAAATAGTCAATACGCAAGCTATGGAGATTCCCCTTGAGGATTTCAGGATGGGGCTGGAGGTCGAGCTTGAACACGGGACCCGCTTCGAGGATGCCAATGTGACGAACAATCATCCCGTTTTAACGGGCAAGATTGTCATAGCCCATCTGAAAGAAACCATGGATTACTATCGCAGGATTGATGTGGCTGAAATTGAAGGCGATTTATTGAAAGCCGTATTGTCCCGGAACCCCGCAAAAATAGAATCAAAATTTAAAAAGCTTATTGAAGCGCAGAAGAGCCTGAATGAGGCCGTTGCCGCACAGTTGAAGAAACTCGTTTAATGGTTATTGCCCGTTGCACCGCATAATAGCTTAATTGGAGACCTGACCCCAAAATCCATCCCGACCGGCGGAGGTCTCGGCGGGCTCAGTTTTTGGTTGCTGCCCGAAAGCCGTAAGCTTGCTTCCGATAAATATGGCAGGAGACTTTTGAGTTAAATGAGGCGCAAAGAGAAGGAAATTGTCGACAGGGCCGCCGTTGAGGCGGTCATCTTCAACTCGCGGGTTTGCAGGCTGGGCATGGCCTGTGATAATCGCCCATACGTGGTGCCCCTGTGCTTTGGTTACGAGAACAACACCCTGTATCTGCATAGCGCCCGGGAAGGGAAAAAGATCGACATCCTCAGGAACAACCATGCTGTCTGCTTTGAGTTTGATTCGGATCATCAGGTGATAGAAGCCGGCGAGGCATGTGAATGGGGGATGAAATACCGAAGCGTGATTGGCTTCGGCAAAGCGTCCTTCATTGACGATCCGGAATCGAAACGAAAAGCTTTGGACATTATCATGCGTCAATATTCGGATCGTGGACATGAATACACCGAAAGGGCGTTGAGCAATACCGCTGTCATTAGGATCGATATTGAAGAGATGACAGGGAAGGAATCCGGGTTTTGAAGTGCCTTGTTCCGCAGCCCGGTATTCCGCAGGCGCGGGGGGATAGAGAAACCGGGGAGTGTCCCTGTTTTTTATTGGATAGGCTATGTCAACTCATCAAAATCAAATTGCTATCGCTTGGTAGCTCAAAAGGAACCCAAAAACCATGCAAGTGACAAATGTTTCAATTTTACCAACAGAATTTGCCAAGGCCGCCGGCCGCCCAGCGCTAACGCCAGAACTCTTAGCAGCATGTGGGGCACGGTACTCACGCAATAATGAGGGTCTGGAAGCCATCCTGGCCAAAATTGACCCTGATAATCTGGACAAATCGGTTGATGGCATCTTCAAGATGATTGACTATGGGCACCAGTCCATCGCGGACATGGTTCCGGTGTCCATGTTCATCGACGACCTTTCAATCTTCCTGGCATATCTCATCTGGAGTTGGTGTCCAACAGCAGGGGGGCAGGAGTCCTCAACCAGATATATCAAGCTTGATAGATCAGGTCTTGTTGACCCGTCCCTATTCGGCCTTCCTGAAAACAAGCACAATGAGTGGTACCATTTCATGGACGACTGCTTCGATGCTTATGGATCGGCTTTGGAGTTGTGGGAGAGGGTGGGCACAGAGAATCCCAAACTAACCAATATCCCGAATAGTATCCTTGACGACTCAAGCGAGAAAGCCCGGAAGCAGGTCGCGCGTATGAAAAGAAATTACGCTTTTGATCGTTCCCGCTATTTTCTTCCTGTGGCTGCCAAAACAAACATGATGCTTTTTATGTCGTCAAGAGGCTGGATACAGCTTTGCCAGAATTTGTTGTCCCACTGGCTCCCCGAAGCGAACTTGCTGGGCAAGAAAATTAGAGAGGAACTTGAACTAACCGCGCCGCGAATGGTTAAACACGCTGAGCGCAAAACTTCTTTCGTGGCTGGTCACCAAGCCGAGTTTGATTCAATTGTCAAGGCGGCGATTGAGAACGACATACCAACAGGCGAAACTCCATGCCAACCAAACATAGAAATATATCCACCAACAGGTATTTCAGAAACAGATCTGATTGAAGCCCTCCAAGACCATGACAACCGTTACGCGAATGTCGGCATGGCAGGATGTCGCACCTCGGTTCGATTTGCTTGGACTGCCGTTGCTATCGCTGAGATTCGGGACCTGAACCGGCACCGAACTGGTCAAAAATATTGTCCTCTTATTCCCCAGGGATTTTATTGCGCTAGTGACCAACTCCCTGCGGGCAGGGAACTGGACAAGCGATTCACTCTACTTGGTGACCACTCGACGAATACATGCCGTTCTTCACTTGCACAAGGAAGCCCAAGCTACCCCGCCTGGATTCTTTTGGGGTCCCAATTCCACTTTGAACACACAACAATGCTGGACAAATTCGTATACGAAGCAGAACTACGCACCGGAACTGGAGCGCACTACAGATATGCGTCCCATCTGCGCGATATGGTGGCTGCTCTTGGAGACCAGTACCCGAAATTCGCCGCCGCAATTACTCTTGGTTCGAGCGAACCGGAGTAGTCTTTGCGGATTTAATATATTTGGTGATGTCGTATTCTTTGAGTTCCCCCAGTCCTGTGCAGTATAGAGGGTTATATCTCTCAGCGTGAGATATGGAGACAGCATACATAATCCAAAAAATTGATTGTTAATTCCGTATACTGCCCCCGGAACTCCGCCAGTGACAATTGACCGTCGACAGGTTTTCTTTTTTGACAAAATTTTAATGAAGGTGTAATTTAATTCCCGGGGGCTGGCGTGGCTTTTCGGACATAAAATTTGGATTAAATAAGAAACCGCTTGGCGTCGAGAGACACCGGCGGTTTTTTGTTTATGAATCCCGGAAAATAAATCTGTCCCCGTTTCTTGCGAGCGAACCGGAGTAGTCTTTGCGGATTTAATATATTTGGTGATGTCGTATTTTTTGAGTTCCCCCACTCCTGTGCAGTTTAGTGGGTTATCTCTCTCAGCGTGAGATCTGGAGACAGCATACTTAATCCAAAAAAATTGATTGTTAATTCCGTATACTGTCGCCGGAACTCCCATAGGGGGGCTAGAAAAATTGGGGAGTGCCCCTAATTTCTTTGGTGTTGTTGCGCAAGTTGGCGAGCTGGTCGGTGTGGGGGAAAGGGATGGGGTCGAGTTGTATTTGGGGTGGGTCAAAGGGGCGGCAAGATACCTTGAGAGATAGGCATACTGTCCCCGGAACTTCCGGCAGAACTCCCCTGGAGTTCTTCATCTCTCCCATGATTTGTGATAGTGTATTTTTCTTGAAGATTTTTCTTTTTTCTGCCCAAAAAAGAGATGGATGATGATAAGAACATCTTACCCAAAGCAGGAAGTGCCTCACATTAATTACAAAATGACCATCTCCAGAATGACTGTCGATAAACTGGGGGTGAAGCTGTATGATCGGGTTTATGCCGTAATTGCTGAAATGATTTCAAATAGTTACGACGCCGATGCTGAGGTGGTTACCGTCCGTGCCCCCATGGGACAGTTCCTCGCAAGCAAAATTGAAGGGAAGGTCATTTCAAAGCGAGTTACCATAGAAATCATAGACAACGGCACTGGAATGTCCCCGCAAGAATTACAGGATTTTTATCTTGTGGTGGGTAAAGAACGAAGGGACGATCCTAAACGAGGCGATGTTTCTAAAAAGTATGAAAGAAAGGTGATGGGCAGAAAGGGTGTTGGAAAACTTGCACCCTTCGGTGTTTGCAGAATTGTCGAAATTATTAGTTCTGGGGGAGAGTTAGTTTCTGAAGAAGGCCAAACTGGGTATAGGGTTGCCCACGTCATTCTTGACAGGAGCCAAATTTTATCTGACACGGATTCCGAATACCCACCTGAAGTTGGGGACGAGGACGGAAAGCTATACCCCGATACTGGAACTCGGATCATTCTTAGAGATTTTGAGTATCGTCGTGTTGGAAATATCGACGAACTGGCAAGGCAGCTCTCCCAGCGGTTTGGAATTTCTTCTTCTAATTGGCAGATAAGATTGGAGGATTCGTCAAAAACCGGAGATGACCCAGAGTCTTCCCGTATCGTCGGCGCTTTCGACGTACCAGTTATGGCAAACTCAAAAGTGATGTTTAACGGCCCACAACCAACTGCATCTCGACCGGACAAAACAGGTTATGGCGCGATGAACCCAGACGGCTCCGCTAGTGACAAACTCTCTCCGGGGTTTTTTTACGAAGGTAAGTTCTATCCAGTCGTGGGGTGGGTGGCCTATGCGAAAGAACCCTATAAAGACGAACTGATGGCGGGAGTAAGGATATATTGCAGGGGGAAATTTTCTGCTCAGACAACTGTCTTTAACCATAAGGCAGGCTTCACTGGGGAACACAATGTCCGCAGTTATTTAGTCGGTGCAATATGCGCCGATTGGCTCGACGAAGGAGAGGATCTTATCCAAACGGACCGCAGAGACATTCTATGGTCACATGAGTTAGGTACGGCTTTCCAGTCTTGGGGGCAAAATGTAATAAAGCATGTCGGTCTGGTTGCCCGCGATCCGATGCGTAAGACGATGGCGGAACAGTTTCTTAGTGTCGGAAATATCGAAGAAAGGGTTCAGACAGCTTTTCCAAATGAGAGACAAAAAGAATTAAGGTCGAATGCTTTGAACGTTGCAAAAATGTTGGGCCGGTCTTTGCGTGGGGACGAATTAACAGACCCCCAGGCCGTTGAAGACATGGTTCAGCTGACGCTCCTGCTGGCACCACTTCAGACTCTAGACATAAAGCTTCGGGAGGCTTCCGAAGAAGATATTACCCCTTTAAGCGTGGTAACGGACATCCTTCGAACCGCGAAAGTTGCAGAAACTGTCTCTTTTGGCAGAATAGTTGAAAAACGTCTTGAAATCATCAAGCACCTTGATGGCCTGAAAGATATCAAAGAAACTGTTGAAGATGAGCTACAGAAATTAATTGAGGCCGCCCCATGGCTAGTTAACCCGCAGTGGGTCCCTGTCACTGCAAACCAGTCGTTAAAAACCTTGAAAAAAGAATTCGCGAAATACTTTAAAGAGAAAACAGGGGAAGATATTCATCTGAGTGATTTTTCGGAACCCACGAAGCGACCCGATTTCGTCCTTTTTAGCCAAGACGGCAAGCTCCAAATTATAGAGATCAAAAAACCGAAGCACAGGATTACGAATGTTGAGATGGACCGAATTGTTACCTACGTTCAGCAGTTCAGTGCATTTTTCAACGACGAGCGACATGGTGATTTCCGAAATATTGCATCTGACTTTCACCTCACACTTGTGGCTGATGGGCACGACCTGAGTGGGGCACAACTTACTGCGTACGAATCGTATGTCGAAAAGAAAAGGCTGACGCCTATCAACTGGCCTGCTTTTTTGTTGCGGGCGACGCGTACACATCAAGTGTTTTTGGAAGAGGCCGAACTTTTGCGGGGTGCTGACTTTAATGACGCGTAATCGAGGGTGCCTAGAAGCCGTGGACCTCTTCTCGGGCGGGGGGGGACTCACCGAGGGGATGAAAAAAGCGGGGTTTTCCGTTGTTGGTGCAGTGGAGATAAATACTCATGCTGCTTCGACTTTTCAGGTTAACCACCCGGAGACAAAACTGTTTGTTCAAGACATACGCTACCTGCGGGGTCAGGATCTTCTTGACCTGACGGAGAATGGCGAGATTGATCTTTTAGCGGGGTGTCCGCCGTGTCAAGGATTCACAACACTGACGGCAAAATACCGCAGAATCGACCCTCGCAATGAACTTGTGAACGAGATGCTTCGCCTCATTGAGGAAACGCGTCCCAAGGCAGTCGTGATGGAGAATGTCCCTGGACTGGCTACTCGTGGGAAAAAACTCCTTGATCCGATAATTGCCCGGCTTCAGGACCTTGATTACAAGACTGAGATGAAGGTGCTACAAGTTGCAGATTATGGAGTCCCTCAATTCCGGAGGAGGCTCGTATTGTTGGCTGGGAGGGGAATGCATATCCCTTTACCAAAACCAACACATTCGCGTGACGGCTCAACTGGCAGAAAATGGAAGACAGTCCGTGAAACGATAGAAGGAATGCCTATACCCCCGACTTTGCCAGAGGCGAAGTCACTAGGTGCCTTCCCTTCTTTGGATTGGCATGTGATTAGAAAGATGGGCCAACAAAACATTGAACGGCTTCGAGTTGCAAAGCCCGGGAAAAGTTGGAGGGACATCCCCGAGGAGCTTCGCCCAGACTGTCACAAAAGAGGCTATGTTGGTTTTCCAAACGTCTATGGTCGCATGTCCTGGGACGATATCTCACCAACGATTACTGGCGGCTGTACCACTCTTAGCAAGGGAAGGTTTGGCCATCCTGAGGAGGAGAGAACCATCTCCGTACGTGAGGCCGCACTTCTACAGACATTTCCTCGCAACTATATATTTGACACACCCTATATAGACCACGTATGCGAAATAATAGGCAATGCTCTCCCATGCCTGTTCGCAGAAACATTAGCAAGATCCTGTTGGGAAGCTCTTCAACAGTGACTAGTAAAGGCGCATGGCCCGAAAGAAAGACTCCCGAACAACGTCGTGCAATAATGCGGGCTGTTAAGCAGTCGAATACGGCACCAGAACTTAAGGTGAGGAAACGGGCTCACCGTCTGGGGTTAAGGTTTCGTCTCCATGTCAATTCGTTGCCGGGGAAACCAGATCTGGTTTTCCCTAAGTGGAAGATTTGCCTTTTTGTTCACGGTTGTTTCTGGCATCGCCACCCTGGGTGTCGAAAAAGCTCCACACCTGAGACGAATACGGATCTTTGGGCGGAAAAATTCAAAAAAACTGTGGTGAGAGATCGCCGGGTCACAGAGGCACTGGAATCTTTGGGATGGAGAGTCGAGGTGATTTGGGAGTGTGAAACGAGTCAAGCCGCTCTGACTGAAAAGCTGGAGTCAATTTTTCCGCTGAAAACGCAACCAAATTTGGGCAGAAGGGGGCGTTCTTGAAATTTTATCGAAGGGATCGGGGGTAGGGTTAGCCATTGATTTAAAGAAAAATCAATTGCCAAAAAAAAATATATGTGCTAGTCAGATACCAACATAATGGTGGGCAATAGGGAAACCTTTTGGGTGGCCCTGCGGAAACCAATATTTATGTGCTCAGTTTCGAAACTGATGGCGTAAATATTGGTTTTTTTGTTTTAGACTGCTTCCCGCTCGGAGGAAAGATGGACGACCGTCAACGCAAAAAAATGCAGCACGAGATAAAGCTATATATGGAGAAATATTTCAAAAAAAAGCTGGGCAAGGGCGTTGACTATACAAAGATTGTTATCTGGGAGGATATGCTCATCATCAGGGGCGAAAAGTTTCTGACCGACCCCGAACTGTACATTGTTGAAACCGTTTCCGGAAAGGAAGTGGTTCGGGCAGCCAGGATGCAGGTTGCCAAACAGCACTCCATCGATAATGTTCCATATTTTGAAAAATTACTTCAGGCCAAGATGATTCATCAAACCTATGATATTGAACCGGAAAAGGATTTCTGGATACATGTGGTTGTCTTCGACCGCATCCTGACCGACCAGGGAATATCCAAGTAGGAAATTAGGTAGATCGCGAAGAACCCGCGACGGTGGCTTCAAGAAAGACCTGTGTTTTTATGCCGAAAATTAAACGGCAATAAAAATACGGGTCTTTTTTTTTGCTTTCACAAGTCCAAGTAAATCTAAAACAAGGAGGAAAATGAAATGGCAGAAACAATGAAAGCTCTTGTGTACCGGGGACCAGGAAAAATCGGCATTGAAGATGCTCCCATGCCCCAGATCCTTGAACCCGACGACGCGATTGTCCGGGTGACAACCTCCACCATTTGCGGCACCGACATTCATATCTGGCAAGGAGGTATGCCGGAAGTGGAAGCGCCACGGATCATCGGCCATGAATTCGTCGGAGAGGTCGTGGCGGTGGGACCGGCGGTCAGAAACTCCAAGGTCGGTGACCGGGTTGCCGTGTCCTGTGTCACCCAGTGCGGCGAATGTTTTTACTGCGTGAGGGGAATTTACTCCCATTGCACGACGGGAAGCTGGATTTTCGGCTATATGATCGACGGCTGCCAGGCCGAATATGTCAGGGTTCCCCATGCCAATCTCGGCATGTTTTCCATTCCCGAGGGCTTGACCGAAGAGGATGTGTTGTTTGTCGGTGATATCCTGTCAACGGGATACTTCGGCGCTGAAAATGCCCATATCGAACCTGGGGACACGGTGGCAGTCATGGGCGCCGGGCCGGTGGGGATGTGTGCCATGGCAACGGCAAGCTTGTGGGGACCGGCGCGCGTCATTGCCGTTGATATGATCCAGGAACGTTTGGACGCCGCTGTGAAAAACGGTGTGGCAGATATGGGCCTCAACCCCGCCAAGGTGAATGTCCCCGAAGCAATAAGGGAGCTTACGAACGGCCGTGGCGCGGATCGGACCATCGAGGCCGTCGGCGTAACAGGGACCTACAACCTGGCCCTGGATGCAGTCCGGCCGGGCGGCGACGTTTCTATTATCGGCGTTTTCGAAAAACCCCAGACCCTGGCCATGAACACCCTGTGGATCAAAAATATCCGCATCAGCATGGGGCTGGTGAACGCCAATCGTATCCCGGAATTGATCAATCTTATTCAGCAGGGGAAAATCAATACCAACTTTTTATGCACCCATCGCGCGCCGTTGAACGATATCGTCAAAGGTTATGATGTGTTCGGCAATAAAAAGGACAATTGCCTGAAATGGCTTGTAACCCCTTACGAGAAATAAACCACGATATCTCCTGGGGCTGGGAATAACCCGGGATTTGAGCGTGGCCTTCAAGATTGTAAAATTGAAAAGCGGGCTGAAGCCGGGCTCCCGAAACGGGCTTCCCTAATCCCCCGTCCGGGCCCGGTTGATGAAAAAGCAAGGCAGAGTCAGTCAGATCTGTCTTGCTTTTTTGCTCCGCAGGGAAGATAGGGACACTCCCCCAATTAATCCTATCTTGGTCAAGCCGCGTGTTCAGCTAGGGGTTTGATCTTATCGAGCAACGGGCCGAGTTTGCGTTCGGCGACTTCCGTATCATAGGCGGCTTGAGCACGCAGCCAATATCCGTTGGATAAACTGAAGAATTTGCACAAGCGCAAATCGGTATCTGCTGTTATGGGGGCCAGGTTTGAAAGATTGAAACTTCAAGCTTTTAAAGGAAGATCCAAACAAAAGATACTGAAATCAAAAATTATCAAAGCCCTGCGATTCCCAAACCCCAGGGCTTTTTTGTTCCTGAAACAGGCTTTCATTGACAAAAGAATCTTTAAATTTATATTTAAATTATCGACATCACCGATTATGGAAATCGAAAAAATTTTGCGTTGAGGGGCGCAAAAAAAGGGACAGACATGAGTATTTTCAACCAATTAAGGAGAATTTCACATGTCAAAAGGAAGCGATTGGGGAACGGGTGAGGGCATGCCTTCGGCCATAGTCGCAGAGGTTTATGAGCGCCTTGAAAGAATCAAGAGTCTTGCAAAAGAAATTGAGGATGTTCCAAACATTCTGCCAGACCTGTGGTCAATGAAGAAGATTGATAAGAAATGTCAAGAGATCCAACAAAACGCCAAATGGATAAATGATCAAGTCCGGCGATTCATTGGCACCGGTGCGGGCTAGTCGGCATAGCCAAATCACAAGAAGGGATAGGGGGCTCGGGGTCCCCCATGGAAAATTAGGGACACTCCCCATATTTCACTAAAAAATGATTCTTGTATTATCAGAAACTTGCAGGGTGTCGGGGTCAGGCATGCAAGTTTGCATGATGGTGGAAAATCCCACAGGAAGGCACTTTATGGTATTACCGATATTTTAAAAATTGATTCTTGTATTATCAGAAACTTGGGGCCAGAATTGAACGTTGGCCTTTTTTTATTTTTCAGATGTAACATGCCTTCCTTTTCATTGCGGAGAAGAACGTCGGGGACCTCCATGGTAAGTACTGTCAAGGGAGAAAAACCGAGTAGGTTGCACGCGTTATGAATTATCGTCATTTGATTACGGTTCTGTTGTTGCTGTTGTTGGCGCCACTGTTTCATGCTCGGGCCGACTCCGCGCCGGAGCCGAATCTGTGCAAAGAGGTTAACCAGGGGCCGGCCGCCGTTCTGGAAGGCAAGGGCGGTTTCACCGATCCGGTTACGGGCATGGTGTTCGTGTGGGTGGACGGGGGGTGCTTCCGCATGGGGGATACCTTTGGCGATGGCCGCGAGGACGAGAAGCCGGTGCACGAGGTGTGTGTGGATGGTTTTTGGATGGGCAGAACCGAGGTGACCCAGGGCCAATGGCAGGCGATCATGGGGAACAACCCCGCGGATTTCAAAAAGGGGGACAGCTATCCTGTTGAGCAGGTCAGCTGGAATGACGTTGAGGGTTATATCAGCAAGCTCAACAGCCGCAGCGATCGCAAGTTTCGCTTGCCCACCGAGGCCGAGTGGGAGTTTGCCGCGCGCAGCGGCGGCAAGGAGAAGAAGTACGCCGGAACCAGCTCTGATTCGGACCTGGGCGACTTTGCCTGGTACAGGGCTAATGCCAGGGGTTTATTTACGACGAATGGAACCCGGCCGGTGGGGCAAAAGCGCCCTAACGGACTGGGCCTCTATGATATGAACGGCAATGTCTGGGAATGGTGTTCGGATTGGTACGACTATGACTACTATCAGCGCAGCCCCCGCAGCAACCCCCAAGGGCCTCCTGCGGGCGAAACCCGCGTCGGGCGCGGCGCCAGCTGGAACTACAACGCGATGTACCTGCGCCTGTCCTTGCGGGGCAGGTTCGACCCCGGCTACCTCAACTACGACCTCGGGTTCCGGTTGGTGTCCTCAGGCCCCTAGTGTCGGCGTGCCCTGCGGGTGGAAAAACGGCGGGGATTATCCCCGATATCAAATTTATTATAGAGTGATTTTATGCCGTGTTATCCGACCTTAGCCGGGAGGGAAAGCGGACTCCAAAATTTTAAGTTTGAATTCTGAAGAGGAAAAAATATGAAAATTACCTTCCATGGCGCCGCCCGTACTGTCACGGGGTCCCTACACCTGATCGAGGTGAACGGCAAAAATTTGAGATAGGTCTACGGTCTCTGGAGGTGGTCCAAACAACGTATGGGCCTGTTCGGTTTTTTTCGCTTTAGGAGCAAGACCGCCGGGGTAGTCGTCACAGATGACTCATCATGCCTGACGGCACGCAGGAGTTCATGCACTGGGTTGATCTCGTCAAGGCTGAGAGGCAAAAACTGATAAGTGTCTAAAATTTTTTCTTTTTGAGTAGACCGGCTCGTTTTTGAGTCGGTTTTTTATTGGCGGCTATCGTAACAGGTGATTGTACGCATAATAATGTTGAATTTTAAAGTAATATAATTTATATTTAATTAAATATTTTTTGAAATCGAAAATAATATTTAACCGTTTTAGACTTGAAATTTTTCAAGTGGACGAGTTGACAACGTCCCCTCACTGTTCGGTGCTTCAATTCCGCAGGGTGCGGAGGGGATGGGTAAGCTGCTGGCAACGTTCCAGAAACGGCCCGGTTTCGACAACAAGCCGCTTAAGCAGGCGATTGGCTCGACTTCCGTTGAAAGGCTTGTTTGTTGGCAGAGAGGTGTTCCACCGGATGGGGCAGGGGATGATAGATCTGAATAGGAGAGTTTGGGAGATGGGTGAATAGAAAATTGGGGAGCGTTCCTATGGTTGGTCCTGGGCTCAGGGTAATTTTTAAAACTGGAATGTGAAGATTTACAAAATAAGCCGAAAATAGTAATTTTTATCCCTCACCCGGTCTTATACTATTAGTGGATTTCTTATTTGGCTGTGTAAAGGAAATTGGTATAGTGAATTTTTCCATCGTTATTCCGGTCAAGGATGAATGCAAACAGATCCCGGTTCTCGCTGATGAAATCGATTTGGCCATGAAAGGGATTTCCGGGGTTTGGGAGGTCATGTGGGTGGATGATGGCTCTTCAGATGGGAGCCTGGAAGAGCTTGCCCGACTTAATGCCGAGAGGCCGCAACACCGATATATTTCCCTTGAAGTCAATGCCGGGCAGTCCGCTGCTCTGCATGCCGGGTTCGGGCATGCGCAGGGCGCGATAATTGCGAATTTGGACGGTGACGGGCAAAACGACCCCGCAGATCTGGTTAAAATGGTTGCGATGGTTGAAGAAGGTCGGGCCGACATGGTCAACGGCTACCGTGAAAAGCGCCAGGATTCCCTGGCCCGGCTTGTAGCCTCGCGTATCGCCAACGTTGCTCGCAATGTCATAACCGGCCGCACGGTGCGGGACGTGGGGTGCTCGACAAGGGTTTTCCGCCGCGAATGCGTTGAGAATCTACCCATGTTCAGGGGGATGCACCGCTTTCTTCCCACCTTGGTGTCCTTAAAGGGATACTCTTTGGCCGAGATCCCGGTCAATCACCGGCCTCGTCTTTTCGGTCAGACCAAATATTCCATCAATAATCGTCTTTGGGTTGGCTTGGCGGACCTTTTTGGAGTTTTGTGGTTTCGCAAGCGCCATTTCCATTACCGGGTTGCAAAAAAATCAATCTAAAAAATTTTTATAGAAGTGGGAGTCCTCACCAATGGATTTGTGGTTAGCCATCGGTTTTAGTGCCCAATTATGCTTTTCTTCGCGTTTTCTGGTGCAGTGGGTTGTTAGTGAGCGTGCCGGCCGTAGTGTCATCCCGGTAGCCTTCTGGATTTTTAGTATGGTGGGTGGGGGCATGCTGTTAGCTTATGCCATTCATCGCCGGGACCCGGTTTTTATTCTCGGGCAGGCGGCAGGTTTGTTGGTTTATTCCCGCAACCTCTGGCTGATTGCTCGGGAAAAGCGCCGTAACCTGGTTCGGGTTTCCAATGCCTGAGATGCAGCAACCGGATCGCCAGCAGTAAAAAATCTTTTCCGTTCAATAGACGCCATGGTATCTAGGAAGACCATGATTCGTTTTTTCAGACACAGCCTCTTTCAGCAACTGGTCCTCATAATCTGTATTGTCGGATTGCTCTGTCTTCTGGGCAATTGGTGGGGTTCTTACAACCTGCAGAATGACGAGGGGCTCAATCTGGCGAAAGCGGCCCTCGTGGACAACGGCTACCGCCTTTATCAAGACATCTGGAGCGATCAGCCGCCACTTCTCACCCATGTGCTGGCGCGCGTGCATCAGGGCTTTCCTTTCTCTGTAGCGGCCGCACGTACGACAATTCTGATCTTCTCACTACTGTTGGCCACCAGCCTCTTCAGGGTGGTCCTGCGGTTCGAGGGCTCGTTCGCCGCCTGGTCATCTGTTTTCCTTCTCATCTCGAGCGAACTGTTTCTGAAACTGAGTGTTTCCGTGATGGTTGGACTGCCTGCTATCGCGCTTGCCATGCTGGCAGTTGATTTCGCAACCCTCGAAAAAGGAAAGAACCGGGTCCTTCCGTTGTTGGCCGGCGTGCTATTCGGCGCCGCCCTGCTGACGAAAATGTTTGCCATGATCATCCTGCCCGCTGTCATGGCGGCCTTCTGGTTTACGCCGAAGGAGAAGAGGCAGTTGATTCCGCGCCCATCGGTCTTCCGTGCGGCCTGGTTCTTCGGCGGTATAGCGATCGTCGGGGTCATCGTCCTGGTGGGCATGTGGGGTTTTCCGTTCGATCAGCTGCTTTCGCCGCATTTGTCCGCCAGAAGTTCTACGGTTTTCGCTGAGGTTGGCGGTCCTGTAATGCTCCTCAGGATGCTCGCCAGATATGCGCCTCTTGCATTCTATTTCACGATCGTGTTTGGCTTCGGCGCGTTTTATATGCGTCCCACAAGCTGCCTTGTCATTCCGGCTGTGTGGCTTATGGTCGGTACCGTCCTTCTCTCAACCCACCATCCGCTCTGGGTCCATCAGGTTCTCATTCTCGTCCTGCCGCTAAGCTGGCTCGGTGGGGTTGGTCTCAAGAGCCTGTTTCGCAGCGGTGAGCGTCTGAAGCTGGTGGATTGGATTTTGCGGAAAGTCGACCGGCGCATCGTCCTTGCTTTGGTCGTGGCGGGGTGCGCGGCGCTCATCCCGCCGATCTCCAAGAATGTGCGGCAAATCCGTTCCTATCTCACGGACAGCCCCGACCTGACCGAGCAAATGGCCCGTATTGAAGCGGCCATTCTCACACAAGGCGCCGACCTGCTCATAACAGACAGGCCGATCCGGGCTTATCAGGCAAAGCTGCTCGTTCCGCCGAAGCTCGCCGTGTGGTCGGAGAAGAGGATGAAAACCGGCCGACTGACCGAAGAGGATATTCTCACCGAGGTGGCGGCCCATCCCGGCACGCCGGTCCTCCTCGATCGCTTTGCCTATAACCGCTCCTTTCTCGAACGAATCTCCAGCCTGGCGGATAGAGTCGAAACCGGCTGGGACCATCACGGAAAAAGCGGCATCCACGTCTTCCTGCCGAAAACGGTCCGGACCCCTATCGAGGCAGAGCTGCTTTCAAAGGTGCCTGCACTTCTGGATGGTGGCATCGGCGGCGTTTTCCGGGCGGATGGCAACAGCATCAAACGCTTTGAGCGGCCTGGTTCCAAAGAGCCGTTGGCGCCGAACTCCATCGTGGCGCGACCGCCCGGTTCCGCGCAGGAACTTGGCGATTGTTTTGCCGCGGCTGCGCGAGTCACCGGCAGCAAGTCGCTTCTCATCCATGCTCTCGATGTCGGCCGTGCTCTTTACTGTACCCAGACGGTTAGTGGGGGATGGGCGAGTACTGCCGTCGCGGCCGATTACTGCGGCATGCGCCGCTTCGTCCGCCCCCCGGACAAGCATGCGACCTTTGACGACGGAACGATGGCGTCGATTCTCCATTTTGCCTTCGATCTTTCAGACCTTATCGCCGAACGTGGCCTTAGTGCCCCCTCCTGGCTCGACGACATGATCAGCAACGGTCTTTCCTTCATCATCAAAGCACAGTCAGCGGATGGGAGCTGGATGCAACAATACCAGACCCGCAAGTATCATCAGCTCGCCACTCTCAACGATGACGCAATGACGGGCCTGATCCGCATCCTGCTCGTAGGTTACGCCAGGATGGGCAGGCCGGAATATCTCGCGGCAGCGAAGCGCGGCGGTGATTTCCTGCTGAGAGCTCAGGACAACGGCGATAAGCCGGCCTTCGCCCAGCAATATTCCTCGCTCCTCAAGCCGGCATCGGCACGCAAGTTCGAGCCCGCCGGCTATTCCTCTCTCGAAACCGCCTACGCCATCAACGCCTTGATCGATCTTTATCTCAGCACCGGTAACGAGCACTATCGCAACGGGGCAGAAAAGGCGGCTGCCTGGCTCGACGCCAGCCGGATCACTGCTACCACATGGGCCCGGCTTTACGAGGTCGGCTCGAACAGGCCAATTTTCGGCAAGCGGGACGGAACCGTGACCTATGACATCGCCGACCTGCCGGAAAGCGAGCGACGGACCTACCGCTGGACCGGCGGACGGGAGACCTTTCCCGACATCGGCGTCGCGCTCGACAGAATTAGCAAGCTCAAGGAGGGCTCGGACGCCCTCCGTGCTTACGACGCCCGGTTCCGTCGCAAGGCGCTGCTTTCCGCAACGCCGACCGCCCGGATCTGGCTGGACCCGGGACAAGCGAAACAAGATCTCGGTGGCCGACCTTCGACACGTGCGTTTGTCGAATATTGCGCAGGTTTGCTGGCGGCTTTCGGCGAGGAAGTATCCACCTGCCCGTCCGGCGGGCAGAAACAGCGGCCTGGGGGCATGTAGAACTGGAATCTTCAAACTATTATAAAGTTGACCCTTGTATTTTCAGCAGCTCAGGGACAGAATTGAGTTCTTCTGCCCCTTTTACTAAGGCGAACGTTAATTATTAGCCACACTTTTGTTATGGGGCTGGGCTCCCCATTCAAAGGGCCGCATAAACC
>ENA-OSEO01000793-OSEO01000793.1-sediment-metagenome-genome-assembly--contig:-NODE-793-length-71350-cov-6.469617_pt1 | contig 71350 bp, 87 predicted proteins | sample MGYA00237883_ERZ534232 | MGnify/ENA metagenome assembly ERZ534232
AGGGCATGCTTCATCGTAAATGTGCAGTTCTTTGCGCATTCTTCCTCCAACATCTTGCCGGGAGGCGCGTTTTGCCGCACGGTCTTGGGCACCCAACCGCCGATCTCCACCTTGCCGAGTTGCGGATGGTCAAACGGAGTCCAGTCGACAAAGCCTTTGCCCTCAAGTGCCTCATCCTGCCACTTGAGCAGCTTGACCTGATCGTCCTCGATGTCCTTGGGGGTCTTGTCGCGCATCTCCTTGTACTTGTCGGCGCCCGCCCGGCCCATCATGTCCCAAAGCTCGGTTGTGTAGCCGATCACGCCACGGTGCTCGTAGACCCAGTCAATGAAGATGCCGGCGCGGCTTGCAGCCATGTCGCCGTGCGAGGCCGGCATGCAGCGATAGCTGGTAATCTCCTCGCCACGCAGGCCGATCAGCTTAAACAGCCGCAGATCCTCCGGGATCATCTTGTCGTCAGTCTTGTTGCAGAACGCCCGGTAGATCACACCACCAGTCGTGTGGTAGGCCTGGATGGCACCTATGTTGGGATGCGCCAAAATAAAGTCGACCATCGCCTTGGTCTCGGGCTCGGAAAGCGGATACGGGCCGGCACCCGATTGGCCCATGGTCCAGTTGGCCGGGAAGTTACGGTTGATGTCCAGGCCGTACTTGGTGGGAGCCACGGCAAGTGGCACGCCAGGCTCGCCGTAGACCTTGCCCTCCGGGTAGACGCGATAGAAAGTACCTTCGTCGTCGTCCGGCGTACGCAGGATCAGGAGCCGTGGATCGTGGGCGGATACCTTCCAGGGTCCCGTTGGATCTTGCACGCGCATCTGCAGGATCATGCCGTCGCCGTTGATATCCTCAGCGCGGAGGCCGTCTTTTTCCTCCTCGTCCGGATAGGGCCGGACCGATGAGCGCAACATGGTCGGGGTGGTCAGGTACAGCTCGGCGCCGTCAGGGTTGATGCGAGGGATCACATAAAATGCCCGCGTGTCGAGCAGTTTGGTCACCTCGGCGTCAATCCCGTACCCATCGAGCAAGTGCTTGATGGTGTAGAGACAGACGTGTGACCCGGTGACCTCGCCGGCGTGAATGTTGCCGTCGATGTACATTGCCGGCTTGTCGGAAGCCGCGCCAGTCGCCGTGTTGGTAATGGTCAAAAACGGAATGTCGCGCCCCTCGTAGCTCTTGCCAATCGTGCCAAGCGCACAGAGAGCCGGATAGTCGTGTGCGGCCTGCTCGAGGTAGGCCTGGATCTCGTCATACCTGTAGAAGTGGTCAAACTTGAGGTTGAGGGCCAAGCAGACGGCCTCCTTTCGTTTTTGGCGGACTTTGCTGGGCTATTCGGGGGGCGAAGGAGTCGCTCCTTCACAGTTGCCGCCGCCAGCGGCACTCCCCGGGCAAATCCTAAAGGTGGTGCAGTTTGGGCGCGGCGGCAAACGCCAGGCCGGCCTTGGTCAGAGCCATCGCCGTCCGGTTTACCGCGCCGTGCTTTGCCATATAATTGGCCGTCAGCGCATCCCAGTCACCGCTGGCAACGATCTCGTCTTTGTCCCGGAAGTAGTCCAAGAGATCCGAGGTGTGGCCACCGGCCGCCTCGACCGCTCGCTCGGCCTCAACGGTGCCGCCCTCATGCTTGGCCGAGATGTTTTTGACCTTGCCGGCAATCGCCAGTAGGTCGTCCAACCGGTCGTAAGGCTGCCGGACAATGCTGCGCCATGTCTCCACAATGTGATGCTCAAAGCGGACGACATCCTCAAAGCCCAGCGCCTGGCGGAAGCCGGCGGCGGTTTCGAGGGTCGAGTTGTCAACTGAATTGCTCCAGTTGAACCCGACCAGCGGCGAAGTGCCGTCGGGGCGGGCAAAGAGCTTGGCGCCGATCATCGTCCAGAGGGCGGCAAACGGATTGTCGTTGCCCATAAAGACGGAGATCTTAAACTGGCAATCGATGCCGAGGCGATAGAGCATATATCCGAGGAAGACGGTCCCGGGGTTAATGTTGAGGACCTGCTGGATCCCATAGTTGGTGTAGTAGTAGAGCATCTCGTCCACCCACTGCAACGCATGTGCGTTGGGCTGCCCAACCCCGCCAAAGTAACCGGTGATGGTCGCGGGGCCGCCGAGGTGCACGTTGGAGCCGTCAGTGCCTTTGGTGTCGAGCGTTTCGACGTAGCTGGTGCCCATGATCTGCATGGCGGCGGCAAAGGCGAGGATGTCGCCCTGATCAGCCTCCTGCTCTTTCATCTTGCGCACCCGGATGTAGCGGGCAGGCATCAGCTCGCGGTTGGCGATGGCCTGCTCCGCCTCCAGGCGGAGCCACGGGAAGTACTGCGCCGCGGAGATCTCAAGGGTCACCGCGTGATCGTCCGCAAAGGTCATCTGATCGGCCTCGGGTCCAAGGACCTTGCGCCGGTAATCGGCGACACTGATAAACCGCTTGGCCTCGACCTGGCCGATTAGCCAAATGACATCGTCAAGGTATGGCGTGTCCAATTGGCTCAACCGTGACAGCAGGTTGTCGAGGCGCCGCGCATCGGCAGCCTTGCGGTTGATTTCCTCCGGGGTGCCGTACTTGGCGACAACGTCGAGGAGCGCGGTGATGGCGTGGTTGTCTGGGTCGGTGATTAGTGCGTTGATGGCGTCAAGTTGACTTTGCTCGATCCGTAGTTTCGCCCTGAGTGGGTTCAAGATAACTGCCACCTCCTTTGCGTCGATAGAGCCATAATGCAGGTTATACCGCAGAGTACTTCTAATAATCACCCGTGATTCCTGGCGCGCGGGAAGCGATTGGCGCACGCCGGGCGGTTTGACCTTTTCCCCATCGTGGGCATATATTCATATCGGCATGGACTCGGTCCTGAGCCGGCATAAGGGGGGGTAACTTTGCCGCGACCACCCAAAGATCGGCGTGTAGGTTTTGTGCCCGAAATCATCTACTTCAAGCCGGCCGGTGTTCCGATGCGCCAGCTTGATGAGGTCCTGCTTGGCCTCGACGAGTTGGAGGCCGTGCGCCTCAAAGACCTGGCAGGATTGGAGCAAGAGGAGTGTGCCAGGCTGATGGGCGTCTCCCAGAGCACGCTTCAACGCACCCTGACGGCAGCGCGAGCCAAAATCGCCGAGGCATTGGTCATGGGCCGGGCGATTCGCATCGAGGGAGGCAACATCAAGCAGACTGCTCCACTCCCTTGCGACACGGCGATGCCCCGCCGTCTCCGGCGGCACGGCCCGCCCTGGGCAACCAGCACGGACACAACAACAACTGGCGGCCAAAGTGGCCGTGGAGGTAAAGAGATTGAGCCATCCGAGCAACAATCCGACCCACGCTGAGCAACCCGGCGCCCCCGGCGCCAACCAAGCACCTGATCCTGCTTTCGACCCGTTTGCCAAACTGGCACCGGCGGCTGGATCGACGATCAACAGGGTCATCGCGGTAATGAGCGGCAAGGGTGGCGTCGGCAAGTCGACCGTCACAGCCCTGCTTGCCGTCGCTCTGCGGCGCGCCGGCAAGCGCGTCGGCATCCTTGATGCGGACATCACCGGCCCGAGCATCCCCCGTCTCTTTGGCCTCCACGATCGCCCAGGCATGGGCCCGGACGGCCTGATCGTGCCTGTGGCGACAGAGAGCGGGATTCACGTCATCTCGATCAACCTGCTGCTGCAGGATGAGGACCAGCCGGTAATCTGGCGCGGACCGCTGATCGCCAGTGCCATAAAACAGTTCTTCAACGAGGTGGCGTGGGGCCAACTCGACTATCTCCTGGTCGATCTACCACCCGGCACAGGCGACGCTCCGCTGACGGTCCTGCAATCATTGCCCCTCGACGGGATTGTGCTGGTAACGTCACCGCAGTTGCTGGCGCAGATGATCGTGCGCAAGGCGCAGCACATGGCTGAATCGCTCAACGTGCCGATCTTGGGCCTGGTGGAAAACTTCGGCACCTACACCTGCCCGCACTGCGGCCAAGAGAGCTCGCCGTTTGGCGACGGCAAGGCGGAGCAGATGGCCGCGGCGGCCGGCGTGCCCGTGCTGGGCAAACTGCCAATCGATCCGGCGGTCGCCCAGGCTGGCGACGCCGGCGCGATCGAGAGCTATGACGCGTCCTGGCTGCGGGAAATGGCGGACTGGGTCAAATGACGGTGGACCGCATCAACGCGCAGGCAGGAGGAGACCCAATTCGTCGAATTGCGCTGGTCACTGGCTCCGGTCGGGGACTGGGGCGGGCGATTGCGGAGGAGTTGGCACGACGCGGTTTCCACGTGGTGGTCAACTGCGCACGCAACGAGCGACAAGCAGCCGAGACGGTAGCCGCAATCGAGGCTGAGGGTGGCACCGCCCAGGCAATCGTCGCTGACGTCGCGCATCCGGCGGCTGTGACGGACATGTTTGCCAGGATTGCGGCGCAACACGGTCGCCTTGATGTGCTGATCAACAACGCCGGGATCAACCGGGACGGCGACTTCCGGACAATGAGCGACGCCGACTGGCATGCCGTGCTGGCGACCAACCTAACCGGGCCGTTTATGTGTTCGAGAGCTGCCGTACCGCTGTTTGAGCTAGCGGGCGGCGGGAGCATCGTCAACATCACGGCACGGACCGCACAACGACCCCGCAAGCGCGGGGCCAACTACTGCGCTGCCAAAGCTGGCCTGAGCATGCTCAGTAAGTGCATGGCCCTCGAGCTTGCGCCGACGATCCGGGTGAACTGCGTTGCGCCCGGCACCACGGACACCGCAGAGGTGAGCGAGCGTTTTGCGCTGCATACGCCGGAAGGCCTTGCCAAGATGCTCACACCCATCGCCCTCAACCGCATCGCCACGCCGGATGAAATCGCTCGCCTCGTGGCCTTCATCGCCGTCGATGCGACGTTTATGACCGGCGAAGAAGTCCTCTATGACGGAGGGCGCAATCTGGCTTAGCTGGCACTATCAGCAACACCCGTGCTGCCAGGCAGTGGGCCCGACCGGCCAAACCTGCCTGGCAGTTTGCTTGCGATCAAGATTGCCGGGATGACCAGCACAAGAATCCACGACAGCACCTGCGTCAGGCCGTACACCTCCGCCAGGCCGCCGACAACTCCCACCAGCAGGCCGCCGACCGACCATCCCAGTCCCATGATCAAGCCCGACGCGGTACCCCGGCTCTCCGGCAGCAGATCCTGCGCCATCAGTACTGTGATCGGGTTAAAGGTCGAGATGGCAAAACCGGCAGCGGCCATCATCGGCCACACGGCCAAACCGCGCGCTCGCAAAAGCAGCCAAAACACCGGGGCAATCAAGCTAAGTCCCGTCACGATAACCGCCTTGCGGCCGACGCGGTCAGCGGCCATACCTCCCAGCATGCCGCCAAATGCGCCGGCAAAGGTAAAGGTCATCAGGGCGAGGCCAACCTGCATGATCGGGAAACCGATCTGGCGCAGGTGCACGCCGAGAAAGGCAGTATATGCCGTGCCGATCGTGCTGCGAAAGACCACAACCAGCCAGATCGCCAGCAATGGCTTGAGCCGGTCGGCGGTCAACCGCGGGATCCGACGCGGTGCCGCCTCGGGCCGTGCGGCGCCGGCAAGGCCTAGCCGGGCCAGCACAATGACCAACAAGATCGTCGGCAGGGCCGCCAGCCAGCTAAAGCGCAGGCCAAAGACATTGACGATCGACAGGATGAACACCGGCCCCACGGCGTACCCGATTGTGCCGCCGGAGACGAAGATCGCCATCCCAAGACCGGCGTTGGCCTTGGTGTGCGCCGGTACAGCGCTACTGGCATGGGGATGAAACGCCGCCGTGCTGAGTCCCCCAACCACGAGCAGTGGGAATAGCCAGGTGTAGGCAGGCACCAGACCAAACACGCTCAGGCTGACCGCCGTGATGACCGGCCAAAGCAGGATGGACGGCTGGCGGCGGGTGCGGTCGAGTATCCAGCCAAACACCGGCTGGGCAAATGACGTGGAGATGCTTTGCACCGAGGACAGCAGGCCGGCGACGCCAAGGCCAAAGCCAAACCGCTCGATGAGCAGGGGCATGCTTGCCGACAGAAACGACGTGTACTGGTCATTGACCGCGTGGAGTAGCGCAAATAGCGCGAGTGCGATGGATGGTTTAATCTGCCGGCGCTGCGTCATACTCAGATCCTCTCTAAAACGGCCGGCAGCCAATATTGGCTGCCGGCCGACCTTGGTCGCGACTGACCGATTTACTATACCACCACTTCTGCCCGCTTGGTGCCGCATTTGGGATTGCCGACCTTGAGCACCAGTTTGGTGCCTGGAGCGGCAGCAACTACCCACTCCAGCTTTTTACGCGTCTCAGGCGAGAAGTAGCCCCACATCGAGGTTGGCGAGCCGTGTCCCGGCAGCTGGCCGAAGTCGTCCTTTTGCTTGCCGGCCACGACCTCGATAACGCCCTGATCGCCAGCGGTCAACTCGTAGTGCAAGGGCTTTGCCACATGCATCGCGACGGCCTGCTGGGTCACATTGGTGGGCAAGTAGCCGAGGTTGGCAACGGTCGCGCTAACCCGGTAGAGCTGTTGGCCGCCGCTGCCGGCCGCTCCGATGACCTCGGCCGCCAGCGACTCGACGACCAGACGAGGCGCCATCGCCGCATGCTCGATCGTGAACATCGCGCACTTATGGCACTCGCCCTCCAGGAGCTCGACGGGCGGGTTTTGGAACGCGGTCTTGGGCAACCAGCCACCTAGCTCGACCGGCCCGAGCTGCGGATGCTCAAACTGATACCAGTTGACAAATAGGCGGCCTGCCATCGCCTTATCGTTCCAATGCAGCAAGGCCAGTTGATTGCGCTCCTGCGCGGCCTGGGGCAGCTCCATGTTTTGCTTGGGCGTCAGCTTGGGCAAGCCAGCCTGCTGCGCCATGTCCCAAAGCTCAATCGCCATCGGCAAGATCCCGTTGAGGTCATAGCACCAATCCATCCAGCTACCCACCGGCGGCTTGTCCTTATCGACGGTAAACTCCTCGTAGATCGACCACGTCGGGTAGCCCGTCAAACGGAGACCAACCTCGCCGAGCTGCTTCATCGCGAGCAGATCCGGCCGCGGCAGCTTTTCGTCTGGCCGCGCACAATGCGAGCGGAGGATCATGCCGCCGTGCGTGTGGTAGCTCATCGCGCCAACGATGTTTGGGTGCGCTGCCATAAACTCAACGACCGTCCGCACCTCGGGCTCACTCGCGGGATACGGTCCGGCACCTTGCTGCACGCTCTCCGGCGCCCAGGTCCCTGGGTAGTTGCGATTGAAGTCCATCCCCCACTTGGGCGGGGCGGCCTTGATCTCGACCCCGTTGAAGTCCCTGATCAGGCCCTCGGAGTAGATGCGGTAAAAGTCCCCGGCGGTTTCACCGGGCAGGCGCTTGACCATCAACCGTTGATCATGCACCGAAACCCGCCACGGGCCGGTTGGATCCTTGACCCGCATAGCGAGGATGTGGCCGTCGCCGTCGATGTCGGCCGGATAGAGCCCGGGCTTTTCTTGAACCTCGGGATACGGGCGGATGCTCGACCGCAATGCCTCGGCCGTCGTCAGGTAGGTCTCACTGCCATCGACCGCGATGCGGGGGATCACGTAGACAGCCTGCTCATTGAGCAAGTTGGTTATCGTGTCCGAGACGCCGTAGTTGGTCAACAGATACCAAATGGTGTACAGCGCGGTGGCCGCACCGGTAACCTCGCCGGCATGATGGTTGGCATCGATGTAGTAAGCTGGCTTTTCGTTGGCAGGGCCGGAGCCCTGACAGGTCAGCTCGCAGCACAGGATCTCGCGCCCGGTATATCCCTTACCGACGGGGTAGACCTGACAAAGTCCTGGATACGCTGCTGCCGCCTCGGCCAGGAAATCGACGATCTCCTGGTAGAGCGGATAGCCTGCCGGTTTGCGCAGTCCGTGCGCCGGCGCGCTCGCCGGGCCGTTTGCCGTTGTCGACAATTGCTTTACCCCCTTGTCCCTGCCTAACCCTAAAACAGGGCCTCGCTGAGACACCATCTTTCCAGCATCCCGCGCAACTTCTCCTGCCGGCGCGCCAACATCTGCTTGATTGTGTGCGCCTCAAAATGACTCAGATAGCCCTCGCCCAGATCAACGATGCCGTCGACCATTGCCACAAGGTCGGTGCCTGGGATCGCCTCAATGGCTGCCACGGTTGGCTCAAGCTGCTCAAACCGTGCCACAGCCCCACGGACATCGGGCGTCCGGATGTAGACGGCCGGGTTGTCCCAGGCGCTGTGCCACCAACGGTGAGTCTTCCACTTGCCGTACTGCCCAAAAAGGGCAAGGTCGTGATCGATCAGATATACGTCATGTGCCCCCTCGTGGCTGCGGGCACTGACGAGGATATTGCCCTCGTGCCGGTCGTGATTGTAGATAAAGATGTCGTAGACGAGCATCCGGGCAAAGATATCGGGTTGCCGGACAAACCGCTGCGTCTGTCGCTTGATCATCCAATCCAGCTGGTTCCACGGCTTGGCGGTGTTGCTGATCGCCCAGGCGAGGTGGCCGCGCATGCCGTGGAAATTGTAGAACTGGATCGGGCGCACCGGCAGATCCAGCCGTGCGCCAATCTCGTAGGCGATGCGCTCGTTGGCGGACAAGGGGCCTCGCTGCTCTGGGTCCACGCCAAGCTCAAACCCGTACTTAAACCTGGCAAACCGCTCTGGGTCCCACGGCGACTGCAGGATGACCCGCAGCTTACCGTCGCGCACGTGCCGGTGCGCGACTTCCCAAGGCTCGTCCGGATAGTAAGGTACAACCACCCGGTGCCCTCCCTTCACGCTTGCGCTGGCCTGGTCAGGCGCTCCCTTGTCTACCGCCGCGGCCGGACCATCCGCCCGTGACCGCGCTCACCCAGGATCTGCCCATCCCGCATGACAACCTTGCCGCGCGAAACGGTGAGCACGGGCCAACCAAGCACTTGCCACCCCTCGTAGAGGCGGGCGCTGTCACGCGACTTGGTCTTCATGTCGGCCCGGCGGATCGTCCGCGGCGTGACCGTGTCGAGCAGCACAACGTCGCCGTCCGCACCTGGCTGGAGGGCGCCCTTTTGTGGATAGAGACCAAAGGCCATCGCCGGGTTGACCGCGCACAGCTGGACCAGCGCGGAGAGGCCCATCGGCGACGCCCGCAGCAATTCGTTGGCCATGACCGGCACCATCGTCTCCAACCCCGGGGCACCGGCCGGAACGGCGAAGATGTCGTCCGGCGAACCCTCCTTGTCGGCGGCGACAAACGGCGCGTGGTCCGAGGCGACGTAGTCGATCCAACCCTGCTCCAGGCATTGCCACAACTCGCGTTGGTCCTGCTCGGAGCGCAGCGGCGGGTTAATCTTGGCGTAAGCTCCGATCTCTTTGACCAGTCCCTCCGCCAGCAGCAAGTAATGTGGGCAGGTCTCGACCATGACTTCCTGGCCGGAGAAACGGGCCCTCCGCGCGGCAAGGGCGGTTTCGGGGAGGCTGATGTGACAGATGCTCACCCGACAGTCGGCGGCGTCCGCGAGCATGATCACACGGCTTGCGGCCTCGATCTCAACTAACGGTGGACGCGATGGCGCGTGGGCCAGTGGATCAAGCCGTCCCGCAGCCCGCATGGCGGCGATACCGTGCTCGACGAGTTCGTTGTTTTCGGCGTGGACGCAGGACATCAGCCCGGTCTTGGCGACCGCGGTGAATACGTCGAACAGCGCCCCGTCGTCGATAACGTGCAGCCCTTCGTATTCCTGTTCCCGGCCCTTGGGGGGTGCGTGCATAAAGGTCTTAAATCCGACCGCGCCGGCATCCGCCATCGCCTGAATGTCCCCGGTCTTTGCATTTGAGGCGCCGCCACCGCCGTATAGGCCAAAATCGACCACGGCGTCCCGGGCGGCTAGCTCGGCTCGGCGGAGCAGTATCTCGACGTTGGCCACGCCCGGTTGCGAAACGGGCATCTCGAGCAAAGTGGTGATGCCGCCCGCCGCTGCCGCGCAGGTACCGGAATAGAAATCCTCACGCTCGGTGCGGCCTGGGGCCCGAATATGGACATGTGCATCGATTAGCCCTGGCAGTAGAGCCTTGCCTTGCGCGTCAATTGTCACGATGCCCTCGGGCAGCGCGCCATCATCGCCCACGACGACAATCTTGCCGGCGTGAATGGCCACTCCGCCGTGAAAGCTCTCGTGCGGGCCAAACACCTCGGCGTTGCGAATCACCAGATCTGCCTGCTGCACAGCATTCGCCTCCCTGCGCCAGGTTGCGCCGCGGTTAGGCGGCGAGAAGCGACCTCGACATAGTCTCTGAGCTTAGTTTAGTCTTGCACCGGCGGCCGGCCTTTGCGTGGCGCGCGCGGGGCAGTGCCCTGCGGTTGCGCCTCTTGCTCGCGCACAGCCAGGGCGTACTCGCAGGCAACCACGTCGTCCAGCAGAACCTGCACCGTGTAGACGCCCGCGCGCTCAAAGGACAGTCCGCCCAGGCGACAAATAACGGTATGGCAAGCTGCCCGTGACTCAAGCTTAAACTCGGTCACCGGACCGTCAACAACCACGCGGTCGCCCTCGGGCGACATGATGCGGATCTTCTCGCGAAAAGCGCCCGCCCCACCCGACCAACGGTTGCAGACATAGCAGGACCGGTGAGTCGCCGGCAAACTCGCGGCAACGATGCTCTCAAAAATGCCATGCACGATCAGCTTGCCGTCACCGGTGTGGCCGATGTCGTCGCAGAGAACAGAGAATTGCAGATATGGGCGCACTCGCGCACCTCCCTTACCCGCCGTGTGCTACGCGCAGCCGCCGAAGGACCTCCTGATAGGCCTCCTCAACGCCACCCAAGTCGCGGCGGAAACGGTCCTTGTCAAGCTTGGTCCTGGTTTCGCGATCCCACAACCGGCAGGTATCCGGCGAGATCTCATCGGCCAGCAGAACCCTGCCCTGGCTGTCCAAGCCAAACTCCAGCTTGAAGTCGACCAGGATCAGGTCCGCCTTGCCAAAGAACTGCTGCAGCAACTCGTTGATCTGACGCGCCTGCGCGTTGACGTTGGCCATCTGCTCCGGCGTCGCCAGGCCCATCGCCCGGATGTGGTCTTCGTTCATCAGCGGGTCGTGCAGCTCATCGCACTTATAAAAGTGTTCGAGGACCGCAAAAGGCAACTCGGTCCCCTCCGGGATGCCCAGCCGCTTGGTCAGACTGCCGGCGGCGACGTTGCGCATAACCACCTCGACCGGCAGGATCTTGACCTTACGGACCAGCATGTCGGTCGGCGGCTTGAGCTCGATCAGATGCGTGGAAACCCCCGCCTGCTCAAGGTACCGGAACGCCAAATCGGAGATGTGCGCGTTGCAGTACCCCTTACCGCCGACGGTGCCTCGCTTGGTGCCGTCAAAGGCGGTGGCGTCGTCCTTGAAATGAACGAAGTAAACCTCCGGATCGTCGGTCGCAAACACCACTTTGGCTTTGCCCTCATAGAGCTGTTGCATGCTCATGCTATAACCCCACCCGTCTGAAGATGTAGTCAACGTGGCTCAACTGGCGGTCAAGGTCAAAGGCCTCTGCGAGGCGCGTTGCCGGCACTTTGGCCAGCACTTCCGCGTCATTGCTGACAAGCTCGCGGAAATTGCGGTCGTTGTCCCATGCGTCCATCGCGTGCGCCTGGACGACCGCATAGGCGCGCTCGCGCTGCATGCCTGCCTCAACGAGGGCAAGCATCACCTGTTGGCTAAAGACAAGGCCGCCCGTTGAGTCAAGGTTGCGCCGCATCCGGTCCGCATTGACACGCAGGCCGCGCAGGATGTAGATCATCCGATCCAGGACATAGTCAAGCAGGATGCAGCTGTCCGGCAGGATGACCCGCTCGGGCGAACTATTGGTGATGTCCCGCTCGTGCCAAAGCGCCACGTTTTCCAGCGCGACGAGCGAGTTGCCGCGCATGACCCTGGCAAGCCCGGACACCCGTTCCGAGAGCTCCGGGTTGCGCTTGTGGGGCATCGCGCTGGATCCTTTGGTGACGGCGCCGGCCTTGCCGCCAAACGGCTCCTGCACCTCACGGATCTCCGTACGTTGCAGGTTGCGGATCTCGGTCGCAAATTTGTCGAGCGACGATGCGCAGATCGCGATCGCGCCGATAAACTGGGCGTGCCGGTCGCGCTGGATGACCTGGGTGCTAACCGGCGCCGGACGCAACCCGAGTTTTTCGCACACGTACCGCTCGACAAACGGATCGATGTTGGCAAACGTACCGACAGCGCCGGACAGCTTGCCGACCGATACCGCATCGCGCGCCTGCTCCATCCGGAGGATGTTGCGCCGCGTCTCATCCAACCAAAGGGCCAGCTTGAGGCCAAACGTGGTGGGCTCGGCGTGCACTCCGTGCGTGCGCCCGATCATCGGCGTGTACTTGTACTCCACGGCCCGCTCCGCAAGGACCGCCTCAAGCTCGCGCATGTCGCGCAGCAGGATGTCCGCCGATTGGCGCAGCAAGAGCGGGAGCGCGGTGTCTTCGACATCGTACGACGTCATGCCGTAATGGATGTACTTGCCCACTTCACCGACGGTCTCGGCGACCCCGGTAACAAAGGCGATCATGTCGTGCTTGATTTCGCTCTCAATCGCCAGGATACGGTCAACGTCGACCTTGGCTTTGGCACGGATTTCCGCCACCGCCTCGTGCGGGATGCGGCCGAGCTCGGCCCACGCCTCACACGCCAGGATCTCGACCTCGAGCCAGGTCTCGTACTTGTTCTTGAGCTCCCAGATGGCGCCCATCTCGGGCCGGGTATATCGCTTGATCAAGGGCGTCCCTCCTCCACATTGAAACCGCCGCCGGAAAACCGAACCGGCCCATCCCCTCGCAACTGGAGGCGAATGGGCCTAAGTACTGATTAGCCAAGTGGGCGCACACAACCTGCCGGGCTCAGGCGCGGCCAGCATCCGCCTGTTCTTGGTGAACGCGGTCCGCCGCCTGTTTGGTGTGCCGCAGGCCATTGGCGAGCAAGAATCCGATGAACGACACGGCGGAAAGCATCAAAAAACCGGCGAAGAAGCCCGGCACGCCACCAAACGGCGTTACCCGGGTCCCTCCGCCCAGGTACTCGTCCCCATTCATATGCGTGTCAATCAGCATACCGGTCAGAGTTGTGCCGAGGATGCCGCCGATGAAGCGGATCATATTGAAGACTCCGGTGACGACGCCCGCGCGCTCCGGTGGATTCTCCGCGAGGACAAAGCTCAGGAGCGGCGACCAGGTCGCACTGCCCCCAAAGACAGTGACAAAGCGCAGCATGATCACGCTCCAGAGACTGGAGAGCCCGGTCAGCAGCGAAAACAACAGGTTGGAAACCCCGCGCGCAAACATCCCCGCCATCACGGGGCGGCGGCTGCCAAAACGGTCCGATAGCGTGCCGCTGATCGGACCGCCGATCACGCCCACCAGCGAGCCGGGAAACATCACAAGCCCCATGACTGCCGGCGTCAGCTGCTTGACCGCCGTGAGGTACAGCGGCAACATGAACGTCGAGCCCTGGCCGCAGAACATGTGCACCATGCCAAGAGCAAATGCCCTGATCATCGCCGGGTTGCGGAACATCGCGAGGTCCACCATGGGGCTGGCGGCGCGTTTCTCGACGATGTAGAAGCTAACCAGGGAGAGGACAAAGCCTGCCAGATATGCGGGCGCTCGCCAGGTGCCCCAACCATAGTCCCTGATGCCGGTCAGGTAGAGGAGCAGACACAGCATCGCGATACCAAGCGATAGGGCGCCGAGGATGTCAAAGGGCTTGCGCTCCTCACGCTTGCCTGACTCCTTGAGCTGGATCGCCCCGGCGACGACGGCAAAGATACCGATCGGGATATTGACATAGAATATCGACCGCCACGCCAGGTACTGTGCGAGAAAGCCGCCGATCGTCGGGCCGATCATGCTGCCCAGCGACGATGCGGCCGCCCAGATGCCAAGAACCTGCCCACGCCGCTCCGGGCCAAAGAGCCCAGTCGCCATAACCAGCGCGTTGGGAAAGACCATCGCCGCACCAAGGGCTTGCACACACCGGGCGAGCACGAGTGAGTTAAAAGTAGGCGAGAAGCTCGACAGCGCCGACCCGACGATAAACAGGGAGAGACCACCAAGAAAGAACTTCTTGCGCCCATACATGTCGCCCAGCCGGCCAAAGATCGGCATCAGGATCGCATAAACCAGAGTATACGCGTTGAACACCCAGGTAAGCTTAGTGACGCTCACTCCATAGGCGGCCAGCAGCTCGCCAACCGCAACGCGGATCATGTTGGTATTGAGGACGGTCATAAACGACGCCAGGGTCAGGTTGGCCAGGGCAAGGTACTTGATCTTGAGGTCGCGCGGCATGCGCTGACCGGGCAGGCGGATGTCGTTTTGCGTCGCCACAGGGGTCTTCCTTTCATCTGCGCTGGCTAGGGTGCCAAATTCACTGTATCTTACGCTTCGCGAACGTTTCTCCTGCCGAAGACTGTGGAGCCGCGCGGCGGTATCTGCGCAGCGGTAACGGCGGACGTAGCGAACACGGCGACCCCACTTGCCGGCAACCGCCCCGTAGCCCACTAGCCAAGCATCGATTCGTTATTTATACTACTTTTATTGCTGTTTATTTCGTACGGCGAAGGGACCTGACCCACCCACATGAACCGCAAAGCATTCTACGCCCTGCTCCTGTCAATGTTCACGACATCGCTGGGCGTCGGCTTGATCGTCCCGCTGCTCCCCGTCTATGCCCAGACCCTCGGCGCCAACGGGCTCTGGATCGGCCTCATTTTCGGCGCCAACCCCTTGGTCCGAGCACTCTTCACACTCGTGGTCGGCAGCCTGGCCGACCGGCGTGACAAGCGCATGCTGATGCTCGGCGGCCTGCTTGGCTATGCTCTCTGTTCAGTCGGTTTCATGCTCTCGCAAGCGCCGTGGCAGCTGTTCTTGGCCCGCGTCGCGCAGGGAGCTTTTTCGGCGATGGTCATGCCGGTTGCCCGCGCCTATGCCGGTGATCTGGCCCCTAAAGGCCACGAAGGATCCACGATGGGGCAGTTTTCCCTCGCCTTTACCCTCGGGTTTGCCTTTGGCCCACTGATGGGCGGTCTGCTCGCCGACAATTTCGGCATGTCGGCGCCATTCATCGGCATGTCCGCGCTCTCACTGCTGGCGTGGTTCTTTGTCTTGCGCGTCGTGCCCAAGATGCCGCCCCGCAAGAATGCGATCTTCCGGCGCGGCCTGGATTTCCGCCCGTTCCGTGACCGCCAGGTCGTCGGTCTGATCGCCGGCCGCAGCTTGGTGGAGGTCGGCCGCGGGATTTTCTCGGCGTTGATGCCCTTGATCGGCAGCACCCTGATTGGGCTGACGAGTTCGCAAACCGGCTTCATCGTTACTCTCCGCTCCGGCATGGAATCGGTCATGCAACCCATCAGCGGGCGTCTCTCGGACCGGATCAACCGCCGCTACATCTGCCTCGCCGGGTTCCTGGTCATGCCGATCGCCCTGCTTCTGACGCCTACGGCAACGTCGTTCTTTACCCTCGGCGCCGTGGCAATGCTTCTGGGCATGGCGGCCGGCACATCGGTGCCCGCAGCCGGGGCAATCGCCGTTGACAAGGGCCGTACCTACGGTATGGGCTCAATGATGGGGATCGATTCAACGGCGCAAGCGCTCGGCATGGCTGCCGGCTCAACGCTGGGCGGCACGCTCCTGGAGGCGTTTTCCGCGACGGTCGCCTTCCGTGCGGCCGCTGTCGCGGCGCTATTTGGTGCCGGCGTTTTTGCCACGATGACGCGCGGTTACTGCAACGGCTCCGCCGCCGTGGTCGAGATCGCTCCACTACCTACCCCACCGGAAACCGCCGCTGTGCCAAACCCCGCACCGGTCGCCGCCGTCGCGGCGGGCGGCAATGGCGGCAGCGCCAAGGGTGACAACGGGCAAGGCCTCGCCTAGATCGCTTTGTGCGGGTAGTCCATCATCGGTCAGAGACGGAGGGCCGGGCGCATGTGCATGCGCCCGGCCCTCCGCTACGCTAGTCCGAGAACACCCCGGATCGACGCCAGCTCGCCTCTACCTACCCTGTCGCTTGCCGCCTATCGGAGCGCTCAACTCCGGTCGGGCGAGGCATTCCTTGTCCGATTGATCGAGCGTGCGGTTGATCAAGGCGGCCATGATGATGATGCCAACCACATTGACGACCCAGCGCGTGACGGCAAACCGGGTGCCAAGCGACGACAGCTCAAAGAGAAACATCGGGATCTTGAGCGTCGACCATGCCCCGATGAAGACAATTATGTTGAAGTAGCTCGCACCTTTGCGCGACATCGTGTGCGCAACCGGAAATGCTCCGTAGAGTGGACCCGCCGCTGCCGCGCCCAGGACAATCGAGAGGATGGTGCCACGGACGCCGGAGCCCTCGCCGACAAAGCGCATCACCGTCTCGCGCGGCACCCACACATCGAGTAAACCAAGCAGGAGAAACACCGGCGGCAGGATTGCCAGCATTTGCGCCACAACGTCCCAAGAGTGGCTGAAGATCGTCCGTCCCAAATCCGGGCGGATGACCAAGACGACCAGATCGACGAGCACAATCGCAAAGAACAACCGATACCGGCGCAGTTGGCTCACCAGAGCACCACCGCCCCAATGATCAACGCAACGACCAGCGAGTATACGTAGGCCATCCCGTTGCGCAGCAGGGCCGCTCGCCGGCCGAAGTACTTGCGCTCGAGCGGGAAAGTGACAAAGCCCACCATCATCAATGTGGAGACAAACACCGCGACCTGGGCAACGCCTGCTCCCTGGTTGAGCAGCGTCGCCGCCAGTGGAAAAGCCACAAAGCCGGGGATAAGGGTGATCGAGCCGACTAGTGACGCCACAATGAAGCCAAACGGACCGGAACCGGTGCCCAGGAGCCGACTAATCATTGATGGCGAGATAAACGTGAGCATCAGACCAACCAGGCCCAGGACTGCAACAAATTCTGGCAGCACATTCATGAATGACTGGGTGGCCTTGCGGACCGCCATCCGGGTCCGGTTGCGGTCTGCCGCAAACGACGCCCCAAGGGCACCGAGCGCAACCGCATACAGGATGATCGTGCTGCTGCTCACGCCTTCAGCCAGTCTGCAATCTCCCTGACGGTGGCAACCCGGCCCTGCAGTTTGAGCTCGCCATCAATAATGATGCCTGGCGTCCGGTTGCAGCCACGCGCCATGATTTCAAACATGTCTTCCACCTTGTTCAGGTTGATCTCGACGCCGGCTTCCGCCGCCGCCAACTTGGCGTTTTCCGCCACCTTCTGGCACTTCACGCATCCTGGACCAAGTACCTCGACTCGCTTCATGTACCTTCAATCTCCTCTCGCTTGCACTTTGATTGGCTCTCCCACGCCGCGCGCATGGGAGGGAAACCACGCCTGGGTCGCCAGGCATATACGGACCAGCAGGAGCATCAACGGGACCTCAATCAAAACACCCACGACGGTCGCCAGGGCGGCCCCGGAGCCCAGGCCAAACAAGGTCGATGCCGTGGCGATGGCAACCTCAAAGTGATTGCTGGCGCCGATCATTGCCGACGGCGCCGCATCCTCATAACGCAGCCCAATCACCCTCGCTGCCGCATAGCCGATGGCAAAAATGAGCAACGTCTGGATGACCAGTGGCACCGCGATCATGCCAATGACCGCCGGCTGCTCCAGGATAACCTTGCCCTGCAGCATGAACAAGAACACCAGGGTCAATAGCAGTGCCGTCATCGACACCTTGCCAGTGTGTTTGAGAAAGACGGTTTCGTACCAGACGATACCGCGTGTGCGCACCAGATGCCGCCGTGTCAGGTAGCCGGCGACGAGGGCCACGCCCACGTAGAACATGATCGTCACAAAGAGCGTCAAGAAGGGCACACCGATGTCTGAAGCGCCGAGTAACCAACTGCCCAACGGGGCATAGAGGGCGAGCATGGTAAGCGAATTGACTGCAACCATGACCAGCGTGTGGCCCATGAAGCCCCGAGCGAGATAACTCCACACCAGGACCATAGCGGTGCACGGCGCAATACCCAGCAGGATCATGCCCGCCTGGTAGGAAGTTGCCATCTCGGCCGGGATGAACGGCCGCCAGACGTGCTGCATGAAGAGCCAGGCAAGAAAGAACATTGTGAAGGGCTTTATCGCCCAGTTGATCACCAAGGTTAGCAGCACCGGCTTGGGGTTGCGGACGGCCTCGACAACCTCGCTGAAATCGATCTGCACCATGATCGGGTACATCATCGCAAAGAGAAAGACCGCAACCGGCACATTGACGTTGGCAATGCTCATACCGTTTAGCGCCTCGGCGGCACCCGGCAGCAGGGCCCCGAGGCCAATACCCGCGGCCATGCACAAGAGCACCCACACCGTCAGGTAACGCTCAAAAAAGCCGAGATCGCGTGCGCGCTCCAGGCCGGGCGGGCGCGAGGGCACGTTGGCGGGCGGCAGCGCGTTTGGCTTGTGATTAGACATCATGCTCACTCCTTCGGGCATGGTTGTGCGGTTTGGCCTTCCCGGCCGCAAGAACGGCGGGCGTGCGCCTCAGGCAACCGGCTTAGATGTGGTGCCATCTCAGCCAGTTGGCAGGACGGCGCGTCGAGCACCGCCAGGACCTCCTGGCGCATCCTGGCCACCACATCCGCAGCGCGGTATAGCGACATCGCACCGTCCCGTCGCTCAACAACAAGCTCAGCTTCGCGCAGCTTGGCCAGGTGTTGCGAGATCGCCGGCTGGCTCACGCCGAGCAAAAGGGCCAGCTCGCACACGCAAAGCTCGTCGGTCTGAATGAGTTTGAGCAGTTTGAGCCTCGTCGGGCTCCCCAATACCTGTGCCAGGCAGGCGGCCTTGGTGATCGCTCCTCCCTGCTCTGGGACAATCGTGTCCGGCATCTGGTCCACCTCCATCACTCTGGCTCTAGGCCATCAGCATCCCAAAAACCCAGCCGGAGAACGTCGCCAGGACAACGACGATCGTCACGAACGTCGCGGTCTTGCGCGGGCCGAGGATGCTGTTGATTACGATCATATTGGGCAGGCTCAGCGCCGGCCCGGCCAGGAGCAATGCCAACGCCGGTCCCTGTCCCATGCCCGAGCCGATCAGTCCCTGGAGGATGGGTACTTCGGTCAGCGTCGCAAAGTACATGAACGCACCGACCAACGATGCCGCGAAGTTGGCCAGGAGCGAGTTGCCCCCGACCGCACCCGCAATCCAGGCATTGGGGATCAGTCCGCCGTCGGTGCCGGGCATCCCCATCAGGAAACCGGCGACCAGCACACCACCAAAGAGCAGCGGCAGGATCTGCTGCGAGAAATCCCACGTCGCACTGACCCACCCGGCGACCTCGGTGCGGTCAAACCAGCGAGTTAGCAGGACGGCGAGCAGGCCAAGGAGGCCAGCGACGACGTACCATTTGACCTGCCAGACCGCGTACCAAAAACCGGCCTGCTCAGCGGGCTTGGCCCACGCGGCAAACACCAGGATCAGGATCAGATTGAGGAGGTAGAAGCCAGTTTGCCCCAGCGAACGACGACCAGGCTCACTTGCACCAAGCTCAAACCCCTTGGCCCGTTCGGTTTCCTCGTTGCGGAAGATCCATGCCATCAGCAGGCCGACGACGATCGAAAACAGCACTGCGCCCAGCGCCCGGGCCAGACCGATCTGCCAACCCAACACGCGCGCGGTGAGCACGATTGCCAGGATGTTGATCGCCGGGCCGGAGTAGAGGAAGGCAGACGCGGGACCAAGGCCGGCGCCGCGCTTGTAGATACCAGAGAAGAGCGGGAGCACCGTACACGAGCACACCGCCAGGATCGACCCTGAAACCGCGGCAACTCCGTAGGCGACGACGCGGTTGGCGGCGGGACCGAGGTAGCGGAGCACCGCTTGTGACGAGATGAAATTGACCACTGCGCCGGCGATGAAGAACGCCGGTATTAAACACGTGAGGACGTGGAGGCGGGCGTAGTCCTGCAGCATGTAGAATGCCGACAGGATCGCCGACAGCACGCGCGGGCTCTGCAGCGGGATAAAGTAGGCGGCCAGGAAGACACCAACGATGATCGCCATCTTGCGCCAGTTTGAACTCATGGTCAGGACTCCTCGACGCGGGTGCGGTTGGGTTTAGGTGCCGGCAACCCGCCCGGCACCACCCGCCGAGGTCAATCATATAATCACATGCTTATATAGGCAAGACGTTATTTAACGTCGCTCAGGGGTTTGGTCGCCCGGACGAAAGCGCTGGTGATCTCGAGGTCGTCGTATGCGCCGCTGCCTGAGCAGCCGCACCCTGCCGGTGACGGACCACAGCAATCCCCGCCGAGGTCGCCAAGCCGGTGCCGCCGGACGGGCTCGATCGCAATCTCCGCAAAGCCCGCTTGCTTGAGCAACTCAATAAACATTCGCTCGCTCAACGCGCCGGCGACGCAGCTCGTCCAGAGCGCGAGATCGGCCCTGACCTCGGCAGGCAACTCCTCCTGGACTACGATGTCGGTCACGGCAAACCGGCCGCCGGGCCGCAGGACCCGGTATGCCTCGCGCAAAACCTTGGCCTTGTCGTGCGACAGGTTGATCACGCAGTTGGAGATGACCACGTCGACGGATGCTGGGGCAAGCGGGATGTTCTCAATCTCCCCGCGGATAAACTCAACGTTGTCCACGCCGGCCTCACGCGCGTTGCGCCGGGCGAGGCTGATCATGTCGGGCGTCAGATCAAGGCCGTAGGCCTTGCCGGTCGGACCGACGCGGCGAGCTGAGAGCAGCACGTCAATGCCGCCGCCTGAGCCTAGATCCAGGACGGTCTCGCCGGGCTTGAGTTCGATCAAGGCGGTCGGGTTGCCGCAACCGAGCGAAGCAAGTACGGCCGCCTCAGGCAAGGACTGCGTCTGCAGTGCGTCATAGAGGTCCGCGGATATCTGATCGCCGCCGTTGGCGCTGCCGCAGCAACCTGCCGAAGCTGTGGTACTGCCGCAGCAACCGTCCGTCGTTTGCGTGGCCGCGCGGGCAGCCGCGCGCGCTGCCGCACCGTAGCGTCGCCGCACGGCGGTGTGGATGGCCTTGGCAGTTGCATCGGCGTCAGCTCGGACCATTACCGTCGCGGTGCTCGGACAAACCGAGGCAAATTCGGCGCTGCTTTTGATCTCCGCAGGAACGGAATCCCGGTCGGCGGCGACAAACCCATGCCGGGCAAAGTACTCTGCCGCGCTGGTGGTCAGCAGGTATGGGCCGGCCAGACCTTGCCGGGCGCACTCCGCGACGCGGTCCGCGACCAATTGAGCCGCGATGCCGCGGCCACGCCATGCGGGCGCCACAACGACTGATCTGAGCAAGGCGTATGGGGGATAGTTCTCCAGGCCAGCCAGGCCAACGACCTCGCCGGCGGCGGTTTCGGCGACGACAAAGAGGTCGGCCAGGTGGTCCGCAACGCCGGTCAAGGGCAATTGTGCGGCTGACAGCAGCACCTCCGCCTGCGCAAGATCTGCCCGGTGCGCCTGCCTGATCCGAGGTTGGTCGCCGTAAATCTGTCCGTGGTCGCCCTGCTCTGATACCATGATGATCCTGCCTCCTAATGACTATCGCTATGGCTATCGGCGGTCGGCTGGACCTGCGGGTTGCGGTGAAGCCGCCGGCGCGCAGCAAGCACCGGGGCTTGAGCCGGTCCGTGCTACGGTCGCGGCCGCGACTGCCTGGAGCAACTCCGCCATGGCCTGCCGTACTTGAGGGCCAAAAGGCGCAAGCAGCGCCCGCTGCTCGGCGACGATCTCAGCCGTGATTTGCTCATATAGCGCCAATCCAATTGGCGACACCCGCAACAGGACCGCCCGGCCGTCGTGCCGATCAACATTACGGGCTACGTAGCCTTTGCGCTCAATCCCCGCGACCAGACGGCTTGCCGAGCTCTTGTCCAGATAGAGGCGCTCTGCCAGCTCACGCAGGCTTATGGGGCCATGCGCGACCAACGCATCCAACGCGTAGTAGGCGCTGACGGATAGATCGTGGCAACAAATGCGGTCGCGATCGCGGAATTGGTACGCCCTGACCAACTCAGCCAGTGCCGCGTGAAAGGCAACGGCGTCGGCGGCAAGCCCGTCGTCGGTGGGATCGGCCGGCGCAGCGTGAGGGGCCGGTGCGGTTGGTACAGCTGGCATCACTTCGTCATATAGTTGCATGCTGCAACTATATTTGGCCGGCGCGCGGACGTCAAGCTGCCTGACGGAGAAATCGGTGATTCCTCCGTCAGGCAGCTGCTACCCCATAGCCAGCCAGGATGGGCTGAGGCCCATCAATTAGCCTACTCTCGCTCAGGCACCGTACGCCAAAGGGCGATCAGTTTGGCAAGCTGGTCGGTCATTTGCTCCAACCGCCGGTTGGCGTCGGCCGGATCGGCGTCGTTGGGATCGGTAAAGCCGTACACCCCGTTGTCGGTGTGCTCGTGGGTGTCGCCGACATAGGCGGTGACCAAAAATGCCCGCAAGAGCAAGTCGTCGCCTTCGGTCCCGGTCAGGTGCTCCACTCCCTCATAAAAGGCCGCAGCCGGCTCGTAATCCTTGACCCGCTCCATCTCGACGAATTGCGGGAAGAGATTGAGGGCAAAGCCGGTCTCGCCCTTGCCGGAATGGACGTCAAACCTGGTCAACGTATCCTTGGCGGCCGCCGCTGGATCCGCCGCCGGCGGCATGGGCGGTACCAGCACGGTGCACCCGTACTGCCGCGACGCCATACGTGCCGCGTAGGCGACAATCTGGGAGTTACCGCCATGCGCGTTGATCAACATGATCTTGTTGATGCCGTGGTAGACCAGGCTCTCAATTGTGTCGTAGAGCACCGCGATGAGGGTCTCCTCATGCAGCGTGATGGTGCCCTTGAACTCCATATGATGCGGGCTGTAGCCGGGCAGGCAGGTCTGGACGACGACGCAGTTGGCCTTTTGGGCCGCCCGCTTGCAGATGCCGAGGGCGCCAAGCGAGTCGGTGCCAAGTGGCAGGTGCGGCCCGTGTTGCTCAATCGAGCCAACGGGGATCAGGGCGACCGGAACGGGTTCGTCACGCAGGTACTCCTCAAATGCGCTACGAGTCATCTCATGCAGCAAGACGGTTTTGGCCATGCGGTGAACCTCCCCTTTTTCTCGCGGTAGAGAGGGTTTCGGCGCGGCAATGCCATAACCTCCGCTCAGAGGCACCATGAGACTCGAGGAGGTATGGCCTTGACCGGCACCAATGGACCAGAAGCGCCACGGCTCCTGGCGGTCGTCGGCTCGCCCCGCAAAGAGGGCAACTGCGCCGCGCTTGTCGCAGAGGCGGCTGCGGCAGCCAGGACCGCCGGGGCAATCGTGGACGTGATCCACCTTGACGACCTGAATATCCGACCCTGTTCGGCCTGCAACGGTTGCCGACAAGAGGTCAATGGGGAGCGTCGTTGCGTGGTTGAGGACGACATGCACCCGCTTTATCGCCAGCTCGGCGCCATGGACGCCCTGCTCATCGCAACGCCGGTCTATTGGTGGGGACCTAGCGCCCAAACCAAGCTGTTTGTCGACCGCTGGTACGGCATCCCCGACCGGCCGGCGACATTTGGCGGCAAGCCGCTCGCAATTATCGTTGCCAGTGGCGCCGGCTCCGCGGCAATGGCGGACTGTGTTCTCTCGCCGTTCCGGTCGATCGCCGCCTACCTTGGCATGGCCTGGGCTGGCGAGCTAGCCGTCGCCGGCCGGCCGGTCGGCCAGGCGCTGGCAGACCGTCGCTCGGTGGCGCGTGCCCAAGAGCTCGGTCGCCGGCTGATCCAACTGGCTAGGTAATCTGCCGGCCGCAAGGTGCCCTAAGGACCGGCCCAGAAGGTCAGCGCAAACACACGACACACTCGCGCCCCGGGCAGCAAGGGCCCTTGGCGCGTCCACACGGAGGTGCTCGAATTGACACAAGGCGCGGCAACAAAGAGGCTCGCGTCCATCAACCTCAACCTGTTCAAGCTGCCAGGCGACGTGCAGTTGTCCCCTGACGGCAAACTGGCGGCCTGGACGCAAAACGCGCTCCACCTATCGACCAATGACTACGACACCGTCATCTGGCTCGCCGCGACCGACGGTGAAACCGCCCCTCGCCAGGTGACCCGCGGCGCAGGTGCGAGCGGCAGGCCCAATGACCGCTCGCCGCGGTTTGCCCCTGACGGGACCATTTTGGCGTTTATCGCCGACCGCGGTGACGGCAGCGATGTCTGGGCGCTCGACCTGGTTAGCGGGGGTGAGGCGACCCGCCTCAGCCACCTTGGCGGCGCAGCCACCTCCCTTGCCTGGTCACCCGATGGCAAGTGGTTAGCGGTGTCGGCCAGGCCGGCCAAGGCCCCGCCGCCCAAGCTTGACGACTGGCGCGTCACAGGTTGGCAGCCCGGGCAAAACCAGGACGTGACGGTAATCACCAAGCTGCAATATAAGTACAACGGCCGCGGCCTCTTGGATGACCGACACCCCAAGGTCCACCTCGTCGAGGTGGCGACCGGCCGCGCCTGTCAGGTCACGTTTGGCGCCTACGATGATAGCGCGCCGGTCTGGTCTCCTGACGGACGGTGGGTCGGATTTGTCTCATCGCGGCGGCCGGACCGGGAGGTCAAGCCTCGTTCGGACATTTGGGCGGTCGACGTCAGCCAGATCACGGCCGCCGGACTGCAGAGCCCTGCAGTGAGACCGGATGAATCTGACCTGCCCCCCATCCGTCTGTCCAGCGGTCACACCGGCTCACTCGGCTCGGTCAATTGGTCGCCCGACGGCCACTGGCTGCTCGCCGCCGGGATCCCGGACGAGATGGGCGGCGCGCACAACACCCATCCGTGGCTGATGCCGTTTGAGGCGGCCCTGCGCAGTGGGCAGGCCAACGCGCCGGACTTCGTACCCTCGACAACCGAGTGGATCGACGTCCTCGCCGGATTCGACCGCAGCATCGGCAACTCGGTCGGCCAGGACGTCCGGGCGGACGGTGGGGCGGGGACACCGCTGTGGTCGCGAGATGGCCGGTGGATCATCTTTTCAGCGACCGACGGCGGTTTCTGCCGGATGTACCGGGCCAAAGTACCGGCCGGCGTACCCTTGGACGAGTACGTCCCGCAGATCGAGGCCTTGACCGGCGACGATCCGGCGGTTGTCGGCTCGTTTGCGAGCGCGGCCCCAGCCCAGGGCACGGAGCTGCTGGCGATGATCGCTGGTGGCCCGGCCAACCCGGGCGAGATCTACTTCGCCACTCTAACGGGCCAGCGGACCGAGGCCATTCCCGCGCCAGCTCTCACGGAGCCATTGACGCCGGTCGGCTGCCCGGTCATCGCCAATCCACTCGCCTGGCGCCAAGTCTCCGACCTGCACGGATGGCTTGACGGTTACGCCTTGTCCCGGCCCGAGCGGGTCCTCTTCCCAAGCATCGAAAACAACCTGATCGAGGGTTGGCTGATGAAGCCGCTCGACTTTGACCCGGATGAGCGCTACCCGGCAATCCTAGAGATCCACGGCGGGCCACATTCTACTTATGGGCTGGCCTTCAACCACGAATTCCAGATGCTTTGCGCGCGGGGTTTCGGCGTCTTTTACACCAACCCACACGGCAGCAAGGGGTATGGCTACAGCTTTGCCGCCCGCGTCGTCGGCGATTGGGCCGGCATCGACGCTCACGACCTGATGGCGGCGGCCGATTGCCTCGCCAAGGTGCGCTGGGTTGATCAGCACCGTCTCGGCGTCACCGGCGGCAGCCAGGGAGGATACCTGACCAACTGGCTGATCGGCCACACGACACGCTTTGCCGCAGCCGTGACCCAGCGCAGCATGTCCAACCTCTACAGCAAATACGGGGTCGCCGACAACGGGTGGACCCACGACCGCCACGGCATGGGCGGCGCGGACCTCTGGGATAGCGAAGCCCTGTTGATGGAGCGCTCGCCGATCCGTTATGCGCCGTACGTCCGCACCCCAACGTTGATTATCCATTCGGACCAGGACCTGCGGTGCCCGCTCGAGCAAGGCGAGCAGTGGTACGTAGCCCTCAAACGTCTCGGCGTCGAAACCGAGTTTGTCCGCTTTACCGGCGAGAACCACGAACTGTCCCGGGGCGGCAAGCCGCGCAACCGTGTGGAGCGGCTGGAACGCCTCGCGGGATGGTTTGAGCGACACATGCAGCGGCAATAACGCCGCTGGCGCGATACAATGGATGGGCGGGCCGCGGAGACGGTCCCGCCCATCCATTGATTAGTTGAGGAGGATCAACATGCCCGCGGAAACCCCAGGCGCCAAACCAGGATATCGCAAGGTTGAGTACGAGGTCAGCGGCGACGCGCTGGTCAGCAAGGTCAAGGAGCTCCTGCACGAGGGCAACGTCCGCAAACTGATCATCAAGGACGAGCAGGACCGCGTCCTAATCGAAGTGCCCCTGAGCCTCGGCGTTATCGGCGCCCTGTTGCTGCCGGTCTGGGCCGCAATCGGCGCTATTGCCGCGCTCGCGGCAAAGCTGACGATCGTCGTCGAAAAGGTCGACGACTAGAGCTAGCGCCGCGCACGAACCGGTGGCCCCAACTACGGGGCCGTAACTAGCTTCACCATTCGGCGGACGGCGGCAACAAATGCCGCCGGCTGTTCCTCTTGTGGCAGGTGGCCGCATTGGGGCAGGACCACAAGCTCCGCGCCGGGCGTCATCGCTGCTGCGGCCTGCGTGTTGGCGGTGGGCACAATCCTGTCGTCATCGCCGGTGAGGTAGATCACTGGCATCACCAGCTGATCCAGCCTCTCCAGCAATGCCTCTCCCTTGGGCGCAATGGTCAGCTCCCAGAGAGCACGATCCCAGTTGACGACGGTCAGTGGCCGCCGGTAGCCGGCGATGGTTTCCGCGTCAATCGCGCCAGGGTCGTGCCAGGCCGTATCCAAGACGGTCGCCAGGCGAGGGAGCAGAGCGCGGGCGATCCACGGTCCGATCCTGCGCCCCTGCGGGCTGCCGGCCAGAGAGCGGACCAGCGGGGACAGCGCGTAACCGCCACCTTGCACTGATGGAGCCACGAGGACAAGCCCGGCGACCAGTTGCGGGTATTCCAGGGCGACCCGCACGGCCAGGCTGCCGCCTGCGGAGTGCCCGACCAGGACCACCTTGTCTGGATCGAGTCCCAGCTCGGCCAGCAGGTTGACGGTGAGCGCAACGTATCCATCATCGCTGTATGGATTCAGATCATCCCCGTCCCAGTCGCCCGGCATCGGGCGCCCGGTCAGGCCAAAGCCAGGCCGGTCAAATGCGATGACGGTACCAAGGGCAGCCAGCGGCTCGACGACGCGATGCCAGGAGAACTCACTGGCGCCAAAGCCGTGCAGCAGCACAAAGGCGAGGTCGCCTGATCCATATCTCTTGTAGTGTACGCTCACCCCGTCGACCTCAATGAAGCGGCTGTCCGCGTCGGCGAGCTCCGCTGGCGTCAGCAGGCCGGCGTTGGACGGCAGCGGCACCAGCAGCGGCAGCACGGCAACGCAGAGCAGGATGAACAGCAGCAGCCGCACCAAAAGGCGCGTACCCCGCCCTCGCCGGCTTGCCTTGACGGCCATAGTGGACCTCCCCTGGTCTAACCGCAACGTCGCCATCTCGTTGCCCTGCATTTCGGGCGGCGCAGGCCGCCTCCTGCTACGCCGGCCGGCAGGAGGGGCGGCCCTCGATGGCAAACGCAAACCGGGATATCGTCCAACAAAGGGGAGCTGAGACAACTTGCGTTTGGCTGTCGCGGAGTTTTCGCACGAAACATGCACCTTCTGTCCTGATCCTACTACCTTTGAGCGCCTTGACCCTTACGCACGCCGGGGCCAAGCCGTGCTCGACGGTACCCGGGGCATCCCGACCTACGTCAACGGGTTTATGCGGGTCGCTGCGGCGACCGAGGATGTCGAGCTGGTCCCGATCATCAGCGTCGGCATGGCGCCTGGCCCGTACACGTCGTGGATGGAGACGAGTTGCTTTGACACCTATACCGGCGAGATATGCGACGGGCTGCGTGCCGCCGGCCAGCTCGACGGCGTGCTCCTTGCCTTGCACGGGGCGATGGCGGTCAGCGGCGTGCCCAAGCCCGAGGCGGAGATCGTCCGTCGCGCACGCGCCGTCGTCGGCAGCATCCCGATCATGGTCACCCTCGACCTGCACGCCAATGAGGACCACGAACTGACCGACGCCGCGGACGCGGTGTTTGTGCTCAAGACCTATCCGCACGTGGATTCGCAGGCCATCGGAGAGCTGGCGGCACGCTGCATGGTCCAGACCGTCGCGGGCACGCTCCGGCCGGTGATGGCGATCCGCAAGCCCGGCATCATGTCGGCGAGCATCTATCAAGCGTCCGAATACCCGCCGATGAAGCTCATCTACGATCGCTGCCGCGCCTGGGAGGCCAAGCCGGGGGTCGTCTGCGTGTCGGCGGCGCCAGGTTATGCCTACTCCGACGTTCCCGACGTCGGCCTGGCCATCATCGCCGTGACCGATGGTGACCAGCCCCTCGCCGACGCCGCCGCCCAGGATGTGGCGGACCTCGCCTGGAGCATCAAGGAGCAGTTTAGTCGGCCGTTGCCAAAGCCCGCTGCCGCCGTGACCGAGGCCATGCGCCTCGTCGCCGCCGGGGAGCGGCCCGTGCTGATGGCCGACGGTGCCGACCGCACCGGTGACAGCACCTGGGTGCTCGCCGAGCTGCTGCGCCAGGGAGCAACCAATTTTGCCCTCTCCGGCATCTCAGATCCGCCCGTCGCGCGCCAACTCGCCGAGCAGCACTCGGTTGGCGATCACGTTACCGTCATGGTTGGCGGCTGGGCAAGCGAGTACTCCGGTCCGCCGGTAGAGGTTTCCGGCACGATCGAATACATCGGCAAACCGAGCTTTACCCTGATTGGCCCGATGGGCAAGGGCTCCAAGGTGCAAGACGGACTGGTCGTCAGGATCAATGCCGGCAGCAACCGGCAAATCCCGATCTCCGAGCGGATGCGGTGGTCCAACGACAGCGCCGGTATGACGGCCATCGGGATCGACGTCGCCTCGCTTGACATCATCGTGCTCAAGGACCGCGTGCACCACCGGGCGTTCTGGGACAGCATCATCAAGGTCGACCTGCCAGTCGACGCGCCGGGCATCGGGCCGGCCGATCTGACCACGCTGCAATACCATAACATCCCCGCCGACATCTATCCGGTCGGCGCCAAGTGGCGCACCTAAGGCAATATCTGCCGTCCTAGAGACGCAGCGGCGAGGGCCCCGGCGACATCTCCGCCGGAGCCCTCGTTTTTTGCGCATTACGCACGTGTGTAGGCTGCTGGTCCGACCTGGCTACTTCTGGTCCAAAGCCTCCAGCTTAAGCCGCTTGAAAACGAAATAGACGACGAAGGAGATGATCACCAGGCTGATCAACGTGTTAACAAAGCTGCCCACGTTGATCGAGGCGTCGCCGACCATGATCTTGTAAGCCGATAGGTCCTGCTGGCCGCCAAAGAACAGCCCGATGATCGGATTGAGTATGTCGTTGACCAGGGAATTGACAACTTCTTTGGCCGCGCCGCCGATGATGAAGCCGATCGCCAACCCGACCACGCCTTGCTTGCGCAAAAACTCAATAAACCCAGCCACCAGTACTATCCCTCCTGTCCTTTGTCGGCGTCCCGCCGCAATCGCCACTAGATCGGTGCCTTGACCTCTAGCTCGCCACCGAAGTCATACATGTCGTACACCGAAGTGCCGAGGTTTTCGATCTCCCACTGGTAGCGAGTCACGTAGCCCTTGTACTCACCGCTGGCGATGACGTACACCTTATAGGTGCCGCCCTGCGTGCCTTGCGCCCAGGTAATCTCAAACAACTTGGCACTATAGCCATTGACTTCCTCGGTGCCCATCCACTTGGCCTGGGCCAGGCTGTCGCCGACGTGCGAGTCAAATGCCTGGAACTGGCCAAACAGCTCATTGGTGAGCTGGGCCATCATTTCGGCCATGGCCCCACCTGCCGCGCCGGAGGCAAACCGCTGCCAGGCGCCACCGGCCGCCCGGAAGTAGACGACATCAAACAGGCTAATGATCTCCGACCCGTCCGGCATGGTCCAATGGACGCCCTGACCCTGGACATAATCGGCCGTAACCGGCTCCTCCACCCCAAAGGTCGTCACGCGGATCCGCATCTTGGAGACCTCACCAAATGGCCGGGCCGCCCAGGCGTGGGACTGCAGTTGGTAGCCAAACTCATTGTTGCCCGCCTTGACCGTCTCGGTCTTTTCGTCCGCATAGTCGGTGCCGGTCAGTTTGAGCGTAACCTGACCTGGTGCAACGCCCTTGACGGTAGCCACGCCGCTCGCGTCGGTCTTTGCGTTCTTGTCGCCGACCGCAACGGTGATGTCCTTTAACGCCGCGCCGTCCTCACCCTTGACCGTGACCTTGATGGTCGCCGTGGTCGTGCAACCTGCCAGGACAAGGCTGATCAACATCACGCACAAAAGGCCAATCCCGATCATCTTACGACTGTGTATCACTATGGAAACCTCCTCAGTCCGGACCAGGCCCGGACGTCGCTTCGATTACGCGTTTTTTAGCTGGTGGAACGGCGGCTTGAAGTCATCCGGCATCGCACAACGATACGGCTTGCCGCCGGTGCGTTTGACAAACTCCGCCTGGGCGGCGGTCAACAGGTCGGGCTTGGTCAACAACTCAAGGCCCGCCTCGGCCAGCACCTTGCCTGCCTGCAGCATCCCTTTGTGCCCGATCCCCATGCCGGATTGGGCCACAAGCTGCCAGGAGTGGCCCGGCGTGCCGATCGCCGAGCACGCGGTGCCAAACTGAGCGGTCGGACAACACCAACTGACGTCGCCGACATCTGTTGACCCGCGCGGCTCGCCCTTGACCGGAGGTGCCATGACCACGGTGGAGTTGAGCCGCTGGGCGGCAAGGTCCTCGGGCACCGGGTGGCCCTGGAAGAACTCCGCCAGGGCGGCGGCCTTCTGGCCCGGGCGGAAGCTCTGCTCGATCGCGGCCGCGAAGGTTTCGTCAGCCGCATCAAACTGCGGCGCCCCGACTCGATCCAGGGCATCCCGCAGCACAGCCTCCAGGGTATCGTTGGGCATCAGGTCGTAGATCGCGTCAAGCAGCTCGATCTCGCACGTGGTGTCGGTCATCGTCGCCGCACCATTGGCGCACTTGATCACTCGCTCGTAGAGGTCATCGCACTCGTCGCGGCGCGGCGCGCGGACGTAGTACCAGACCGTCGCAAGCGGCGGCACGACGTTGGGCTGCCCGCCGCCGTTGGTGATTACGTAATGGATCCGGCCGCGCGGCGGCATGTGTTCGCGCAGAAACTCAACCCCAAGGTTCATCAGCTGCACCGCGTCGAGCCCACTGCGGCCGTTAAATGGGTCTGCGGCCGCATGCGCGCTCCGCCCGTGAAACGACACATTCATCGACGTAACCGCCAGTGAAGCAGCGTTGCGCACGGTGTTGAGCGAACTAGGATGCCAGGTCAGGCAGGCATCACACGCCGAGAACACGCCCTCGCGTGCCATGTGCGCCTTGCCACCGAAGTTTTCCTCGGCGGGGCAACCAAAGTACTTGATCGTGCCAGGCAGGCCGCGGGCCTCCATCTCCTGTTTGAGGCCAATGACTGCCGCAAATGCTCCGGCGCCGAGCAGGTTGTGGCCGCACGCGTGGCCCGCCGCGCCGGGGACCAACTCCTCACGCTCGGGCGTGGCCTGCTGGGAGACACCTGGCAGAGCATCGTACTCACCAAGAAACCCAATCACCGGCTTGCCGCTGCCCCAGGTCGCCTCAAGGCCCGACGGCATGCCGCCGACTCCGAGACGGACCTTGAACCCCTCGGCGGCCAATGCCGCCGCGAGCAACTCGGCCGATCGCTCCTCGTGTAGCCCGACCTCGGCAAGTGCCCAGATCTCATCAGAAATCCGGCAGATGGCCTCTTTATGCCGATCAATGTACTTTGCCGCCGTCTTAGCAGTCATTGCGCCCAAACCAAGCACTCCTCTGCGCTAGATTCAAATCGCGGCCTTTGGCCCCACGCCATGGTGCACGGCAAATAGCGCCGCCTGGGTGCGGTCACTCAACTGCAGCTTGACCAGGATCGAACTGATGTGTTTTTTGACTGTGTTTTCGGTGATGAATAGCTTTTCCGCGATCTGGCGATTGGACAACCCGGAGGCCAGTTGCGCAAGCACCTCGCGCTCCCGCTCGGTAAGCTGATCCAACAACGACTCGTCCGACGAACGCGCCTGGACGAGACCCTCCATCGCCTTGGGGTCGTAGTACTTGCGTCCCTGCCCGATGCGCCGCAGCGCATCCAGCAACTCGTCCGGCAATGCCTCTTTGAGCACGTAGCCGTCGACACCGATCTCCAGGGCCTCCCGCACCTCGCGCACCGCCGAGGAGGTCGTCAAGACCACAAACTTGGCCTTGACGCCCTGGCTACGCAGGGTCCGGATGACATCGAGCCCTGATTCGCCGGGCAGCCGCAGGTCGACCAGGACCATATCTGGTTTGAGCTCACGGCACAAGACCTCGGCGTCCTTGCCGTTGGTCGAGAAGCCCGTCAGCTCAAACTCCGGATCATACTGGAGCACCGCCTGCAGCCCTTGAGCGACGAGCGGATGATCGTCAATCAGCAGCAACTTCACCGGTCTACCCCTCCGTTCTCAACATCATCAACCAGGTCGGGTATCCTCACTGTCACGCGCGTGCCCCTGCCGGGCGCGCTATCGATCGCAATGGACCCGTTAAACGACTGGGCCAGCTGCCGCATGTTTAGCAGCCCCAACCCTGTCCGCGCCGCAGTCGGCGGTCGATGTGCCGGGCTGTCAAACGGCGCGGGGATAAAGCCCACCCCGTTATCGCCCACTTCAAGCAGCGTTTGCTTGGGCGACAGGGTAAGCCGCACCTGCAGCCGGCTGCCTTGCCCGTGGCGGGCCGCATTACTGGACGCCTCACGGACGATACGGTAGACAGCACGCTTTAGGGCTGGGCTAAGGTTATCCTCCGACCCGGTCACCTCAAGCGCCGTGCTGATGCCATACAGCCCCTCAATGTCATCGAGACACGCGCGGATTGCCCGCACGAACGTACCGCGATCCTCACCTTGCGACAACTGGTAGATAGAGCTCCGGATTTCCCGGGAAACCTTGGCGGCAACATCGCGCAGTGTACTCAGGGTTCGCTGCGTCTCCTCCAGTTTACCTGCTGCCAATGCCTGGATGGCCCCCTGCAGCCCGTAAACGACTGAGAAAAGGCTCTGCGAGACTCCATCATGGATCTCGGCCGCGATTCTGCTCTGCTCCTCCGCGACCAGCAGCCGCCCGTGCAGGTTTTCCGCCGCCTGTCGCTCGAGCATCGCACCCGCAAGATAGCCCAAGAATCCCATCGTCCGCACGACGTCGATATCGTCGCTGAATGGTCGCGCGCCGACAACCAACAGCACGCCAAAACGCCGCTCAGTTGACCGCACGACAGTGTAGCAAACGTGCCAGACCTGGCCATCATCAGGATACCGGTCCAGCCCCGCCAGGGCCGCAGGGCTGCTGGCCCACCATTCTGCCGCATGACCGGCAAACTCCTCGACCGGTGGCGCCTCAGCGGCACCCTTGACGATCGCCGGCGCAACGCGCAGCATGTCTAACTCATCGGGGTCCGCAGCCCAAAACGCCGCCTCAACCGCTCCCGTCAACTGCTGGGCAAATAGCGTGACCAGCTCAAGCAGGTCGCCTTCTTCGCGCGTGATGCCGGCTCCCTCGACAAGCTGCTGTACGTTGCTCAGATAGTCAAGCGTACGGCGAGTGCGCTCGGCGGCGGTCAACTTGGCCGCCAGCTGACGTACGTACTCGATCCAAATCTGCAACTCAACGCGACGCTCGGGCGCCAAGCCGGCCACGGCCAGCAATGCCCGCACCCGGCCGTTGTCAACCAACAGCGGCGCTGTGACAGCCTGACCGTCCTGCCAGGTCCGCAACCCGTCGTGCATGCCCAGTTGGCTCTCGCCTGCCTGCAACCAGGCACCGGGCCAGACAAAGTCAGTATAGTCACCAGCGGTCACCAGACGGCAGCCGGCTGCGTCAGGCAACCATGTGCAGGAGACCAGGCCGGGCTCCGGATCGCCGACGGGGTACATGGCCGCCGTCCAGACCGGGCGAAACCGCCGCTGGACCATGCTGACCACCGTCCAATAGAGATCGGCGTGGCCAACACAGGAAATCGCCTCGCGTTGGAATTGCGAGAGAGCCTCAAGCGCCTCGCCGCGCACAGCCAGTGCATCGTAGGCCTGCTGAAGTGCTTGTCGTTGGTTAGCGATCTCCCTCGCCTGCCGGTCCATCGTCCGCAACATCCGTGCCTGCGCCCGCGTGATCAGGGCAACCAGGGACAGGATCAGCAGCACGTTGCCGTACTCGATCAGCGGATGTCCACTGGTCGCCGGGATGGACTGCATGACCCCGTAGGCCGTGGCGATAAATGCACTCACGATCCCCCAGGTGTATCCCAGCGGCAGATAGACGGCAGCGATCAGGAGCGGGTTGAGCGCGTTCCAGACAAACGGGCTGTCCAGCCCACCCGTCGGCAGCAGGAGCAAGGGCAGACCGATTGCCTCGGCAAGCGCAAGCGTGGCAATCTGCCGTGGGTCGGTGGTAACGCGGGACAGGAGCCGCGTCACAACGACGCCGAGCGCAAAGACGCCGGAGATGACCATCACCTTGCCAAGATCAAAGCCAACCGGCCGTGCCGTCAGGATGTAGGCAAACGAAGTCAAAGCCCACGAAGCAAAGCGAAAAATCGCCAGCACGGACGCCGCCGTCCGGTCCACATCCTTGCCGGCGATCTTTAGCCAGAGATCGTACCAAAAGCCCCGCCTCGGCTGCCCCATGCCCACCCTCCCAGCGCGTGCTATCTAGTGTCCGAAATATGGACTAACCGTGGCCAGTATTTCCTATATCGGCGGATGGATCTCCTTGAGACTGACTGGCTGCAGCCGCAGGTCCTCAATCAGTGCAACGATATCGCTGACCATCGTGTCATGGTACCGCTTGCCGTTGACGGGATTGGCCGGCAAGGGGTCGCCGCTCGTTCCAAACGGCGCCGTCCGCTCCCGGTAACCCTCGATGCTCGAGGCCGCGATGACTCGATCGCCGGGCACGTATGGATCGCTGACAAAGAACTGCCGCTCACGTGGGATGTTGGTCACAGCCCGATCCATGTGCACGAGTTCTGGCCGGAGATGGAGGAGATGAGAGGTTTCCAGCTCGTCCGCATGTCCGATGCCGCCGGGCGCAGATCCACGGATCGCCTGACCAACCGTCGCTCCAAAATGATACGGATCAACGATCACCACTGCCTGGCCGGTCAGGTTGACCAGTCGAGACTGGGCGATCCGCAGCGGCGCCAGATTGGCCTCGCGGTGCCCGTTGATGATGATCACGCGAGAAAAACCGTGGTAGGCCAGCGAAACCCCGATGTCCACCATGATGGCGGCAAGATGCTCGGCAACCAGCGTAACCGACCCCGGATAGGCCAGATGGTGCGGCGACCACCCGTACCACAGCGGCGGCGCGACCAGCACGCCGGCAACGGCTGCCGCGTCCGCTGCCAGGCCGATCGCGGTCATGGTGTCAGTGCCGAGGGGCAAGTGCGTGCCGTGCTGCTCGGTACTGCCGACCGGCACCAGAATCACGTCATCGTGCGCCAGGTGCTCGCGCACTTCCTGCCACGTAAGCTCCTGCAGCCAATAGCTCAGATGTGCTCCAGCCAAGCCGTGGCCCCCCTCTCGGACGGTCTAATATTCGATGCCCTTGCGGGCCGCAATGCCCTTTTGATAGTGGTGTTTGATCTCCAGCACTTCGCTGACCATATCGGCGCGCCTGACAAGCTCAGGGTGCGCGCCACGCCCCGTAATGACCATATCGGTTTCTGCGCGGCGCATATCAAGCAGGGCAAGCACATCTGACAGTCCGACCAAGCCATACTCCAGGGCGACGTTAATCTCGTCGAGGATGACCAGGTCCCACGTCCCACCGAGCGCCTCGCGCGCCAGGGCCATGCCCTCCTGGGCGAGCCGCACATCCTCGCCTGCCGGGTGATCACGGTCGACAAAAGTCGGCAGACCCTTTTGAACGATCTCAAAGCCAGGCAGCATCCGCGCCGCCTGGAGCTCCCCGTAATCGTCCCCGCCCTTCATGAACTGGATCATCAACACGCGCTTGCCGTGCCCCACCGCCCGCAACGCGAGCCCAAGGGCAGCTGTCGTCTTGCCTTTGCCATTACCGGTGTAAACTAGCACAAGGCCCTTGTCAGATCCCTCCGCCATGAAACCACCTCCGTCACATCCTACCTGTCCCGACAGCCGTTCGGCCGGCAGACAACCAACCCTGGCATCTACCCTTCGGTGATTGAGACGGCCATCCTCCTGGTGCCTGGCCAGCAGGGCCGCGGGAGGTGGCGCGACGGGCGGCGGGGGGGGGTGGAGGTTGAGTTGTGGGCGCTGCTGCGCAGTCATGGCCTCGGACCGCGGAAATGGCTGCGCAGTCATGGCCTCGGACCGCGGAACTGGTGGGCGGTCACCGCCTTAGGGTGCTCGCCCGCAACGAACATCTGCGTTTGCTGGCCACTGCCGCGCAGTCATGGCCTCAGACCGCCGAACTGGTGGGCGGTGACCGCCTGGGGGTGCGCGCCGGCAACGAACATTTACGTTTGTTGGCCACTGCCGCGCAGTCATGGGCCCGGACCGCGGAACTGGTGGGCGGTGACCACCCACGGGTGCTCGCCCGTAACGAACATTTGCGTTTGTTGGCCACTGCTGCGCAGTCATGGCCCCAGACCGCGGAACTGGTGGGCGGTCACCACCCGCGGGTGCTCGTCCACAACGTACATCTAAGTTTGCTGGTCGACCTCTGCACAGTGCAAAGCCCACCGCCTTGAGTTCGTCACCGCGACACACGACAGAGACCCGCCCCGGGAACCCAGGGCGGGTCTCTGTCATCCTGCCAGATCGGGCGACAAGCAACTAGCTGCCGGCGGCGGCGCGCAATCTACCGACCGATCGCCTGGTTAGCGCGGCTCGTCGGCCTGGTCCGCCGCGTCGTCGCAGCACGAAGCTTGATCCTCAGTCGCCGGCTCCTCGCACTCGCATTGCTCGATCGGACCGCAGCAGCAGTCTGCCCCGTCGAGCCTGGCGGCGAGCTCCTCGATGACCGAGTCAAGGCGATTACGCCATGCGACTAGGTACGCAAGCTTGGCCTCAAGCATCGCACGATCCGGCTCAATCCGCGCACCCGCCCACATCCGGGCATGCATCGGGCCATAGCCCATGCCAAAGCCGTGCGGTCGCCCGACCGGCATGCCGTGGTGGCGTGGATGTTGATGACGGGATGGGCCAGAGCAGCACCTTTGCGCCTCATGCATGGCTGGACCACAGCCTTGCCCCTGGCCTGACATTGGCCCATGCGGATAACCGTGCCCGGCCGGGCGGGCGTCGCAACAGCCGGAGTGGTGACGATTGTGATGACCTTGATGATTCATTGCTCAACTACCTCCTGGATGGCAGGGATCCTGTAAGCACAGGGATCCTTCTGCGCTATATGCATACTGCACTATACTGCTGTACGCACTTACTTGTCAACCGTCACTCCGCCGCAACCCAGCGGCACAAGGTAGAGCGCGCACGAATGGCGTACACTGCATGAGCGGAAGAGGGTGGCTAGCGGTGGTTTGGCAACTAGTTGAGGTTGGGCTGGTGACGACTCTCTCGATCTGGGTGTTTCTCTTTTCGCCTAGCTCAACCTCGCGCATCGTTGCCGCGGTGGTCTTTGGCATTAACCTTCTGTGGGTGATCTTCGAACGTGAGCGACCGCGTCGTCAAGCCACGGGCTCCCGCTTCGGCCAAGAGCTCGAACTGACGGACGACACCCCGCTCGACGCGCCGCCGGAGCCGGCCTCAACGCCGGAGCCGCCCCTGCCCACCCCGCCAGCGCCGCCGAGCCCCAAACGCGTTATCTGAGGATCGGTATCGCGTATGGACCGTCGACCAACGCCGCGATGCGCAGGGGACCTACGGTATGCGCTCCCACACATTCGATCGCAGCGGCAAGCGCACGGCTGGCCATCGTGCCGAGCTGGCTTGGATTGTCAAGATACCGGCTGCCTTCGGGCAGGAGTAGGTTTCCATCGATACCGGGGATAATCGCATAATCTGGTGCCGCTAGGCCGGTACCGCAATACCAGAGGCCGGACGCCCCCACTTTGTCCAGTACTTTGCCCCACATCTGCGGCTCCCACTGGTCAGGAATAAACTGCCAGGCATCAGCCATCAGGAGTGCCTCGTAGCGGCGGGGGCCGAGCAGTTTGAGCAGGTGCAGGAGAGTGCGGTAACGGGCGCTGCCGACCGGATCAACGTCGGTGTGATGGGCGACGATCACCAACGCCCCGCCTGGACGCAGCAGTGACGCGCCGACGACTCCGGCTTTGGCCGCCTGATAGTGGTTTATGCCGACGCGGCCAGCGTGGATGATCGCGACATCGTATGGCTCGGCGACGGGCACGCCTGCGTATCTGGTCAGTGCCTCGACCGCCTGGCGATGAGCCGCGACAAGATCGCCGGCAAAAACCCCGGTCAGACCAAATTGCCGGTCCAGGGTGACGTTTACCATGAAGTCCGCGCCAGCCATCAGCGCTCCTTCAAGCGCCTCTTCATGGCAGGGATTGCCCTCCAACACCAGGTCTGCCACCCCAGGCGCCGCAAGCATGGTCGGCCCGTGGAAGACAAAGGTGCTCTCCTCGCCGATCAGGCCCGGCACAATGGCCTTGCGCCCCCCGGACGCGCCAGCCATAAAGTGGCTCTCGACCAGGCCCGTAACGATCTTGAGGTCAGCATCGAGGTAGGTCCGATTGACGGACAGCCGCGTGCCACGTCGAGTCGTACCGACGTACCGCAGCGATGAGGCGTCGCGGCTGTCGTGGTTGAGGATCCGGATGCCGGCGGCGAGTACGCGGTCGTCGACCATGGCCGCCAGTTCGTCGGCCGACATGGACCGATGGGTGCCGGTGGCAACGAGCACGGTGATGTTATCCGCGCTGAAACCGGCCCCGAGCAGAACGTCAATCACCGGCCACAGGATACCCGCCGGACCCCGGTAGGGCACGGGCCGAGTATTGTCGGAGATCACCACGGCTGCCCGGGCGCCCGGATTGACGGCAAGGCGTTGGGCGGCCAGGACGGCCAGTGGACGAGATTGGATCGGTGCCGCGAGGGCGGCAAGGATGGCGCCTGCCGGATCAGCCAATGGGGCGGCCGCCCGCATCGTCAGCCTCTCGGTCGTCGCGGGTACGGCAACCTTGATCTGCCAATTACCGAGGTCAAACTCCACTTGTTGCGCCGGCACCATGCGGGCGCCTCCCTTCCGCTGGCTAAACGTCCATCACGGTGGCTTCGGGCGATGGGGCGAGGTTCCCTTCCTCTGCGGCACCGGCAGGAATCCAACCCGACGCGCGCCAACTGCATGGGGTCCGGCGATGACGCGCTCAGCCTGCCGCTGGCCAACCAGACAACTATTGGACGGAGGATCGCCAGTGACGCCAACCGAGGAAACCATCATCGGAATTATCCCAGGCCTGCAGTATCGCAAAGGGCTATTCTCGTCACAGCCCGTCGACCTGATCTTGACGACGCACCGCATCATTGTCGCCATCTTGACCAGCAAGATGATGACCGAGATGGCCGCCGCAGCCGCCAAAAACGCCAAGGCCCAGGGTCGCGGCATCTTTGGCCAAATCATGCAGTCGATGAGCACGGGCTTCAACTATCACGCACGCTACGCAACCATGTCGATTGAGCAGATCGTGGGCGAGACGCCCGGCAACCAGTCGGTCGAGTTGCGCACAGTTCGATCCATTCGCCTCCAAAGCGGGGACAGCGACAACAACTCGCCGGACAAGTTGGTCCTCACTACGACCGGCGGTAAGATGACGTTTAACGGCCGCGGGCTGTGCACCAGGGAGACGCGCGATCTGCTGCGGCGAGTGGTGCCAGACACCCGATAGGGCGATATCCACGGTGGCCGGGCGCGATTGCCCGGCGCAGGCGCGGGGGCGCGGCTGCAAGGCACCCGGGCGCCCGCGTTCAGCCTTGACTCCTCCCGGCCGGGAACGTAGAATGGCGTCAAACATGAGGCAGGTCCCCTGGCGCGTGATTGCGCCGCCAGAGGACCGCGCCCGATGCGATGAAGCGGCCCGCGCGCCGACCACCACCATCAGAGAGCAGGGGCTCAGGTGCGATCCCTGCGGGACCGGTTGTCGAGCGACCCCACCGCTGAGCTGCTGCCGTTGAGGCACCGGCCCGCCGGCCGTTATCCGGCATTGAGGGCCCTGCGGGGCCAAACCAGGGTGGTACCACGGACCGCCGTCCTTGGACGGCGGTCTTTTTGCTGTCGTTGCGGCCGCGATCAAGCCAAAACGTGAGGGGGAAGACCACCATGCGGATGTCCACATTGCACATGCCCACACTACGCGAAGTCCCTGCCGACGCCGAGACCGTCAGCCACCGGTTGATGTTGCAAGCTGGCCTGATCAGGCAATCGGCTTCCGGCACCTACACATGGCTCAACGTCGGACTGCGCGCGTTGCAGATGGTGGCGACAGTGGTGCGTGAGGAGATGGATGCCGCTGGGGCTCAGGAGGTCCTGCTGCCGATCATCCAACCGGCGGAGTTATGGCGGCTGTCCGGCCGGTGGTCCGACTACGGTGCAGAGTTGCTCCGGGTGCGCGACAGGCACGATCGCGAATTCGCCCTCGGCCCGACACACGAGGAGATCATCACCGACTTGGTCAAGGGCGAAGTTCGATCCTACCGGCAGCTACCGCTTTGCCTTTATCAGATCAACACGAAGTTTCGCGATGAAATCCGGCCACGCTTTGGCGTGATGCGCGCCCGCGAGTTCATGATGAAGGACGCCTACTCGTTTGATCGCGACGAGGATGGGCTCGAGCGCACGTACGGACGGATGCACCTGGCGTACCGGCGCATCTTTGCCCGCCTCGGCCTCGACGCCAGGCCGGCCCTGGCCGACCCAGGCGCCATCGGCGGGACCGGCACGCACGAGTTTATCGTTCAGTCGGACACCGGTGAAGTCACCGTCGTTGCCTGCCCTGACTGTGACTACCTTGCCAACGTGGAACAGGCCGTGGCCAGCGACTGGCAGGCAGCGCCAGACAGTGACGCGGCCCTCGCAACGGACGCATCACGGGGCACCGGACCTAAGCTGGTGTCCACCCCCGGCGCACACACCGTCGCCGCCGTCACCGCCCTGCTCGGTGTCAAAGCGTCAGACCTGATCAAGACGATGATTGTCACCACGCCCAGCGGCAAACATGCTGCCGGCCTAATCCGGGGTGACCATGAGATCGCGTTGGCCAAGCTGGCCCGGGTCCTTGGCGAAGCGGCAGTGGAGCTTGCCGACGCCGCAACGGTCACCAGTGTCACCGGCGCCGCAGTTGGCTTCGCCGGACCCCTCGGCCTGCACGGCGTCAAGGTCGTTGTGGACCCCGCTGTGCGGGCGATGGTTTCCGCGGTGGTCGGCGCCAATCAGGCCGACGCGCACTTGACCGGCGTCCGGCCGGGCATCGACTTCGCCTGGGACGAAGTAGCGGATATCCGTACGGTCGTAGCCGGTGACCCATGCCCTCTCTGCGGCAGCCCGTTGCGGAGTGGACGAGGCATTGAAGTTGGCCAGATCTTCCGGCTTGGCACAAAGTACAGCGAGCGCTTTGGCGCAACCTACAGCGACGAGTCGGGGACGTTGCGCCCCATGGTCATGGGCTGCTACGGAGTCGGCATATCACGTACCGTCGCTGCGATGATTGAGCACCATCACGACGGTCGCGGTATCGCCTGGCCGACGACTGCCGCCCCATACGCGGTCGCCGTCATCCCGGTCAACGATCGCGATGCGCACCAGAGCGAGACTGCGTCCCGCATCTACGAGGCGTTGCTGGCCCGAGGGATTGCTGCACTGCTGGACGACCGGGCCGAACGGGCCGGCGTCAAGTTCAACGACGCGGACCTGCTTGGATGGCCATTCCGGGTTACGGTCGGTAGGCGGGCGGCAGCCGACGGCCTGGTCGAGATCACTGGCCGTGTTTCTGGCCAGACTGATCTCCTGCCGGTTGATGCCGTCGCGACGGAGATCGCGGCCAGACTGGGTGCCGCACAGTCAGAGCAAAAGGCAAGGGTAGATCTACTGCGATAGGTTGACAAGCACGAGTACTACAGCCGCCATGACCGCCGCCCCGACAGCAGTAAGGATGGCTATTCGGGCCGAACTGGGGCTGAGAATCCTGTGCCGGAGCTGATAGGCAGTGGTTATCCCGCCGCTGACGATCACAATCGCCAGCAAGTCCCAGGCCGGATCACCGGTGAACCAGGACCGGTACATTACTGCGAGTAGTAGGGCAAAAACAGTGAATAGGTAGCCTACGCGATAGCTGGCATCTTCGACTGCGACCGATCGTTCGTCGCGTTCAATGCGGCGGCTTTTTGTCTCAACCATGGTTTTCACTCGCCTTCGACAAGATAAAAGAGATGATCGACCGTGTCGCCAAGTGCATAGGCAAGCTCGAGGGCCAGCTTCGTCGAGGGGGAGTAATGCCCGGTCTCGATGCAACTGATCGTCTGCCGCGTTACTCCAACCAGGAGGGCCAGTTGCTCCTGGGACAACTGGCGCTCTGCCCGGGCGACGCGTACCCGATTGGCAAGGCGCACCTGCCGGATATCTTTGGCCACTACGCGCACCTCCCATCCCAAGCGTAGGCTAGAGACCCGCCACTGTCAAGTATAGCGGACATCTTGCCTATTTCCGCGGACATCCGTGCGGACGCGCCGCTCGCTGCCGCCCGCAACCTCCAGCACTAACAGATTCCTGACCAACGGGTGATACAATCGCGGTTAGAGGATGGTGAGCGCCGTGCGTGTACTCGTGGTCGAGGATGAACAAGGCATCCGCGAAGTGTTGCGGCAGTATCTTGCTGCCGAGGGCCACGTCGTTATCGAGGCAGAGGATGGACACGTTGGCCTTGCCACTTTCCGTCAGCAGGCGCCGGACTTTGTCCTGCTTGACCTGATGCTGCCCGGCATCGACGGGTTCTCGCTGGTGACGGAGTTTCGCCGGCTACGGCCACAGGTGCCGGTGATCATGCTTACCGCGCGCGACCAGGAGATCGACAAGATCGCCGGTCTCCGCCTCGGCGCGGATGACTACGTAACCAAGCCTTTTTCTCCCCGCGAACTGATGGCCAGAATAGCGGCAGTCACGCGGCGTCTGACCACGACAACGAGCACGCCGCCGGACGGCATTGACGATGGGCCCGAAACCGCCCCTGCACGTGGTGACGGCCTGTGGCTGCATTTGCTGGATCGCAGAGCGTTCTATTTTGGTCAAGAGCTGGCCCTGACCCGCTCAGAGCTGACGCTGATCAGCGCCCTCGGGGCCAGGCCGATGCGTACGTTCACCCGCTCCGAGTTGATCGAACGCCTCCGGGGCGACGACGGTGACGTAACCGAGCGATCGGTGGACGTCCACGTTGCCAACCTGCGCCGCAAACTCGACGAGGCGATATCGGCCGCCGGGCAGTCAGCAATCAACCCGGTCGAGACCGTGTGGGGCCTTGGCTACCGTTGGCGTGAGGAGGTGCCCGCAGTTGTCGTCTCCGTCTAGACGGCATTCAACCGATTCCGGTGGTTCATACCGGGGCGGCCACCTGCGCCTGCGCGTCGCGATCGCGATGCTGCTGACTTCAGCGGTGCTGCTGGCCACGGTGGTCGCCGCGTTGCTCAATCGCTGGTACGTAACGCAAAACGTCGCTCGCCTGCTCGAAGATATCGGCTGGCAGGGCGTGGGCCACGGCATGGGCCAGGCACGGATGATCACGGAGCTGCTTGCCAACACTGGTTTCGCCGGACGCCTAACAGACAGCGTAATCCTGTCCGGCCTGATCGGCGCGGTCATTGCGGGCCTAATCGGATTCTTTGCAGCGTCGCAGATCGCACGGCCTCTGACGGCGCTTGCGGATCGGGTCCGTCGCCTGGCGGCCGGGGATTACCGCCCCCTCGACAGCGCGACAACCCAACCACTGCCGGGGATGCAGGGGATCACAGAGGTCGCGGACATCGATTCCGCGGTAGGCAGCCTGGGCGTCCAGCTCGCGGCCGCCGAGGACCTGCGCCGCCGCCTGGTCGAGGACCTTGCCCACGAACTGCGGAGCCCGCTGACCGCAGTGCGTGGATACGCCGAGGGGCTCCTGGACGGAGTCTTCCCTGATCCGCGGTCGGTTGCCAGCGGGATGCAGCGCGAGCTCGCCCGCATTGAGCGGCTGATTGCCGACTTGCGTAACTCCGCCTTGCCGAGTGAGCCCGGTCCCATGGCGCAGCTCGACCTGAGCGAGCTTGCCGCCACCGTCGTCTCGGGATTTGCCGTCGCCGCGCGCGAGCGGCGCGTCGATCTCGCCGCAGTGGCCCATGCCGGTAGGCCAGGAGATGTGTCTGTGTTGGGCGACCGCGATCGCCTGGGCCAGGTCATCGCCAACCTGGTCGAAAACGCGATCAAATTTACCCCTGCCGGCGGTCGGGTCCGGGTTGCCGTCGAACCGCTCCCCGGCCACACCGAGGTGCAGCTGACCGTGAGCGACTCTGGCCCGGGCATCCCGCCGACGGACCTGCCGCACATCTTTGATCGCCTCTACCGGGCCGAATCATCCCGCGCGCGCAGCACCGGCGGCACAGGCATCGGCCTGGCGGTCGTCAAGCAGATCATTCTCACCCACAAAGGCACGGTAACAGCAGGCAACGCCCCCGGCGGTGGGGCGGTGTTGACCGTCCGACTGCCGAGGGCGTAGCTCAATAATCATTTCAAGACCTTGGCCCGCCTACCACAATAAGACGCGCCGCCAGTCTGCTATTGCTTCTTTGTCTCCGGCCCGCCCAGCTTGTGCACACTGGCTACCGCCGCAACGGCTTCCTGCGCCGCCCGGTCCCGGGACCGTTTGACGTGCTCTGTCAATTGGGAGAGTTCATCGCTCAGCAAATTGGTCTTAATAAAGCCCACGTCTGCTAGGGCAAAATTGGGATCCCGCCCGTGGGCGTCCTTCCAGGCTCCGGCCGCGGCCGCATAATCGCCGGCCCGCAGCTTGATGGCGCCGGTGAGCAGTAACGGCCGGGCAGTGCGGTCGTCTAGGGTGGCGGCCTTGTCAGCGCTGGCCTGTGCCCGCTCGAGCTCGCCGCGCCGCAGGTAAAGCCCGCCAAGCTGCAAGTGAATATCTGGTGTGTTCGGATCGAGCTCCGCCACTCGCTCCCAGTCAACCGCCGCACCGTCGAGATCGCCCCGCATCGCCTTGATCGCACCCAGGTTGAGCAGGGCTCGGGCAAAGTTGGGCTCCTTGTCCAGGATCGACTGCCACTGTGCCACCGCGCCGTCGATATCGCCTTGCTGTACCATGGAAACCCCGATGTCAAATAGCGCGTCCAGCTGGTTGGGGTTGAGCTCAATGGCCTTGTGCCAGGCAGCGAGCGCTTTGTCCAGATCGCGACGCATCGCGTACATCTCGCCCAGGTTGACGTATGTGCGAGGCTCCTCCGGCTCGAGCTCGACGCACCGCTCCAGGTGCTTGATGGAGTCATCAAACTGGCCGACCGCTCCGTAGGCAAGGCCGAGGTTATAATGCACTGTCGGCGTGTCCTCGCCCGACTCCAGCGCCTTTGTACCCTCGGCGATCGCCCTGGCCATGTCGCGGGCGTCCAGGTAGGCTCCCGCCAGGTTGGCGCGCAGGCGGCCGTTGCCTGGTTGCAGGCGGAGCGCCTCGGTCCAGATCTCAATCGCCTTGTCGCGATCACCCATCGCCAGGTAGACCTCACCGAGGTAGACATGTGCCAGGGGATACTGCGGCTCGGGCTGGATCTCAATCGTCTTGCGAAAATGAAACGCCGCGCCGTCCAGCATGCCCTTCATGGCGTAGATCTTGCCAAGGAAATGGTGCGCTCCCGGATGCCGTGGGTTGATCTTAAGGACTTGCTTCCAGTTTTCGATCGCGGCATCAAGGTCGAGCTTTTCCGCTCGCGCGATCCCCAGCAGATATAGCGCGCTTGGATTGCGCGGGTCGAGCTGCGTCGCAGCCTCAAGGTAACGGATGGCATCTTCCCACTGGCGGATCTCCATATAGGCGACGCCAAGATCATGGTGTGCGGCAAAGTTGCGCGGGTTCTTGGCAATGTTCTCCCGGCACTTTTTGATCACTTCGTCCAACTGCTCACGTGACATGTGGATGGGGGGTTGCCCTTCGGTCACGCGAGATCACCCCCACTCGTCTTCTTTTCTTGTTCCAGCCGTTGCATCAACTGCCGCGTAAACTCCTGGCGCGGCGTAAGCCTCTCCGACTCGCGGATACGGTTGACCGTCTGCGCCAACTCCACCAGCCGCTTGCGACAGAGCGCACAGCCGCGAATATGCTTTTCCACCATTCGCTCCTCTTCCGCGGTGACCTCTGTATCGAGATACGCCTGGAGCCAGCCGTAGACTTCCTCACATTTCAACGTTGGCACCTTCTCGCTCTGCGGTATTCGGTTCGTAAAGTGACGCAAGCTTGCGGCGGAGGATCTCACGGGCCCGAAACAGCCTTGTTTTGACCGTGCCTTGCGGAATGTTCAGCACATCCGCGATCTCGTCATAGGAGAGGTCCTGCAGGTGACGCAAGACCACGACGACCTTGTACTTCGGCGGCAGGCTCTCGATCGCTTCTTGCGTTTCCTCACGGACCGCCGTGGTTTCAAAGACGCGATCCGGCGAGGTACTCCAGTCGGCGATCTGCTGCGGCATGTCGCCCTCCGGGCCAACCGGCTCGTCGAGCGAAATCACGGGATGGCGCCCTTTGCGCAACCGGTCCAGACAAAGGTTGGACGCAATCTTATAGATCCAAGGCGAAAAACGCTCCTCAAGGCGGAACGAGTACATGGCCCGGTACGCGTTGAGAAAAGTCTCCTGAGTGACGTCTTCGGCCTCTTCGCGGTTGCTGAGCATCCGGTAAGCCAGGTTGTAGATCTTGTCCTGGTAGCGCTCCACAATCGTCGCAAAGGCATCGTGATCGCCCTCGCGGCTCCGGCGGATTAGCTCCTCGTCCGTCGCCTGTTGTTTGCGGCCAAGCAAACGCATACCAAACACCACTAACCCGCTCGTACGCGACGGGCGGAATTGCACGGTGATGACACGCGGGCTGACGCGGTTGGCAGGAGTACGGTCAAGGTCGCTCCCCCTGATCGAATTGTCTCCGCTTGCGGCGCAGACAACCGCACTGCTCAGATTTCAACATCGGACCCTCCTGGACCTGCGACTATCGGGCGACCGCAGCTAGCGCAGACATTACCTCGTAGCCCGACGGGAGCAGCCCGGAAACCGTCCCGGCGAATAACCGTGGTGCCGCACGCCGGACAGATGGTATCCGCACCATCCTCGCTCGCGATATTGCCGAGGTAGACGAAATCAAGGTGTTCGCGGGCCGTCCGATGCGCGGCCGCCATCGAATCGGCCGGCGTCGCGGGTGGCGCAGTCATCCGGTAGTTGGGGAAATAGCGCGAGAGGTGCAATGGGATGGTCCGGCTGATCGAGCCAAGCCAGGTAGCAAGCTGCTGCAACTCTGCCTCGCTGTCATTCATGCCCGGGACAAGCAATGTCGTCACTTCAACGTGCACGCCGGCACGGTACGCCGTCTCGACGGTACGCAATACCGGGTCGAGATGACCGTGGCACACCTCGCGGTAGAACCCATCGCGAAACGCCTTGACGTCGATGTTCATCGCGTCGATCAGTGGCAAAAGCTCAGCAAGCGGCTCCGGCTCAATGAAGCCATTGGTCACCATCACATTGACCAGCCCAGCCTGCCTGACGGCCAAGGCCGTGTCGTGGACGTATTCCCACCAGACCACCGGCTCCGAATACGTATATGCGATACCGATCGACTGGCGCCCGCCCCTGGTGCGTCCACCGGCAAGCTCCGCCGCAGCTGTCGGGCTCAAGTAGGTCGTCGCAGCGTCACCCTGCGAAATCTGCCAGTTTTGACAATACGCGCAAGCAAGATTACATCCGACAGTGCCAACCGAAAAGATCGCGCTGCCCGGACAGAAATGGTAAAGCGGTTTCTTCTCGATCGGATCGTAACCATATGACGACACGCGCCCATAGCTGGTCGCGATGAGATCGCCACGTTTGTTTTGCCGGTAACGGCAAATCCCTGCCTTGCCGGCAGCAATCCGGCAGCGGTGAGGACAGAGCTCACAGACCACCGCCTGGTTGCCCGTCTTGCCGCCAGCCTGGTCGGCCGGATGCCACCAACGCGCGACTACCTCGTCCTGATGCTCGGCCATCAGTGGTACCTATCCACCCGAAACCGCGATAGCCGCAGACGTGGATCAGCGGGGCTGAGTCCTGCCTTTTCGGCCGCAATGGCAACCTGGTCCTCAACGGTGTCCACGCCTTCAAGGTCCGGCAGCAACAGACCGCGCCGGCCGCGGCTCTCCACGATGACGCCGTAACGGGCGGGATCCAGTTGAGCCGGGCCGTCAATCGCTTCTGGCGGCTGGAGCACGTCGACCGAGATCTCCAGATCGGGCAATTCGGATGGGCTCAGGGGGCGAAAGCGCGGATCCTCCGTCGCTGCAGCTATGGCGTTGCGGATGACTTCCTCCGCCAGCCGCGCCCTGGTCGGGGCGATGGTGCCGATGCATCCGCGCAGCCTGCCACGCCGGTGAAGCGAAACAAAGACGCCCGCGGCGACCGGCAGATCCGGGGCGAGTGCACCATCCGGGGGCTGCGCGACCTGTCCAGTCCGCACGTACGCGGTAATCGTGCGTCGTGCCAGGGCAACCAATGGATGTTCGGTCGCATCTGGCGCGCCCGTAGCGTCTGTCGCGTTGGCGAGGCCGTGCCCAAAGAACGCAATGCCATAGCCGACGCCAAACGGTCCCTCATACGATAGGACTTCTGGCGTAAGCCCTGCCGCTCGCGCGGCACCAAACATTGCCACCACAGGCCGCAAGCCACACTCCCCTGCTGCTTCGACCAATCCTGCGTCGAGATGCAGCAGCAACTCTGGATCGTCCTCGCGCAGCGACTGCATCACGCGGCGGTCAAAGTCGGCGCCGCGCGGGTCGTACCCAGCCGGGGAGCTAGGCTCCAACCGGTGAGAGAGGTCGCCGCTGGCAAGGACGACGATCCTTGTGCCGACTTTGCGCGCCGTGAGCTCGAGCAACTGGCCAAACTGATAACACTTGGTTAATGCGGTGTAGGCGGTGTTGACGACCACCACCCGGCCGGCAAAGCCAGCGCGCCGCAGATAGCTGAGGGGGACTAGCACCGCATAGTGGAGAGCAGTCAGATCGTCCGCCCGACCCACGGCAGGATCGGCGGCGAGGTCGGTAACCGGTATCCCGGCTGCCGCCGCTTGGCGCTTAAGTGCCGCCACGAAGGTAAGGTCAGTCTCAAATCGCAGGCTCACCGCCGGCGCGCCAAACTCTCCGAAGTCGCCGCCAACCCCCGGGCTGCCGTAGACAATAAACGAGTTGCGGAGCACCGGGCCGTGTGGGCTAATGACGACCACCGTGGCGGGCGCGGCCGCAACCAAACGGCGCGCAAGCTCGGTCAGGCCGTTTACCGTGTGCGCGGCCCTGGTGAGATCCACGCCGCCGATCTCGGGGATAATGATCGGTGGGTGCGGCGACAAACCCGCGGCAACAACGCCGCCCTCTCCCTGCTGTAATCGTTTGGACTCCTGTTGCGCAGCCATGGCCCATCCTCCTCGGCAACCCTCTGGTCGGACTGCTTCATTTCTCTGCCGGACTGCAGTGGGTCATTTCGGGCCGACCAGCGATCCTTTCCTGCCCGCCAGCACAAAGGAAAGCCACAGCCGGACTACGAATCGCCCGGATAAACAAGCGCGAGCGGGGTGGCAGCACTGATCGACCGGCAAATCGTCGCCAGCGTTGGCGAACGGATCCGCCAGCGCCGGGTTGAGCTAGGGCTGACCCAGAGTCAGCTTGGCGACCGGCGCTACTCCAAGGGCTACGTGAGCCTGGTCGAATGCGGCAAGCTGCCACCGTCCCGGGACGCGCTATTGCACTTTGCCGCCCAACTGGACCGCACGCCGACGTGGTTTCTCATCGACCCCGCTCAGTGCGCCAACGCCGCGCGCACCATGCTGGCCGACGCAAGACACTACCTACGTAGCGGCAACATCCAGCGCGCCAACCTCGTGCTACGCGAAGCAGCCCGCATGGTGCTCGACATCGATGACGAGCGCCTGCTCGCCGAGGTCCATGAAGTGGCCGGGCACATCCACGTCGTGCGCGGTGAGATCGCCGATGCCCTGCAGACCTACCGGCACGCGGTGGGGCTGTTTCGCGCCTGCGGCCTGGTTGACGACCTGGTCTGCTGCATGTGTTCCTTGGTCAACGCGTTGCTCGCCGCTCGCTCCCTGGAAACCGCGCGCCTCGAGCTCACCTCCGCCGTTGAGCTGTTTGAGTTGCAGGGCAGCCGCGCGCCGGCAGTCGCCGGCCGCCTCAAAGTCGTCGCAGGGCTCGTGGAACTGGCCAGTGGCCGGCACGCTGAAGCATCGGCGACGATTCAGGCGGCAGCAGACATCTTGCGGCATGCCGATCGTGACGGACACGGTGCCGCGCTCATCCTGCTCGGCATGCTTGAGCTGCGGCAACGCAACTGGCTCCCCGGTGCCCACCATCTCGAAACCGCCATCGCAATACTCGAAGGCTCCCGGGAGCGCGCCCTCGCTGCAGCGGCGGGCCACTGGCTGGTGGAAGCCTGGGCTCGTCTGCGTCGCTGGGACGACGCCCTGCGGGCCGCCCGCCAGTCCATCCAGCTTTTTGCGTCCGCCGGCGACCGCCAACATGCGGGCTGCGCCTCGGTGCGTCTTGCGGAGATTGCGCTTGCGGCAGGCGCCGTCGATGCTGCGCACGACGCGGCCGAGGAGGCGCGCACAGAGATAGCGCAAGCGTCCAGCACTGGCGATGAGGTCGATTCGGAAGCGGAAGAAGATCAGGAGTGGCGGTTTAGGTGTGCGGCAAGGTTAACCTATGTCTCCGCCGTGGTCACCCATCGCCGCGGCAATCCGTCGCTGGCAGAACAGCAGCTGCGGGTGGTCATCCAGCAACTGCGCGCCTGGCCGGATGCCTTGCTGTTGCGGATCCAGGCGCTGCATGAGCGGGCGATCTGCCTCGCTGAACTCGGGCGCGAGGACCAGTCGCGTGCCTGCTACGCGCAAGCATTGCTCGACCTCGAAGTGGGTTGGCCCAACCATGATCTGGGGTTGCCCACGCTCGGTGCCGTCTGCTGTTTGCCCTCGCCTCTGTGGTTTAGGCCGTAATATCTCGGCAAACGCAGTGCCTGTTGCCCCTGCGGCAATGAAAGACGGAGCAGCCCGATCACGTGGTCGGGCTGCTCCGCTGACAATATGGTCGCCGCATCCGCAGCACCGGGCTGCCCGGCGGCGGTGCTAAGCGTAACTTAGCGCTTGGAGAACTGCGGCGCCTTACGGGCCTTTTTGAGGCCGTACTTGCGGCGCTCTTTGACCCGCGGGTCACGCGTCAGGAGACCTGCGCGCTTGAGCGGGTGACGGAACTCGTGATCAGCACGAGTCAAGGCGCGCGCGATGCCGTGCCGGATTGCCCCGGCCTGACCGGCGATACCGCCGCCATGCACCTTGATCACCGCGCTGTAGCGGCCCTCGGTCTCCGTAATGCGAAACGGCATCTCGAGCTGGTCGCGCAACGACTGCAGCGGGAAATACGTCTCGACGGGCTTACCGTTGACGGTAATCTCTCCAGGTCCATTCATCAGACGCACACGGGCGACGGCGGTCTTGCGCCTGCCGGTGGCGCTTACGCTTGCTTCAGCCAACAGTCACACCTCACTTGCGCACTTACGAGTTGATCTCGAGCGGCTCAGGCCTTTGTGCCTTGTGCGGATGCTCGGGGCCGCGATAAACCTTGAGCTTACGGTAAAGCTGCCGGCCAAGCCGGTTGTGGGGCAACATACCCTTGACTGCCCGCTCGATCGCGCGCTCTGGAAAAGTCTCCATGAGCCGCTCGTAGTTGACGACCTTAAGGCCGCCAGGGTAACCCGAGTGCCGGAAATAGAGCTTGTCGCGCAGCTTGTTGCCAGTCAAGACAATGCGCTCCGCGTTGACGACGATCACAAAGTCACCAGTGTCCATGTGGGGAGTAAAAATCGGCTTGTGTTTACCCCGCAGAACCTTGGCGACCTCGGTGGCCAGGCGTCCGAGGGTCTTGCCCTCAGCGTCAACAACATACCATTTGCGATCAATGTCCGCTGGTCTTGCAGTGTAGGTCGACAAGGTACCAACCCTCCTTGATGCGCCCGGTTTGATGGCCTATTTAACAGGCCTAAAGACATACGCATACATTCTAGGACACCGTGCCTGGCGTGTCAACCAAAGTTGGGGCGCGCCCCTCGTAAGCGCTGTCTACCTCGGCTTGGTGATCGGGATAGAGCACACGCATTAGGCACAGCCCCTGCGGGGGCAGAGTGGGCCCGGCACGGCGACGGTCCTTGGCCCCAACGATGGCCGCGAGGCTGTCCGACGCAAACCGACCTCTGCCCACCGCCACCAGGGTACCAGCAATCACCCGCACCATGTGCAGCAGGAAACCGTCCGCCCGGACAAAAACCTGCGCGACAGGAATGCCGGTCCACGGCGCCTCGTGATACTGGATGCTGTCGACCCGGCAAGCCATGATGGTCCGTGTGGCATCGCGCACCGGCCTACCCACGTCCTGGAACGCCGAGCAATCGTAGGTGCCGATCAACGACCGCGCCGCCACATCCATCGCCTCAAGGTCCAGCCTACCTGCCAGGTGCAAGGACCATCGTCCCGCCATCGCGTGTCGATTCCCACCGTTGAAGCCGTGGATCGTGTAGACGTACTCCTTGGCGACGGCGTCAAACCGCGGGTGAAACGATGGATCGACCTGCACCGCCTGCAGGACGCTGACGTCTGGTGGCAGGTGCGAATTGAGGGCTTGTGCGATACGCTCGGTCGGAACTGACCCAGAGGTATCAAACGCGACCACCTGCCCCATCGCGTGGACCCCTGCGTCCGTCCGGCCCGCTGCCGCGAACCCCTGCGGGGGCTCCCCGGCAACCGCAGTGATGGCGGCAAAGAGGGCGTCCTGAATGCAGATCAGGCCACGCCCCTGCCGCTGAAACCCATGGTAGTCCGTCCCGTCGTAGCTCAGGGTCAGTTTGATCCGGCGCATCAGGCTGCACCACCAGCAAACCGCAGGTAGAGGACCACGCCACTCACCGCAACAAGGATCAAGCCGGCAAACGCGTCGATCGCGCCGAGGCGCAGTTCGCGTAGCCGTGTCCTGCCCTCACCACCGCGATAGCAGCGGGCCTCCATCGCCGTCGCGAGCTCGTCTGCCCGCCGGAAGGCACTAACGAACAGCGGAACCAGCAACGGGAGCAGGCTCCGCGCCCGCTGAATCAGCCCGCCACTGTTGAAATCGGCGCCGCGCGCCATCTGCGCCTTCATGATTCGATCCGCCTCTTCGAGCAGAGTTGGAATGAACCGCAGCGCTATCGTCAGCATCAGGGCCAGCTCGTGCGCCGGAATGCCGATCCGCTTACCCGGCGTGAGAAGGTGCTCGAGCCCATCAGTCAGGGCAATGGGCGGTGTGGTCAGTGTCAGCAGCGACGCCGAAATAACCAGCATCGATAACCGGTAGCCCATCGCGGTGGCCAGGGCGATACCCTCTCTGGTCACCGTCAACCGCCATAGTCGCCAGACGACCTCGCCGCGGGTCCAGAACAGGTTGATGAGCACGGTAAAGAACAATATGAATAGCACGGGGCGCAGTGACCGCAGCATGTAGCTCAGCGAGATCCGAGCCAGCCAAAAGGAGCTGAACAGCAGCAGGCCGAGCAGGCCGTAGGCCAACCACCCCTTGGCCACAAACAGAATGACCATGTATACCAGCAAGGCCAGGATCTTTACCCGCGGGTCCAGGCGGTGGATGACCGAGTTACCGCTCAAGTAGCGGCCGATCGTAATGCTCCGGATCATGTCGATGCCCTTGTTGGGTTGCGGTAGGCGGCATAGATTAGGTCGGCCGCTTGCTCCACATTGCGGACGCTGGCCGGCAACTGCCAGCCCCGGGCCCGCAACTGCTGCACGACACTGGACAATACGGGTACGTCGAGGCCGAGTGCTCGCAATTGGTCCGCATGTGCAAACACCTCATCCGGCGGTCCGTCCATGACCAGACGCCCCTGGTCCATTACAAGCAGCCGCTGAGCGAGACGGGCGACGTCCTGCATGTCGTGCGAGACCAAGATAACCGTCAGACCCCGGTCCCGGTGCAGCGCCTGCACCTGGCCCAGGATCTCCTCGCGCCCGAGCGGGTCGAGGCCGGCGGCTGGCTCATCGAGGATTAGCACCTTGGGCTCCATCGCCAAGACTCCTGCAATGGCGGCCCGACGCATCTGGCCGCCGCTGAGCGCAAATGGCGAGCGAGCAGCCATCTCTTCGCCACCAAGGCCGACTGCCTCGAGCGCTGCTATGGCCCGGGCTCGCACCTCGGAGGCGGGCAAGCGGAGGTTTCGCGGTCCAAAAGAGACGTCCGCCAGCACGGAGTCCTCAAACAACTGGTGCTCGGGAAATTGGAAGACCATGCCAACCTTGTGCCGCAATTGGCGCAATGATCGCCTACCCTCGACCGAGGTGATCTCGACTCCATCGATGACGATCCGGCCAGCGGTCGGCTGGATCAGGCCGTTGAGCGTCTGCGCGAGAGTTGACTTGCCACTGCCGGTCGGACCAATGAGCGCAACAAACTGGCCGTCAGGGATAAAGAGGCTCACGCCGTCGAGGGCCCTTACCTGCTGTGGAGTGCCGGCCTGGTAGACGTGACTAACGCCAAGCAGCTCAATGGCCACCCGCCCGCACCTCCTCCAACGCTGCGATCAACTCGTCCGGCGTCAGCAAGCCAGGCGGCAATGCCAGGCCGCGCTCTCGCAGATTCTGGGCGAGTTGGACGATCGTCGGCAGCTCTAGCCCCGCCGAGCGAAGGTCGGCCTCTTGCGAGAACACCGTGCGCGGTGGGCCGTCGTGAGTAATGCGCCCCTCCTGCATGACCAGGATCCGACTTGCCAGCAAGGTTTCGTCCATGTGGTGGGTGATCTGGATGACGGTCAAACCCATCTCGCGGTTGAGCTGCTCGATCAGGCCTAGCACCTCAGACCGGCCAAGCGGGTCAAGCATCGATGTCGCCTCGTCCAAAACCAGGCAGCGTGGCTGCATGGCAAGCGCGCCAGCAATCGCCACTCGTTGCTTCTGGCCGCCAGACAGCAGGTGCGGCTCTCGCCGGCCATAGCCAGTCATGCCGACCCGTTCCAGTGCATCGTCGACCCGCCGGCGTATTTCGGGCGAAGGCACGCCGAGGTTTTCCGGGCCAAACGCGATGTCTTCTTCGACAATCGTCCCGACGATCTGGTTGTCGGGGTTTTGAAACACCATGCCGACGGTGCGACGCACTTCCCACATCGTGGCTTCGTCGCGTGTGTCTAGCCCGTTAACGGTGACCGTGCCGGACGTCGGCAAAAGCAGGGCGTTGAGATGCTTGGCAAAGGTTGACTTGCCGGATCCGTTGGGGCCAACGACCGCCACCCACTGCCCAGCGTCAATCTCAACGTCAACACCATTAAGGGCCGGGGATCGCGCACCACTGTAGCAGTGCGTGAGTCCCTCGGCCCTAATCAGTCCGGCCATCGCGGAAACCGACCCGGATCTCGCCTGGGGCAAGCCCCTAGACGAGCTCCAAGTACACCATCGGCGCGGCGTCGCCCCGCCGGTTGTGTGCCTTGATGATCCGCGTGTAGCCACCAGGACGATCCTGATAGCGCGGCGCGATCTTGTCGAACAGCTTTTTGAGGACATCCTCGTCCATCAGGTACTCCGCCGCAAGGCGACGGGAGTGCAGATCGTTACGCTTTGCCATCGTGATAAGCTTTTCGGCGATAGAGTTGATCTCGCTCGCCTTGCCTTGCGTCGTCATTATGCGCTCGTTGGCAAACAGGGCGGTCGCCAGGCCGCGGAACAAAGCCTTGCGTGCCGACTGCGTACGGCCAAGTTTAGCGTAGGTCATCGGGGATCACTCCTCAGGCTCAGCCAGGGCAAGGCCCAGGGCGCCAAGTTTTTGCTTGACTTCCTCCAGGGACTTCTTGCCCAAGTTGCGGACCTTAACCATATCGTTTTCGGTGCGCGCCGACAAGTCACCGATCGTGTTGATACCGGCACGCTTGAGGCAGTTAAATGAACGTACCGAAAGCTCCAACTCCTCAATCGGCAGTTCAAGCAGTCTTGTCTCAGTCGTTGACTCCCGCTCCACGAGCAGCGAGGAATCTTCGGCTTCGCCGCCAAGGGTAATGAACAACTGCAGGTGTTCAGCCATAATCCGGGCAGCGAGGCTCATAGCCTCATCCGGCGTAAGGCTGCCATCAGTTGTGATCTCGATCGAGAGCTTGTCGTAGTCGGTACGATGCCCGACGCGAGTCGCCTCGACGGTGTAGTTGACGCGGCGAACCGGCGTGAAGATCGAGTCAATCGGCACGACGCCGATCGGTTGACCTTCCCGTTTGTTGCGGTCAGCCGAAACGTACCCCCGCCCACGCTCCGCCGTCATTTCAACCGTGAGCCTGGCACCATCGGCAAGTGTAGCGATGTGCAGGTCCGGATTAAGGATCTCCACATCTGCATCCGCCATGATCGCTTCGGCGGTGAGGACGCCCGGGCCAATCGCGTCGATCCGCAGGGTCTTTTCCTCGTCGCCGATCAACCTCAGCCGCAGTTGCTTTACGTTGAGGATGATATCGGTTGTATCCTCGACCACCCCAGGGATGGTCGAGAACTCGTGCAGCACACCGTCGATCCTGACCGTGGTGACGGCCGCCCCTGGCAAAGAGGACAGCAGGATCCGCCGCAGCGAGTTGCCAAGGGTGACACCATAGCCTCGTTCAAGCGGTTCTACCTCATAGACGGCCGTTCGGCCGTCCGGCGAGACGTGGACGCACTCAATGCGCGGCTTCTCCATTCCTAGCATAGGTAGCTAAGCTCCCCCTTACCTGGAGTAGAGCTCGATGATCAAGTGCTCGGCGACAGGGGCGTCGATCTCTTCCCGCAACGGCAGACGGATCACTGTCCCGCGCAGGTTGGCGAAGTCGACGCTGAGCCAGCCCGGCACGGAACGTTGATTGCCGGCCTCAGCCGCGCTCTGGATCACTGGCACACTCCTGCTCTTCTCGCGCACTGACACGACATCGCCCTCTTTGACGATGAAGGACGGCACGTCAACCTTGCGCCCGTTGACCTCAAAATGCCCGTGACGCACAAGCTGCCGCGCCTCGGCACGTGAGTCAGCAAACGCCATCCTGAAAACGATATTGTCCAGACGGCGCTCCAGCAGTTGGAGCAGCAGCGTACCCGTCACGCCTTTGGCCCTTGCCGCGCGCGCAAAGTAACGCCTGAACTGACGCTCGTACACCCCGTAAACGCGTTTGGCCTTTTGCTTTTCGCGCAACTGGACACCATAGTTGGTCGGCTTACGCCTCGACTGCCCATGCTGCCCAGGCGGCTCGGCCCGACGCTCCACAGCGCACTTATCGCTGAAGCAGCGCTCACCTTTAAGGAATAGCTTTGTGCCCTCGCGCCGGCACAACCGGCACACTGGCCCTGTGTATCTACCCAAGCAATTGCACCTCCACCGTCACCCTACACCCGGCGCCGCTTTGGCGGCCGGCAGCCGTTGTGCGGGATCGGGGTAACGTCTTTGATCGAGTTAACTTCCAGGCCTGCTGCCTGAAGCGAGCGTATAGCCGCCTCGCGGCCCGAGCCAGGTCCCTTGACGAAAACCTCGACCTCACGCATCCCGTGCTCCATCGCAGCGCGCGCAGCCTTCTCCGCCGCCATCTGAGCTGCAAACGGAGTGCTCTTCTTGCTGCCCTTGAAACCCATACCGCCCGAGGTTGCCCACGAGAGGGCGTTGCCCTGCGGATCGGTAATCGTAACGATCGTGTTGTTGAAACTCGACTTGATATGCGCCATGCCCCGCTCGATCAGCTTGCGCTCGCGGCGCCGAGGCGCTGCACCCCTACGTGCCAATGCAGAAGACCTCCCTCAATTACTTCTTGCGCCGCACACCGACGGTGCGCTTTGGACCCTTGCGAGTCCGGGCATTGGTCTTGGTCCGCTGCCCATGGACAGGCAGACCACGGCGATGACGCAGCCCACGATAAGAACCGATGTCAATCAGGCGCTTGATGTTCATCTGCACCTCGCGCTGCAGATCGCCCTCGACCTTGTAGTCGCGGTCGATGCACTCGCGGAGACGGCTGATTTCCTCTTCGGTAAGGTCGCGCACCCTGGTGTCAGGGCTGACCCCGGTCTTGCTTAGGATCTCACGCGAACGATGAAAACCTACGCCAAAGATATAGGTCAGGCCCGCCTCAACTCGTTTTTCGCGGGGTAGGTCAACGCCTGCGATACGTGCCAAATGAGTACACCCCCAATGTCCCGGACTAACCCTGGCGCTGCTTATGCTTGGGGTTAGTGCAAATCACACGAACAACGCCTTCCCGGCGCACGATCTTGCATTTCTCGCATACCTTCTTGACTGACGGACGCACCTTCATGAGCTTGTCCCCTCCACACAACCTGCTAAACCAGTAAGTACCCGCTCATCCGGCCATGTCGTGCCAAGCTGCTCCGGCCGCTGGTTGCGGCACCGGGGCACACCCAGCCAACCGGCCTACCGGTAACGGTAGACGATCCGGCCGCGAGTCAGGTCATACGGTGATAGCTCGAGCAGGACCCGATCCCCCGGCAAGATCCGGATGAAGTTCAGCCTGATCTTGCCCGAAACATGAGCAAGGACACGGTGCCCGTTGTCCAATTCCACCCGAAACATTGCATTGGGCAACGGCTCGACTACTCTACCCTCGACCTCTACGACATCGCTCTTGGGCACTGGCTGGCATTACCTCCTGATTTGCATTTCACCGGTCAAGGCTGGTTTGGCCACTCCCGGTTTGACTGCCTCGCAGTCCGGCTACAATCCTCAATCGATCCAAGGCGGCACGGACATCCGCGTTTTTAACCCCTGCGCCGCTGCCCTCCCGCCCGGCCAAATCGCCAGCAATGTGCGGGTAGCTGACCAGATGACGAACGTTTTTGCGCTTTGGTGCATCAACCTTGCGCTTGTCCCCGTCGACAAGATCGACAAACCCATCCCCCGAGACGCGGACCACCAGGTAAGCGTGCCCCTCATCGCGCCCGGCGACAGACGTCACCAACTGCCACGGTCTGACCTCAGCGGTCGCGCCTGCGTCCACAGCCTATCCAACACCGGCGGTCAACACAATCGGACCGTCCTCAGTAATGGCCACCGTGTGCTCAAAGTGGGCCGAGAGTGATCCATCTTTGGTAATTACCACCGGCCACCCATCACAGTCCACGGTCGCCGCATCCGGTCCGCCAATGTTGAACATCGGCTCAAGGGCCAGTGTCATGCCGCGAACTAACAGCGTCCCCGTACCTGCGGCGCCAAAATTGGCGATCCAAGGCTCCTCATGCATCTTGCGGCCTATGCCGTGTCCGCCGTACTCCCGGACTACCGACAGCCCGCCCGCGGTGGCGGTCTGCTCGACGGCGGCACCAAGATCTCCAAGACGCCGGCCAATCATCGCGGCCTCGATCGCGGCGCAGAGTGCCTTTTCAGTGTATGACAGGAGATGCTGCGCCGCCACCGAGATATCGCCAACTCCGGCGGTAAATGCCATATCCGAACACCAGCCACGCCGTACTACCCCAAGATCGATGCTCACGATGTCACCTGGCTGCAGCACGCGGTCTGATGGCACGCCGTGTACAATCTCGTTGTTGACCGATATGCAAAGGCTGGCTGGAAACCCGTAAAGTCCCTTGAACCCAGGTTTGCCACCCAGGGCAATGATGTGCCGCTCAGCTACATGATCAAGCTGGGCCGTGGTAACCCCCGGTTTGATCATCCGCCGGACCTCGTCCGCCACCTGTGCCGCAATAGCGCCAGATTGGCGCATGCGCTCAATGTCGCGACTGGTCTTGAGCTGGATCACTTGGTTATCGTCCGCTCGATACCGGTGGCTGCAAGGATCCGCTCTTGAACGAGGTCCGGATCGCCCACGCCGTCCACCTCATGCAGCAGTCCCCGACGGCGATAGAAATCAATCAGCGGGGCTGTATTGGCCTGGTAGACCTCGAGCCGCTTGCGGATTGTTTCCTCGCTGTCGTCTGACCGCTGGTACAGCTCGCCGCCGCACTCACACTGTCCCTCAGCCGCAGGGGGCAACGAATACCGATTATACACCTTGCCGCACGAACGGCAAATGAGACGACCCGCTTGCCGCCGGACGAGCACTTCATCCGGCACGCTGAGGTAAAGGACGTGCGTCAGTGCGTGTCCCTGGCTCGCCAGAAACTGATCGAGAAACTCAGCCTGCGCGATCGTCCGCGGGTAGCCATCAAGGATAATCCCGCCGGCAAACTGTGGCTGGGCAAGAGTCTCCTCCACCAGCTGAAACAGGACGGCGTCAGGGACCAACAGACCCTTGTCCATGTACTGCTTGGCGGCCAACCCACCGGGGGTGCCGCTAGCTGCCGCCTGGCGAAGCATCTCCCCGGTCACCACGACCGGTAAGCCCAGGTAATCGGAGAGTACAGCCGCCTGGGTACCCTTGCCACAAGCCGGCGGGCCCATAAAGACGATCCGCAGCTCCGGCCGCTCAGCCATCCCTTGACCCTGCGTCGAAGTCATCTCCATACCGCCTATCGCAGGAATCCCTGGTAATGACGCATCAACAGGTGACTCTCAATCTGCTTCATCGTTTCCAGAGCCACACTCACCACAATCAGCAGAGCTGTCCCACCAAAATAGACGTTGGGAACGCCTGTGATTGTCATGATGAAGTTAGGCATGATTGCGATTATTGCTAGAAACAAAGCTCCGGCAAGCGTCAGCCGGGTCAACACCCGGTCAAGGTACATTGCCGTGGGCTTGCCCGGTCGGATGCCGGGAATGAAGCCACCGTACTTCTTGAGGTTGTTGGCCACATCCAGCGGATTGAACGTAATCGCTGTGTAGAAATATGCAAAGGCAATGATCAGGAAAAACTCAAGCGTGAGAAAGACCCACGACCGATAATCCAGGACCTCGGTGATCCACTTGGCCACAGGATGAGTAAAGAAGCCGGCAATGGTCGTTGGAAACGCCAGCAGGGATGTAGCAAAGATGACCGGGATAACGCCAGCCTGGTTAATCTTCATCGGAATATGCGTTGACTGGCCACCGTACATCTTGCGACCAACCACACGCTTGGCATATTGGACTGGGATACGACGCTCGCCCTCTTGGACGGCTACAACCGCCGCCACGACAAGCAGCCCGATACCCGCCAAAAGGAGCAGGTTAAGGATGCCCACCCCTTGCTCAGGATTGGTCGTAATCAGTCTCCAGCCACCAGCGCTGAGATAACCCCACAGTTTGCCAAGCCCAGCGGGCGTCCGAGATACGATACCCGCAAAAATGATCAGCGAGATACCGTTACCAATGCCGTGCTCAGTAATCTGCTCACCAAGCCACATCAAGAAGACCGAGCCGGCTGTCAGGGTAACCGCAACCATCAAATACGAGCCGAATCCCTGGGTAAGGAGTGCGGAGCGGAGGCCATAGGCCATCCCAAACCCCTCGACCATGCCAAGGGCCAGTGTGCCATAGCGCGTATACTGCTGCAGCTTGCGTCGGCCTTCTTCGCCCTCTTTGGCCATCTCTTCCCACGCGGGGATGATCATCTGCAGAAGGCTCATGATGATCGACGCGGTGATGTACGGCGTAACGCTCATCGCCAGTACGGAGAAGTTGCTGAACGCGCCGCCAGAGAACAGGTCGATAAGGCCAAGCAGGCTACCCTGCCCGATCAACTCGCGAATGGCCGCGACGTCAATGCCTGGGACGGTGATGAACGTGCCGACCCTGATTACGACCAACATCCAGAACGTGAAGAAGATCCGCTTGCGCAGATCTGGGATCCGGAATGCGCTCCGCAGCGACGTCAGCAACTAGATCACCTCTGCCGTGCCGCCGGCTGCCTCGATCTTGGCCCGCGCTCCTGCAGAAAAGGCATGTGCCTTGACCGTCAAAGCGTGACCAAGCTCGCCAGCTCCGAGAATCTTGACGCCAACCGGGGCGCCAAAGTGGTTGTCGCCTGCATTGGGCAGGGTTACCAACCCGGCCTCAACCAGGAGCTCGGGGGTCACTTCCGTGCCCGCCGCAAACTGGGCGAGACGACTGACGTTGACCGTCAAGTAATCGCGTCCAAAGATATTTGTGAAGCCAAACTTGGGCACCCGCATATAGAGCGGCATCTGCCCGCCCTCAAAACCCCGGCGTACGCCACCACCGGCACGCGCATTCTGGCCCTTATGCCCGCGTCCGGCTGTCTTGCCCAGACCAGAACCAAGACCGCGACCCACCCGACGGCGAGCGCGCTTGGATCCTGGTGCAGGGCTCAAGCTGTGCAGATCCACCTAGCGAGCACCTCCCAGAATCTCCTCCAGCGACTTGCCGCGCAGCCTAGCCACATCCTGCGGACGGTGAAGGTCCTTCAGCGCAGCGAGGGTTGCGTAGACCATATTGGCGGCATTCGAGGAGCCCAAAGACTTGGTAAGTATATCACGTACCCCAGCCAGCTCCAAGACCGCGCGGACCGCGCCGCCGGCGATAACGCCGGTACCAGGGGCCGCGGGTTTGAGCAGAACGTCGCCGGCGCCAAACTGGCCCTGCACCACGTGCGGTACAGTAGTGCCTGCCAGCGGAATCGTCAGCATGTTCTTCTTGGCGTCCTCGACGCCTTTATGGATTGCATCAGGGATCTCGGTCGCCTTGCCCAACCCAGCGCCGACTCTCCCGCTCTCATCGCCGACAACGACGAGGGCGCTGAAGCTAAACCGCCGGCCACCCTTGACGACCTTGGCGACGCGCTTAATCGTGACCACGCGTTCCTTGAGTTCAACGGCATCCGCGAACGCTTGTGTCTCGCGATCGCGGCGCGGCCGCTCTCTCTTGTCACGCCTGTTGCCGCCGCGCGCGCCTCCGGCGCCGCCACGGCCTGCGCCCGTGCCTCCTCTAGCCGGCATTAGAATCGCAACCCCGCTTCCCGGGCCGCAGCAGCCAGTGCCGCAATACGGCCGTGATAAATGTAGCCGCTGCGATCGAAGACAATCTCCTCGATGCCTTTGGCCAACGCACGCTCGGCGACTAGACGTCCAACCGCGCTGGCGGCTTCGACATCAGAGCCGAGGCCGATCTTGCCGCGCAGTTCTGGTTCAACTGATGAGGCCGATGCAATCGTAATCCCATGAGCATCATCAATCAGTTGGGCATAGATATGCTTCTGGCTGCGGAACACGCCCATGCGCGGGCAGCTCTCGGTGCCAAACACCCGCTTGCGGATCCGAAGATGCCGCCGCTTCCGAGCCAGGTTTTTGTCCTGTCGTCCAATCATCGGGTGGTCCTCCTCAACTACTTGCCGACCTTGCCGGCCTTACGCCGGACAACCTCGCCCTGGTAACGGATGCCTTTGCCCTTGTACGGCTCGGGCGGCCGAATGGCGCGGATGTTGGCCGCAGTTTGCCCAACTTTCTCCTTGTCGGCACCAATCACCGAAACCGCGTTCGGGTTCGGCGTTTCAATCTCGACGCCCTCCGGCGGCTCGACCTCGACCTGGTGCGAGAACCCGACGGCCAGGACCAACTTGCGGCCCTGCTTGGAGGCGCGGTAACCGACGCCGACGATCTCAAGATTACGTTGGAACCCAGACGTCACACCCTGGACCATGTTGGCAACCAAAGTGCGTGTCAGCCCGTGCAACGACCGGTGCTCGCGAGAATCAGTCGGCCGGGTCACGTTGATCGTGCTGCCCTCAATGGCGATCTGCATTGCAGAATGCAGGTCGCGCTGAAGCGTGCCCCGCGGGCCGGTAACTGTCATCCTGGAGCCTTCCAGTTTGACCGTTACGCCGGCGGGAACCGCAATGGGCTTTCTGCCTACCCTAGACACTCCGATTCCCCCAATTACCAGACGTAGCAGAGAACTTCGCCGCCGACGCGCTGACGACGAGCTTGCTTGTCAGACAACACGCCGTGCGATGTCGACAGGATGGCGATTCCAAGGCCACTAAGGACCCGGGGCACCCCGTCGCGAGGCACATAAACGCGCAAACCAGGCTTGGAGATACGCTTGAGGCCGTTGATGACCTTCTCCTTGTTGGGGCCATACTTAAGGTAGACCCGCAACGTGCCTTGCCTGCCGTCGTCTATCCAATCGAAGTCGCGGATGAAGCCCTCATCCTTGAGGATCTGGGCCATGGACTTCTTAAGTCTTGAGCCGGGAATCTCAACCCGCTCATGGTGAACCAAGTTGGCGTTACGAATCCTGGTCAGCATATCCGCAACCGGATCGGTCATCGTCACGCCCCACACCTCCTAGATCGTTCGCGGTGTCTACCAGCTAGCTTTACGGACGCCCGGGATCATCCCGCGGTGCGCAAGCTGCCGAAAGCACATCCGGCACAGGCCGAAATAGCGCATATAGGCGCGGGGCCTGCCGCAAACGTGGCACCGGTTGTAAGCCCTTGAATGAAACTTGGGCTCACGTTTCCACTTCTCGATAAGCGACTTCTTGGCCACGCCATTACCTCCTAAGTAACTAAACCGACTCGCGGAAAGGCATGCCGAGCGCCTTCAGCAGCGCGCGGGCCTCCTCGTCGGTCCTAGCTGTGGTAACGATAACCACGTCCATGCCCCGGATCTTTTCGATCTTGTCATAGCTGATCTCCGGGAAAATCAGTTGCTCTTTGATCCCCAGGGTATAGTTGCCGCGGCCATCAAAGGCCTGGGCGCTCACCCCGCGGAAGTCACGGACACGTGGCAACGCAACGTTCAGCACCCGGTCAAGGAAGCTGTACATGCGGTCCCCCCGAAGGGTCACCATGCACCCGATCTTCATCCCCGCACGCAGCTTGAACGCAGCCACGCTCTTCTTGGCCTTGGTGATCACCGGCTTCTGGCCGACGATCGCCGTGAGCTCGGTAACGGCGTTTTCAAGTGCCTTTGGATTGGCGATTGCATCACCGACACCCATATTGACGACAACCTTATCAATCTTGGGCACCTGCATGATGTTCGCATAGCCGAACTGTTTGATTAGCGCAGGTACAGCCTCGTTCTTGTACCTATCGCGCATGCTGACTTCTGCCACCCGCCGACCCTCCTACTTCTCCAGGACCTCGCCGCACTCGTTGCAGGCGCGGACGACTTTGCCATCGGCCAACGTCTTTGACGAAATGCGGGTCGGCTTCCCGCAGCGGCTGCAAACCAGCATCACTTTGGAGCTCGCAATCGCGGCCTCCTGGTTGATGATGCCACCCTGCATGACCTTCTGCGTGGGGCGCATGTGCTTCTTAATCATGTTGACGCCTTCGACCACGATCCTGCCTTGGCGGGGCAACGTGCGAACCACTTTGCCCCGCTTGCCGGCGTCCTTGCCGGAGAGGACGACAACTGTGTCGCCCTGGCGGACGTGGATCTTCAGCGGCACTAGGTTTTTCTTCGGTCGAGCCATTCGCACTAACCTCCCGGACTCCGCGTCCTAAAGAACTTCCGGAGCCAGCGACACGATTTTCATGAACTCGCGCTCGCGAAGCTCGCGGGCAACGGGTCCAAAGATGCGGGTCCCGCGCGGTTCGCGGTCTTCCTTGATCAGGACGACCGCGTTCTCGTCAAACTTAATGCGTGATCCGTCAACACGGCGCATTGCGTGCTTGGTCCGGACGATAACCCCGCGGACGACTTCGCCCTTCTTAACCGCCCCGCCCGGAGTTGCTTCCTTGACCGTACCGACGATGATGTCGCCGACACCGCCGTACTGACGGTTGGAGCCGCCAAGGACTCGAATACACATAACCTTCTTGGCTCCCGTGTTGTCCGCCACGTTGAGGCGGGTAAATACGCGAATCACTTAACCTACCTCCTCAACCCTAGCGGGCTTTGCGCACGATCTCGGCCACGAGCCAGTGCTTGTCCTTCGACAGCGGCCTGGTTTCAGTAACACGGACGACATCGCCGACCGAGCACTGATTGGTCTCATCATGAGCCTTCAGCCGCTTGGTACGTTTCATCCGCCGAGCATAGAGCGGATGCTTAACCAGCGTCTCGACCGCCACGACGACGGTCTTGTCCATCTTATCCGAAACCACTGTGCCGACACGGCTTTTGGTCATGTTTTGTGTCGTCGTCATGCTAACCACCCACCCGCTCCGCGCGCAGCTCACGCTCGCGCTGGATCGTCTTGACCCGTGCGATATCCTTCTTAACCTCACGGATGCGCATCTGGTTGTCAAGCTGGCGCGTCGCCAACTGGAAGCGCAGGTTAAATAGCTCCTCTTTGAGGGATTTGACCCTCTGCGCCAACTCGGCGTCAGAGAAATCCCGTACTTCTTTAGGCTTCACCTGCGTCACCACCCGCTCCGAAACGCTTAACGAACTTCGCCTTGATTGGCAGCTTGTGCGCGGCGAGGCGCATGCCCTCGCGTGCAATCTCCTCCGGCACTCCCGCCACTTCAAACATTACCCGGCCTGGCTTGACCACTGCCACCCACAGCTCGGGGTTACCCTTGCCGCTGCCCATGCGGGTCTCGGCCGGCTTTTTGGTCACTGCCTTGTCCGGGAATATCTTGATCCAAACCTTGCCGCCGCGTTTGATGAAGCGGGTAAGCGCAATACGTGCCGCCTCAATCTGACGGTCGGTCACCCAACCGGGCTCAGTTGCCTGCAGCCCAAACTCTCCGTAAAACACCTCAGTCCCGCGCTTGGCGGTACCGCGCATCCGCCCCCGCTGTGGCTTGCGGTATTTGGTCCTCTTCGGCATCAACATGCTTGTTTACGCCTCCCGTGCCCGCGAACGCGGGGAGAGGATTTCCCCTTTGTAAATCCAGACCTTGACGCCGATGCGGCCGTAGGTTGTGTGCGCTTCGGCAGCTCCGTAGTCAATGTCAGCGCGCAAGGTGTGTAAGGGGACGCTACCTTGCCAGGACCGCTCGCGACGGGCCATCTCAGCACCGGACAGACGTCCGGCGACGGCGATGCGGACACCGCGGGCGCCCATGCGCATTGCGCGGACCACCGCGTTCTTCATCGCACGCCGGGCGGAAATCCGCCGCTCCAGCGCCTGCGCGATGCTCTCGGCGACGAGCTGCGAATCCAGCTCCGCCGTCTTGATTTCAACGATGTTAATCGCAACCACGCGATTGGTCATGGCAGCGAGCTCCTTGCGGAGCGCCTCGACGCCCTGACCACCGCGACCGATGACCATGCCGGGCTTGGCCGTGTGGATCGTCAGCTTAAGCCGGTTGGCCGCGCGCTCGATCTCCGTCCGCGCCACACTGGCGTTAGCCAGGCGAGTGCGCACGAATTCCCGCACCTTAACGTCCTCCATCAGGAGATCCTTGAAGTACCGCTTGTCAGCGAACCACTTCGAGTCCCAGTCCTGACTGATGCCGAGACGCAAGCCTCTGGGGTGAATCTTGTGCCCCATGTCTTATCGGCCCCCCTCTCGCTCGCGCACCACGACGGTGATGTGGCTTGAGCGCTTCTTGATCTGGAACGCCTGCCCACGCTGCCGCGGTTGAAACCGCTTCAGAGTCGGACCAGCATCGACGTACGCCTGTGAGACGTACAGCCGATCGCGGTTAAGCTCGAAGTTGTGCTCGGCATTGGCGGCCGCCGACTTGACGACCTTACCGACTACCTCGGCTGCCCGCTTCGGCAGAAAACTCAACAAGGCCAACGCGTCCTCGACGTCCTTGCCTCGGATCAGGTCGACCACAACCCGCACTTTCCGGGGTGCGATCCTGATATCGGTTGCCTTGGCCAAAGCCTGCTTAATGAGAAGCTCGCCCTCGCTCACTGTCCGACCCCCTACTTCAGAGCCGTCGACCGCTCAGTGTGCGCGCTGTGTCCGCGGAACGTCCGCGTCGGCGCGAACTCACCGAGCCTGTGGCCGACCATTTCCTCAGTGATGTACACGGGCACATGCTTACGCCCGTCGTATACGGCGATGGTGTGCCCCACCATCTCCGGGGTGATCATCGAGGCGCGCGACCAGGTACGGATTACCCGCTTTTCGTTGGTCGCGTTCATGGCCGCGATCTTCTTCAGCAGGCTTTCGTGGACGAATGGCCCTTTCTTTAGTGACCGGCCCACGTGATGCCCCCCTTTGCTCCCAATCGCCTATTTGGTGCGGCGCTTGAGAATGTTCTGTTGCGAATAGCGATTGGGACGGCGCGTACGCTTGCCCATCGCCGGCTTGCCCCACGGAGTGGACGGCTGCCGACCGATCGGCGACCGGCCCTCGCCGCCACCGTGCGGGTGGTCGACCGGGTTCATAACAACGCCGCGAACCGTCGGTCGGATGCCCATCCAGCGCTTCCGACCGGCCTTGCCGACGGTGATGTTCTCGTGCTCAACATTGCCCACTTGCCCGATGGTCGCCCGGCAAAGCTTGGGGATGTACCGCATCTCCCCGCTCGGCATGCGCAGCAGCGCACGTTCGCCCTCTTTGGCCATCAACTGCGCCGCGGCACCCGCGGAGCGCACCATCTGGCCACCCTTGCCTGGCTTGAGCTCAATGTTGTGAAGCATTGTGCCTTCCGGAATATCCTGCACAGCGAGCGTGTTGCCTGGCCGGATGTCAGAACCCGGACCCGAAACCACGGTATCGCCTACGCCCAAGCCAACAGGCGCGAGGATATAGCGCTTCTCGCCGTCCGCGTAATGCAGCAACGCGAGCCGGCTGCTACGGTTGGGATCGTACTCAATCGCGGCAACCTTGGCCGGAATACCGTCCTTGTTGCGCTTGAAATCGACGATCCGGTACCGCCGCCGGTGTCCGGCACCCTGGTGACGGACAGTCATCCGCCCCTGCGCGTTGCGGCCACCAGCACCGCGCATCGCCTGGGTCAAGGACTTCTCGGGCGTACCTTTGGTAATGTCCGAGAAATCATCGACCGTCATCGTGCGCCGGCCGGGTGAAGTTGGCTTAAAACCCCTAACTCCCACTTGTCGTCACTCCTCGGCTTCAGAAAGACCTACTTGGTCAATCCCTCAAAGAAGGGGATCCGCTGGCCTGGCTCGAGCGTTACCACGGCCTTTTTTGTGTTGGCCTTGCGGCCAAGGTGGTAACCCATCCGCCGCATCTTGCCCAAGCGGTTCTGCGTATTGACGGACTTAACCCTGACCTTGAACACAGTCTCAACCGCGTCCTTGATCTCGGTCTTGGTCGCGTCGGGGTGGACGATAAACGTGTACTGGTCCATACCCATGACAACGGTGCTCTTCTCAGACAGCACTGGGCTGATGATCACATCATGAGCGCTCTTCACGAAGCCAGCACCTCCTCCAGCTTTGCGAGGGCGTCCTTGGTCACAAGAAGTTGCTGATACTTGACAACGTCGTACACGTTAAGGTTGCGCGCCTCAATGACTCGGACTGCCGGCAGGTTGCGCGCCGAGAGCCAGATCGTCTTGTCCGGGCTCGCAATCACGACTAGAGTGCTACGGTCGCCGGCAATCGCCGATACCGCCTGCGCAAACTGCTTTGTGCTTGGCTTGGCCATCGCCAACTGGTCAATAACCACCATGGCGCCGTCCTGCGCCTTTGCGGAAACCGCCGCCAGCAAAGCCTGCCGCCGCGCCCGCTTGGGCATCCCCAGACTGAAGTCACGGGGCTGCGGGCCAAACGTCACGCCGCCGCCACGCCAGATGGGCGAGCGAATGCTGCCGTGCCGAGCGCGACCCGTGCCCTTTTGCCGCCACGGTTTCCGGCCGCCACCGGCGACCTCCCCGCGCGTCTTGGTGGCAGCCGAACCCTGCCTGCCGTTGGCCAGGTGCCGCACAACAGCTGCGTGCACGAGCGCATCGCGACTCTCGACGCCAAAGACTGATTCGGAGACCTCGATCTCCTGCAACTTATCGCCAGATTGGCTGTACATCGGGACTTTCATCTCGGTTACCTCCAGTCGCCTCAGCTGATCTTCCGCCGGGCGCGTACCGTGACCAGCGAGCCATTGGGGCCAGGCACGGCACCCTTGAGCACCAGAACATTGCGCTCGGGGTCGACGCTGACAACCTTGAGGTTTTGCGCGGTAACCTTGACTCCGCCCATCCGCCCAGGCAGCTTGCGGCCCTTGAACACCCGCGAAGCCGCGCGGGACTGTAGCGAACCGACACGCCGGTGATACTTCGAACCGTGCGCCATCGGGCCGCGGGAGAACCCATACCGCTTGATAACGCCCGCAAAACCCCGGCCCTTGGAGTTGCCGCTGACATCCACCGCGTCACCCGGGGCAAAGATATCAGCTTTGATCTCCTGACCAGGCTCGAACTTGTCTGGGTCGGTGCAACGGAACTCGCGCAAAATGCGGAGCGGCCGCACCTTAGCCCGGGCAAACTGGCCGCTAAGCGGCTTGCTAACGCGGTGTGCCTTGGCATCCTCGAAACCGACCTGGATCGCTGAGTAGCCGTCAACCGCCTGACTACGCCGCCGAACAACCACGCACGGGCCGGCCTTGAGAACCGTAACCGCGAAGGCACGTCCCTCTTTGTCAAAGACCTGGGTCATGCCGACCTTGCGGCCTAGTATCCATCTCTCATGGTCTGCCACGACTCTAAACCTCCCGTATCCCTGAGCCTCGCGTGAAACTCTCCTGAGCTGGCTCAGGCCGGTCAGGACTTGATTTCGATGTCCACACCGGCGGGGAGATCAAGGCGCATCAACGCATCAACGGTCTTGGCCGTCGGCTCGCTGATGTCGATCAGCCGCTTGTGGACCCGCAACTCAAACTGCTCACGGATGTCTTTTTCGCCGTTGGGCGCGGTCAACACCGTGTAGATGCTCTTCTTGGTCGGCAACGGAATCGGCCCGGAGACCCTAGCTCCGGTGCGTTGCGCCGTCTCCACAATCTTGATCGCCGATTGATCAAGAATACGGTGGTCAAAGGCCCGCAACCGGATGCGGATTTTCTGATCTGCCACTCGATTTAAGCCTCCTCACGCACGGGTCGGGGTCGCCGGCTTAGCGGCGGCCCCGCACCGGGCCTGCCAACTCTGGTTATACCGCTGCTACCTGTGTAACGACGCCGGCGCCGACGGTCCGCGAACCCTCGCGGATAGCAAACCGCACGCCAAG
>ENA-OSEO01000794-OSEO01000794.1-sediment-metagenome-genome-assembly--contig:-NODE-794-length-71341-cov-9.150399_pt1 | contig 71341 bp, 57 predicted proteins | sample MGYA00237883_ERZ534232 | MGnify/ENA metagenome assembly ERZ534232
TATTTTTTACCTAATTTATTATTTCCTTTGTTTTTCAAAGGTTTGCATTATTGCATATTTTTATGCGGAATTGCTGATATTTTTGATATGGGAAGAGTGGGGGAATTACAAAAAACCGGCTTATTCTATAAGTTTTTTCAGTAATTGAAATACAGAGATGATATATTGTTTTGTTATAAGACTAAAGTTCCTATAGCTTCTCCTTCAATTATTTTTCGGAGATTACCTTTTTTATCCATATTAAAAACAAGCAGTGGAAGATTATTCTCCCTGCAAAGTGTTGCGGCTGTAAGATCTATTACACGCAGATCTTTTGAATATAACTCATCAAAAGTGATTTTATCGAACTTTACGGCATCCTGATTTGTTTCCGGGTCTGAATCATATACACCGTCTACGCGTGTTCCTTTCAGCATTATCTCTGCTTCTGTTTCCACAGCCCTGAGGACACTTGCAGTGTCTGTCGTAAAATACGGATTGCCTGTTCCTCCTGCTATTATGACTACCTCTCCTGCGTTTAAAGCTGACATGGCCTTATCTTTTGAGTAAAACTCTCCTACGGGTTCCATTCTGATTGCAGTAAATACACGCGAGGGAGTATCAAATTTTTTAAGGGTTGAACTTAAAGCCAGACTGTTAATTACAGTTGCAAGCATTCCCATCTGGTCACCTTTAACTCTGTCAAAGCCGGCATCGGATCCTTCTGATCCGCGAAAGATATTTCCTCCGCCTATAACAATTCCAATCTGAACTCCGGACGATGCAATTTCGGAAATTTGTACGGCATACTCTTTCAGTCGTGTATCATCGATTCCGTAGTTTTTAGATCCGGCCAGTGATTCACCACTTAGTTTTAATAAAATTCGTCTGTATTTGATCATTATCAATGAAAATATTTGGTGCTATATTATCTCTATTCCTCTTTTTCTGCACAACTCCACGCCCAGCTCCGATAGTTTGTATTTTTGTATTTTACCGCTTGCCGTCATAGGAAATTCATCAATAAAAAATACATATTTAGGAGTTTTGAATTTTGCAATTTTACCTCTGCAAAAATCAATAACTTCCTCTTCGGTAAGAGATTTGTCTTTATTGACCCTTATAAAGGCAGCAACTTCTTCACCATACTTTGGACTTGAAATGCCGGCAACTTCAACTGTTTCTATCTGTGGCATTCCGTAAAGGTAATTTTCTATCTCCCGCGGATAGATATTTTCTCCTCCTCTGATAATCATATCTTTTATGCGACCGGTAATTTTGTAAAATCCGTCTTTTGTTTTCACTGCCAGATCACCTGAATGCAGCCAGCCGTCTTTATCAATGGCCTGGTTTGTTGCCTCCGGATTTTTGTAATAGCCTTTCATAACATTGTACCCCCGGCAGCAAATTTCTCCCTGCCGGCCGACATCACAGTCTTTACCTGTCTCCGGATCTGTTATTTTCACCTCAACATTCGGATACTCAAATCCTACTGTTGTAGCACGAACTTCGGGAGAATTGTGAGTCCTTGTAGCAGTCATTCCCGGTGATGATTCTGTTAAACCATAAACAATGATGACATCCTTCATATTCATTTTTGTCATCACCTGCTTCATAATTTCGATAGGACAAAGGGCTCCTGCCATGATACCTGTTCTTAAAGAACTGAGGTCGAACAGATGAAACATCGGATGGTTGAGTTCAGCTATGAACATGGTAGGGACTCCGTAAAGAGCCGTACATTTCTCCTTTTGCACTGAAGCAAGAACCATCAGCGGATCAAACTCTTCATTAAAAACCATTGTGCTCCCATGCGTTATTATGGCACACAAAGCAAGCACGCAGCCGAAACAATGAAACATAGGGGCACATACAAGTACACGGTCTTTTGTTGTATACTTCATAAATTCGCCCGTGGCGTAACCATTGTTTATGATGTTGTGATGCGACAACATAACGCCTTTTGGAAATCCGGTTGTTCCTGATGTGTACTGCATATTGACAACATCATGACAACTGATCTTCTCTTTTGCACTTTCAATTTCCAGGTCATCAACATGATTACCCAGGAGCAGCAGTTCGGCAGTATTATACATACCTCTGTGCTTCTCCTGTCCTATAAAGACCACATTTCTTAACTCCGGGAATTTTTCACTTTTTAGGTAACCGCGCGGCTGGTCTTTCAGGTTGGGAACTGACTGGAAGACCATTTGTACAAAATCGCTGTCTTTATACCCGTCGGCGAGACAGAGTGTACTTATATCTGCATTTTTCAGCAAATATTCCAGTTCGGCTATTTTATAACTTGTGTTAATGGTTACCAGAATTGCCCCTATTTTTGCAGTAGCAAACATAAAGGTGGTCCAGTCGGGAACATTTTTTGCCCAGATGCCGACTTTATCCCCACGGTTAACTCCGATATAAAGTAATCCTTTGGCAAGATTGTCAACCCGTTCGTTAAACTGTTTATATGTAAAGCGTAAGTTACGGTCGGGGTAAACCATAAATTCATTATCGGGAGTTTCAAATGCCCATTTTTCAAGAATATCCCCCAGTGTATAATCGAGTAACTGCATTATTTTATAGTGTCTTGCAAGATTCCTGGAACTTTAAACGGGTGTATATACCACAGCCAGTATCCTGGCCGGCTTGTTTTCAGCAGCGTGGACATTGTGCTCAACCACTGAATCAAGGTATATTGAATCCCCTTTATTTATAAGGTATATATCTTTCCCGTAATTTATTTCAACACTGCCCTCCAATACATAAAGAAACTCTTCACCTTCATGAGTGGAGAGTTTATAATCCGACTCTTTTGCAGGCTCTATTTCGACAATAAAAGGTTCCATATGTCTTCCTGTCTTATCCTGAGCCAGTGAAAAGAAATTCAGATGTTCCCGTGTTTTTTCATCTTTTGTTGAGAAACTTACTCCTGATATTCCTTCTCCAGCCCTTACAACTACAGGTCCTAACTGCCCCTGGTCATCCAAAAAGGTGCCGATACGCACACCCAGGGCCCTTGAAATTCTTATCAAAGGGCCAAGTGAGGGCATTATTCCCTTTTCTTCAATTTTTTTTAATTGTTCAGTACTGAGATTGGATTTCAGTGCCAGGTCCTCCGGCGAAATCTGCCTGAACTCTCTGAATTCTTTTATTTTTTTTCCTATCATTCCTGAAGCTTTATTGTGATCTTTTTTAATCTGATTATAAAAGGTTGTTTGATTTACAGCCACCTTACAAATTTAATATCCTGCCGGTGAGGCAAATCATCATTCCTGGGATAAAGCCTTATACCGTAGTTGAATGACCCTGGATGCACCGGTTTGTAATTAAGTTTGTATAAACAGAAAGATCCCTCATTTTTTTCAATTTCAAAATCTACTCTTTCAACAATCTTTGGAATTTCGCGGTGGCCATTTTCTGTCACGATAAACTCCACACCCACTTCATCACATGACAGTTCTTTGATATCCAGTTCCACCCTAATGGGATATTCCTGACCGATTTTCATAACATTGTTTATCTCGTCGGCAATCACCATATTTTTAATCTCAATATCATTCCATGACGAGTAAATCTTCTCTTTCCATGCTGCCAGCTCTTTTGCCCATTTGAAGTTTTCGTTTTGTATTTTTTGTGAACGCTCATATTGCGGATTATAATACCTGTCGTGATAATCTTTCATCATCCTGGAAGTAGTAAAGTGGGGCGCCACCTGTGCAACAGTATTTTTAATATAATTGATCCACTCCACAGGTATTCCTTCCGTGTTACGGTTATAAAAGGTTTTAATTATTTTTTCTTCAAGGATATTATATATGGTTTCAGCATCAAGTTCATCCTGAAAATCCTGAACATCGTAAGTGCGTTCTGCAGGCAGTGCCCATCCGGCGCCCTTTTTGTATCCTTCGACCCACCAGCCGTCAAGCACGGAGAAGTGCAATGTGCCGTTCATAATGCCTTTTTGTCCGCTGGTTCCAGAAGCTTCCAGGGGACGGGTAGGTGTATTTAACCAGACATCAACTCCCTGAAGCATCATTTTGGCAAGATTAATATCATAATTCTGCACAAAAAGAATTGTTCCTCTGAATTCAGATCGTTTGGAAATATCGACAATATATTTTATGAGGTCCTGACCGGCTTTATCGGCAGGATGTGCTTTCCCCGCAAAAATAAACTGAACGGGACATTGCGGATTATTAACAATTTTTGAGAGTCTTTCAAGATCCCTGAAAAGGAGATAACCTCTTTTATAGGTGGCAAATCTTCTTGCAAAACCGATAGTGAGGGCATCCGGATTTAATTTTCCCATTATCTCCGTGATCAGTTTTGGATTTTCATTGCGCTTAATCCAATTATCAGAAAAGCGCTCTTTGAAATAATTAATCATTTTGGCTCTGAGAGTCTTACGAAGATTCCAGATTATATCATCGGAAACCTGGTAAATATGATCCCATATCTCAAAATTGAGCTGGCTGGCAGGGAAATCTGCTCCGAAATACTCTTTATGTATTTTTTTCCACTCAGGAGCTGTCCAGGTTGAGTAATGCACTCCGTTTGTTACATAGCCTATTTCAAGCTCTTCTTCGAGGAAGGATTTATATAACGATTTGAGCACTGATTTACTTACCTGTCCGTGAAGCTTGCTGACTCCGTTTATTCCCTGCGACAGGTTGCAGGCGAGATAACTCATATTGAAGTGGTCTTCTGAGGGATCAGCCTTACCCAGCATGTCAAATTCCTCCCATTCTATACCCAGTCTGGCAGGGAATGAGATCATATAATATTTGAACAGGTCGTTATGAAAAGAGTCATGACCGGCCGGCACGGGCGTATGTGTTGTAAAGACTGTTGAAGCCCTGACAACCTCCTTAGCTTCGGCAAAACTCAGTTTGTGCTGTTCTATAATGTCAGCCATCCGTTCGAGTCCTATGAAAGCAGAGTGACCCTCATTACAGTGATATATATCCGGATTATAGCCCAACTTGTGCAGGACTCTTATGCCGCCAATTCCCAGGAGTATTTCCTGTTTCAGGCGGTTTTCTTTATTGCCTCCGTAAAGATGATGTGTTACAGCACGATCCTGTTCCTGGTTTTCAGGCATATCTGCATCAAGAAGATATAATTTTATAGCTCCTACATTTACCTGAAGGATATGGGCAAAGATTTTTCTTCCGGGAAAATCAACCTCTACCTTCATCCAATCTCCGTTTTCATCCATAACAGGCTTCACGGGTATTTTAGAATAGTCCTGAAATTCATAATTTGCCATCTGCTCACCATGAAGATTCAGTACCTGTTTGAAATATCCGTAACGATACAGTAATCCTACCCCGACCAGATTGACATTCATGTCACTGGCCTCTTTGAGATAGTCGCCTGCCAGCACTCCCAGACCTCCGGAAAAGATTTTCAGAGAGTCATGCAATCCGTATTCCATGCTGAAATATGCAATCTGCGGATTCCCCGGATTTTTCCTTTCATCCATGTAATGTGTGAATAGCTCAAATACTTTGTGCATTTCCCTCATGAACCAGGAATCGTTTTCCAACTCCTGGAATCTTTTGTAACTGACTTCTCCAAGCATCAGTACCGGATTATGGTCATGCTCCTGCCAAAGCTCTCTGTCAATATATTCAAAAAGTTCACGACCCTTTGTATTCCAAACCCACCAGAGGTTTTTTGAGAGTTCGCGCAGGGGGCTGAAGCTTTCCGGGAGATGCGACTCAACAATAATTTTTTTCCATACAGGTTGTTGATTCTCTAAACTTTGTATATTTTTTATTTTTTCAGGGCTCATTATTTATTTCCTATATTTGATTAAGGCTGTAAAAATACATTTTCTATTCAAAAGTGTATAGAAATAGATTATAATTTAAAATAAGATCATTTTAGAAATTAATTACGAAGTCTTGTTTTTTTTGTCTTTTTAAGTTGAATCTCTGATTGATATCTGGTGAGTTCTGCTTCCAGCTTTTTTATTTTCTGATCCTTTTCATCTATCAGCCGGTGCAGCGTTGCTAATTCCTGTTCTTTTTTAGTGGCAGGGGATACGGAGTCTAATCTGATTTTAAAATCATTTAATATATTCATGTAGTTTATAAATGCTTCATAGGGTGAATCAAAAGGATTAGTATAGCTGTTACCCTCTCCCCCGGAAAATAATTTTGTAGACATATGGTAAAGATGATCACTCATCTGAAGGAAGTTCCAGTCCTTAAAAAGTTTTTCATTAGTACAAACATTCATTTTTTTATTCAGAGAGTAAAGTTTGTCAAAAGCTTCCCTCTGCATGTCATTACCCAGCCAGGCTGTTATGTCGCGTTCTTCGTCAGCCCATGAAATTGGATTGGGTACTTTTACCACAGAAACGGGTTGCACATTTTCAATTAATTCAGAAGGAGAGGCAAACCGGAGAGCCTCGCTGTTAACAATACTATTTACGAGTTGTTGAAAAAAATCAAATATGCCGGTCCCGGCAGATTGACGTATACCGAATGTTTCGTAACTTAAAAAGAGGTTTACTAATTCCTCACGGCTATCCAGTTTGTTGAGCCATCCGGTAAATTTTTCTGCAGTAAGCGGATATTCAGACCAGTCGGAGTTTGAAAACTTATAGGAGATGTCATCGCTTAATTTAAAGTTTCGCATAAGAACTTTCAACTTTGGGTTGAGGGCATTGACATAAATAAAATCAGGGCTTTTCCACCCCAGAACATGCCTGGCCCCTTCAGTTAAAATACCTTTATATCCCATTTTAAATGCGTGTGCGCCAATTTCATCTGAATATATCATCTCTGTGTTACCAAAGACTTTTGGTTTTTGACCGAAGAGATCGTTTATTTGTTGTTCATTCATCCGTACCTGATTCTCAAATACAGCCTTGTCTTTAAGAGAGGCCAGAGAATGTGAATATGTTGTGGTTACAAATTCGACACATCCTGTTTTGGCAAGTTTCTGAAATGACTTAATCACTGATGGTTCATATATCAGGAACTGTTCAAGAGCTGTTCCTGATATTGAAAATGCAACTTTAAATTTATCTTTAAATCTGGCTGCCAGGGATAACAACATATTATTTGCCGGCAGATAACATAGTTCCGCTACTTTTTTTAATGCAGTTTCGTTGGCATAGTCATCGTAATAATAGTTGTCGTTGCCGATGTCGAAAAATTGATATCGCCTGTGTCTGAGAGGTTGGTGTATTTGAAAAACCAGACATACAGATTTCATTATAATATATTTATATTTAAAAGTTTGTAATTTATTTTTTATCCTGAGGGATTTTACCCCTCCCGGTTTTATCCCGGATACCCTTTCATTCCCCTCTTTTCAAAGTTAGCATTTAAATCAGACTTTCATAGATATTTAACACCTCTTCAGCTGCTTTATGCCACTTGAACCTGTCTACCTCCTTCAGGCCTGATGATTTAAGATGCTCCTTCAGTGAACTGTAGTTGAGTAATCCGTATATTGAATCAGCTATTGAGAATATATCCCAAAAGTCGACTTTTATTGCATTCTTAATTATTTCAGAGACTCCTGACTGGTTTGAAATAATGACCGGCACGCCCGACTGCATAGCTTCAAGAGGAACAATGCCAAAAGGTTCCGATACTGAGGGCATTACAAATACATCTGTCATCCGGAACAATTTATTTACATCATCACCTTTCAGGAAGCCGGTAAAATGAAATTTATCTGCAATTCCAAGCTGGGCAACACGGGTTACAGCCTCTTCCATTTTGTCACCGCTTCCGGCCATAACAAACCTTACATTATCCATTTTCTTCAACACAAGAAAAGCTGCTTCAATAAAATATTCAGGTCCTTTTTGCATGGTGATGCGCCCAAGAAAGGTGACTACCTTTTCATTAACTCCTTTGGTGAATGCACCTGTACTTTTTTCAGAAAGAGACTCAACAGCATTATATACCGTGGCAATTTTCTCCTGAGGTATGCCGTATTTTTCGCATACTATATTCCTGGTATAGTTGCTTACGGTTATTATTTTATCGGCAGTCTCCATTCCTTCACGCTCTATTGAGTAGACAGCAGGATTAACATTGCCGCCGCTGCGGTCAAATTCTGTGGCATGGACGTGTATTACAAGCGGTTTGCCTGAAATTTTTTTTGCAGCTATCCCTGCCGGATATGCCAGCCAGTCGTGGGCATGAATTATATCGAAAGAGTTTTTTGCTGCAATGATTTCGGCAACAAGGGCATAATTCTTTATCTCTTCAAAAAGGCAGGTTCCGTATTGTCCGCTAAAGTCAATTGTCATTCCTTCACTGGTCTTTATAAACTTCATATTGGCCCCTTGTTCTCTTTTTTTAAGCTGCCAGAACTGCTTTTCATCTAAGTATGGAATGAGTTTCGAACTGACCTCAAAAACCTCCATAGAATATCCCTTATCTTCAAAAATAATCCTGCTCTCTGATATGGGAATATTATTGGCACCAATCAGTTTAATCTCTGAAGTATCTTCATCGCCAAATGATTTTGGTACTACAAATAAAATTTCCACATCTTTTTGTGCTGTAAGTCCCTTGCTTAACCCATAGCACGCCGTTCCTAATCCTCCGGAAATGTGGGGTGGAAACTCCCATCCGAACATCAGTACCTTCATGGTCTAATCATTTAAAAGATTTAGGGTTATGGATCAGGTTAAATGAATAAATTATCCCCGCGACATTCCATGCCTGGGATACAGCTCCCTTGCTTTTATGAGGCGGATCTCCGTTGTACAATTCAGAGAGTGTTCCGACACAATGTTCGGTAACCTCCTCTTCAAATAACTCTATTGCCTGTTTTACAAAGGGTAATCCGTTAATTTTATGAATGTTCAGATATCCTTCAATAAAAAACTGCATCAGCCATGGCCATACAGCCCCCTGGTGAATTGTTGCTTCCCTTTGTTCGGGTCCGCCTTCAACTAAGCCTTTGTAGCGCAGATGGTCAGGAGATAAAGTCCGCAATCCCCGCTTTGTGAGCAATTTTTTTCTTGCTACACTCAATATAAGTTCTCTCTGTTCTTTTGAAAGAGGAGAATAGTCGAGGCCGGCAGCAATAACCATGTTTGGACGGACAGCCCAGTCGGCCACTCCGTCTTTAACAACATCTGCAAGATGATCGTGCCCCTTATTCCGGAAAGTTTCCCTGAACGCCCGGCCTGTCTTTTCAGGCATATCCTGCCACTGGTTTACAAAATCAGTATCACCTGAGATTTTTGCCATTTCAAGGGCAAAGCATATAGCATTATACCATAAGGCATTTATCTCTACCGGTAGTCCGGCACGTTGAACAACAGGTCTGCCTTCAACGTATGAGTTCATCCAGGTCAATGCCGTATTCTCTTTTTCTGCATAGACCAATCCATCCGGGGTAGTTCCAATATAACCATTAACTGAGTTGGCATAAGCTTCCAGAATCTTTTTTATTGCACTGCTGTAATTGAGCCATACACCTCTTGGTGAACGTTTTGTCGCAGCAAAATGCTGAACAGCCCAAATAAACCATAATGGTGCATCTGCAGAATCGTAAGTGAATGATTTTCCATTAATATGATCGGGGAACAATCCGTTTTTAAGGTAGGTTTTGTAACTGTTCAGCACCTCTGCATAGAGGTGATTATTATTTCCTGAAGCAGCAATTCCCGGAAGTGCAATGAATGTCTGTCTTGTTATGCTGTCATACCAGGGGAATCCTGCAATTATATCTGTTTCATTTTTCTTTCTGACTATAAATTGTTCCGCTGCATTTTTTAGTGAACTTATGAAGGTAAACCGGTGAATTCGTTTTTTCTGCTCACTCGTAAATCTTTGTTTAAGTGCTGCCGGACTGGCTTTTTCAGTAGAGGCAGAAAATATAAATGTTTCTCCGGGTTCTGCATAAACTTCAAAATATCCCGGGACAAAAAGATCTTCCAGATAGTCATATCCCCTGTTCAATTCCTTAATATACTCAACATTGTAGTACCAGTCGGGTACAGGAATAAATTCATTTTTTTTGCTGAACTGCAGATACAGATCAGGATAGCCGTCATATAGACGGGTGCTGATTCCATTGGGGACCTTCCCGAATTTATTATTCACAAAAAGGTTTGCCTTGCTTAAACTGTGGATATTGCGAAATGCAAGGAAAGGTTTAAAACGTAAAAGTACCTTTTCTGTTACGTCTTCAAGCTTATAGCGAATCAGAAGCTGTTCTTTCTTCTCAACCAGCAATCTTTCAATTGAGAGAACAGCCCCTCCGATACGGTAAGAAATTTTGGGGATATTCCCAAATTCAATATTGCGAATATATTTGTGTCCTTTGGGCTCATAATAGCCACCTTTATAGCGGCGAATTCCAAGCTTGAACTCTTCATCTCCCTGAACAATTGATATATCCAAATCAGAGAGCAGGACATGCTTTTCATTGCCGAAATTGCTTACAGGGCAAACCAGGAGTCCGTGATATTTACGGGTATTGCATCCATTAAGCGTGGTACTTATATACGAACCCGCCCTGTTTGACCTTAAAATCTCCCGGCTGAGGGAATATTCCAGATTTATCAATTGTTCCTTGTCAAATTTGAGATAGCTCATAAATATATTCTTATTATTTTATAAAAGTCTCTGCTTCATTAATTTGCGAAAGTAAATAGCCTATTTCCGATGACATATTAATATACGGAAATTTTTCCTGAAGCTTTTCTGTTTCCCGTAAACTTTGCTGTAAAAACAGCAGGTGTTCTTTTGTAAACTTATTAAAAGGCTTATGGTTCACCGCATCTCTTGTTTTTTTTACTTTTTTTGATATTTCCCTGCTTTCCTTATCAATAAGAACAGTCTCAAATATACCCCAGATATGATTTATTGCTGACGGTGACAGATGGATCATATCCTCTTCGTAATATCTGTAATCTCTCAGCTCATCCATCATTATCTCATAGGCAGGAAAATAGTTGCAGAGACCGGTTCCGAACCCTTGAATAATTTTTTCTGCAGCCAGTAAAAGAGTGGCTTTACTACGTTGATTTTCAATAATCCCGTCTTTAATGTGTCTAATCGGACTCACTGTAAAGATAACTTTTATATCCGGATTGACTTTCCATAATTCAGGTAGTAACTCCCTGTATTCATCTGTTATTTCCAGCGGAGTAAGCCTGAATCTTCTGAACTCTTTTTCAGGGATCTTATGGCAGTTTGCGACGACTGCTCCACTTGCTTTGTACTCATATATCCGGGATGTGCCAAATGTAAGGAAAAGGAATTTTGCATTTTTCAGATATTGAGCAGACGATGCAATACGTTGGTTAATATTGTCAAGCGCTTTGTTTGCATCGGGTGAGGAGAATCTGCCGTGGTGATAAAAACTGTGCCATAGTCCATTGAAGTTTATCAGGTCATCTTTGGTGAAAAGCTTTTCTTCGAGAATTATTCTTAATCCATTTGCAATTGAAAGGGGATTATAAAGTATTCCGAAAGGATTTATATCCACAGGGTATTTAAGAGCATCCATCTTCCCTCCTATATGTTCAGTAAAACAGGATCCCATAAAAATATTTGGTGTTTGATAACCTGTCTGCCACCCAAAACCGGGAATTTCCACTTCGGTATGAAATTTAGAAACCATCGCAATTCATTAATTTATTTCGAAAAGGTACGGTATCATATCAGACGACTTTTTGAAAATTTATTTTTTTTAAAACCATGGCCGTGCGTGCGGGCAGGTATAATTTAAGCTGATGTTTAACCGTGTTGTTTTCAGCAGGGAGTGTATAATAGTAAAAATCGTCATCAACCCGGTCTTGTCCTCCAAACCACCCTGAATCAGTATCTAATACGATTTTATATTTGCCTGGTTCAAGTGGGATTCCATAATTTGTAAATGATTGTACGGGATTGAAATTGAAAACAAAGAGAAATTCCCCCCTTTGATAGGCTATAATCTGATCTGCTTTATTTTCAAATATAAAATTTACTTCGGGCACTGCAAGCAGACTGTTCTTTTTTATAAAATCTATCATCTCCCTGTCGAAGTCAGAAAGCCAGTGAAATTTAAGCTCAAAGTCTTCGTTTATGCTCCAAATGCGTCTGCAATGTCTGTATGACCAGCCATTTCCTTCGCGGGGAAAGTCTATCCATTCGGGATGCCCGAATTCATTACCCATAAAATTCAGGTATGCACCTCCTGCAGTTGTTGATGTAATCAGCCTTATCATTTTGTGAAGGGCAATTCCGCGGTCGACTATCAGGTTGGGCTGATCTTTACGCATACTGAAATACATCTCTTTGTCGATTAACCGGAAGATTATAGTTTTATCGCCTACCAAAGCCTGATCGTGTGATTCGGCATAGCTGACAACTTTTTCATCCAGTCTTTTGGACGTCAGGGTGTGGAAAATATCTCTCACATCCCACTCCTCATCTTTCTTCTCCTTGATCAGCTTTATCCAGTAATCGGGCACTCCCATAGCCATCCGGAAATCAAACCCCATACCTCCATGCTCAGCCGGAACTGCCAGTCCTGGCATTCCGCTCATGTCTTCAGCAATGGAGATGGCGCGGGGATTGACCTGTTTGATCAGTTTATTTGCCAGTGTAAAGTAAGTTGTTGCCTCTGTATCGGTGTTTTCTCCGAAGTAATCATCATACCTGTTAAAAGCTTTTCCCAACCCGTGGTCGAAATAGAGCATGCTTGTTACCCCGTCAAACCTGAATCCGTCGAATCTGAATTCTTCAAGCCAGTATTTTATATTTGAAAGTAAAAAGTGGAGCACTTCGTTTTTCCCATAGTCGAAGCAATATGAGTTCCATGCGGGATGCACTCCCTTATTCCCTTCATGAAAAAACTGGTAGTAGGTACCGTCATATCTGCCAATTCCTTCAATCTCATTTTTGACTGCATGGGAATGCACAATATCCATTATTACATTCAATCCCATGCCGTGAGCTTCATCAATAAGTTTTTTGAGATCATCCGGTGTTCCAAACCTTGAAGAGGGGGCAAAGAAGCTTGAGACATGATACCCGAAACTGCCATAATAGGGGTGTTCAGGTATTGCCATAAGCTGAACTGTATTATAGCCTGCATGCAGGATGCGGGGAAGCATATACTTCCGGAATTCATCGTAGGTATGGATCCTTTCCTCTTCTCCTGCCATACCTATGTGCGCTTCATAGATCATAGGCGGCTCTCCTTTTTTGAGTCCGTACCCGTATCTCCACTCATAGGGTTTTTCGGGATTCCAGACCCGGGCGTTGAATATTTTTGTGTCATTGTCCTGAGTTACATACCGGGCCCATGCGGGTACGCGTTTGCCAAAATCAACCGGCCAGTGCATGGAGAGGGCGTAAAGATCACCGTGATGAATCATCTCCTCTTTTAGTTCAAGGGACCACACCCCGTTACCCACAGGTGAAAATGCAAACCGGTCCTGCTCCTGCCAGTCGTTAAATGTTCCGGTCAGGTAAATATGCGTTGCATTGGGAGCCCATTCTCTCATGACCCATCCGTCAGAGGTCTTATGCAGTCCGAAATAGAGATATCCTGTGGCAAATTCATGAAGAGATCCACCTCCTGTAAGCTCCTTTTCCTTTTTTTCCGCAGCATGGATACGGTTCAGTATTGCTTCAGTATACGGCTTAAGCCATTCATCATCTTTTATAAGTTTGGGAATATGTTTTGTCATAGTCTTTTTTCATAAAGATAGCTAAAGAGAAGTGAATGCTTGTCGTTTTTCCCGGAAAAATAATAAGCTTTATAGCATGGAGCGGTCGCCAAACTATGTTATTTCAGGTTAATTGATTCCGGCAGCTTTATTTTTTATTGCCCGTCACCGCTTTTTTGCCATGCAACTTTTTGATCGGAAGCGTGCTCCATGCCCAGAATACCTCTGTAAAGGTCAGGTCTTCTGGCCTGAATATACCTCTCACCACCGGCAAGCTGAAGATTCCCGGGAATAACGGAGGCTGTGGCAATATCATCTCCCAGGTTCCGGCACTCGGCTATTATGTCACCATATGGATCAATGATCATTGAACAGCCGTTTTTAAGCTGATCGTCATCCATTCCTATGGGATTGGCAAAAATGACATAAGCAGCATTGTCGTATGCTCTTGCCGGGAGCCATTTCATCAGCCACCGCCGTCCTTTTAAACCGTCGAACTCTATTCTGAGTGAAGTGGGATCCTTTTCACGGTTTTCCCAGAGCTGCGGATCAACAAATCCGGCTCCCGGGCGGGTAGAGGGAGTGCACATCGTAACATGAGGCATAAATATTATATCTGCTCCAAGAAGTTTTGTTGCCCTCACGTTTTCAACTATGTTATTGTCATAGCATATTAATATTCCGCATTTCCATTCCTGAATCTCAAAGATGCAGTATCCTTCTCCGGGTGAAAGATATTTGCTTATAAAGGGGTGAAGTTTCCTGTGTTTTGCTACAAGTCCGTTTTTGTCAACGCAAACATATGTATTATAGATTTTGTCTGAATTGTCTTTTTCAAACAGGCCTGCCAGAACGGTAATGTCATATTTGCCTGCAATCTCTTTTAATGCAGCAATACTCGCACCTCCGGGAATTTCTTCGGCAAGGTCCAGCATGTCTGACTTTGATAAATTGCGGGTAAATGTATAGCCGGTGATGCAGCATTCGTGGAACGCAATTACCTGAGATCCCACTGCAGAGGCTTTGGCCGCCATTTTGTTTATTACTGACAGATTGTAGTTTTTATCTCCGCTTCTGTTCTCAAACTGTACGGTAGAAATTTTTAACTTTTCCATTTGTTGTTAAGTTTACCGGTTCTTTTTAAAAATATTTTTAATCGACTGCCATACATTTTTTTTCTCCTTTAACTCTTCTCTTTTTTCAACATCTTTTAGTTCTTGTTCTCTCAGTTTTTTCGTGAAAAGGCGTTCAAGTATATTGTCTTCTCTCTCAATTTCGAGCATTTCCCTGTAAAGGGGAATATCCAGTGATGAGGCAAGTTGTTCATTTAATCCGGGGAAACGGTTGTATTGCATATTCCGGTACCTGGGATCGCTGTATAGTTTGTGGTAGAATTTTCCCACTATCGGAAGCGCCATATACGAACCTTGTCCGTAAGTTAATGTCCGGAAATGAATTCCCGGATCTTCAGCGCCAACCCAGCAGCCTGCAACCAGATCCGCAGTAATGCCGACAAACCATCCGTCGGATTGATTCTGGGTTGTCCCTGTTTTACCCGCAAAATCTCCCGGAATCCTGTACACCGAACGGATTTTGACACCGGTGCCTTCATTTACTGCCGTTTGCATCATAGCTGTAATAATTCTGCAATTATCTTCATTTAAAAGAGTGCGATAACCTCCGGGCTTGCTGAATTCCTGAAGTAACTCTCCATTGCTGTCTGATATGGATACAAGATAATAAGGTTCTACTCTGACACCTCCGTTTGCCATTGTTGAGTATGCAAGCAGGAGATCTTTCAAACTTAAGGAGGTAACTCCCAAAGCAAGAGATGGTACGCGAGGCAGGTCAGAATTTATACCAAGATCCCTGACTGTGGAAATTACATTGTCAATGCCTGTCTGCATGATCACCTCCACAGCAATAGTATTTACAGAGTGTGCAAGAGCCCCTTCCATCGAATAGTAACCCTCATAAATGCCATTTGTATTTGAAGGAGACCAGTCATCATACTCTGCATATACCTTTTTCCGGTTTGGTATATATTCAGCAGGATTTAACCCGCTTTCCAGCGCGGCAAGATAGACGAAGGGCTTGAATGTAGAGCCTGCCTGTCGCTCTGAGAGCACATGATCATATTTGAAAAACCTGAAGTCGATGCCTCCGACCCAGGCTTTTAACTCTCCTGTAGCAGGCTCAACAGCTAAAAATCCGGCATTCAGAAATTTAAGATAGTGCTTTACCGAGTCTAAAGGTGTGGTTTCAATATGCTTTAATCCGTCCCACGTAAACAGGTTAGCTTCTGCCGGCTGATTAAAAGCATTGTCAATCTGCTCTGCCGAAAAACCGGCTTCTGTCATTTTTGTATAGCGCTCACTGCGAATGACAGCTCTTCTGAGAATGTCCTCATTGGCCCTCCACGGTTCTGAACCTTCCCAGTGACGGTCGAAAACTTCCTGGAGATTTTTCATGTATTCTGTCACCGACTGTGTGGCATAAAACTGAAAATCATAATTTATGGTGGTTTTGATCATTAATCCGTCTGTATACAGATTCCATGGTTCACCATTCTCTTTTAAATTGCTTTCACACCATTCAAGGAGTTCAGGTTTAATCATCTCGAGAAAATAGGGAGCAGGTCCTTCGTTATAGGAAATTCTCCGGTACTTGATTCTCAAAGGCTTTGCCATGAACTCATCTCCCTCCTCCTGAGAAAGATACCCGTTTTTTATCATCTGCCCTATTACTATATTACGTCTCTCTTTCGATCTTTCAGGATTGGTACGGGGATTATAAAGATTGTTGGCTTTTAACATTCCTATAAGCACTGCTGCCTCATCAACCGACAGGTCTGACGTTTTTTTACTGAAGAATCTCTCTGCTGCCACTTCTATTCCGAATATATTTTCAGCGAAAGGAACTGTATTCAGATAGAGTGTAAGGATCTCCTCTTTATTATATATCCTCTCTATCCTGTATGCAATGATTGACTCTCGTAATTTGTTTACAGGCAGAGAAATGATGCCAATGTCATTTCTGGGGAAGAGGTTTTTTGCTACCTGCTGACTTATGGTACTTCCTCCTCCCGAACTCCTGTCCATTAAAAGTATGGTTTTAAAAATAACTCTCATCAGGGCAATTTCGTCAATGCCCCTGTGTTCATAAAATCTTTCGTCTTCGGTTGCTATGAGGGCATTAATAACATTCGGGGATATCTCATCAAAGGTTACGTTGCTTCTGTTTTCCACATAGTAGCGGCCCAGTAATTTTCCATCTGCTGAGTAAACTTCTGATGCCTGTGGATTTTTTATTTCATGAAGCTGTGCAGTGGTGGGTACATTACCTGTGAAGCCGAAGAAAACAGATACAAAAAAGAGGGAGAGAATTAAAAATCCGGCAACAAACAGTATTCCAATAAGTTTTAATCCTCTTTTTGTAAGGGATTTTTTTCTGCTGCTGACATGTTTTTTGTTTGTTTTTGTCTTGGCCGTTGTTCTCTTTTTTATTCTTCCGCTTGTCATTTTGTCTTTTTTACCGGTCATTAAAGATAACGGTTAAATGCCGTTTTTATCATGTTCGCCAATTAACTGTTAATTTCACTGTTGTATCCTGAATCTGATATTATGGCATGCCACCCGTTAATATGCCTGATAATATATTATTTTACAAGAATAATAAATTCTTTTTTAATCCCCTGAATCCGATACGTTCAACTGCTGAATCTTTGAATATATCATTAAATAATCTTTCATCCATAGAATGCCACTCTTTTTTGGTAAGTTCTGTCATGCGGGGATGCGGATTGAGGGCAGGCTCGTTGTGAGGTACTGATCTATTATTCCACGGGCAAACATCCTGGCATATATCACAGCCAAAGACCCTGTTATTCAGAAGATTCTTAAAATTTTCATCAGGACCTTCTTTTAATTCTATTGTCTGGTATGATATGCATTTTCTGGCATCAACCACCCGTGGTTTCACTATTGCTTTCGAAGGACAGGCATCTATACAGCGGGTACAGCTGCCGCAAAGATCCTTAACCGGAATAATATTGTCATAAGGCAATTCAATATCAAGGATGAGTTCACCAATGAAAAAGAAACTACCGTGCTTTTTTGATATGAGATTACTGTTTTTTCCAATCCATCCCAGTCCTGCACGCCTGGCCCACGCTCTCTCCGAAAACGGTGCCGAATCTGTGAATGCACGTCCTGAGCAAGATCCTGCTTCTTCCCGGATAAACTTCATCAGTCTGCTCAGTTTCTCTTTTATTATGATGTGGTAATCCCTGCCATAGGCATATTTTGAAATTACGGGGGCATCGGGATCACTCTGTGTTTTGTTCGGGAAATAGTTCAGAAGAACAATAATGACAGACTTTGCATTTTCTATAAGCAATCCGGGATTCAGCCGTTTATCAATGTTCCTGGACATATAACCCATCTGACCATGCATGCCTGCATCAATCCAATCCCTGAACCTTTCATTTTCCTCCTCAAGAAAACCTGAAGCTATGATTGCACACTCCGTAAATCCCAGCGACTTTGCCTGATATTTAATCTTTTTTGCTATGTCATTCCCGTTCTTCATTTTTAAGTCTCCTGCCAAATCAATGTTTGAACAGAATTCCGGGATCTGCTAAAAGAAACCAAGTTCAAGCCTGGCCTCCTCACTCATCATGGATTTATCCCAGGGAGGATCGAAGGTTAAATCCACATTTACTTTTTCAATTCCTTCAACCGATTTTGCGGCTGCTGTCACGTCATCAAGCAGAACATCAACCATAGGGCAACCGGGTGCTGTTAGTGTCATAACTATTTGAGCATTATTATTTTCATCTACACTAACATTATATATCAGTCCCAGATCGTATATATTTACGGGAATCTCGGGATCGTATACCTCTTTAAGATTCTGAATAATATGATCAACTCTTTTATCCATATTTACAGGTGAATTAATTCTCTAACCTATTATAAGCAACAGCATAAAGCCTCATTTGTTTAATCATCGCCAGAAGACCGTTTGAACGGGTGGGAGAGAGGTGCCGGGTCAGGCCGAGGTCTTCGATGAAATGCAGATTACTCTCCATGATCTCTTTGGGTGTATGTCCTGAGTATACCTGAACTAACAGTGCTACCAGTCCTTTTACAATAACTGCATCACTTTCACCCCTGAAGTAGATTTTGCCGTCTTTTTTTTCTGCAACCAGCCATACTCTTGACTGGCATCCTTTAATCAGGTTTTGTTCATTTTTATGTTCGGGATCCAACGGTTTGAGCTGATTTCCAAGCTCAATCAGGTAGGAGTATTTATCAATCCATTCTTCAAAAAGTGAGAATTCTTCTATTATTTTTTGTTGTATCTCTTCTATAGTCATGGTAATCATGATCTTTAATTAAAAGATACAAATGTCGGAATTTTTTGTATGAGGGCAAATTTATAGTTTGTATTTTTTTATTTGTTAATTGATTTTAAGTTTTTGGGGATATATTTTTGTCCGGTTGCTTCCCGGCCTGTATTGCCGACTGTTTTTGAATTTTTTGAGCCATCATGCTTATATAGAAGAGCTGAAAGCTATGATAGATCATTATTGGAAGAAGCCAAATTCCCGCACTGGTCACTCCTCCGAAAAGGACATTGGCAAAAACGGATCCATGTACAAGAGATTTTTTGGTACCTGCAAACTGAAGAGTGATTTTATCTTCCCTGGAAAAATTCATCCATCCTGCAATCATTCCGGTGAAGTTCAGTATCACGAAAAACAGAATAATTACAGCGGTAAAAAGTCCGGCCAAAGCCAGCCAGCTTAAAGATTTGAAAAGTCCTGCCATAAAAGAATTACTGAAAGATTCATAAACAATGAGCAATATTATGACCTTATCTAAAGCAGCCAGTTTTTTAAGGTGTTTAATGATAAGGTTAATCAGAAAGCGGTGCAGGAGGAGTCCGGCAACCACGGGTAATATTATCTGTGTAACCAACTGTAGTAAAATATGAGAAAAATCAGATTCAGCATTTTGGGTATTAAGGAATAACCCCATCCAGAAAGGAGTCATTACTATACCGATAATACCTGAAATGCTTGCATTGAATATTGCTCCGGGAATATTTCCTCCGGCTATCGAGACCATCACTACCGAGGAAGAAACAGTAGAGGGCAGAACAGCAAGAAAAAACATCCCAATCCAGAATATTTCCAGATCCGTGTTTTTTATAGATGGATAAAATGGTAAGACAAGAAGGGGGAAGATCAGAAAGGTTGTTAACTGTGTAGCAAGATGCATCTTCCAGTTATTCATTCCTGCTCTGAGTTTTGAAGGATTTAGCTTTAATCCGTAAAAGAAAAATATAAGGATTACGCCGATATCAATAACTGTTCCCAGATTAACTGCGGATTCAGTCATTCCTATCCCCGGCTTAATGAAAGCTGCAACTATCATTATCAGCAGTCCTGCAATAAACCAGTCGGGTAAATACTTCTTCATCTCTTATTGGTCATGATAACATTTGTTTAGCCTTGATCAGTGAAGCAATGCACATGTCAACTTCCTCGCGGGTGTTGTACATGCCAAAGGATATCCTGATTGTACCCGGAATATCATAATGCTGCATAACCGGATCAGCACAGTGATGGCCTGTCCTCACTGCAATTCCCATCTTGTCAAGAAGCATCCCGAGGTCATACGGATGAATGCCTTCAATATTAAATGATATTACTCCTGCTTTTTGAGGAGATTCCCCATATATTTTAACATTATCGATCTCCTTTAATTTATTTGTTGCATAATAGAGAAGATCCTTTTCCCACTCTTCAATCTGATCGATACCTGTTTCATTTAGCAGATCGATAGTTGCTCCGAATGCAATAATACTGGTAATATTCGGAGTGCCTGCTTCAAATTTAAAAGGAATTTCAGTAAAGGTTGTTTTATCGAAAGTTACCTCTGAAATCATCTCTCCTCCTCCCTGATAGGGGGGCATTCTTTCAAGCCATTTTCTTTTTCCGTATAACACTCCCACTCCATTAGGACCGTACATCTTATGGGCCGAAAAGGCATAAAAGTCGGCATCGAGTTCTTCCAGGTTCACTTTAAGATGCTGTACAGCCTGTGCTCCGTCAACAAATACCGGTACATTTTTATTGTGGGCTGTTTCAACTATACCGGCAACGGGGTTAATGGTTCCCAGCACATTGGAGACATGAGTCACGGCAATCATTTTTGTTTTTGACGTTATCAGCTCATTCAGCAATCCTGTCTGCAGCGTACCTGTATCAGAGAAGGGCAGTTTAACAATTTTTGCTCCTTTTTTTATCGCCATCAACTGCCATGGTACAATGTTGGAATGATGTTCCATTTCCGATACGATTATTTCATCGCCGGCATTAATAAATTGTTCACCGAATGATGAGGCAACGAGATTGGCACTTTCAGTCGTTCCTTTGGTGAAGATAATTTCATCTTTTGCTCCGGCATTTATGAACTGCCCGATTTTCTCCCTTACAGCCTCAAATTCAGCAGTTGTTTTATCTGCCATAAAGTGGGCAGCACGGTGAATATTGCCATAAAAATCGTTGTGTAACTTCTCTTGTGCCATCAGCACCTGAACCGGCTTCTGGGCTGAAGCCGCATTATCAAAATATACAATCTGTTTGTTATATACTTTCTGTTTTAATACAGGAAAGCAGCTTCTGATTTTATTAATATCATAATTCACTTCAGCAGATTTTAATTAACGACCGGTATAACTGTTGTCCCCAAAGGGGGCAGGGCTGTTCCGGGAAAGTTCCGGAAATCTATATGGTTTATATACATTCACAATTATAGGCACATTCGTGGCAGCGTGCTACCTCTCCCCTAAGGCGGCGGTCTACCAGTTCATCGATACGATCACGCAAAGGTTCAATTTTTATCTCCTGTATAACCTCATGTGCAAAAGCATTCATCATCATTAGCCGGGCCATATTCTCATCTATCCCTCTTGAGCGCAGATAGAAAAGCGCTTCTTCGTCGATTTGGCCTACTGTTGCGCCATGACTGCATTTGACATCGTCAGCATCTATTATCAACTGTGGCTTGGTTTGCATAGTGGCTTTATCTGTTAACAGAAGATTGTTGTTACGCTGGAAGGCATTTGTTTTTTGGGCATCTCTTACAACGTGTATCCGGCCTGCAAATGCACCTGTTGAGTGATCATCAAGTACATTTTTATATACCTGGTTGCTCCGGCAGTTTGGTTTAGCGTGTATTACCTGTGTAAAATTATCAACATGCTGGTTTCGGTCAATAAACGCCATGCCGAAAAGATTTGCTTCAGCATTTTCTCCATCCAGAATAACAGACAGATTATTGCGGATAAGGCCTCCATGCAATGAAGAGTTAAGAGTTGTTGTCCTGGAATTTTCCTGTTGATGTATAAAAACCGAATTCAGTCCGGTTGCATTATTATGCTGATTTTGAAGAGCATAATATTCTAATGAGGCATTTGGCCCCACAAATATTTCGGTAACCGAGTTGTTGAGGTAAGATTTCAGGTTAAGGGTATGGTCGCATAATATCAGCTCTGCCTCTGATCCTTCATCCAGATAGATAAAATTTCTCTGTGTGGTATATGCGTCTTTTTCAGATTTCAGGAAGTTTATTATTTGTATTGGCTTTTCAACTTTTGTGTTTTTGGGAATATAGAGAAAAAATCCATCTTTGGCAAATGCAGTATTTAATGCAACAAGAGGATCTTCACCGGTTTTGGCAAGCTGACCGTATTTTGATAAATAAGGATTATTTTGGTGTGCTGCATTGTCAAGACTTTCAAGGATTACTCCCGGGGGCAGACCATTGTATGATTTGTTTTCAATATAATACCAGCCGTTAAAGACAAAAACCAGAAAGGTATCAAGCCGGGGAACATCGCAGCGGAATGCCACCTTTAAATCAACATCAATATTTTCCCTTTGGTGAATAAATTTGTAGTCGGGGAAAAATTTTGGCTGAAGATTGGTGTATTTGTAATTTTCATTTTTCCTTGTAGGAATACCCTGCATTATGAAATCCTGAAAGGCCTTGTTCCGCGGCGCATTCATTATATCAGAAGAATCCTGCAACAAGATCTTTTTCACTTCATTGAAGTGGCCTGCATATTTTAATGATAAATCAGCTTTTTCAACAAGTACACTCATTTTTAAAATTCATTTTCCTGTTTAATCCAGTCGTATCCCTTCTCCTCCAGCTCAACTGCCAGCTCTTTGCCTGCAGATTTTACAATTTTACCTTTATATAATACATGTACATGATCGGGGATAATATAATCCAGTAATCTTTGATAGTGGGTAACAACAATAGTTGCATTATCAGGTCTTTTCAGGGCATTGACCCCGTGAGCAACTGTTTTCAGTGCATCGATATCCAGTCCCGAGTCAGTCTCATCCAGAATAGCCAGTCTGGGTTCAAGAAGAGCCATCTGGAAAATTTCATTCTTCTTCTTCTCCCCGCCTGAGAATCCTTCATTTACCGATCTGTTGGTAAGTTGTGTGTCCATCTCCACCAACTCTTTTTTTTCCCGCATCAACTTCAGGAACTCACCGGCTGTTAATTCATTTTCTCCCCTGTATTTGCGATGTTCATTTACTGCCGTTTTCAAAAAGTTCACCATCGGAACACCAGGAATCTCTACCGGGTACTGGAAGCTGAGGAAGATTCCCTTTTTTGCACGGTCTTCCGGCGCCATCTCAAGAAGGTTCTCGCCATTGTAAAAAATTTCCCCTGATGTTACTTCATATCCTTCCTTTCCTGAAATTACATTGGCAAGCGTACTCTTACCCGAACCGTTTGGTCCCATAAGTGCATGTATTTCACCTGCATTAACCTCAAGATTGATGCCTTTGAGTATCTCCATACCCTCGACCGAAACATATAGATTTTTTATAGATAACATATATTCAATAATTGTATAAATATTTTCAATGTATTTCGCCAGTCAATTATTCGCAGAACTTCATTTTTTGTAATTGCCGAAAGATTACATGTATATCCGGTCAATTGGTTGTTTTATCCTACACTTCCTTCAAGACTTATCTGAAGAAGCTTTTGTGCCTCTACGGCAAATTCCATCGGCAGTTTATTAAGTACCTCTTTGGTATAGCCGTTTACGATCATCCCTATTGCCTTCTCGGTATCTATTCCTCGCTGGTTGCAATAGAAAATCTGATCTTCACCTATTTTTGAAGTAGTTGCTTCGTGCTCTACAACCGATGATTTGTTGCCTACCTCAATATAGGGAAATGTATGGGCACCGCAGGTATCGCTCAGCAAAAGCGAATCACATTGCGAAAAATTTCTCGAGTTAGTGGCGCCTGGCAACACCTTTACAAGCCCCCGGTATGAATTATTGCTTTTACCTGCAGATATTCCTTTTGATACAATTGTACTTTTTGTATTCTTACCTATATGTATCATTTTGGATCCTGTATCAGCCTGTTGATGGTTGTTTGTTACAGCAACGGAGTTAAATTCACCTGTCGAATTATTACCCATTAGTATACAACTGGGGTACTTCCAGGTAATTGCAGAACCCGTTTCAACCTGCGTCCAGCTTATCTTTGAAGATTCACCCCTGCATACTCCTCTCTTGGTCACGAAATTATAGATACCACCCTTTCCGTTTTTATCGCCCGGGTACCAGTTCTGTACAGTTGAGTACTTTACCTCTGCACGATCCAGGGCAATAATTTCGACCACGGCGGCATGAAGCTGGTTTTCATCACGCATAGGTGCCGTGCAGCCCTCCAGATAACTTACGTAACTATCATCGTCGGCTATTATAAGGGTTCTCTCGAACTGACCGGTATTGGCAGCATTGATCCTGAAGTAGGTCGATAACTCCATTGGACAGCGAACGCCTTTGGGTATATAACAGAAGGAGCCGTCGCTGAAAACAGCAGAGTTAAGTGCAGCAAAGAAATTGTCTGCTGACGGTACAGCCTGACCGATATACTTTTTCACAAGATCAGGGTGTTCATGCAGAGCATCATTAAAGGAGCAGAAAATTATTCCCTGCTCGGCAAGAGACTCTTTAAAGGTTGTTTTTACAGAGACACTGTCGAGAACCGCATCAACTGCAACACCAGCAAGATGTTTTTGCTCCTCCAGCGGAATTCCCAGTTTATTAAAAGTTTCAAGTAATTCGGGATCCACTTCATCAATACTTTGATATTTTGCTTTTTTTACAGGAGCTGCATAGTAGCTGATATTTTGAAAATCTATAGGTGGAATTTTCAGGTATGCCCAGTTGGGGATTTTCATCTTCAGCCACTTTTTGTAAGCATCGAGTCTGAATTCGAGCATAAAACCGGGTTCATCCTTTTTCTCCCGGATTGCACGAATAACAGATTCATTCAGCCCTTTTTCAAGCATATCGGTCTCGATGTCGGAATAAAATCCGTATTTATATTCTCCTTGCGTGACTTCAGACAATATTTTATCTTGTTCTGTCATATTTTCAATAAACTTTTATTTAATAAACAATCGTTTATCCATACTGTTTAAAATTTTATAGTTAATTGTATTTTAATCGACTATAAATTTAAACATTCCGGATGTAACCGGAAGAACTGTTAATTCTAAACCTTCCACACTAATATAAATCACTCTTTATTGTAAATTTTGAATGATTTAAATCCATATTCCTTCCATACTGCCGGGAAATAAATTGCAAAGATACAAAAGTATGGGTAATTTTGTTCCGTCTGATTTTTATTAAGTATCTTTTTGTCTTTTATTAACAATGAATAAACCAAAGAAGCAGACCAGGATTTCCGAGTTGGGAGAATTCGGCCTTATCGACAGGCTTACAAAAAGGATTGAACTCAGAAATAAAAGCACTGTCAAAGGAGTTGGTGATGATGCTGCCGTGCTGGACTATTCCGGCAGGTATATTTTGTTTTCAACAGATCTTCTGACCGAAGGAGTTCATTTTAATCTGATGTATGTTCCGTTGCGTCACCTGGGATATAAAGCTGTTATAGTGAATTTATCTGATATTTATGCCATGAACGGCCGGCCGAAGCAGATAACCGTCAATCTTGCCCTGTCGGGTAAGTTTTCGGTTGAAGCGGTTGAGGAGCTCTATGAGGGCATCTATCTGGCCTGTGAAAATTACGGGGTTGACCTGGTAGGAGGTGATACTACAAGTTCGCTCACCGGCCTTACTGTAAGTATCAGTGTATTAGGCGAAGCCCAAAGGGATGATGTTGTATACCGGAACGGTGCCCGTCCGGGAGATCTGCTGTGTTTATCAGGCGACCTGGGAGGTGCTTATATGGGTCTTCAACTTCTGGAGAGGGAAAATGAGGTATTTAAGGCAAACAGCAATATGCAGCCGCAGCTTGAGGGATACGATTATATTCTGAGGCGACAACTGAAGCCCGAGGCAAGAGCCGATATTGTGGAAGCTTTTAAAAGATTGTCTGTTAAGCCTCATTCAATGATTGACATCTCAGACGGACTATCATCTGAGATTCTGCATATATGTAAGAATTCAGGAGTGGGATGCCGTTTATATGAGGATAAAATTCCAATGGATATTCAGACAAAAAAGATGGCTGAAGAGTTGCATATCAATCCTCTGGTTGCTGCATTAAATGGCGGTGAAGATTATGAACTGCTATTTACTCTGTCACCTGATGATGCAGCAAAGATTAAAAACGATCCCGATTTTACTGTTATAGGGGAAATGACCGGTGTATCGGAAGGAGTCAACCTTGTAACAACAGGCGGATCCGTGATTCCTCTGCAAGCACAGGGATGGGATCACGGCAAAAGGGACCTTACAGGAGAGAATTGATCCCTTCTGAGGATGACTTCCCGGAAATTAATCAGGATAATATCCCCGTATTATTCCGCGTTTCGAGTCTTTAATAAAGAGAAGAATTTCATCTCTCTCCTGGGTAGCAGGCATTTCAGTTTCGATAAGATCAATGGCCTGGGATGTATTCAGGCCTTTTTGGTAGATATATCTGTAAATATCCTGAATCTCTCTTATCTTTTCATTTGAATAATTTCTCCTTCTGAGTCCAATTGAATTTATTCCTACATAAGAGAGGGGTTCACGTCCCGCTTTAATATATGGAGGCACATCTTTTCGTACCAGGGAACCTCCGCCTATCATTACATGTGAACCGATACGGCAAAACTGGTGTATCCCGGTCATACCTGATATAATAGCCCAATCGTCGATAATAACTTCTCCTGCAAGCTGGGTATTATTTCCAAGTATTATATTACTTCCCAGTTTGCAGTCGTGGGCAATATGCACATATGCCATCATCAGGTTATTATTGCCAATAACAGTCTTTCCTTTTGATGCCGTGCCCCTGTTAACAGTTACAAACTCACGTATGGTATTGTTATCTCCAATCTCTATTGTAGTGTATTCACCTCTGAATTTTAAGTCCTGGGGAATTGCTCCGATGACACTGCCCGGGAATATTTTACAGTTTTTGCCAATTCTGGTTCCGGGTAATATTGTTACACTTGAGCCAATTCTGGTTCCTTCTCCGATTATGACATCCCTGTCAATAGAAACAAAAGGTTCAATGACAACATTTTCAGCTATATTTGCATCAGGATGAACATATGCCAGTGGTTGTTTCATAACTATTTATTTGTTATTCTTCAGTCTGTTTAACTATTTGTGCCATAAACTCCCCTTCGGCAACTACCTTATTTCCCACATAAGAGACTCCTTTCATGATAGCTATTCCTCTTCTGATTGGAGAATTCAGGGTTATTTTGAATATCAGGGTATCACCCGGGGCAACTTTTCTTCTGAATTTTACATTGTCGATCCGGATAAAATATGTTGAGTATTTTCCGGGCAGCCGGTACAATACAAGAAATCCGCCCGTCTGTGCCATAGCTTCTATAAGAAGCACTCCGGGCATTACAGGTTCACCAGGGAAGTGTCCCTGGAAAAAAGGTTCGTTATATGTTACGTTTTTCATTCCGATTACCTCTTTATCAGTGACGGATAATATTTTATCAACAAGTAAAAAAGGGTATCGGTGAGGAAGAAGTTCTTTTATCTGGATAATATCGAGTAGCGGGGGTATGTTGGGATCATATACCGGAGCTCCGGTTTGTGATTGTTTCCATCTCTCTTTTAACGCCCGGGCAAAAATTGTATTAGGTCTGTGACCGGGTTTTGTGGCAATAATCCGTCCTTTAATATGTTTTCCGCAAAGAACGAGATCACCTATGATATCAAGAAGTTTGTGTCTGGCACATTCATTATCGAAATAGAGCTCCAGATTATTTAATATTCCCTGGGGTTTTACCGCAACATGGTCGTGATGAAAAAGATCAGCCAGGCGGTCAAGCTCTTCCTGCTTTATCTCTTTATCGATAATTACTATTGCATTGTTCAGCTCTCCACCCTTTATAAGGTTGTTTTTAAGGAGAAACTCCAACTCATGTAAAAATACAAAAGTCCGGCAGTTAGCAATCTCTTCCCTGAAATTTGAGATGGAATCAAGAGTGGCATATTGGTTATTAAGCACTCTTGATTTAAAAGAGATCATAACATTTAAGCTGTAGTCATCATCAGGGAGAGCGATAATTTGGGAGCCTGATTTTTCATCAAATATTTCAATCTTTTCCTTAATTTCAAAAAAATCCCTTTCTGCGTTTTGCTCGACTATTCCGGCTTTGTCTATCTCTTCCACAAAATATCGTGAGCTGCCATCCATTATGGGAGCCTCCTCATTGTTTACCTCGATAAGCACATTATCGAGGTCCATGCCTGTAAGGGCAGCAAGTGCATGCTCAATTGTGCCGATTCTCGCTCTGTTTTTCTCAAGCAACGTACCGCGGGAAGTATCTACCACCAGATCAACATCAGCATCAATAATTGGTTTATTCGGCAGGTCAACCCTTTTGAATTTGAATCCGTGATTTACGGGTGCAGGCAGGAAGTTCATTGTTACATCTACCCCGGTGTGAAGTCCCCTTCCATGAATTTTGAAGGATTTTGCTAAAGTTTTTTGCCTTATAACCATACATTATTACTTTGAGGCAGCGGAAATCTCCTGCTGAAGTGACTTTACATCTTTTTGCAACTGAATAAGTTCTTCTCTGAGTTTGGGTAAATTACGGTACACCGTATATGTTTTTATAGCATCCTTGTAGTTGAACGCCGGAGAAGCAAGCACAATCTGGTTGTCTTTGATCGATTTTGTTACACCCGACTGAGCACCTATTTGTACGTTATCGCCGATGGTCAGATGGCCTGCAATGCCTACCTGTCCGGCAAACTTGCAGTTTTTACCTACTTTTGTGGAGCCGGCCAAACCGGTTTGTGCAGCAATAACCGTGTTTTCCCCTATTACACAGTTGTGTGCAATTTGTACAAGATTGTCAATTTTAGCACCCTTTTTAATAATAGTTGCATCCAGTGTGCCACAATCGATTGTAGTATTTGCTCCGATTTCCACATCATCCTCAATAATAACATTACCTATCTGTGGTATCTTTTTATAGCTGTTATTTTCCTGAATTGCAAATCCGAATCCGTCTGATCCGATCACAGCCCCTGCATGGAGTATGCATCTGTTTCCAATAATGCAATCATCATATATACTTACCCCTGCATAGATAGTGCAATTGTCGCCTATGGTCACATTTCTGCCGATGTAAACATGCGGATATATTTTTACTCCGTCTCCTATCTTTGAATTTTTACCTATATATGAAAAGGCCCCAATGTATAACTTATCTCCTGTTTTTACAGTTTTATCAATATAAGATGGTTGTTCTGTTCCCTGAAGTGAATTCTCTCTGGTTTTAGTATAAATTTCCAGCAGTGAGGCAAAAGATTCATAAACATCGTTCACCAGAATCATGGTTGCCTTAACTTCAGATTTGGGTATAAAGTCTTTATTTACCAACACAACAGATGCATCTGTAGTATAGATATAATTCTCATATTTTGGATTTGCCAAAAAAGATAATGTACCGGGTTTACCCTCTTCAATTTTTGATACGGCAGTAACGGTTACATTGTCGTCACCAACAACTTTTCCATGCAGGAATGAAGCAATGTCTGCAGCTTTAAATTCCATTAATAATTATTTTAAGCGATGCAAATATAGTTTTAAACTTATTAATGTCCAATTCTTTGATATAACACATTAAAATATTTATGGAATGTTTTTTTTTACATCTGATAACTCATTGTCCGCAAAGAATTTATTTTTCGTAATTCATTATTTGTATATCACTGCCGCCATTTGTTGCTGCCATGTTTTATACAAGTGAAAAGACCTGTAAAAATAAGAAACTTTAATTAATTCGATTTAAGGCATTTATCAACTGTTTTATTTTTTGTGTATTAATTAAAAATTTATTATTTTTGCGAAGATTTTTATGAAAACCTGAGATAGGGGACCGTAGGTTCCCTATTTTGTTAAAAGTAACTGATGGTTGAGAAGGTGAAAATATTGGAATTGTTAAAGGAAGTGCCGGTTGAAGGGCTTTTCCCTGTTGATGTTTCAGTGAGCTCGTCGGACTCAATCAAGGTTGTGGTTGACAGTTTCGATGGGTTGACACTTGATGACTGTGTTAAGGTCAGCCGTCATCTGGAGCACCAACTTGACAGGGATAAGGAAGATTTTGAGCTGGAAGTATCTTCTCCGGGTTTAACCGAACCTTTCAAAGTCAGGGAGCAGTATTATAAGAACAGGGGCAGGGAGATCATTATCCGGACAATTGACGGCGAGGAGATAACAGGACTTTTAAAGGAGGCAGAGAGTGATTATATTCTGGTGGAACAAAAAACCAGGAAAAAGCTGGAAGGCCACAAAAAGAAGCAGCTCATAATTAAGGAAAATAAACTGGAGTATGAGGATATAAAAAGTGCTAAAGTTATTGTTACGTTTAAATAAACTGAATAGAGATGGAAAATATTAGCCTTATCGATACTTTTGCTGAATTCAAGGAGTTGAAGAACATTGACAGGGTAACTATGATGAGTGTTCTGGAAGACGTTTTTCGCAGTGTGCTGATAAAGCAGTACGGCACTGATGAAAATTTTGATGTTATTATTAATATAGATAAGGGAGATTTTGAAATCTGGAGAAATCGTGAAGTTGTTGAGGATGATCAACTGGAGGATCCAAATTTGCAAATTACCTTATCGGAGGCCCGGAAAATTGACACTGATTATGAGGTTGGTGAAGAGGTAACTGATGAGGTTAAACTAATAGATTTCGGCAGACGTGCCATTCTGAATCTCAGGCAAAATCTGGCGAGCCGGATACTCGAGCTTGAGAAGGATTATGTATATGGCAAGTACAGAGATAAAATTGGTGACATAGTTACCGGAGAGGTTTATCAGGTCTGGAAAAAGGAGATACTAATTCTTGATGATGAGGGTAATGAGTTGCTGCTCCCGAAATCTGAACAAATTCCGTCTGATTTTTTCAGAAAAGGAGATGCGGTGAGGGCCATCGTATATAAGGTGGAGCTCAGGAATAACAATCCTGTTATAATCCTGTCACGCACAGCACCGGCTTTTCTTGAAAGGCTTTTTGAACTTGAAATACCAGAGATATTTGACGGATTAATAACAATTAAAAAGATTGTCCGCGTACCCGGTGAGAGAGCAAAAGTGGCTGTAGAGTCTTATGACGAAAGGGTTGATCCGGTAGGAGCGTGTGTTGGTATGAAAGGCTCACGTATTCACGGAATAGTTCGTGAGTTGAGAAACGAGAATATTGATGTTATAAACTACTCTTCAAATATTCAGCTATATATAAAGAGAGCTTTGAACCCTGCAAAGATCAACAATATAAAAATAGTTGAAGGGGATAAGAGAGCTGAAGTTTATCTGAAACCCGAAGAGGTATCCCTTGCGATTGGCAAAGGCGGACTTAATATCAAACTTGCCAGTCAGCTTACAGGATATGAAATTGATGTTTACCGTGAAATGGAAGATGACGATGAAGATGTTAATCTGGATGAGTTTGCAGATGAAATTGACGGCTGGATTATTGATACCTTAAAGGCAATTGGATGTGATACGGCAAAAAATGTCCTCAATATACCCAGGAATGAATTGATCAAGCGGACAGATCTGGAGGATGAAACAATTGATGAAGTTTTAAAAATACTCAGTGCTGAATTTGAATAATTTTAAAAATTAAGCTAATAGTGAGATCACTGTCAATGCTTTTTGTTAAACTTGTAAAATTTTAGCGTTGGTGTAAGAACAGAAAATAATAATTTATGACAGCAGGCAAGACAATAAGGCTTAGTAAACTTGCAAGGGAATTTAATGTAGGAATTCATACTATCGTGGAATTTCTGCACAAGAAGGGTTTTGACCTGGACTCAAATCCGAACACCAAGGTGAGTGAGGAGGCGATTGCGCTTTTGGAGAAGGAGTATAAAATTGACCTTAATCTTAAGAAAGAATCTGAAAAGATTAGTCTTAAAAGCCATCGTCCCAAGCAGGAGGTTATATCTATAGAGGATCAAAAAACTGCTGAAGGAGAGATCGAAGAGGAAGAGACTGATGAAGAAATCGATTTGCCGAAAGTAACATCAAAAGAATCTGTTCACTCCAGACCTTCTGTTACACCTGAAAAGAGAGCGAAAGAGAAGACTTCAGAAGAGGAGATTAAGAAAAAATTTGAAGCAGAGATAAAGGAGATCAAGGAGAAGAAGGAAGAGAAAAAAGAGAAAGAAAAGATAGCTGCAGAGGAGAAGAAAGAGAAAGAAAAGCAGGCTGAGGCAGAAAAGAAAGAGAAAGAAAAGGTTGCTCCGGAGAAGAATAAGGAGGAGGCAGATAAGCCGGAGAAGACTGAGAAGAAGGAGATTAAGGAAGAGGTAGAAGAGATAAAAGCTGAATCAGTAAAAGAGAAGAAAGAAGAGAAAGAGGAGATTAAGGGAAAAGAGACAATTGAAATACCAGAGGAAAAAGAAATTAAAGAAATAACTAACCGGGAAAAGGAGAAAGAGGAAGTTTCTGAAACCACTGAAAAAACTGTTGAAGAGACTGTTGCGGAAAAGGAGGAGATTAAAGTTGATCAATCGGTTTCAGATAAAGATTTAAAGGAGGAACCTAAAACAGAAGCAATAACAGCACAAGAAACAGTAGAGGAACTAAAAACCGAAGTTCCACGGGTAGATGATGTTAAGGTAGTAGGCAGAATTAATCTTGATTCGATCAATCAGAAGACCCGTCCTGCAAAGAAAAGCAGGAAAGAGAAAGAAAAAGAGAGGAAAGAGCGATTTAAAAAGAGGATTGCTGCTCCAAAGCAGGAGGAGAAAAAGCCTGAAACAAAAGAAGAGAAGGTCAGCAAGGCTGAAGAGGTAATTACAGTTAAGTCAAGGCAACTGAGCGGACCTACCGTTGTTGGTAAAATTAATCTTCCCGGGGAAAGGACGAAAAAGGCTAAAGAGAGCGCCGATTCTTCTGGTGGAAAACGCAGGAGAAAAAGAATCAAAGAGTCAGGTCGTGTCAAATTTGAAGACAAACAAGCCGATAAGGGAAGAGAAGACAAGAAGACTCAAAAGTCACAGGGCAGAAAGAAGAAGGTGCTTTTGAAAAAGGAGGTTGATGAGGAAGAAGTTCAGAAGCAGATTAAAGATACACTTGCCAGGTTGACTTCCAAGGGGAAATCAAAAGGATCCAAACACCGCAGGGATAAAAGAGCTGCCATCAGTGAAAGAATGCATGCTGATATGGAGAAGCAAAATCAGCAAAGAAATGTATTGAAGGTAACTGAGTTCGTTTCAGCCAATGAACTGGCAAATATGATGAATGTCAATGTTACCGAAATTATTTCTACCTGTATGAGTCTTGGCCTTTTTGTGTCAATAAATCAGAGACTTGATGCTGAGACCCTCTCCATCGTTGCGGAAGAATTCGGATATTCAGTTGAATTTGTAAGTGTTGATATTCAGGAAGCAATAGAAACTCAGGAAGATACTGATGATGATCTGATATTTCGTTCCCCCATTGTCACTGTTATGGGACACGTTGATCACGGTAAGACATCACTGCTCGACCATATAAGAAATACAAATGTTATTGCAGGTGAAGCCGGAGGAATAACACAGCATATAGGCGCATACAATGTCAGGCTGGATGACGGAAAAACAATTACCTTCCTCGATACTCCCGGTCATGAAGCATTTACTGCAATGCGTGCCCGCGGTGCACAGGTTACAGATATTGCCATAATAATTATTGCAGCAGATGATAATGTTATGCCACAAACAGTCGAGGCAATAAATCATGCAACAGCAGCAGGTGTTCCTATTGTTTTTGCAATTAATAAAATAGATAAGCCGGGAGCTAATCCCGAAAAGATAAAAGAGGAGCTTGCCAAGATGAACTTTCTTGTCGAAGAGTGGGGAGGTAAGTATCAGTCGCAGGATATCTCTGCCAAAAAGGGTGATGGGGTAGATGAGTTGCTGGAAAAAGTTCTTCTCGAAGCTGAGATGCTGGATTTAAAAGCCAATCCAAACCGTATGGCATCAGGAACCATAATTGAATCATCTCTCGATCGTGGCCGCGGTTACGTTGCAACGGTACTGGTTCAAAACGGGACACTGAGAGCAGGCGACATTATTCTGGCAGGCAAATATTTCGGACATGTTAAGGCGATGTTTAACGAACGTAATCAGAAGATTGAAAAAGCAGGACCTGCTGAGGCTGCTATAATTCTGGGATTGGACGGAGCTCCTCAGGCAGGCGATAATTTCAATGTTCTGGAGAGTGAAAGGGAAGCGAGGAATATTGCAAACAAACGTGAACAGCTTGCAAGGGAACAGGGGCTTCGTTCACAAAAACATATAACCCTTGATGAAATCGGAAGAAGGATTGCCATTGGCAATTTCCAGGAACTTAATCTGATTATAAAAGGTGATGTAGACGGTTCGGTGGAAGCATTGTCTGATGCTCTGATTAAATTATCTACCGAAGAGATACAGGTTAATGTCAAACATAAGGCAGTAGGACAAATTTCAGAATCAGACATATTGCTTGCTGCCGCTTCAGAAGCTATTGTTATAGGATTCCAGGTCAGGCCGTCTCTAAGTGCACGTAAACTGGCAGAGAGGGAGCAGATTGATATAAGGCTTTACTCGATTATTTATAATGCGATTAATGAGATCAAGGACGCAATGGAAGGTATGTTGTCACCCGATATAAAAGAGGAGATTACCGGAACCGCCGAGGTACTGGAAACCTTCAAAATTACTAAAGTTGGAACAGTTGCCGGTTGCATTGTTCGCGACGGGAAGATAAACAGAAATTCAAAGATAAGGGTTATACGTGACGGTATTGTCATCTATACCGGAAAGCTGGGATCCCTGAAAAGATTTAAGGAAGACGCCAAAGAGGTAAAAAACGGATATGAATGCGGATTGAATATCGAGAATTTCAATGACTTAAAAACAGGGGATAATATAGAAGCTTTTGAAGAGGTGGAGGTAGCAAAACAGCTTTAGTGTCCTTTTACCGGTCATGAAATTTGATTCCGGAATAATCGTTTTATCATTTTGTGGAAATATTGTGAAATATGAAGCGTACTCTGATAGTAATATCTGTATCAATTATTATTCTGATTGCAGGTTATCTCTGGTTTTCCCGTGAAGATGGCCCTGTTTACAGGGAGACTTCTTTAAAAAAAGCTGTTCCGGTTACTTCGCCGTTTTTTTTTGAATTTAACTCTGTTCGCAGTTTCCCCTTCACAAATCCTTTGATTAAAGAGTTGGTCTCCGCTGATGTCGGTATTTCATATTATTCTTTTTTACAGGGACTTGATTCTTTGATTATAAATTCAGATGAAATTCCCGGGAATATCAGAAATACAAATTTTATACTCTCTTTTAATGTCAGCGGCAGGGATGAACTTGTACCTCTCATTATTGTAAAGGCTGAGAGTAATAACAGGAAAAACAGATTTGAAGAGCTGATTCACACTTTATATCCCGCTGAGAGATTTTCATACAGCAACAAGGAGTATGGTAACAGTATTATAACTGAGATAAATAACGGATCCGGGAATGAAAGGATTTTCTACTCTTTTTCCGGCAGTTTCATGTTAATCAGTACACAATCTATCCAGATAGAACAGTCGCTGCGACAATTAAACACGGAGGGGATCCTTAATGATGATTATTTTGTTGATGTATTCAGTTCGTCTGCCAACCGGGAGGTTTCACTGTTTATTAACCACTCGGATTTCCCGGGATTTTTACGTAATATTCTTAATAAAGATCCTGTTACCAGGGTTGATGAGTTTGGTGAATCAAGCAGGTTTATGACTGCTGCAAGGGCAGAAAATTTCAGAGATTTTGCCTCATGGACAGGTCTCGATTTCCGTTTTTATGATGATCATGTGATTTTAGCAGGAACCTCGGCAGCTGACGATTCTTTAAACCATTTTCTGTCTGTCTTTGACGGACAGCAGTCTGTCAATTTCAGAGCTGACCATGTCCTTCCCCAAAATACTTCTTTTTTTTGCAGTTATTCTTTTACCTCAAAAGGTGAGTTTTTCAGACGTCTTGAGAACTATTTTGAGCACACTGACTTCTTCTACAGGCGTGAGGAGAGGATGAAGCGGTTTGAAAGGGGAGTGAATGCAGATATCAGAAATGTTTTTCAGGAGTTGGTGAAAAATGAAATTGTTCTGGCAGCGACGACAATACCTGTTGAACCTCAGAACAAGAGTGTCTTTTTTATTCTGCAGGCCGGTAACAGGTCACATGCAGAGGAGCTGCTTTTAAAATTATTATCTGATTATGCAAAGCGCACTGAAACGGATATTAAAGAGATGAGTTCTGTGTACAGGGTTGACGAAAATGTAACATTTCCTGTATATAAATTTCCTTATCCCTCTTTTCCGGGTATTTGGTTAGGTGTCCCTTTTTCAATGGCTGAGGCACGGTATTTCTCGTTTTTCGACGACTATGTGATATTTGCAAATTCTGAACCGGGTCTTAATCAATATTTGCGAAGTATTTCAGCAGGGGCAACCCTGGCAGGTGAGAAAAGTTTTTCCCGTATCAGACAACGGGGATCCGGTAACAACAACATAAATATCTTTGTTGATGTTAACAGGGCGTTTGGTTTTGGCAAAGAGATATTTTCCGGTGACCTGTTTAACCGGATAATCGGAGTAGAGGAGAGCTTGCGAAAATTTACATCTCTGATATGGCAGGTTCAAAATGATAAGGATAAGTATATTAATACTTTAGCTGTTTCTTATGATCAATATGGATCAGAAGAGGCGCAAACTTTATGGCAAAGTACAATTGGCAGTAATATCAGAACCAAGCCTGAACTGATGATTAATCACAATGATAAGAACAGACATGATATTATTATTCAGGATGAGAATAATTTACTTCATCAAATTACGCCCGAAGGAAGGGTTAGGTGGAGTGTGCCCCTGTCAGGAGCTCTTTTAAGCAGGGTGCATCAGGTGGATTATTATAAAAACGGAAAGCTGCAATATCTTTTTAATACAAAAGAGAAGCTTTATCTGATTGACAGAGACGGTAATAATGTTGCTCATTTTCCTGTTACCCTTGCTTCTCCTGCAACAAATGGTGTCAGTGTTTTCGATTATGATAATAACCGTAATTACAGATATTTTGTTGCAGGAGAGGACAAACGGGTTTATGCATATGATACTTCTGGTGAAATTGTAAAGGGTTGGGATTTCGGACAAACTGACTCCCCGGTAGTTACACCTGTGCAGCATTTCCGGATCGCAGGTAAAGATTATATAGTCTTCAAGGATAAGTCCCGCATTTATATTCTGGACCGCCAGGGTCAGGAAAGAATTCCTGTTAAAGCTGAGATTTCAAATTCAGATAATCCTCTAAGACTGGTTACTGCCGGGAGTCCCCGGATAGCGGGTACTGACATTTCAGGAAGACCGTTTTTCATCTGGTTTGACGGACGTTTTGAGAAGAAGAGAACAACAGGATTCAGTGAAAATCATCTTTTTATTGCAGATGATATCGATGGTGATGATGTTTGCGATTTTGTCCGGGTAAATGATAACGAGGTTACCGTTATTGATGAAAACGGCAGGAGAAAGTTCAGTAAAAAATTGAAAAACAGATTGAAGCATCCCCCGGTATTATATACTTTTGCGGACAACATAAAAAAAATTGGTGTAGTTGATGCTGTTGATAACCGGATCTATCTCTTTGATCCGGATGGGAAATTGCACGATGGTTTTCCTTTACAGGGGAATAGTGAATTCACTATCGGTCGACTTACGGATGATTCAGCCGGGTTAAATCTGCTTGTGGGAAGTGAAGGAGGTAAGCTGTTAAACTATTCCTTAAACTGAAAAGAATTTGTTATATCCGATCCCTTTTGCGAAGGATTTTTTGAATATAATAGAGAGGCAGATTGGTATATTTGAGATTTTTCCACGGGCGACTTGAGTGCGGGGCATGCAGAACCTCCAGGTTCTTGGCTAAGTAGTTATTAAATCCCAGCTTTTTTGACAGACGGCTTATAGTTATGTCGTACCAATCTTTTTTTGCGGGAAGATTCCTGAAGTCGGTGGCTTGTAAGAAGCTATAAGAAAGTATGGTGCAACAGAAACTGAGACTGTGTCTTGTTTTTTTAACCTCAGAACTTTTTATCTTTTCAAAATTATAGGGAAAGTTGTATCTGCCTTCAGAATCAGTTGTTATTGCTCCGGTTAAACCGGGTTTGTCCAGGGTTTCATTGAGGTGGAGTAAATTGATAATTGTGTCACTTTTGACAATAACATCAGACTCTATAATTATCAAAGGTGCCTGGTTTTCAACAGCTTTTTTTTGTGAAATTTCCAAAACCAGTCTGTAGTTGGGAGGGGGAGCGGTAGTTATGTCTTCCAGGTTTATCAGATGAAATCCAAATTTATCAGCGGATTTCTGCAGCATTTGTTTTGTTTCATTGTTGCTGAAATCGTTAAATACATAATAATCGAAATCTTCTTCTGAATTGCATATTGCCTGAATCGTCCTTTCAGATGTGTCCGGTGAATCTTTTACAGGTGTTACTACAATTGCTCTGCTCATTTTTTTGCTGATAAAAATCATGCGAAATATAGAATAAATTTCTCATTTTTGCCGGGCAAAGGACGATTTATTAAATGTAAGTGGTTAATTAAACCTTTGCAGATTTTAGCATTCAATTATAAATCAGAAAGAGAAATTTCAGATGAATACTTTGCTGTATCAAAGAAGTGAACGTAAAGATTTCTATGTCAGTGTCATTATAGGTTGTTTTATGCTGATAACTTATATTTTTGGTCTGTTAATACCTTTAACCAGTGATGCTGGCAAGTATGCAGCAATCAGTAAAATTATCTGTGAAACAGGCGAATGGTTCAATCTGACAATTCATTTTGAACCCTACCTTGAAAAACCTCCTCTTCTATTTTGGATAACAGCTCCGTTTTATTTTCTATTCGGACCATCAGCTTTTTCTTTTAAGCTGCCGGTTTTACTTTACTCGGCCATTGCTGTCTTTTCAACTTACCGTTTTACCAAGATTTACTACGGCCGGCAAATAGCACAAACTGCCGCACTTATGCTTGCAGCAAGTGAGTTTTATTTTCTTTTTCACAATGATATTCATACCGATAGTCTGCTTGCTGCCAATGTGATCTTTTCAATCTGGCAAATGGCAGAGTATTTTAAATCAGGAAAGATCCGTAACATGGTGCTTGCAGGCCTTGGCGCCGGACTGGCCCTTATTTCCAAAGGACCTATCGGCCTGTTTGTCCCTGCAACGGCTGCCATTTCTCATCTGATTTATACTAAAAAATTTAAACTACTGTTCAGCTATAAGGTTTTAGCAGGAGCTGTTGTGGCTGTTGCAATACTGGCAGCGGGCCTTGCCGGACTATACAATCAGTTTGGCATTGAGGGTATCCGGTTTTTTTTCTGGGATAACAATATGGGCAGGATTACCGGCCAGATCAAAGGGCATAATACCGATTATCTTTTCTATTTCCATACAGTTATATACATGTTTTTGCCATGGGGGATACTTTTCCTGCTCTCCGTTTTTTTAGAGTTCCGGGAGTTATTTTCACGGAAGTTGAAGCAAACAGGAGTTGCTGAGCTTTACACGCTGGGAGGTATAACTTTTTACTGGATTGTCATATCAGTTGCCAAGGCCAAGGCACCACACTATTTTATGGTTTTAGCGCCATTAATGGCAGTGATCACTGCAAAATGGATAACAACTATTTTTCAGAATGGCTTTTATGCAAAATTCAGAACTCCCGTGACAGTAGTACAGTATTTTACTTTTGCTGTTATTTGGATATTGCTTTTTGTATTATCGGTTTATCTCTTTCCTGTGAAAAATATTTTATTCTGGGCAGTAATTGTATTACTGGTAATTCTGTTTTTTATTCCGGGTGAGAAAGGAAATCTCAACCTGCTGATCAGAAGATCTGTAATATCAATTGTGGCGGTCAATTTTGCAATTAACAGTCATGTATATCCGCAATTATTCACATATCAGTCGACCATTCCTGCATGTGAAATTTTCAACAGTGAGTCAGCGAACGGAGAGTTGCTTAACAGCTACCTTTCGGAACACCGTGAGCTGTTTTTTTATGCAGATAAGCCGGGATATTTTCTATACGATTCAGAGGATTTAAAGGAATGCCTGACAAGGCCCGGTTCATGGATTTATACAAATGACCAGGGGTTGGAGGAAATAAAAAGTACCGGGGCTGAAATTGAAGTTGTAAAATCCTTCAGGCACAGAAGTCTTTCAAAATTCACGCTGAAATTTCTAATGCCTGACACCAGGGAGCAGACTTTAAAAAATATGCATCTGGTCAAAGTATTGGTTCCGGATAATCCCGGCCGTTAAGATGCTTCCTCCTGACCGGCTGATCTGCATAAGTGATATGAAGATGGCTTTTGTTAAACTGTTTTTTCTATGTTCCATACAAAAGCCCTTATGCCCACCTCCTTGTTGATCTCGTCCATTTTCTTTACAGATTCAAGCAGTTTATCGACCTGGTCATCCGCAATAATGGTAAGCGCAGCGGAGTTCATCTCGGGCCAGGTATGGTTTCCCATCCTGGGTTCGCCGGTCTTGCTTCCCCTTCCTTTAACATCATTAAACCATGTATAACCTCTTATTTCAAGTTTATCGAACATATACTCCACTCGTTCAGTATTTGCCTGGTTGAATATTATCATTACAGCCTTCATATCTCTTTTTTATCTGTTAACAACTTAATTTAATTTTTAATATGATATCTGCCCTTTGCCTGTATTATTTACGGGCAAAGGGCAGATTATTTTATTCCATAAAGTGGAATTGTTTTATGATTTTCTCTCTCTTGTCTCTTTCTCCTTTGTGTACAAGTAAACCGTACATTACCGGGACAATGACCATGGTAACGATGGTTGAAAAGACCAGTCCGCCTATTACCGTAATACCCATAGGTCTCCACAGTTCTGCACCCTCACCGGTACTGAGTGCCAGCGGCATCATTCCCAGTATCGTGGTTGCGGCAGTCATGAGAACAGGGCGCAATCTGGATTTTCCTGAAACTGCTATTGCTTCATAGAGTTCAAGTCCCCGGTCGCGCATAAGGTTGGTAAAGTCGATGAGCACTATACCGTTTTTTACCACAATACCTATTAGCAGCACTGCACCAAGAGCAGCCACCAGACTGAGAGTTGTCCCTGTCAGGAGAAGTCCCAGAACTACCCCGGTAAAGGCAAACGGAATAGAGAACATTATCACAAATGGCATTGTAAATGATTCAAATTGTGAAGCCATAACAATGAATACCAGGATAAGACTTATTACCATCAGAAGTCCGAGATCCATAAAAGACTCCTGCTGGTCTTCGTAGGCGCCGCCAACATTTAAAACTACCTCCTGCGGAATTTCCACATCAGCAATTTCAGCTTTAATCCGGTTGGCAAGCTCACCAAGAGCAATCCTGTCAGGCTTAGCCGAAACAGTTACTATACGTTCCCTTCTTTTATGCTGAATATTGGGTGGTGACCAGTACTCCCTGATCTCGCCAAGCTCTTTCATCTTAATGCGGGCCCCTGTGGGTGTGACGATAGAGATCTCTTCAAGATCGGTCAGCGAGCTTCTGAACTCCTCCTTCAGCCGTACTCTTATATCATACTCTTCACCCTCTTCTTTATATTGAGAGGCGACCAATCCCGTCACCCTGTTCCTCAGGTAAGTTGAAACCTGGGCAGTAGTGAGTCCGTGAAGTGCTATCTTATCCCTGTCGAGTACAAACTGAAGTTCCGGCTTATCATCCTTGCGGCTTACCTGTACATCTATGGCACCCGGAACAGTTTCCATCTTTCCCCTGATCGCTTCAGCCAGGGTATTTGTCAGATCGAAATCGTAACCATAAATTTCGACATCAACGCTATTTGTTGTACCCCCCATGCCGCTACCTGCCGTTTCAACAGTGAAGTTGACAACTTCAGGAAGTGCAGCAATCTCTTCCCGTATTCCGGAGGCTATTTCCCATACCGATTTCTCACGATCCTCTAAATCGGAAAGTCTCATCATAAGATTTATCATATTAGAGCCTGTAGTTGTGAAGAGAGAAAACATGCTTCCTTCATCGTCAGATCCCGAGGAAGCAGCAAGTATCTCTACTTCCGGAAATTTTTCCTGAATGACATTCTCCAGGTACCGGGTTGTAGTTATAGTCTCCTCAACTCTTGTTCCCGTTTGTAACTCTATAGCTGCAGTGATTCGGCTTTCATCTGATTCAGGCATGAAGTCGGTCTGCACAAATTTCATAAGATACATAGATCCGATAAAAATTATCAAAGCAACTATAAGTGTAAATAGTTTATGATGCAGTGCCCATACAAGGGTTTTTTCATAAAAATTATCAAGCCGGTCCAGTCCCTTTCCGATAGTTTTGTTATAGCTAAACCGCCCGGGTTCTTTTTTTCTTACACGGAGTCTAAGGAACTTTGAAGATAACATTGGCGTGAGTGAAATCGCAGCAATAGTGGATGTTACTACAGTAATTGACACAATCCAGCCCAGCTCATTAAAGATAACGCCTGTCATTCCTCCGACCAGGGTTAAGGGGAAGAATACTGCAACAACAACCAGAGTTGTGATGATGACAGCCAGCCAGACTTCATTGGTAGCATATATTGCAGCCTCCCTTGGTGTTGCCCCCCGTTCAACGTGTCGTGTGATGTTTTCAAGCACCACGATCGCATCGTCAACTACCATTCCGATAGCAATGGAGAGTGAGGTAAGAGAGATGACATTTATTGAGCTTCCGGTAATGAAAAGATATAGAAATGCCACAATAAGGGATATAGGTATTGTAAGCACAATAATGAATGTGGCCCTCCATCTTCCCAGGAAAAACAGAACAACCAGGATTACAAAAAGGAAAGCCCACATCAATGTTTCAGAGAGATTATTAATCGATCCTTTAATAAAATCTGAAGTATCCATTATCAGATTTATCTCAATATCAGGAGGCAGGTCCTTCTCCAGTTCAGCCAGGTTCTTACGTACCTCCCTGGCCACCTTCATGGTATTGGCTCCCGATTGTTTCATGACAAACATACGAAGGCCTCTCTCTCCGTTGATTGTTTCATCAAGAGTAAGATCTTTTAACGAATCCCTTACCGTAGCCACATCCCGCACATAAACAGGTTTCCCTGTCATATTAGTGACTACCAGATCTTTAATTCTTGCGCTGGTGTTAAATTCCCCCTGAACGCGTAACTGATAGTCGAGGTCTCCCATTTTTACATTACCCGAAGGAAGGTTCATATTCTCTCCGGCTATTACATTGCCGATCTGTTCAATTGTAATATTATATGCATCAAGCAGACGGGGATCAGCATCCACATAGACAACCCTTCTGGGAATTCCCATCATTCCTATTGATCCAATGCCTTCTATTCTGTTAAGCGGATTGATTATCTTCTCATCAAGAATTTTTTCAAGTCCGGGATAGCTCTCTTTAGCTGTCACTGCATAAAAGACTATCGGCATCATGCTGGTATTGAACTTAAAGATCATCGGTCGTTCTGCACCTTCAGGTAAATAATCTATTGTTCGTTCAATTACATCACGAATGTCATTTGATGCTTCATCCAGATTTGTTTCCCATTCGAATTCCAGGAATATTACTGACAGGTTATCAGATGAAGTGGAAGTTATCTCTTTCAGGTCATCTACAGAATTAAGTGCGTCTTCAATCTGTCGCGTTACATTTGTTTCAATATCACCGGCATTGGCACCCGGATAAGTAGTCATTACCGAAATAAACGGCGGATCCATTTCCGGGTAAAGGTCAACCGGGATCTGAACCAGTGAATATATACCCAAAACCACTATAGCCGTGAAGATCATCAGCGTGGTAATAGGCTTGTTAACAGCGTTCTTATATATACTCATACTATTTTTTCTTTTTGTAATGAAGCAGTTTGTTTTAAATTAATCTACCACCCTGACCTGCATACCGTCGAGAAGACGGGCCTGACCGCTCACAATGATCTGGTCGCCCGGATTTAACTGATCAGAGAAAACCTCGATATTATCATCATACCTCTTTCCGATAGTTACAGATACTCTTTCGGCAGTACCGTTGTTATTCAGGAAAAGATACCTGTCATTGGATCCCTGCACTTTCAATACTGCAATCGACGGAAGGAGAATTGCCTCCTCCTTATCAAGATCGAATGTGACCCGGCTGAACATTCCCGGTCTCAGAAGGTTTTGCCTGTTATTTATAAGTACTTCCACTTTAAATGTACGATCCATTGGATTTATTGTAGGATGTATCCTCAAAACTCTTCCGGTAAAGTTTCTGTCTGCGTAAGTATCAACAGTTACCAGTGTTTCCATACCGTTCTTTACCAAAGGGAAGTAGGCCTCCGACATAGCTACTATTGCTTTCAGTCTGTCAATCTGCACAATTGACAATACTGCTGCTTTTCCTGCCTGGGTATTGGGTGCCCCTGAATACATCTCTCCCGGCTCGAAATACCGGCCGGAAACCACTCCGTTGAATGGGGCAAGCAGTCTTGTATTTTCCCTGAGAAATTCTACATTTGATTTGGCAACATCATACTGGGTTTTAAGTTGATCATATTGCTGCTGTGCGATACTGCCATATTTTGCAAGGGTATCCAGCCGCCTGTAGTCAATCTCAATATTTTTGAGTTGTATCTCTGCCTGATGGAGCTGGGTGCGGTCCATCTGCACCAGAGGGGTTCCCTTGGTTACCCGGTCACCTGTTTCTGCATAGATCTCCTCTATTCGTCCTGGTGAGGCAGGTACCATATGTACCTCTTCGAATGGTTCAAGAGTGGCAGGATATTCAACTGAACGTGCAACAGTCTGCATCTGAAGTTCCATTACCCTCACAACCTCTTTTGCCGGGGCTGTTTGAGCCTGTTCCGTTTTTTCTTTTGTGCCCCCCGGTGAGCAGGAGTTTATAAGAAAGGCAAGTACCGTAAGCGTCAATGTTAAAATTTTAATCTGTTTCATGGGTTATTTTTTTAATCGTTTAATATTTTTCCGGTAAGTTTGTCAAGTGCATTTTTAGCCTGCAGGACTTCAAGAATTGACATAAGAAAATCAGATTCTGCCTGAAGGTAGTTACTGTCGGCTGTAGTAAGCTCCAGACTGGATATCATCCCCTGATCATATTTTCGTTGCAGGTTTTGGTAAACATCTCTTGATACCTCTACATTCTTTTGTTGTGTCAGGTAACTTTCCAGTGCACTTCTAAGATTAAACTGAAGTTGTTTGAACTGTATGTCGAGCTGCTCCTCCACAAGGGCTTTATTATTTCTGGTTGTTTCGAGGTCAATTTGTGCCTGTCTCACTTTAGCACGTCTCTCTCCGCTTGAAAAAACCGGAATGTTCATCTGCAGACCTACCATATGTGATGGAGACATATCGAATGCCGGTTTAAGTATCTTCTTTGTAAAATTATAATAGCCGGAAATCGTTGGAAGGTAGCTTGCTTTTTGCATAACAACCTGTTTTTCGGTAATATCTTCCTGCATTTCCAGAAGCTGATAGTCTATATTTTGATCCGGATCAAAAGCAGAACCGGTATCTGTAGTCATATTTTCCTGCATAAAGTCGGACAGGGATTGTGTGAGTTCCAGTTCGGTATCTGCTGAAACTCCCAATTGTACGCGCAACAGGTTTTTGGCCATCTCAAGCTGCCTTTCGGCCGACCTGACCGCATTATCAAGCGAATTAACCTGTACCGATAACTGGTCAAGCTCAACTTTTTCCAGCATTCCAACTTTCACAAGAGGTTCTGTTTTATTATAAATCTCCTGCATATTACGGGTATTGGTACGTAATATCTCAAGTGATTCTCCTGAAGCCAGAATCAGGTAATAGCTTTCTGTAACCTGACTAATAACATCCTGCTCTGTTTTGACCAGGCTTTTTTCTGAAAGTTTCTGAGCCAGTTTGGCAGTTTGAATTCCTACCAGGTAACTTCCGTTAAAAATCAGTTGTCCGAGTTGCAGGTTGAAGTTACTGGCAGGCTTTATCGGAATCTCTGTTGCCGGCATATTTTCGTCAAACTGAATTTTAATTTTGGCCCCCATAGCGTTGGAGTAGTCAGTAGTGGCATTGATCTGGGGAAGACCTGCCGCAATTGTTTCCCATAGTTTTTCCTGCGACTGATCCACAGCAAGCCCTGAGTTTTTAATTGTGAGGTTATATGCCAGGGCATACTCTCTGGCAGCTTCAAGGTCAAGTGTCAGCTTATCCTGTGAAAATGCAGTTGTAAACAGCATTAAACTTAAGATTGATATAATTAAAATTTTCAGGTTCATGGCAAATTTTTTTTATCAATATATTATCTCAATATTTATTAGTTACTCATTAATAATTTCGTCTATTAATTCAATTCCCTTGTTTGTTGAAATTCCCCGCATGAAGTTTATCGTCAGACTTTGAAATACATCAGCATAATTAAATTCGTCACGCGGAAAAATTTTTTCATCTGCAAGCAGGTTCATCTGTTCATGAAATAATTTTGCTACAATAGGGATATTTATATTTTGTCTGAATAATCCCTCCTTTACGCCCTTCTCCAACAGCTCTTTTGAGAGATTGAAGGTTTTCCTGGCATTTTCTTCAGACAGACAGTTCCATGTTCCAGGATATAATTTCTGCATGTCAAGAAAGAATACCGGATTTATGGAGGTCATAGACTTTATTCCCTCTTTCATAAAGGTGAAAATAGTGACAATTACGTTGCGTGAAGAAGAAATTATTTCGCGGGTTTTTTCTTCATGGTTTTGTTTTAAGGTGTCAAGACATTTATGAACAAGTTCTGTTTTATCCCTGAATGTTTCATAAACAGTGCGCTTTGAAATTCCAAGTGATGTTGCCAGGTCATCCATAGTAACATTCCGGATTCCGTAAAGCATAAATTGTTTTGTTGCCTCTTCAATTATTTTATCCCGGATTTCCATATTGTGAATTTGGATGCAAATATACCTGAAAACTCAAAACACCCTAAAAGTTTTCTGTGAAATATGATTTTTTAACGGTGAATAGCAGAATATTTAATATGAAATAAATTTTATCTGTTATCTTTTTTTAACAGCCAGTATAACCCCTTGACATCAAATTTTATATCATCCAGTTTAAGCAACACAATTATTTTTTCTATGTAAGCGATTATACCCCAACCGACAGCGACATAATATATCCAGGCGTAAAATCCCCAGACAAAAAGAATAAAAAAGAAAATGCCCTGTATATAACCTGCTGATACTGCTGAATAAAGATGTAGCCCGGGAATCTTGCCAAAGCGGTAAAAAGCTATTATATAACTTAAAATAAATACAGCAAAAAAAGTGTACAGTGCCCATGCATGAGGTTCAATCGCATCCCAGCGGAATCTGAAAACTCCCAACAGAGCCAATGCGTATGTTCCCATATCGGCAAGATTGTCGAGAGCCGCTCCAAAATGTGTTCTAAGATTAAAATATCTTGCAATATTTCCGTCCAGAATGTCACTGACCAGGCTTATACAGAGCAGGATTACAAACCATCTCTCATTATTCAAAAGTGCCAGAGCAAGTATAACAGGAAATACTGCAAGCCGGTAAAAACTTATCGCATTTGGTATATTCAGAATATTTTCTCCTTTTACTATTAATTTCATAGAATTCAAATTTTATTCTTGTATTTAATTCTAAAGAAAAAGAATCAGCATCAGAAGCACACTTAAAGGAATAAACAGGTTGTCGGATCCGCGCCAGCTCACTAATTCCGCCAGTGTTGACACGACAGCAACAGCCAGTGCCAGCCAGAAGGTTTTCAGGTCAAAAACCATACGGTTAAAATATAGTGCTATAATACTTATAATAAAACCCGAAAGCAGGAATGATCCGGAACCAAGCACCGTTTTCCCTGTTTGTATTCCAAAGATTTTTATTTTGTGGTTGTTCTTTTTCAGGTTTATTCCCAAAATTCCTGCCATAGGATCACATACTGCCAGTATCATTATCGGAAGTATGTACATGAATTTATTATCGTTCAGATTGGAGATCAGGAAAGTAATATAAATTGACAAAGGTAAAAGATAACTTCCTATTGATTTCCTCTCTATATCGTGTATGGACTTGAGCTGGGTTCCGTTCCTGCTTATAAATAACAGCAGGAAAAAGATAACAGCCAGAACCATTACATACCAGTGATTGCTGAAAATATAGGGGAAGGTAACCGTAGAAAGTGTTGCTGTAAAGTGCGCAAATTTACGGGTTATTTCACCTTTCAGGCCGAGTCTTCTGTATATCAATTCATTGAAAATGAGCAACAGTGATATGGCAATGAGATAAATAAGAGCCAGGGCAAGTTGGTTTTTCATGATTTAGTGTTTAATTATTATTTTAAAATTTCAGTCAGACTACTGTTTCTGACTTTCTTATAAATATGGTACTGACTGATTATTTTTATATTTATTCATTTTCAATTTTACTGCTACGGGTGCAAATTACACAGGTAATGACAGAAAGCCATCCATGCACCTCCTGCAATAAAACTGTCGAACCTGTCGAGGAAGCCTCCGTGTCCGGGTATCAGGTCATTAAAATCTTTAACACCATATCTTCTTTTATATAATGATGCTGAACTATCTCCGGAAAATGCAAACAGTACTATTCCTGCTGATATCAGTATTACAAAAATTACGGGAATATCTAACAGACCTTTAAAAAGGACCGAACTCAATATTGCTACAGCAGCGCCTCCTGTCAGTCCTTCGAGAGTTTTTCCCGGACTTACTGCCGGCATGATTTTTCTTTTTCCCCAGAGTTGTCCGCTTATCTGACTAAAGCTGTCGAAGATGGAAACTACCAGGAAGCAGAAAAGAATTAACTCTTTTTCGAGGCTCCCAAATAAGAAAAAGCCGGTCGAGAATATAAAATATATCAGTAGCGAAAGTAAAAAGAATCTTTTATAGGAATAGTTTGAGTTTCTGTAAAGCGTGATTAGTTCATAAAGGCCCATTAACAAGATAATGACCGCAAGATACCTGAATACAACCGGATTGAATACAATGCTGAAAAATATTATGTGTATGATGACACAGTATGTAATGTACTTGACCCAGCGATTTCTGGCTGCTTCAGGAGTTGCTTTCCGGTTGATCATGAAGAATCCCGCCCCTCCGAGGATGAAGTATGCCAGGATTATTAAATATATTACCAGTATCATATTCTCAGGCTTCTGAATATATCAATATCAATTTATGAGAATAAAATTATAATTCCAAATATTATCATGGCAAATGCATACCATTTCCTTACCGGACCTTCTGCTTTGGCAGTTTTTAATCCTGAGAGCACAGCAGGTCCTGAAAAAGCTCCTACAACAGATCCTGTTGCCAGAAGATAAACCATTGTCAGGTCGATTTCCCCTATTAGAAAATGAGCTCCCAGGGCTGATATGGTATTGATCATTACTATCATTAAAGATGTTCCTGCTACCAGTTTTATTGGTAAGTTAAGGGATAGCAAACCGGCCAGTACCGGTGCAGCTCCGCTGGTTCCGAAAGAACCTGTAATGACCCCTGCCAGCAATCCGTATACTGAACCTTTGGAGATTTTTTTTATATCAATTCTGCCGGAGCGGGGAATTTCTTTTAATTCAATATGTTTTCTTCTGTAGTAACTGACTAATATAGGGATTGCAATCAGAATAGAATAGATGCCAAATCCCCTTTTTAATTGTAAAGGTGTAACGATACTTGTAAGGCCGGCCCCGGCAATTGAACCTATAATGCCGGATATTATAAACAACAACCCCATTTTTAAATTGATATTATCATGCCTGTAATGGTTGACTGAACCAACTATGCATATGGGAAGGGTAGCAGCCAGTGAAGTTGATACTGCCATCTGTGCAGGCATCTTAAAAAGCAGGATCAGAACCGGGAGAAAGAAAAAACCGCCGCCGCTGCCGACCATTGATGCAAGCAGGCCAATTACGAATCCTATCAGAGGAAGCCATAAATAACTATATTCAAATGGTGAGTGAAAGATCATTAATACCGGTTTTTTGAATGTTTACCTTATTAAAGTAATTATAGTTACATAAAGTCTTAGTAACATCATTTGTCATGTTTCACACCGTTTATTTTAAATAATTTAAAAAGTTCAACAATAATTAGCGGCAATAACGATAAAAGCAACACAATAGTCCAGTGTTTGCCGTCAAGCGGAACAAGGCTGAAGGCCTCCTGAACAGGGGGTACCAGCAGAACAATAAGTGCCATGCCGGCTGATATCAGAACTGCTCCTATTAATGGTTTATTTGCCAGAGGATTAATTTTGAAGGAAGATATTTTATTTGAATGAAGGTTTCGAATATGGACAAGTTGTGCGAATATCAGGGTTGAAAATGCCATAGTCCGGCCCAGGGCTTCACCACCTTCCCGAAGGCCGGTGATATATGCAACTAACGGAATAGTACCAATCATTACCCCCTGATATAGCACTCTCCAAAGCATACCTTTTGTCATCAACCCTTTTTTAGAATTCCGGGGTTTTCTTTTCATGATCCCTTTATCGGCAGGATCCATGGCGAGGGCCAGTGCCGGAAGACTGTCAGTGACAAGGTTTACCCAAAGAATATGAATCGGCAGAAGTGGAGTTCCGATATTTACTATGGATGCAACCAGTATTAAAAAAATTTCACCCACGTTTGTAGAGAGCAGGAACTGGATAGCTTTTAGAATATTGTCATAAATCCTTCGTCCCTCTTCAACGGCAGAGACTATAGTGGCAAAGTTATCGTCTGTAAGTATCATGTCGGCAGCACCTTTAGCCACATCTGTACCTACAATCCCCATAGCGGCCCCAATATCAGCCTGTTTCAGAGCAGGGGCATCATTAACCCCGTCGCCTGTCATGGCAACAACCTCTTTTTGTTTTTGCCAGGCTTTTACTATGCGAACCTTATGTTCCGGTGCTACCCTTGCGTAAACTGAGTAACGTGCAACATTTTCAGTCAGTTCTTCATCACTGATCTTTTCCAATTCCTTTCCTGTAATTGCGGTATCCCCCTCTTTGTATATGCCTGTTTCCCGGGCAATGGCCATAGCTGTTATCTTGTGGTCGCCGGTTATCATTACCGGCCGTATACCGGCTGTGTTACATTTTGATACGGCATCAATCACTTCCTGTCTCGGAGGATCAATCATGCCAAGCAATCCGATGAATACCAGATCATTTTCTATGGTATCAATTTCTACGCTCTGCGGCAGGGCCTGCAGATCCTTGTACGCTGCAGCAAGGACTCTCAATGCAGAATTTGCCATCTTCTCATTGGCACTCCTTATCTTTTTAATATGTTCTTCAGTAAGTGGTAAGATCTCTCCGTTAACAGTTATTTTGTTACAAACAGCGAGCACCTCATCCAGTCCGCCTTTTACGTTGATTCTGACTTCATCGTTAAGCGACCTGTTGACCGTACTCATTCTTTTTCGTTCAGAATCAAACGGAACCTCTGCCATCCTTTTGTTTTCTCTCTCAAGTTCAGTCTTGTTTATACCAAAACGCAATCCCAGTCCGAGCAATGCTGTCTCTGTCGGATCCCCGGTAAGTTCCGCATTTCCGTCTTCGGTTTTTCCTATCAGCGCATCTGTACAAAGAACAGATGTACGTATCAGCTTCAGCAAATTGCCTTCAGCCTCTGAAGGCCTGTCTGTACTGTCTGTTTCAATATTTTCGTGGTTTACATAAACCTCAACCACTGTCATCTTATTTTGAGTCAGGGTTCCGGTTTTGTCAGAGCAAATTACTGTAGCACTGCCAAGGGTCTCTACGGATGGCAGAGTGCGTATTATTGCATTCCTTTTAACCATTCTTTGAACACCTATTGCGAGAACTACCGTGGAAACAGCAGGAAGTCCTTCAGGTATGGCTGCAACGGCAAGACTCACAGCGGTCATGAACATATCTATTACTGAGTTACCGTACAAAATACCAACGAGGAATATAACTGCACATATTGCCAAAGCAGCAATTCCAAGAGTTTTCCCAAGCTGTTCAAGCCTTTTACTCATTGGTGTTTCAGTGTCAACCGTATTTTGAAGCAGGTCTGCTATTTTACCAACTTCACTGTTCATGCCCGTACCGACAACAACTCCACGTCCCCGGCCATATGTGACAATACCTCCCGAGAATGCCATATTGATACGGTCGCCAAGAGCAATATCCTCTCCGGTTAATATATCAGTATTTTTATTTACCGGCACTGACTCTCCTGTTAAGGCAGACTCCTGGATCTTCAGGTTTACAGCTTCTGTTAATCTTATATCGGCCGGAATTATTTCACCTGTTTCAAGAATCACTATGTCTCCCGGTACCAGCTCTTTGGTAAGGATCTCTTTTATTGTCCCGTCTCTCAGTACCCTGGAATCCGGTGCAGTCAGATTTTTCAGAGCTTCCAGGGATGATTCTGCCTTGCGTTCCTGAAATGCACCTACGAATGCATTCAGGATTAAAATCCCAAGGATGACGAATGTGTCAAGCAATCCCTCTCCTTCCATAATACCCACAACACCTGATATCACTGCTGCTATCAGTAGTATTATTATCATAAAGCTTTTAAACTGAGAAAGGAATATTTGTAAAAAATTTTTCTTCTTTTTTGATTCCAGCTTATTATAACCATATTTTTTAAGCCTGTTGACGGCTTCTGTCTGATTCAATCCTTTTGAGGCATTGGTGTCAAAATGCTTTATAACTTCCTCTGCACTAAGGCTGTAATAATTGTCCATCCGAATATATTTTTACTAAATAGCTTATAATCAATATTTTTATTTAAAGGATTTTATTTTTAAGCATTTTTTCTCAGGCGGATCATTTTATGCTAATTTATTATTTCAAGGTGGCTTTGCAGCCTGTAATTAAATTGACAGAGATAACCTATCCCGGCGCATGAGCAATGCCTTTACCTCCATAATACTATGCATTAATATTCATATACGCCGGCATCATTTCCATATAGATCACCTAAAAATCTGAATAAGCGGGTTTTAACATGGAGAACCGTTAGCTCTATGCACATCTGCAATATTTTTTAATCACTCTTTTTTAATAACGATTAAAACAGCTGCCCTTTCAATTTAAAACAGCCAATAACTATATTAAATTAAAACCGGCTAAATTTATAAAATATCGGCTAAATAAAAAGATTAATAATTTGAATTATCTAATTTTGTCAAAAGATTCAGGGGTAAGAGAAGTTATTCCTGTTTAGCTATTTTTTTCAACAGCTCTGTCAGTATTGCTGTTTCAGTATCATTTAATCCGGCGCTGATAAGTTCTGTCATTCGCTGATGGGCTCTTTCACGCATCTGTTCAATTCTTTCCCCTTTCATATCAACATGCAGATGTGTTGTCCGCCTGTCCTTCTCTGAAGGTACTTTTCTCAGGTATCCCTTTTTTACCAGTTTATCTACCAGTACTGTCACTGTCGGTTTGGTCAGATTGAGTTCCCTGGATAATTGAGTAAGTGTTGGTTCCCTGAGCCTGAGTATTACACGCATGCAGTTAAGCTGCTGATTTGTAAGATCTTCATATTCACTCTCAGAAATTACTTCCGAAACTACTTTTTCGCAAAGGTCAGACAGATAAGCTATTGTCTCCTTAAGATGAGTCATATTAAATTACTTTATTTGTTTAGATTAGCATTCAAAATGATGTTGAGAGATAGGTGCAAAAAATTACAGTCCAAATTTATGTAAAATTATTTAAAGTAATATACTGACTTTCGTTTTACCGCGATCTTTCTTCACAATTATTTGCCGGGAGGGCTTTATATAATCATGCCTATTATAGTTGCCGACATCAGGGAAGCAAGAGTACCGGCAATTACTGACGGAATGCCATACCTGGAAAGCAATATCCGCTGACCCGGGGCGAGGGCTCCGATTCCCCCTATCTGTATGCCTATTGAAGAAAAATTGGCAAAGCCGCACAAGATGTATGTCGACATGATAATTGATTTTGGTTCGGCAAACATACCTGTAGCTTTTAATTCGGCCAGACTTATATAACCAATAAATTCAGTAAGAATCAGCTTTTCTCCGAGTAATCTTCCTACTATTATAATATCCTGCGGACAGATACCGATTATCCACATAAGCGGAGCAAATGTATAGCCGAGGATAAACTGGAGCGACAGACTTTCATACTTTCCGTTGGTAGAGGCAGCAATTATATCATTCAGGGAAGTCCATTCTCCTATTTTACCGGTTATAAAATTAAACATTGCTATAAAGGCAAGAAAGACTAATAGCATAGCTGCAACATTTACTGCCAGTTTTAATCCGTCACCTGTTCCATTGGTGATTGCATCCAGAACATTATGGCCGATTTTTTCGCGTGATATTTTAATTTGTTTATTTATTTTATCTTCGGGAGGGACCAACATTTTGGAAAAGATTACTGCTGCAGGGGCTGCCATTACAGAAGCAGCCATCAGGTGTTTTGCAAATTCCAGTCGCAACCGCGGGTCATCGCCACCCAGAAGAGCTATATAAGCAGCTAAAACACCTCCTGCCATAGTTGCCATCCCGCCTGTCATAACAAGCAGTATTTCAGATTTACCCAATTTTTCAAGATAGGGTTTAATCATCAATGGTGATTCAGTCTGCCCAAGAAAGATATTTCCGGCTACAGAGAGGGCCTCAACTCCTGAGATGTGCATGGCCCTGGTGAAAATCCATGCCAGCGCCCACACTATTTTCTGGATTATGCCCCAGTAATAGAGAAGACTTGCCAGTGCGGAGAAAAATATTATGGTGGGTAGAACCTGAAACATAAAGATAAAACCGTAAGTATTTTCATCCATCAGATCACCAAGGAGAAATTCGCTTCCTGCTTTTGTGAAATCGAGAATTTTAACAAAAATGAGTCCCAGTAATTCAAATATTGATCGTACAAAAGGAACATAAAGCATCCCTGCTGCCAGTGTTACCTGAATAATAAGTCCGGATATTACAGTGCGCCACGGTATTTTAGTTTTGTCGCGGCTCAAAAGAAAACCTGTTAATATTAATATTGCCATTCCTGACAGGCCGCGTAGTATAGAGATTATTGATATTGATCTGTCATGGTTATTTAAAATTAGAATATCTGAAGTATCCTGATTTAAATCACCTGATAAGGTTTCTTCAATTTGAATTTCAGCCGTCTGATGCTCCTGAGAGTATACAGCATTTATTGATGTGATAAATAAAACGACAAAAATCAATTTGATTAAATTCATAGTCTTCAATAAGTTAGGAGTTACTATAATCAAATAAGGCAGAATTAATCTTGCAGACTGATGCCCTATTCAGGAATAATAAACGGAGACTGCCTTAAAAACTAATTTTATGAGTTATGATCTTATCCAATTATAAATGAATGATCATTTTACCGGAACTGAATATAAAGTCTTTTTAACACGTAATATTTAATCTAAATCCTATGTTAATTTTTTTTCCTGTTATTAATTTCATCTCTGAGAATTGATGCCTTTTCATAATCTTCATTCTGGACTGCCTCATTGAGCAAATCTTCCAGTTCCTGAAGGGTATAATTAGAGAATGGGGAAGATTTTGAGGATTCAGTCTTTGTCTCGCCTGTATGAAATTGTCCCTTTTTTGTATCTTCAGTGTCTAAAATTATCCCCGCTTTTGACAGTATCTCTTCTGTGGTATAAATAGGACATCTGAAACGCAGGGCAAGTGCAACAGCGTCTGAAGTCCTTGAATCTATACGAACTTCGCGACTGTCCATTTCACACAGCAGTTCAGAATAAAATATTCCCTCTTCCAGCTTGTAAATTACCACTTCAATAAGTGTAATCTCAAAAGCAAGTGCAATGTTTTTTATTAAATCGTGTGTTAAAGGACGCGGAGGTTTCAGTCCTTCCAACTGGATAGCTATAGCCTGGGCTTCCACAGGTCCAATAATTATGGGCATCCGCCTTTTACCATTTTCCTCGGCCAATACCAGTGCATAAGCTCCGGATTGCGTCTGACTGACTGATAATCCAAGAATGTTTAAACGTATCTTTTGCATTCCAATATAGATCTGGATTCTAAATGTGAAAACAAATATAACAATCATTTTTGGTTATTGTGAAATAACATAAATGGAAATATTTTAAAGGTCAGGCGGGGTTCGATATGTGCTCAAATTTTTAATTTGCTTATTTATAATAAATTATAAAATTTTAGACAGATGAAATTGTGTCGAAATAATAAGGCAGGTTGTTTTTTAACGATTTTTATTATTTTTTTACCAAAATGTAGTTTTTCGGGATTTTAGCCGGTCGATGCCGGGGCAGGCTATGCAATTACTTTGGAAATAATTAATTTTAATCATGTGAAAACATTACGAAATTAATTGACAATAATTTGCTAAATAGCATAAAATAATTACTTTTGCAGTCCGAAATTTTGAACCGTTCAGGCCAGAAAAGAGGTTTAACTGTTAAATCCGCCTGGCGGTGTAAATGTTAATATTGAAATTATGTACGCGATTGTAGAGATTGCAGGGCAGCAGTTTAAGGTTGAGCCCGAAAAGAAATTATTTGTACATCAGCTTGATGCAGTGGAAGGTGATTCGGTTGATTTTGACAAGGTTTTGCTTGTTGATAACGATGGCAGCGTATCTGTTGGGACTCCCACCGTTGATGGAGCAAAGGTCACAGCTAAGGTGCTGGAACATGTTAAAGGTGATAAAGTGCTGGTTTTTAAAAAGAAAAGAAGAAAAGGCTATAGAAAGCTGAATGGCCACCGGCAGTGTTTCACTAAGATTCAGATAGAAAATATTGTAGGATAACTAAAAAAAATTTACCATGGCTCATAAAAAAGGTGTTGGCAGTTCAAAAAACGGACGCGAATCGGAAAGCAAACGACTGGGCGTAAAGATATTCGGAGGCCAGTATGCAAAAGCAGGTAATATTTTAGTTCGGCAGAGAGGAACTAAACATTATCCGGGTGATAATGTAGGTATTGGTAAAGACCATACTCTGTTTGCTTTAACAGATGGAACTGTAGTCTTCACAAAGAGGAGAAAAAATCGTTCATATATATCAGTTGAACCTTTGACAGAGGTTGATACTATGTTGGCAGAATCCGAAGAGGAAGTTGCTGAAGTACAGATTGAAGAACCTGTAGCAGAGGTGGCTGAACCCGTTACAGAAAATAAAGTTATTGAAACTTCTGAAACTTCCGCTGATGATCTGACTAAGATTAACGGGATCGGACCAAAGATTGCCGAAATTCTTGTCGAAGCGGGTATTAATAGTTATGAAGATTTGGCAAATGCCACAGCCGGCAGGTTGAATGATATTCTTGCCACAGCCGGCAGCCGTTACGCCTCAAAAAATCCTGAACCCTGGATTGAAGAAGCTAAATCTATAACCGGAGGAAAACAGTAGCAGGCACCAGGCAGGCACTGTTAAAATATTTTTTAAAATCTCCTGTTGATTACAGCAGGAGATTTTTTTGTATTAGATTTGCATAATCATAATAAAATATCCGATATGCTTAATCTGAAATTTATACAGGATAATCCTGATGTTGTTATTGGGAAACTGAAAAAAAGAAATTTTGATGCTTCTGACATAGTAAACAACATTATTGAATTATATAATCAGAAAAAAAGTATACAAATTGAGGCTGACCGGTCAAAATCTGGAATGAATAAAATATCCAGGACGATTGGAGACCTGGTCAGAGAAGGTAAAAAGGAAGAAGCGAACGCAATTAAAATCCGCACTTCTGAATTGAAAGAGAATATTAAGCAGCTTGATGGAAAATTTGCTGAAATAGATAAAAAGGTAGAAGAGTTATTGTTGTTACTTCCAAATCTGCCGCATGATTCAGTTCCTCCGGGAAAGGGAGAGGAGGACAACGAGATTGTAAAGAGAGAAGGGACGGTTCCGGAATTGGGGGATAATGCTCTTCCTCACTGGGAACTGGCTCAAAAATACAATATTATCGATTTTGAACTGGGTGTTAAGATTACCGGGGCGGGATTCCCTCTGTACAGGGGAAAAGGAGCGCAGCTTCAGAGGGCACTGATAAATTTTTTCCTCGATGAAAACAGAAATGCCGGATATGAAGAAGTCCAGCCTCCTTTGGTTGTTAATGAAGACTCCGGATATGGTACAGGTCAGTTACCCGATAAAGAGGGGCAGATGTACCTGATAACTGAAGATAATCTCTATCTGATTCCTACGGCTGAGGTTCCTGTTACAAATATTTACAGGGATATGATCATTGAGGAAAAAGATCTTCCAATAAAGAATACGGCATACAGTGCATGTTTCCGGCGTGAGGCCGGATCTTACGGAAAAGATGTAAGGGGATTGAACCGGTTGCATCAGTTCGACAAAGTGGAGATAGTTCAGATTACTCATCCTGATAATTCATATAAAGCACTGGATGAGATGGTTAAACATGTGGAAGGAATTCTTCAGAAGCTTGAATTACCCTACAGGATAGTTAGATTATGCGGACCTGACCTTGGATTTACATCAGCACTGACATACGATTTTGAAGTTTTTTCAGCAGCACAGGGGAAGTGGCTTGAAGTAAGTTCTGTCTCAAATTTCGAAACTTTTCAGGCAAGCCGCTTAAAGCTGAGGTATCGCGATCAGAATACAAAAAAACCGCAACCTGCACATACTTTAAATGGTAGTGCTCTTGCTCTTCCAAGGATTGTAGCTGCTTTGCTGGAGAATAACCAGACATCATCGGGAATAAAGATCCCGTCTGCCCTTATCCCGTATACCAAATTTGAAATAATTGAATCCTGAGGAGAGTGAAGTACAACTTAATCAGTGACATTCTGCGTCCATAACAGAGACTGGCATAAGACATGATTTAACTTTCTTAAGAATATTCATTACTTTTGTTATTCCCACGAATAAGATAAAGATGGTTCAGACAGCCGGGAATAAATTACATCATACGATTACCTATCATGCTGAAAAGATAGGTTATTTTTGCGGAGCCGGAAATTTATCCGTTAATATGGCAATCCACGAATTGCGCAAATCATTTAAACGTCTGCGTGCATTGTTGCGTTTTTATGAAGATAATTCTGAGAGTCCCGCGGCCGGGCTTTATGAAGATATACGCAATTTCGGGAAACTGCTTGCCCCCCTCCGGGAGTCGGCAGTGAATATCGACATTTTTGATAATGAGGTGGCAGGGAATGTTTTACTTCCGGAACGAAAGATAAAGATCGTAAGGGATATGTTGATTCAAAAGAATAAGTCGCTTCTTGAGAAGGGATTCTGGAACAACAATCTTTGTAACGTCATGAAAGATTATTTCACCGGATTTGATCAGATGTTGACTGAGAATGCCAGGGAACAGCCATCCAGAATAAGAATATACAGGGAAGTTAGTCAGTCTTATCTGAATAGTTTCACTCTCCATCAGCAGCTGCCTTCTGACCCGCATCCTGAAGATCTCCATTCGCTTCGAAAAAAGCTGAAAAGATTGTTTTATCAGCTCGACTTTATAAGATTTGTTCATCCCCGGTATTTTAAAATGAAGACCGATCAGTTAAATAAAATAAATGATCAGTTGGGAAATGATCACGATCTGCATGTCTTCCAAATGGAGTTTGCAGACGGGAATTATGATTTTGATTCCGGTGAGCTGTTTATTTTAAATAATCAGATTGAACACCTCCGGGAACTGAATCAACTTAAATTATACCCCAGATTAAAGCAGTTTTTTACCGCTGTCCCGGGGGAATTCGACCAGAAGCTTGAGCGCTTCTTTAAATTGTAGAAGCTGATTTCCTGCATCATAAAGTCAGTTTTAATGACCTCCCCAATGTTATCCGGGGAATTTAAGGTTTAAACACACTGTTCATTGCCGGAAAATTAACTGTCAATGAAATCAAATGCATCTATAATTTTTGTATGGTCATACCACCGTCAACCATAATAACCTGTCCGGTGGAATAGCAGAACATTCCCGTTGCCATTGCAAGGGCTGCTTTGCCAACATCTTCCGGCAATCCCCATCGTTTTTGCAAATTGATGCCTTCACTGAAAAGCTTATCATACTTTTCTGTCACTCCGGAGGTCATATCGGTTTTGATAATTCCCGGTCTGATTTCATATACGGGGATATCAAATTCTCCAAGTCTGGCTGCCCACAGCTTTGTCGCCATAGCAATTCCCGCTTTGGATATGCAGTATTCTCCCCGATTGACTGAGGGAACGGTTGCTGAAACGGAAGAGACATTAATTATGCAGCACCGGAACCCGGGATCTTCTTTTTTGACCTCTATCATATGGCCGGCAAACAAGCGGGTGAGAAAGTAGGGCCCTTTGAGATTGATATTCAGCACTTCATCGAATATATCTTCCGAAGCTTCCAGGATATCTTTTCTTTCTCGCGGAGCCACCCCTGCATTGTTTATAAGCACATTTATTTTACCAAAATGTGATAAGGATGTTTCATAAATTTTTTGACGGTCTTTGCTCTTTGAAACATCTCCCTGAATATAAATTACACTGGTCCCGGACTCCTTAAGCATTTTCAATGCCGGAGTGACCTGCTCCTCTTTTCTGACACCGTTAATTGCAAGATTGAATCCTGCTCCGGCCAGTTCTGATGCTATGCCGAGACCAATGCCCCTTGATCCTCCTGTTATGAGAGCGACTGGTCCGGCAGCATCACTGTTTTTATTATTCCTGTTTTTGATGATGTTCATTCGTTTAAAATTTACAGCTTAACTTTATGCGGGGAATGTTTTTATGTCTCTCCGTTTTTTTGATATATTTAGACTTTCCTCCGGGGTGATAAGGATAAAGCATTTTATTTTTACATCAAGGGTCGGGGAGTGCTAAATCACTGATAATAACTTCAGTCTTTTATCAACTCCGGCACCTCAACCCAGGTTCTCTTCTCCCAGCTTTCCAGCCCTTTTTCGCCTAACTGTACTCCTTTGGCTCCTGCCAGGAGATTCCACGGGAAAGGATCATTCTTTACTACGTGCTTAAGGAAAAGTTCCCACTGGGCTTTAAAAGCGTTATCATACTCTTCCTGGTCAGGTACCTTGCTCCATCCTTCAAAAAAGTTTACAGGTTGCGGCATATCCGGGTTCCAGACAGGTTTGGGAGTGTTCCCGTAGTGCTGTGTCCAACAATCTCTCAATCCGGCAACTGCCGAACCTTTAGTGCCGTCGATATGCAGGGTGAGAAGGTCATCACGCCTGACCCGGGTTACCCATGATGAGTTGAAGTGTGCAATAACTCCGCCTTCAAGTTCAAAGGTAACATACGCAGCATCGTCAGCAGTACATTTATATGTTTTCCCCTGTTCGTCCACTCTTTCAGGTATATGAGTTGCTCCCAGGCAGAAGAGCCCTTTAACATTTCCGAACAGATTATCCAGAACATACCGCCAGTGGCACAGCATATCCATGATGATACCTCCGTCATCCTCCTTTCTGTAATTCCAACTGGGCCGCTGCGCAGGAACGGTGTGTCCCTCGAACACCCAGTAACCGAATTCACCTCTTACAGATAGTATTTTTCCGAAAAATCCATTCTCTTTTAATCTTTTGAGTTTAATAAGTCCGGGAACCCACAACTTATCCTGGACAACACCATGCTTAACTCCTGCCTTTTCACAAATATTATATAAGTCCAAAGCTGTTTCTGTGTCGGTTGCAACAGGTTTTTCACAGTAAACATGTTTTCCGGCTTTAACAGCCAGTCTTACTGCCTCTGCCCTCCGGCCGGTAGTCTGGGCATCGAAATAGATTTGATATGCAGGATCCTGCAGCACCTGGTTCAGGTCTGTTGTCCATTTAGTCACACCTGACATTTCAGCTATCTTCTGTAGTTTAATCTCATTCCGGCCAATCAAAACAGGATCCGGCATGATAAATTCTGATTCGTTGATTTTTACACCACCCTGTTTGATGATCTCAACTATCGACCTCATTAAATGCTGATTTGTTCCCATCCGGCCGGTCACGCCGTTCATTATAATTCCGATTTTATGTACTGTCATATTATGTGTATTTTAAGTATGCATTTTTAATTTTTTCAAGATAATCATTTTGATCCATAGCCCAGAATTTATCAGAAAAAATTTCCACCTCGTTAAATCCATCAAATCCTGTAGCCTCTACCCAGCTTCTGATCTCAGGAATATTGATGCAGCCTTCACCCATCAGTCCCCTGTCATTCAGGAAATCCACAGTAGGCACATTCCAGTCGCAAACGTGAAAAGCAAGTAAATTTTCATTCTCTCCGCATCTCTTTATTTCACTTTGAAGATTTTCGTCCCACCAGAGATGGTAAACATCAACAGCCACCCCAACATACTGGGAATTTATCATTTCTGCCATTCTGTTTGCCACTGAAAGAGTATTTACAGCTGATCTGTCACCCGAATACATAGGATGCAAAGGTTCAATTGCAAGTTTTACTCCTGCTGACATGGCATGGGGAAGAATTTTCAGTATCCCTTCCATGATCTGTTCCCTTGATTTCCCGAGGGATTGTCTGCCATCTGCACCGCAGACCAGAACAAGCAGGGGTGCCCCGACAGCAGAGGCCTGATCCAGAGCCATAAGATTATCGTCTATTGCTTTCTGTCGTATATCTTTATCAATTGAGGGGAAAAAACCTCCCCTTACCAAAGAGACCACTTCGAGGGGAGAGTCGTCCAGTATACTTTTTGCTTCTTTAAGATTCTGTCCTTCAAGGACATTTCTCCAGATACTAATTCCCCTGACTCCTGCAGCACTGTATCTTTCAACGCATTGACGGAGATACCAGGGCTTATTGGTCATGGTATGGATGCATAGTTTTGATAAGTCTTGTAATCTGTTTTGCATCAGTTTGCATTTTTAATTTTTTGATTCCGGTGTTATTTTAAAGTAAATGTTAAAATCTGTTTTACAGACTGTTAGTACGATTATTCTCCCGTGCATCCCAAAAATGAGTAATATTTTTCGTTATTTATAACTCTCTGTAAATACAAGACTGCCTCCCTGGCATGGTAATCACCCCACATCGAGGATTCCCCGCAGGCAATCTTTTGATCCCAGGGGACATTATCCCAGCCGTTTGGGTTATGGTATATACTGTGAAGTATCAATCCCTGATGGTCCGGATCACTGTTCAGATAGGGGTAATCCAGTAGAGTTCCCATTATGGTCAGACCGGCTTGCCAGTAATGTTTCCCGTCTTCCTGGTAACCTTTTAGCATAAGGAAATGCCCGAGGCGCATGAGTCCCTGGGCAGCGATAGAAGCTGCCGAACTGTCAACAGGCTCCCACTCATTATAAGGATCTGCAGGTCTGTTGAGATAATCGCCCAGTTTATAAAGATTCGGGGCACCGGTATCCCAATAAGGAATACCGTCGGACGGTGTATTGCGAATATAAAAATCACATGTAGCCCTGGCTGCTCTGAGCATGATGTTTTCTACTTCTTCCTTTCCGCCAAATGGATCCAGCTCATTGTCATTAAATCTTTGCAGAGCCTCCAGTTCTTCTGAAAATCCCAGTATAGCCCATGCCAGTCCGCGTGTCCATGTTGAAAATCCCGAATATCCCTGCTGTGAATTTGGGCAACGGAAATTACCATCATTGGGATTGAAGATACTTTCATGCACAGTGCGTCCCCATTCATCATACCTGTCACGTCCCTCACCGTAGAATACTGAATATCGGGAGGTAGTGATAATATGCTGAAGACCTCTTTCCAGTAATGATATTTTGATATCGTTTTCACCCTGCAGAACATGACCTAAAAGATGTGAGGCTATGAGAATGCGGCATGACCTCAGGGTATCAACAAAAAGTGAATGAGGGCCGTTGAAAGAGTATATGAATCCACCGTCTTTTATGGTTGTCCAACGCCCCGCCTGAACGGCACCGGATATTTTTACAGCAAGCTCATAGAAGTTTTTCTCCCATTCATTGAACATTATCCTGCCCTCGTTCATCAGTCTGAGGAGATTTCCATAGGTACTGATATTATTAAATCCGTGATCATGAACTCCTGTATGACTTATGTGGGGCGCCATTTTTTCCACAGTAGCCTTTCTGGCTGTATCCAGGAAGTACATGTCGTTTGTGGCATCGAACTGCAGCACTGAAGATCCGTACTGAAATCCCTGTGTCCATTCTGTCCAGCTCCTTGCTGTATACCTGCCATTGATCGTAAATACAGGAGATCCGGTTAATTGCCCTGACTCTTTTTCTATTTGTCTGATCTTATCTGCTGAAAGTTCCCAGAAAAGAGCTGTTTTCTTCTGCAAATCTTTTGGCTGTATGTGGAAATCTATTTGTATCATGCCGTTTTCGTAATGGTTTTTAAAAAACAAAAATATTTAAAATGATTCTATTTTTGTAACAGTAGAGTCATCTTCGCATATGTCCAGTAGTTCAAAACTGGATAATCCAAGCAGGGGATGTTTGAAATCAGGTGCAATTTCGTTCAGAGGGACCAGTACAAAAAGCCGGTTTTGAATTTGCGGATGAGGAATGACAAGTTCTTCAGACTCCAGAATATTGTTATCGAAATACAAAATATCAATGTCCATTTCACGGGAGGCATACCTTCCGCAAGCTATCTCTCTTTTAAATAAATTTTGAATATGATATATTTTATGAAGTAATTCTTCAGGCAATGATTTTGTCTCTATCAGCAACACCTGATTCCAAAAATGCTCTTCAGCGTGAAATCCCCATGGAGGAGATTTATAAACAGAAGATTTTTTAATAATTTTACCAAGTTCTTTATTAATCAGATTATATACTTTCTTGAAATTGGAGTTTTTATTTCCGATATTTCCACCTATTCCAAGATAAACTTCATGCATTACGTCTTATCTTTGTATATGATTTTCATATGAGAGGCTAAAATTAGTAAAAATGACAGATATAGAGGATTCAGAATAACCATTTTTTCAAATTATTAAATACAAGACCCATGAAAGATTTTATTAAGTATGTACTGGCCACTATAGTTGGGATATTTGTAGTTTCAATTATCAGTCTGATTATGTTTTTTATGATGTTAGGGGTAATGGTCTCTTTATCAGAAAAATCGATTAACGTGCAGGATAACTCTCTGCTTGTGATCAATCTTGAGCACAAAATTGTTGACAGGGCACCGAATGACCCATTTCAGAATATTAATATTCCCGGATTCAAGCAGATCAAAACAGTTGGTCTGGACGATATCCGGGTATCTCTTAAAAAGGCAATGGATGACAAACGGATAAAGGGGGTATTTCTTAAATGTTCTGCAGTTAACGGAGGCATGGCCTCTGTTGAGGAGATAAGGAATGCACTGTTAACATTCAGGGACAGCTGCGACAAGCCTGTCTATGCATACGGGAATATATACGACCAAAAGGCTTTTTATCTGGCATCTGCGGCAGATAAAATTGTTGTTCACCCGATGGGAACTATGGATTTCCGGGGACTCGCAGGAGAGATGATGTTTTTTACCAAAGCACTTGAGAAAATAGGAGTTGAGATGCAGATAGTCAGACATGGTAAATTTAAAGCCGCTGTTGAACCCTTCATGCTCGAAAAAATGAGTGAGGAGAATCGGGAGCAGCAGATGGTTTATATGACCAGTTTGTGGAATCATCTTTTAAAAGGAATCTCTGAAACCAGGAATTTAAGTACAGATGACCTGAATGCTCTTGCCGATGAGGTTCAGACATTAAAAAGAGGGGATGAACTGGTTGCTGCCGGATTGGCTGATGCATCAAAATATAAGGATGAGATGCTGGATGATCTGCGGGAGATAGCAGGTATTGAAGGGAAAGAGGGAGTTCCTGTTATAGGTGTCAGAGAATACTCCAAAATTCCTTCCAAAGCAAAAATTAAGCACACCGGCAAAGATAAAATTGCTGTTATTTATGCCAGCGGTGACATTGGAATGTCAATGGGCGATCAGGCTATTATTGGTGAAGATCTCGGCAGGGAGATACGCAAAGTAAGGCAGGATAGCACCTATAAGGCTATAGTATTGAGAATTAACTCTCCAGGAGGTAGTGTTTTCGATTCTGAAGTTATCTGGCGTGAGGTTAAGCTTGCTGCTGAAGAGAAAACCATTGTTGCCTCTTTCAGTGATGTTGCTGCATCGGGCGGTTATTATATTGCCTGTGCTGCGGATAAGATAGTTTGTCACCCGAATACTATTACCGGATCCATAGGAATTTTCGGGATGATTCCCAATATGGAAGGGTTGTTAAAAGAGAAGATAGGTGTTTCAACAGACGTTGTAAAAACAAATAAAAATTCTGATCTCATACCGGTAACCAGACCAATGACAGAGTATGAATTACAACTTTTACAGAATAGTATTGAAGATGGGTATGACACTTTTATAAGTCATGTGGCTGAGGGACGCAACATGACAAAGGAACAGGTAGATGAGATAGGGCAGGGAAGAGTATGGACAGGAGAAAATGCCAAAGAGCTCAATTTGATCGATATGTTCGGGGGATTAAAAGAGGCTGTTGAGCTGGCTGCAGAAATTGAGGGACTGGAAGATTACAAAATTGTTGCTCTTCCTGAACAGCCGGATCCTTTTCAGCAGATTTTTAAATCGGGTACGGATAATGTCAGGGCTCGTCTGCTGAAAAGTGAGCTGGGTGACAAGTACCGTTATTATGAATACCTGAAAAGGGCATCACAAATGAACGGCATATATGCCCGTATGCCATACGACCTTGCAGTCAATTAATTTTATTCCGTCCGGCAGGTAGGAAATACGGGAAATCTTTTAAAATTTTTATTTTTGATATTTAATAACCAACAGGCCTGATTGCTGTTAAAATACAATAGCCGGTATGGGAAAGATTTCCTTTTACAACCGGAGTTTAATTTACTGCAAAAAGTTAAAAAATGAGTGAGGCAAGGAAATATGTTGAAACACCCCTGATGAGGCAGTACTACAAAATTAAGGATAAACATCCGGATGCTGTTCTGCTTTTCAGGGTAGGCGATTTTTATGAAACTTTCGGCGATGATGCAGTAAAGGCCTCTGAGATTCTTGGTATTACACTTACAAGACGTGCCAATGGCGCTGCAAGTTATGTTGAGCTTGCAGGATTTCCCTATCATGCTTTGGATACTTATCTGCCCAAACTTGTCCGTGCCGGGCAGCGCGTTGCTATATGCGAACAACTAGAAGATCCCAAACTTACAAAGAAGATAGTAAAGCGAGGCATTACCGAACTGGTGACACCCGGAGTTTCCATTAATGACAATATTCTTGAGAACAGGGAAAATAACTTTCTTGCCTCTGTGCATTTCGACAAAAAAATTGCAGGTGTGGCCTTTCTGGATATTTCAACCGGAGAGTTTATGACAGCCGAGGGGAATTATGAGTATATCGATAAACTGCTCAACTCATTTCAGCCTAAGGAGGTTCTGTTTCAGAGAGGCAGGGGCAGGGAGTTTGGCGAAATTTTCGGGAGCAGGTATTATACCTACAATCTTGACGACTGGGTCTATACCACAGATGCGGCAGTCGACCGGCTTACCCGTCACTTTGAAACCAGTTCACTTAAGGGATATGGCATTCATAATATGCCGTTGGCTGTTATTGCATCGGGAGCTATTTTACACTACCTGGATATTACACAGCATAAACAACTGAAACATATTACCGGTCTTAGCAGAATAGAAGAGGAGCATTATGTCTGGCTTGACAGGTTTACTATACGCAACCTGGAACTATTCGCTCCTTTTCAGGATGGGGGAAAATCACTGATTCATGTAATTGACAAAACCATAACTCCGATGGGATCCAGATTGCTGAAGCGGTGGATTGCCCTTCCACTTAAAGACACTGGTCCGATAATTGAGCGGCTGGATGTTGTGGAGCACTTTCTGAAAAAACCTGAGTTAAAAGAGAATCTTGAAGATCATCTGCGGCAGATTGGCGACCTGGAGCGTCTTGTCAGCAAAATAGCTGCCGGTCGTATAAGTCCCCGTGAAATAGTACAGGTGAAAAATGCCCTAAATGCAATTCGTCCTGTTAAAGAGGCGTGTCAGAAAACATATAATGAAACATTAAAGCGATATGCAGAGCAGCTCAATCCCTGTGATCTTATGAGGGAGAGGATTCATAAGGAGATAGTGTCTGATCCTCCTGTTGCGATAAACAAGGGAAGGGTGATTGCAGAGGGGGTATCAAAAGAACTCGATGAGCTGCGTAGAATTGCCTATTCGGGTAAAGACTATCTTGCACAACTTCAGCAGCGTGAGAGTGAGAAACATGGGATTCCCTCACTAAAAGTCGGATTCAACAATGTTTTCGGATATTATATCGAAGTACGTAATACCCATAAGAACAAGGTTCCGGATGACTGGATCAGGAAACAGACACTTGTAAGTGCTGAACGGTATATTACAGAAGAACTTAAAGAGTATGAAACCAAAATACTGGGGGCGGAAGAAAAAATCCAGGATCTTGAGACAAAAATTTATGATGAACTTGTATTTGCTTTGTCGGAATATATTCCTGCCATCCAGTTGAATTCACACATATTAGCGCAAACCGACTGTCTTTTATCATTTGCAAGTTGCTCTGCAGAATACGGATACTTCAGGCCTGAAGTCAATGAGTCAAAGGTAATTGACATAAAGAACGGGCGGCATCCTGTAATTGAGCAGCAGCTTCCGATAGGAGAGTCATATGTTGCTAATGATGTTTTTCTGGACCAGGAGGAGCAGCAGATAATAATAATTACCGGACCGAATATGGCCGGTAAGTCGGCTCTTCTAAGGCAGACTGCCTTAATTGTATTACTGGCCCAGATGGGATCGTTTGTTCCTGCTGAATCGGCCGCGATAGGAGTAGTCGACAAGATATTCACCAGGGTGGGGGCATCTGATAATATCTCTTTGGGAGAGTCTACATTCATGGTTGAGATGAATGAAGCCGCGAGCATTCTGAATAATGTTTCTGACCGGAGTCTTATTCTTTTTGATGAACTGGGAAGGGGAACTTCAACTTATGATGGTATCTCAATTGCGTGGTCGATAGTAGAGTACCTCCATGAACACCCGAAAGTGAAAGCGAAGACTCTCTTTGCCACCCATTACCATGAGCTTAATGAAATGGAAGGGTCATTCCCGAGAGTGAAAAACTATAATGTAACAGTAAGGGAGGTAGGGAATAAAGTGATATTTCTCCGTAAACTGGCAAGGGGAGGAAGTAACCACAGTTTTGGAATCCATGTTGCGACAATGGCAGGTATGCCCAGGTCTGTGACCAAAAGAGCAACTGACATTCTTAAAAGTCTTGAAGGTAAAAAAGGTAAAGAGGGGCTCGCCAAGCCATTAAGCGAGATAAGGGAGAACCGCGAGGGAATCCAGTTAAGCTTTTTCCAGCTTGACGATCCGGTACTTAAAGAGATACGCAACCAGATTGCACATCTTGATATTAATAACCTCACTCCTGTCGATGCCTTGAACAAACTGAACGAGATTAAAAAACTGACAGGCCTTAAATAAATCTGATTTTTTAATTTATATTTTGTAAGAAAGAAAAATTAGCAATATATTTGCATCGCTTTTAAAATATATGCGAGAATAGCTCAGTCGGTAGAGCACGACCTTGCCAAGGTCGGGGTCGCGGGTTCGAGTCCCGTTTCTCGCTCTTTCTTTTTTTGGATGCCCGGGTGGTGGAACTGGTAGACACGTTGGACTTAAAATCCAATGGCCTAATCAACGGCCGTGCGGGTTCAAGTCCCGCCCCGGGTACAGATGAAATAATTAATGCTCTGTGATTTAGCTAATTGTAGAGCATTTTTTATTTAAGCATACATTTTTACATACAAAATAGAAATGTATTCTACTTCTTTCTTTTCGGCATTTATAGTTAAAAAATCAAATAAAAAATACTTTTACAGTATCGAATGATGATATTTTTTTAATCATGAGGTCAGTGGTTCAAGGGTGCCCTGCTACGAAAAGGAACATTTAAAAGCCAGTAATTTAAAAAGTTGCAGGCTTTTTTATTCTAAAACGGTACACATACGGTACACATTCCCACCTTACAGGACAAAAAAATATTTAAATTATCGCTCCTTGGATAAATTGTAGAAATAAAAATTGCGAAAAAACTTGCATTATAATTTTCCATTTACAGATAGTAATTTATTTATAAACACAGTTAATGGATTATTTGTAATTTTTCTTTGCCTCGTTCAATAGTCTTGTAAAATCTAATTTTTCTCCATCTCTTATTTTGACTGAAATATTTACCCCGACTGCACTCGCTATTTTAAAGACAATATCTATACCAGGCTTATTTTTTAAGTTAAAAATATGAGTAATATAAGCTCTGTCCATGCCTGTTTTGATAGCAATGTCCCAGTGTGTTATTTTTCTTTCTTTTGCAATTTCCTTTAAAAGCAAAACTAATATTTTCCATTCTTCTTCCATACAGCAAATTTAGTGTAAAATTTCACACAAAACAAACCTGTTCTAAATGTCGATTTTTGCATTTGAGAATTTATTGCTACACTTTTTCATTTCCCTACTAATTTAATGTAATATACTGATTTGCAGTTTATAAAGCTATTGTTTTATGATTATTTGAGTGTAATATTTTTTTACAATAATGTAACATCCTGGGATAAGTTCTGTTTAGAAGTTTTAAGCTCATTTTTTCATTGTTCTATGCCATTTCCGGGATTGTTGTAAACTTCTAAAGTCTTTGCTGACAAAGGCATTGAGGTTAGAACACACAATTTTTTGTTTCAAGTTTATAATATCGAATGGTACGATGTAACACGATAAAATAATTCTCCTTGTTCTGTTTGCAGGGCCTTTGTTTGCAACATTGTTTTTACAGTTGTCTCCTTACTGTCCAATGAAATGTTATATATTCCGTCATCACTGCTATTCTGTAAGCGTCTCCGCGTTACCCATACATAAGGTTTCAGCTTTCTCCTTTTTCAGATAATTCGGATTATTTTTTAGTCCAGCGGTTGGGTAGTAACTCCTGAAAAATTTCATCAGGAGCATTGGGGCTGATATATGCCAGCCTGTTTAATATATCGGTAAAGTATTCGAAGGTGTTTATCCCGTTAAGCCTGCATGAACAAGC